>Ga0080006_1166211_pt1 | contig 23580 bp, 24 predicted proteins | sample RS3BMetagenome_FD_69209 | JGI IMG/M metagenome (GOLD analysis project Ga0080006, IMG submission 69209) | Ferric oxide microbial mat and aquatic microbial communities from Rainbow Spring, Yellowstone National Park, USA - RS3B (SPADES... ...
CCAAAGCGTTCCATCTCGTGGAACACCTGCAGCAACCGTTTTAGCTGAGCGTTCCCGAATGGCATAGTGAACAGCTTTTGGCTATCGTAGCCACCTGGTAAACCCGCAAGTCATCCACGAGTCTGGATGACGCCCCAGCCGCGCCAAAGCGTTCCATCTCGTGGAACACCTGCAGCAACCGTTTTAGCTGAGCGTTCCCGAATAGCGTAGTGAACAGCTTTTGGCTATCGTAGCCACCTGGTAAACCCGCAAGTCATCCACGAGTCTGGATGGCGCCCCAGCCCCGGCAACTGGTGCTGGCGTGGCACGAACCCAACGAGCCGCGAGACAACAACCGGCTTCTTGAGAACGCGGCGACGCCAGCGACACCGCCGCCAAACGACACGGTGCTGGTTTACTCGAAACCCTGGTTGTTTCTGCGCTTCACTTGGACCAACTGAGCCGTTTGGATCGGGCAACTAGCCACCAAGCTCTCGAGATATTCTTGAATAGTTCCGGAGCGGGTGCGTAACGCGAGACTCGAATCCCGGTCTCTTCCCAGCGGACGCTGCAACGCTGTTCAGCACTATGGCGGTCGCAGGAACTGCAGAGACAGCGCTCGCGCGGCAACTGGCAACTTCCGATGCGCAAGTGCGGAACCGAGCACTTCGTAAAGTAGAGCGGATGTTGTGCCAACGTGAACCAGCACCACTCTCTCCGAAAGGTATGCGAAGGGTCTGGCGAGCGCTCTACTACACACTCTGGTTCGCCGACACACCGTCCGCGATCAACTGGACCCTCGAAAGACTCTGTTCGTGGTTGGGGCTCGCGGTGGACAACTGGCTCTATTTTGAGGTCATGTGGGAGACAATTTGTCGATACTGGATAGAAATTGACCATTTACGGCTGGACAAGTACTATGCGTTGCTAAACAGGTCGCTCAGCGCCGCAACCTCTTTATGTGTGGATCAGGTGGACCACTGGCGACGTCTCACCGGCATTGTGGAACGCGTCGTATTCGAACCACTGGTAGGGACAAGCGCGGACCTGGATCGCGAAGCGGCACCCGCAGCACTCGGGATGGCGTTGCACGTCTGCGACAAGTGGCTCGAACTGGTGCTCTGTCAAGCGCCGGGCGGCCTTGAATCACTTACCCTGGACACTGATTCAACGCACCCGGTTGATATCGCCGTACAACCATTCTTACGTCTATATCTTGCGCCGATGGAGCGCGCTAGCGCCACGCAGCAGCGCAACCGCAAAGTACTTATGCGACGCGCCTTTGAGAGACTGTGGGAACCGCTGGTACGTGCCCCAGCTGCAGTACCAAATCAACGAGACCAGCTCGTGTACTTGTCTCAACCAGAGCATCGTCAGCAACTCGCCGAGCGCTTGTTCAAGCTGGCGTCGAGAGTAGAGGTGCCACCTTATGGGCGCCGATTCATGTACGGCTGCGTTCGTAGACTGCATACCGCAGTCATCACCAGTGCCGCTGCTACTGCTGCTGCTGCTGCTGCCGCAGGGCCACTGTTTAACGACTTTGATGCACGTATACGAAAGCCGCGGCAACGTCGACGTCGTCGTCGGCAGCAGCGGCGGCGGCGGTAACGTTAGCCTCAAGGCGCCACCACCGGGTCATCGTCGTGCGCAAGGTGCAAAACCCGGGGACACTGTCTTCAACACAGGAAGCCGATGAAGCACCATCAGGGACGCATTTTCCTATGCTGTCAAGTTCAAGTGCTACCACGAGGCTCAGATTTCTTCTTTGAGTCATCCGGAGACTGGTCCTCGGGGGCCAGTGCCTGGCCAGAGCTCGATCGCGGCTGGCGTCCACCGGTGGATGCCTCTTGCTTGGAGAGCTCTATGGCGAGACGAAGTTCTTCATCCATTTGTTCGTCCTCGTCATTGACGATGTCACTGTTCGCATTACCAAGATCGGAGCTCTCGGCCACTTCGGAATCCGCTGTTGCGGCAGCGGAGGAATCAGGTCGATGGCCAATGCTGCCAGCCTCCGAACGGCTCTGGAGACTCGTTCGAGAATCCACAGCAGCAGCCTGTGAACGATCGTTCACGACCTCCATTGTCATCGAAGATGATCCCGGAGCATTGTTCTCGACAGCATCTGCTCCTGATCCTGCTCCCGCTGCAGCTGCTGCTTGCCGATTACGTTCTTCCTCCAGTGACATTTGGAGCGCTAGCGCAAGCTCGGGGTCCGCGCTCGGATCGAAGCCAAAGCCGCCTATATCAGCTGCTCCGCCAGAAAAGGCACCGATACCAGTCCCACTTAAACGAGCGTCCGAGCCTGCAGCACCAGCCATGAGTGCCTGCTCACTCTGCATGAGCGGCGTCGTCATCAGTGCCTCCGCTAAGAGCGCTGTACCCGGCGGTACCGTGATCAGGTGCGAATTATCGTCCACGTTCACACTCTGAATAAACCCCTTCATTTTCTCCTCATTCTCACTCCATTCGCTTCCAAAAAGTACCACATCCACCGCCACGTTATTCTTCTTCAGGTTGCGCCCGAGCTGGACCAGCTCTTCCGCGGTTGCAGCAACGGGGCTTGCGATGAAGCAAATGATCCTCTGGCGCTGATTTCGGTTCTGGCGGTGCTTCAGCGCCAGTTGCGCCTTCTGAAGACCACCTATAAAGTCCACTTCACCCTCCACGATTACCTGGTGCATTGCAGAGAGAACCCTTCCGGGATCGCGCGTCTGCGTGATGAGAACCCGGCAAACCGCGCCGGTTCCAAGCCAACGTGGACGACCTTCTGCAGCAGCGCTCGCACTGTGATTCGCTGTCCAAAGTGCACCACCACCGGGTAGACCTGCCAAGGTCAGGAGGCCGACAGTGTTCTCGGGGTTCTCGTCTAGCTTGACGTTACACAGCAGGTTCACAGCGTCGAGCTGCGCATCCATGCGACTGGGCGCAACATCCCCGTTACGCATCCATTCAGAGTTGTCAATGCAGATCATCGTCGCCTCAAGCACCATGTTATCCGTAAGACTGGGTACGGTTCAGCACTGGTCACAACGCTGAACTGGGAAACCCCAAAGGCCGGTTTGTGTTGTAGAAGCGCCGTTCGACGAGCTGGGCAGCGCGCTTGAGCGTTCACAAACGCAGGTCTCGCCTAGGAGGTAGCCTTTTTGCGAGGCGGGTGCTCCGAAGCCGCCTCATCAACCGCTGCTGACAGCACACTGGGGATATTCTTGATAGAAACTAGTGTCCTGCCGTTTTGGACACTGTTTGACTTTGGTTTTTACGGTACTCTTTAGTGAGAGAAGAGCGGATGGAGGCAAGCGAGGTTGGTAGTGACCGCTCGCTCACGGAACAGGCAGCAAGGCGGCGAGAACGGATCCTCGCGAACCGAAGGAAACGTTTAGCTGTGGCAAGTGGTTCAGCGCCAGAGGAAGTAGAGGAGGCAGCTCGTAGAGACCAACAAGGTGCGCCCGGTGACGCCCATTTGCGGCTTTCGGGACGTGTTCGGCAGGAGGCTGAAACCCAGCCGACTCGTGCCCCTGTTGGTGCGAACACAGCTGGCACTCCGAGTGTGGAAACGAAACTCCGTCGAAGACTCTGGCTCTGGAGCTGCGGATATGCCGTAGTATCGTGGGAAATCGTGCTCGGCTTAGCTGCGGTGCTCTGCGGCTTCGGTGCCTGGGCCCAACTGTACGACCTGGACTCGAGTTTACCGCTTAAAGCGTCTAGTCTTTCTCCACCCGTCGTGTTCTTGACGCTGGAGGTAAGTGCGCTGGGCAGCGCTCTACTGCAACGCCAGCTCGAGCGTCGTTCACGTCACTGGTTGGCGCACAGCTGGTGGCTCCTCACGCGTCTGCACCGCTGGTCACTCGAAACGGCGCTCTTCTTTTTCCTATTCTTTGCGACGATTCTCGTATTGACGACAGTGGAGACGCATCTTTTGCAACCGCTCTAGACGGACTCTATGCAATCAGGAAGAAGAGAGCATTGCACAGCTGGCACTGGTTATAAGAAAGTCGAAGCGCGTCGACGTCATGACCTGGTGGACATCGAATGCGGCTATCTTCGGTTCGTTGTTCATCCGTCTTGGACGGGTAGCGTGCTATTGACTGGATGACGAGTTACGATCGCTTGTAATTTTATATGCAAATCCAATAACTGTGGCATATCGACGAACAAGCGCGGTACAGCTCCGCATGCGTCAGATACAAGTTGCGCTTGTCGAAACAGCCGGCACGCAGTGTACTCTTTCGCTCGAAGTTCGCAGATGGCGGCGTGCTCTGCGTTTCTCGCAAGGTATTCAGTGATGGTGCTTAGAGCGGACACCCAAAACATACGTTTTTAAACAGGTTTCTGAGCAGTTGGCATCGCCTGTGTGGGAGAGGGATACGGCATTTCCCCGGGGGAAAGCCCACGGCATGCGCGAAATAAACTGCTTACTCAGCGGAGAGAGCATCCGAAAGCGTTCATGATTTCAGCAAGAGGAGACAGTTATAGGAATCATGAATGAAGTGCTCCGCACTGCGCGTTGGGGTCCAGGTGCACATCTTTGACCCTCGCCAGAGTGATCGTCTGCCGTACTGCAGTCTTCGTTGATCATTAAGTTGCATAGCTTGGATTCTGTAGATGAAGTTTGCTCCGTACCAGACTTTTTCGCATAGTACAGGCGGAACAGCCTTATATGTGCAGTGCGGATCAGAATATGCTCGTTGCAGAGTGTTTTGCAGCTAGATTTTAGCTTAAAAGCGGACGCAACCAGACTGGGATTGCGAGCACGACTCCCAACGGCGTACATGGAGAGCATGTTTGTTCCAACTCGAAGCTGCGCCACAACAACCCGTACTCTTTTGAAAACACTGTATCGCAGTTGGCGGTCTCGTGCACCCATCTGCACTGTGCTTCAATGAGCGGGCCTGCCCTACGCAAAGACTGTGCAGCACCAACGCACCAGTTGTACGCAGGCATTCAACGAAACTTTTTATTGCTTGAACCAAACGTCCGATTCGATGGATTCAAGCGGTGTTCGGTGCGGGTACAGCTGCCCCCGAATGACCTGAATCTAGTCCAAACAACCGCCAACACCGCACCCTTGATCATCTAAAGACTCTGTCGAGCTTCCAGCACATCAAAGATGTGCCCCCGTAGGAAGCGTGCTTTTTCCAAACAAACTCCATAACGTATCCACGAGCAAGCAGCTCGTGCGTAGCGCCTCCGCAGCACCCTGCGTTCATCGCAACTTGTCTGCAGCGCAACGTTGCGCGTGTTCACGTTCATGGAGACTGTCGATGAACAAAACTTTGAGCGGTATGGTCTTGATTGTCCTTTGTGCATGCGTCTTTTATACGAACCGCTGACAACACCTTGTGGACATACGTTCTGCCGCAGTTGCCTAGCTCGAGCACTGGACCACGCATCGTACTGTCCAATATGCCGGACAGTGCTGTACGTAGACTCTGAAAAGCACCCTGTTACGGTAGCAGTTGCGAAGGTATGCGAGGAGCTATTTCCCGATGTGTACCGTCAGCGTGCTATTGAAGAAGAACGAGAGTGCACACACCAGTTTGACGCACCTGCAGCAACAGCAGCAGTAGCACCAGACGGAACGCCCCCGGTGGAGACGCAGCCTGCCAGTAACAGTGGGAACAGCAGCAGGAGCAGCGGTACCACCGAGACAACAGTGCCTGTGACGAGCGGCCCAGCTGTGACTGTGAACCAAAGAATCCGCTGGTTGCCGCTTTTTCTGCTGGATGAGGCGGTGTTTCCTTATCAGAGAATCCAACTGCACATTTTCGAACCTCGATACCGTTTGATGCTGCGTCGAGTCATGGCCAGTTCAAGGCAGTTCGGCTTCGTAGCCGTATTCCGACAACCACCCGCTGGGCTCAACGTTATACGGGCAGCGGGTGGGCATCCGTTCATGGCCACCGTAGGCACGGTTCTCCAAGTCACGGACTGTGAACGACTTGGCGATGGACGCAGTCTCATTGACGTGATTGGGATCAATCGCTTTAGGATTATCCCGGAAACGGTCCACATCGTGGATGGCTATGTGGTTGCGCGAGTAGAGCTCTGGAATGAGGATTCAGAGTCAGAGACTGAAAACCCTGACGTCGCCTATTTGAACGGTCGAGGACCCGATCCCGAGCTCAGGACGCGCTTTGTTTCTCTGATTCGAGACGCTTTGGAGTTCGCTTTCGATGCGGCACGGGTGGAGCTTTTTACACCTGCATCACAGGGCAGCGTCTCGCCGGAGTTGCACGGCTTGACGCCGGTGCTGGGTACCATGGAAGAGCCGTCGCTGTCGGAGCTGACGCAGTGTGAGACCGAGTCGGAGACGAGTCCCCGGTCGCCAGCGCGAAGCGGTCCAGAGGGACGAGGCAGTCGCGTACAGGCGGTCACGAGGATTAGTTTCTGGCTGGCCCATCATACTACACGAGAAACAGCAGAGCGACAACGTCTCCTGGAGATGCGCAGTGCGCTCGAACGGCTGGATAAGGTGATGCGGGGCGTGCGCGCCCGTCGTCTACCCATGCTCCTTAGACGACTTCGAATGGAGAGCAGCAACAGCAGCAACAACAACGAGTAGAGACAAGCAGGCGCACGTCCAGGATCCGTTGTTGCATCGCCTCTTTTGCTGCTTCTCGTGGTGTGGAAACAGCCCGAGACTCTCGCGGATGAGGTAGAAAGTGCAGCAGCTGGTGAACATGGCAACTTGCGCTGTCTGCAGCGCTCTCTGTACCCGATTGTGAAGGCGTCTCGTGGTGAACCATGTAGTATACGATTTGTACTTATCGCTCACTAACAGCGCCCGCGTGAGCCTTAAATGCCGGCAGATGCCTCTCGCCATACACTCGAAAGCGTCTCTGCGCTCGTCGCTGGCGCTAACCAGTGGCGATAAGGCGACCATGCATCGCAACACCACATGGGATAGGCGAGGACTCCTGCTCAGCGGATGCCGTGTATAGTCCTAAAATTGTTTGCAGAGCAGGAACCAGCTGGGTATTTCTAGCGAGGAGCATTCGACGCCGGCGTTGATGCCGGCATGACTGCATGTCTGTATCAAAAGCGCTCTGCATGACGAGCCGCATACGCCCTTATATATCTATGGACACTGATTCCATCCGTTTTCCGACTTGTTCTTTGTAGTAGCCTCTACACCGATGATACGAAAATACTGGATTCGGCACAAACACGCTCGGCATTCGTCGGTGATGCAAGACGGACCCGCCTGTGCCGTTCCATGCAGGCGCTCAAGGTGTACGCCCCTGACGATAGATGATTCTCCGTTCGAGCACCTATAGGTGCAGCACCGATACAAAAGCCTTGGAACCGGTCCCAGTACGAAGTTCGACTCTTTCAGAGACAGGATCGCCTTCAAAGAAATCGGCGCAAGAATCTGGACGGGGTGAAGCCTCCGTTCAGAGCTGGCGTGAAGCGACGAAAGCAGTGCCACCGACCCCAGCGCGAGCGTTTATGATTCCCTGTTGAGTAGTCTGCATTCTACCAGATTATCATCGAAGGGATGACAGTGCTAGGCAATAGCGGGACACGTGAACAATGGTAGCACCGCGCCATGTCCACCCATGAAGCGTATCTTGCCAATGGTTTCGTTCAAGGCGAACGAGACGCCTGATCTGCCGTACTGCTCTAAACATGACGATACGAACATACCCAAACACGATTCGAAGCGTTTGACGTCACCGGAACGCTTTGATTTTCCCGTTTCGACCCTCAACATCCGTTTCATATTAAAATGGAACACTGTAGTGCACGATGTGTTCCTGGACTCGAGCTTCTTTCCAAACTATTTCCAGCTGTACAGTCTGGACGTTTCATGTGTCGCAGGAACGGCTTGCGGATTCATACACAGTTTGAAGGGGTATCGACCGGCACCTAGCGGCTCTGTCGACGATTTGCCGCACCAAGTGGAAACGTCACCGGAATCAATCTGGTACCAGACACCCTCGAACAGAGATTCGTGAACTATCCGACATGATGATACAATGCAAATGTGCAAGTTCCGATTCTTCCCGTTTTCTTGATATAGAACATGATCGAAGTGAGCATGCTTCCATTTTTTGACCTTCGTGTTTCAAGTCTGAATGCAGGTGCAGCAACGCGCGCCGCCGTTCTGCCGAAGAAAACAAGCTCGACGTTCGATATCGAAACCTCTTCATAAGCGCATGCAGAACATTCACTAACCTTGCCACTTGAAATGATCCATCCCGTTAGAAAGAGAAATCCTCCTTTCTACGTAGACATCGACGAAACGGCTTTCCACCACAGCATGATTCCGTTCAATACATACACTTCGAGTACCTCGCGTCTCTTCTGTTTACATGGAACCCGGTCATGGACTCGGACTTGAATTCACGTAGCGATCGATGCAAGGGAGCGTTCACTGCCACTTTGCAAGAAGGGAGCGTAGATGGATCGAAAGATCTAAGCATGTTCTCGAGCGTGGATGTTTCATCCGGTGCTTGTTTCATCATGGAAGACATCGGAATCCGCTTATCATCGATCGAGTAGAACGGCGTACGCTTGCTGTTTCATCATGGAAGACATCGGAATCCGCTTATCATCGATCGAGTAGAACGGCGTACGCTTGCGTGTGCAGCTTCAAGCGTACTCGCCTGGCAAATCGCCCAGAAGGAGTCCCGTCACCGGTGTGGACTGCACCAAGTATCGATACGAAGTGGGGCATTAATGGAAGCCCTATGTACCGGTCAAGGGCATGTGCTGGGCGATGAAGCAAGCATCCACGTGCAACGGGGCAGACCCAGGAAGAGGCAACACGTTGTCGAGATGTTCAAAGACTTGACCATGGCCCAGTGTTCCTGCAGCGAAGGGTGTACCGAGGTTCTCCATAGAGAAGCTCTATCTATATCCAGCGAAGCGTAGATCGCAACTTGCACCAGAACATGAATAATGTTGACACCATCCGAAAGCTCCAAAATCGGGACTTGAACGCTCCCATCAACATCCGTGGACTGCTGAGAACGTATCTGGAGGCACTTGAGAAACTGACGTACTTGAAGCCGGAGATAAGAGATCCGAACTGGAAGCAGTCATAGAAAAGGCGAGCAAAGGCCGATGTTGATGACAATAGGGACAGTACCAGTGCTTTAGTGTATACTTGTGAATAGTCATTGTCGATCTTTTTCCTATTTACGATGAAATGAGTGTACGTTAGTCCAACAGTCAGAATGCTCTTGGCTGTACCTGTTCAGGTATGAAAGCGTTTCTGATGCGATGCATCGGTGCGCGTTACCTGGACGTTTCAGAGAGTTGACGCGTGGAAAAGCGCTTCGTTGTGCCTCACAGTGGAGACGGTGTGTGAACGTGCTGCTCAAGCCGACGAGAGACACACTAGCCAGCACCAGGGTGCACCGTTGGTCGGTACCGGTTTTGGTTTTAGAAAAGGCAAAAGTCGCTTGCCTACCCATGTCGACGAGCGCTGGAAGCGACGCGTCCAGTGCGCGCTGCCCCACCGGTCGAGACGCAACGCGAGGTGAACACGCGACGGACCTCAATCCAAACGCTCCCAGCAACGAATGTACAGACGAATCGCTGCCTGGAGTGCAAGTCACGACAGCCGCCTTGGCAGCGCGTGGCGGCACGGACAGAGGCTGCGCATCAGCTGACACTTGCTCATCGAGCCGCACCTCAAAAGAGCCGCTGGAAGCTGTCCCCGGTGAAACGCGTGAAGCATCAAGTCGGAGGCGCGTCGCGGAACAAGCGTGCTCTCCGGCAAAGTCGCTGGTGACTTGTTCTGAACACCTCAGTATCGGGACTTCTGGGGACACGCTGCAGCACGACCGTGTCGACGAGTCACGCCAACGCCCGACGCCAGCCACGTCATCAACCGGGAACTGGGATACCGAACAAGTCGAGCGCCTGTCTATCGCTGAACTTTTACGTGTGGAACCTTCGTCTTTAGAAGATTATGAGCGCTTGCTGGTCGAGACCAAAGTCGCAGCCGCCAATGCAGAGTCGGAACGAGAGCGACTTGAGTACCAAGTGCAGTCGCTCCGAAAGCGAGTTCTAGAGCTTGAGACAGCCTTGGATGCGACGCGAGAGGCCTACGAAGCCCTCAAGCTCAAGTCACTTCGCCTCTCTGACGAGGTGGAAACATTGCAAAGACGAAACAGAGCGCTGGAGTTGCGTCTCTACGACCTTGACGGGGAATGGAATCGCGGCCGAAATACCCAACGAGAGGGCACGTCGAAAGCCACAGGGCTTTAGGCGTTCGTTTCATGACGTACCTAGGCTCTATTCGTGCTGATGTGAGGCGTTCAGGGCTTTAGGCGTTCGTTTCATGACGTACCTAGGCTCTATTCGTGCTGATGTGAGGCGTTCGCGTGCACCGATTGACGAAGAGCCATTCGAGCATTTGGTCCAGCGAGAACGCGCTTCCATGAGACGTACGCTGTGGCCAAGTCCAAGAGATAACCACAAGGGTCAACAGATATTCTGCTGTGCAGCGTTGTCATGTTTAGCGAATAGACATTGTACGGTCCCGGAGTGGTGAGTGCGCAAGGAACCGCTCCTCGTCTCGCTTCAGGCGGATGTGTAAGTGTATGGGTGTGGGTCGCGCTTTGCCATCTCGATATCGGTCTCTGATTCGGTCAATGTCTTCTGGGATAGAGAAGATTGACGCTCGGTACAGCTCGAGCTGCGTGTTTGCTAAATACCCAAACAGTCAAAAGCGTTACCGCATTCGTGGTGCGACATTATCGTCCGAGGGAACAGGCTTCGTTGTGGGCGTCGCAGGTTCACCTCGGTATGTCTTGGTGATGGAATAAGCGGGCGGCCCCGGACCAGTAGCAAGTCGATGGAATATCGCTCGGGCACATACGAGGGTCTAGTGAATAGAGCGATACGGATTTCGTGACTGCGGTCTGTAAGAGGCACCAAACACTCCTACACACTTGCGCTCTACGTTGCGTGCACCTGCAGAGCATTGGGAGAGCGCGAGTGCTGGCCTCCATCGAGAGATATGCGTTCGGCTGGATTGTTAGCCTCCGGGCAGGGAATTCTGCGATGTCTGGACCAGTACGCTCTTTTTGTTTTGTTGGTGTCTCTCGCAGATATTTCACAGATGCATTGACATCGGTAGATTGGAGAAAGCTTACTGAGAGAGTCGATGATGGCAGTGCTAGCGTGTCAGAGGTGCTTGACTCGTCCAAGTCCGTTACTCTACCATCTGCAGCTGGATGCCGGCCTCTTCTCGTCGTCTTCTTTGTCCCAGGCATCATGCACCCACAACAGAACTTTTCAGACACTAGCTGTACGACGGTCTTCTCGTCAATCCATTCCACTCCGGATGTGCGTTACGAAACACGACGGAAGGAGCCATACGATGCGAAGTTTCCGTGCTGCTGATACGAACGGCATTGAAGCGACACGGATGGACACAGGAGAGAACATGATTCCATGCGGGACTGTCGAGCGCTCAACAATCCACTATCGATTTCGTACTCAAATGCGGATCCATGTAACGGGCATGACGAGTCTTTGGCTCACTCGATGAGACGACATCAGAGAAAAATGGTTACACAGGTATACTGGTACTCGAAGCGGGTCAAGCCGCTCTTCGTAAAGCCGGGACGAGCGAAGATATCAACAACAGCTGCCACGCGGGCGATTCCATTGTGTGTGTGTGTGTGTGTGGACGCCTCGAAAATCGCAAAATAGACGGGATCGTTCATCACGTCATCCTTCGTCCAAGTGATCTTCCTGGTTCGTCCTTCGCATAGACTTTGCTGCGGCACCCAGAGCATGTCACCTACCACGACGCAAGGATGTGGCCGAGGCACACCTAGTCAAAATCGTCATGAAGCTGCCCTCTGTTCTGGGCTATTCATCCTGGTTCGGTATCGTCGAACGCATCTTTTATGTTTGAAAACGTCTGCTTTACGCTTGCGGATCCATAAACGAATCGTTCGCATCCGCGGCACCGAAAGACGCAGGATGTAATCAGGGTGCATGTAGCTCCCTAGTCGAAGAAAGGCTCGCCCAGCTTCAGTCAACTCGACGCACCTCGTCAAGCAACTGTTCGAACGAGTTCGGGACGCTGAGATGCCAGCTGTCCATGTCTCTCTCGGCAACTTTTCGATGAACCATTCATAGGCCAACGCAACTGATGCTCAGTACAGAACATAGCATACTGCCTGATCGTCGCATCCGCGACTTGCGCTCAAACGTATCCCAGAATACCTGGAAGCGTTACCATGTCGAGCTTATGATCGGAAGATCAACAGCGCTGATGCCAGAAAGCATCAAAACCAACCGTAAAAGCCAACACCAGAGACGGGTCAGTGTCGAGCGCGTCACGAAGCGCACCGCGTGGGCGTTGTACCTGCCACCAGCTTGCTGCCACAGAGAAAGTCAGAACGGATGTCGTGGATTCTACGCTGCGTTCAGAGTGAACACGAGCGTTCTCGTGACCCGGGCGGAAGCTCCTTGGCAGGAGCCTATGAGACAGCGCTGTGCGCGCCAACGGTCGCTGTCGCAAAAGAGCAAGCAGCGTTCATTCGCGTACTTTTTCAGTGTGTTGGAAAAGGAAACAATCGGCAAGTCGCATCCTTTGGTGGTTGTCGTCAATGACGCCGGGCGTGCTGTGGTGCGAATACGTTGTAGACTGGCACCGTTAAACGAGATCGTACCTCGAATGCGAGAATCGACTCTGTACGAATGCCATCGATGAATTCAAGACGACATTCGCGCATGACGAGCAGCAATATGCTCTGAAACAGTTAGAGAAGAGGTGCGTCAAACAGGGACAGTCGCTTGCGCTGACGCACGAGAATAACCTGACCGAATGTCACCTGGTGAGGCATACGCACGTCAATGCCTTACTAAGGTGGAATTCCATCGGAACACAGGCACACGAGCACTTTCCGCATCGAGACTTGAAGGCCGCTAGGGACATACGTTCGTGTCTCGTGCTTTGTGGAGCTTCCACCAGCATTGCATGGAGCGAAGCTTCGCGGGAAGCGTTTCGTATTCGGTGTAAGCATTTTGCTCCAATTCGGAATACTTCCGAACAAGCAATCAATGACCAGGATAGCGACCACTGGACTCTTGCCTGGAACCAGGCACTGCTTCCGATTCATCGTCGGTAATCCAGCAGGGCCGAAACACTCTATCTTTAAAAAGGAAACGATTTCTCTGCGCAATTGGTGCACGATACGTTTGTTCTTTACTTCGATATTACTGCCCAGGATACCATTGCGTTCGATTGTGAAGCGATGGTGCAATCTTCTGATCGCACATGTCGCGTGTTCCCGTGAGTACCTGTGTATACGACGATCTTTGGATTTGTGGACGCGTGTCCAAGCTCAGGCCTCCATGAATATCCATGAAAAATTGTGCACATGAGTCGATGCGTATTCGTATGGAGATCAGTGCATCCCTCTAGGCATGTCTGGATGTGTCTAGGGACAAGCATTTGAACATGCACTTGAAGACACTTGCATTGGATTCCACGCGTATCCCAAAAGTACCTCATACAGTCCCGTTTCGGACCCGGCAACGAAACTTTGCAGCCTGTTGACCACCACCGCAAGCGTTCTATCCAACAGACACTGGATCAAAAATGAGCGCAGAGCTACTCACCGATCTGCGGTGGTGGTGCAGCCATCGTGCGTTTCGCCCGTTCGTCTGGGACCTCGAGCGCCATGTCAGAGGCTTTCCCGCATTCGTACTATCTACGTCTGCCTCGGAGGGAAGGGCGTGCACCCGCCAGGTGGCAATCGTTCCCCGCTGGCAGCGCGTTGCATCCGGATCAACGAGAGCCACTCACGGGCAATGAGCGGAGGCGGTGCGACCTCCACGGCCTCTGTCCGAGGCGGCAACGCGTCTTCAGCAGCACAAGTGAAAATCGTGATTGTCATTCTAGATCATGTCCTTGCGGCGCACGACTTCTCTGTACAAAAATAAGCGCCGCTCGAAACTCGGACTATTTGCTGCCGGAGCGAGTATGTCGCTGTCGTGATGACGATGCAAGGGCGTCAAGCACGGTCCAGACGAAACGGTGCGTTGTAGCATGTCTAGCTGTGCCACTCGATCGCTGCGGTACATGTCTTTCAACGAGAAAGCATACGAGCGTGGAAAGCGAGTAAAACTCTTCGTTCTTATCAGAAAAGAATACATGATTCTTGCTCTAGGATGAAAAATTGTTGGTTAGGGACTCGATGACTTCCATTTGTGTACTTGGCATGCCAGTTGGCATCGAATTCTCCACCAGAAAGAGCAGACCGCCTTGCCAAGAGTCCTATTTCGACCGGACAAAGGTACGCACGCTTATCCCATGGTGACGCTACGCTGCATCATGTACGGTTGCAGGGATCGTCTCGAAGAGTACGGCATCGTCGTATGTCGCTCCAGTGACTGCCATGGTTGCAGTGCCTTCATCTGACACGTCCCCGAACATCCTTCAAGACAAGCACCGGATGATTTGTTGTACTGGTATGCATCAGAGGCAGCGGAACCTCGCAGTGCGGATCTGGAGAACTTGATGCAGGGGCGGTACGTTTCCGCTTTCGTGAACATGAATCTGTCGCCGTTCCGTCAAGTCGTTCTGTTTATCGTCCGCAAGGGAGCTGCTGCACATGTCGATAAGAAAAGCCCCTCGTAAAGCGTCCAAAGCTGGAAAGGTGTGCTAGGGCCTCCAGTGATCGCCTCGTTCACTCAGTTTTTTATGCTGCTTAGCGCTTTTCTGAAGAAGGAGCCCCTGCATCGAGATAGGAGCGCATAACGCTCCACCGACACCACGCTCGTTGCACTTGCAAACAAAACCAGCGTGCGACCGGTCTTTCAGTGTATCCGCTCAACTGGTGCAGATGTCGTCCAAAAGCCGGGATGCCAACCCCAAGCGCACGACGCCGGCTGCAACAGCGACACACCGCTGACTTGGCAGCCGCATGCCGTTCTCAGCATCCGACGATACGCAACGCTTTCGTCGAGCATGCAGTCGCTTCGCACAACACTATGGTGCGGCATTTGCCGACCTCGACACCAGGAGGGCGAATACCGCAACACTCCGTCACCAGCAGTGCTTTTTTATCAGCGCTGTTAAGTTTCCCCAGGAACTGAAACACGCACCTTGTTTCGATGCTGCTGAGATTCCCCGAAGCATATGCCAACACCCAAGTCGTGCGGCACCTGAAACCCGCCACGCATCAGTCCGACTGTGAACAAGTATCGTGCAAAAATCCAACCTGTAGACGGCCTCAACATACGCAACGTTGCTTGCATCCTCGTTCCTGAGGTTGCTGCTTTTGCCGTTGCTGGAGCTACCGCAGACGCGAACGCCGCCTCGCTCGACTCGGTTGCGCGGTCGCATCAGCGTACCGTTTCCGGAGACGAGGCTGCACTGCAGAGGCCCAGAAACCGTGTGTGAGTCGCGTTTCCTCTCGACCAGCAGAGTCCGAGCAGCGAAAGCACTGGTGCTGCCTCCCTTTTGCAGTCAACGAGAAGATGCAGTCTAAACCTCTAGCGACCATCGTTGCACCGTCGTTGCTCTCTTGTGACTTTGGCAACCTCGGAGCTGAGGCGAAACGCGTGCTCGACGCCGGGGCCGACTGGTTGCACGTGGACGTCATGGACGGGCACTTTGTCGACAACTTGACACTCGGGCCTGTTGTCTTCCAGGGTCTCCGACGAGCCGTCGGCCAACAAGTGTTTCTGGACTGCCACTTTATGACCACCGCGCCGGTGTTCTGGATCGAGCAGTTCGCCCGCGTCAACGGCGATAACCAGGGCCCAGCTCCAAACCTGGGCTGCACCTTCCACTACGAGGTGTTTGGAGAAGACGGTCTGCGCATGGCGCTGGCACTCTGCGAGCGTGTTCGAGCGTTACGGGCGCGACCAGCCGTGGCCCTTCGCCCGAGTACCCCAGTTGAGGCTGTGCTTCCGCTGGTAGACGCAGCCGCAGTTGATATGGTTCTGATTATGACCGTTGAGCCTGGACACGGTGGGCAAAGCTTCATGCCTGAATGTCTACCCAAGGTGCGGTTTCTTCGCGAACGATATCCGCTCCTTGATATTCAAGCGGATGGTGGCATCGGCCTGACAACTGCAGACGCTGCTGCTCAGGCAGGATGCAATGTTCTGGTGTCTGGCTCTGCTGTATTCGGTGCAGGGCCGGATGCTGGGCGTGTGATTGCTGGGTTACGGGAGGCACTTCGTAGGGCGCATGACCATTCTGTCTGAAGACAAGTGTGTGTGTGCATGGCTTGCGATGCAGGTATCGAAGCGTACGCTACTGAACCTGGTGCATTCGAGTTGGCTATGAACATGAGCAGCTAACAGGTGCTGTTGAGTCCAGCGTTTTCGTTACTGCATCCAACGCTTCTCTGATCAGGACGTGATCCGAAACGCGGCGCAAGTGTCGCAACGATGACATTGCGAGTGTCTAGGCGAATGCGACTGTTCCTCATGCGGCAGTGTACGCACCGACGCAGACTCGAAGAGATTAGGGCATGTCAGATGCATGGCGCATAAGACAAGTCGCCAAGCACTGGGTCGTTATCGCCTTGTGGTGTGTGTGTGTGTGTGTGTGTGCGTTACACTATGTCGCACCGACGTACGGATGCACCTAAGCAGCCACGTGTACACGGACGCAGGTCAAAGCATGTCATTCCAACTCTACCTGCGTCAGCATAGAGTACAATGATCCCACTATGCTGACTCGGGCGTCCATACGAAGGTTTGTGTCTCCTTCCATTGTCATCAACACCAGATTTGGGCGCTGGGGTCTGCGACTGCTTCTGGTACCCTTCTCTTGTCGCGAGCGTTCATTCCAGATGCCTCTCTTTTTTCATCCAGCTCCGTTCTCTGCAGTAGCGAAAGATGTTCATACCAACATTCAAGTTCGTATGCTTTTACTTTTCTGGCTGGTGGCGACGTATTGAATGCGTCGACGTTCGTTGTGATCTACGTTTCGACTGGCGCTTTCATGTTTTGGGTTCAGAGCTTGGGTGCGCCCGGCGTCGCGTTGACGCTTGGATTTGTTCAGGTGCTTAGAGATACGTGTCCGCCAGAGATGCTTCTCCAAGAACGACTCTGTGTGGCCTGCGAACACCTACTTCACCGCTCCGTACATGACGTCGTTGGGCACCGACGACTCCCGTCCATGCGCTCTGCTGCGTCTCTGCGCCTGACGCCATACCCAACGTTCAGGGGTTGCTTCTCTGGAGCGATGCTCATTCGTCGAGTACCATGTCCGCAGCAGATACCAGCGCATGCTGCTCTATTCAACGAAGCATGTGTTGAGTACGATGCTGTGGTCCATGATGAAATAAGCACCGGAAGCAGCATCGCCTTACGAGAACAAGTAGAGAGACTTCGATCCATCTACGCACGCTTCCTGCAAAACGATGACGGATTCCCCAGAGAAAGCGATCACTGCGATGACTCAAGTCCGTTTCCAAGGATCGTTTCCATGCAATCTGTACCGACGGAAGCTCTGGGGAGCGTGACACGCGAGTGCTATCACGCTGCTGTTGTCGAATGCGGTTCCGTCGCTGGCCACGAACCAGGCGTGACTGCTCCTTCCTTCGAATTTCTTGATGCGACGCGACAAGGTCAGGGAACGTTCGGCATGAGGTTTTGAAAAAACTGTCCTGGAACGACGCCGAGTTGCCGCGTCTCGGCAGTTCGGCGGCCTGCGTTGCTGCACCTGCGAGTAGCTTTGAAACGCAGAGGTCGAAAGCTTGAAGCATGCATATTTTGATCATGGTCCGTATCAAGAAACGGGTTGAATCGTGAACCTATACGTATGCAATGAATGAGCATAGTGCTTATTTCACGAATTTCTGTTTGGAAGTGTCACCAATTGTCATGATTCTGGTGACGTAACGCGTACCATAGGCAAAGCATCGAAGGGGTCACCCCGAATGAACGACCCCGCAAAATCCTATACCTACATGTGAAGAATCAAGCCAGTCTGATTCCAGCTCGAATGCCATGCTATTCATACCAACACATTCCGAAACAAATGCTCCAGGCTGGAACAGAGCGAAACGTTCAGTGTTCCATGTTCATCTGAAACGAGTTTAGACCATCACTAGAGCATGTACCTGCTCCAGGCACCGTCTTTGAATACACCAGAACTGCTTGCTTTGCCCGCAAAAGCCGGCATTTCTGCCGCTCGTCGTCCAGCCAAAGTTGCCAGCAAGGCACTGCTCACGACACTGATATGGTTGGCGCTTACGTCCCGAGACCGCCTGCACTGGAAAGAAACACTCGACAATCTTCGTGCGCTCGTAATGAAACCAAACCAGTGCGGTGCTGGCGCGGGTGGCGGTGCTCGGCCCCAGCCAGTGCCTCTAATCATCACTGGCGCCTCTGAGGTAGATCTTCGCTTCCAGGTGCTGCTCGCCGGTCTCCCGCTTCTCGTACTCCATCTTGAAACGCTCCCACGGTCGATAGGAGATCGACGTGATCCCCAAACCTTGCATATCGCGCGAAAATGACAAAACAAAGCGACCACTCTCAAGTTCACCATACACTCCGAGTTGCTCTGACAGCAAGCCGGTGCCGGGCAGCGCTGTGCTCTCGGGTCGCGCCGTCACGTTCGGACTGAGGCGCCAGAGCGTACCACCACCACGTCCAAGCGAGCCCCCGACGGTATACGTGTTCAGCAGGGATCGAAGCGCCAAGGAGCCACCATTTCGCAGTTGCAGGTTTGCAGAAACGTTCCCGAGACGCTCATTGAGCATCGCTACCAGTTGACTCCGTTCCAGGGGAACACCCTGGGCGTCCAGCACCTCAAGTGCGCTCTCCCATTTGCTTGCCCGTACGTTTCGCAGACGAACTGTATACTTGCGACGATCGGATAACGAGACGTGTAGCAGGGGGTCCAGCGGCGCGCCCTGCTCAGCATCCGGACTGAAACTCACCGAGTTGGGAACCGATCGAATGAGGTACAAGCGGTTGGTAAGCAAATTGAGTGACCCGTCGAGAATGCGAAACGAGCCGCTCGGTCGCAAGTCACTGAGCGGTCCGTTCAGGTCGACGTCTCCTTGCAGATGCAGGCTGAGCACCAGCGGGAAAACGACCCGCGTTCGCGACCCCAAACGCAATCGAAACTCTTCAAAGACAATGTCTGGGAAACCTTGCTCGACGAGCTCCAGAAAAGGATTCATAAAACTCTCATCCGACTCGTAGGTGCGCATGTCGAGTTCGTTATCCGGGCGCAGCGGCGTCGTATTGTTGCTACTGCCGTTACCATTACTCGTACTAGTACTGCTGCTGTTGCTACTGCTGCTGGTAGTAGTAGTAGTGCTGTTACCAACACCACCACCACTACTACTACTACTAATGCTACCACCACTACTACTGTTTGCATTCGTTATTCGCTGGGTATTTCGATTCGAGGATCCCGGCAATAACATGATCGAGCCATCGTGGAGGGTCAGCGAGCCCCGCAGTACCGGTTGCAGCGCTGTGCCATGAACGGTGACCTGACCAGTTGCCCTGCCGTGATAGCGATCCCGCAGATGCACTGGCAGGTTCTCCAGCTGCAACGTAAGCGGTTCGGGTTCTCGTACGTTCTCCGCGTCGCTGGGACTGGCGTCCCAGTTCGTCATTGGCGTCCATACAGGAAGAACGCCTTTGAGCGACCACACACGACCCTGGACGAGGCCAGTCATCGAGTGGACGTGCAGCATCCAGTCGCGAAGCTCGACCTCGCCATACACGCTCTCAATGGGTGTTTCCAGGTCCGGCGGGGCGATTCGCACATCCGATAGACTACATCGAGCGGTAACCTGGGGCTGAAGCGGCGCTCCGCGTAAACGAATCCGCAGGTCAGCGCTGCCGCCTGCAACGGGCACCTGAGGAAGAAAAGCTGCGACAAGCGCAGCACCACTGCGTTTCACCTGCACATCAATCTGCATCGACTCGCTCGCGTCTGTCGCTACGAGCAGGTCGTGCAACGAGAACGTGGTAAAGCGTTCTGTCAGAGGTATCCGCGGGTCCAAAAGACGCTCCAGCACATGAGCGAGTCGAATCGGAAGCGACCCCTCAAGACGAACGCCGCTCAAAGGCATACTCCCGTGAAGCGTCATTGCAGCAGCAGCAGCAGCAGCATCTGAAGAAGCCGCTCGGGATGCTCCCGGTTTCGCTGTAGAGGTTTCGCTGCCGTCCAGCCAGCGTTGTTGCGCGACACTGGGCCTAGGGCGTTTCCAGAAGCGCCAACTGGGGCGCACCGGACCCCAGTTGCGCTGCTGAACCGGAACAGCTGCGGTAGCGCGGACACGACAGCGTCCGAGGTCACAGCGCAGCTCGGCCTGCGGGTCCCGCAACCGAAGACCATTCAGCGATGCTTCCTGCCAGAGACCTTTCACATGGAGTGTCGGATCCCGAACCGTGCCGGCTAGTTCTGCTGACGAGTGCAGCACTCCGGTGAGACGAACCGGTGCCAGTCCGTAGTCAGAGAGCAGGTGCAGCGGAACTTTGGCTAGATGTAGGTTCGCGTGTAAGGCTCCCGCTGGGTCGGCAGTGCCACTGAGATGGACCATAGCCCCCGACGAAGACGCCACCTGAAACGATAACTGTTCCAGGTTAATGATTCCTCGATGGATGCCCCCGCGAGCACACATCGTACCGAGTTCGTGCGGCCCGATGGCCCACTGTTCGCCGTTGAGGTCAAAGGCCAGTCGCTCTGCACCGCTGCTCATGGAGATGGTGCCCCGATAGCTTCCGCGCAAGTCAGCGAGACTCGGTGGCTTCAGAGGTCGTTTCCGCTGTGCTCGCCTGCCGTCAGCTGAGACGACGGCACCGGCGCTTGCGTCGCCAGCAGGGGAAGCGCTGCTCCCGGGCTCTGCCCTTCGCGGCAGTGTGCGATCGTCATTGAGAAAATCGTCGGGAGACACATCAGCGCTCTGACAGAGATAGTCTGCAAACCAGAGAATCTGCTCCTCCAGAGAGAGATGCGGGGGAATTTCCCAATACGAGAGGATCGTTGGGTCCAGTTGCCCGTTCACCGCCTGGGCGAGACAGGCGAGCTCCGCGATATCCCCGCGAGGAATCACGATCTTGGTCTGCCAACTGGGCAGCGTTGACGCAGCTGACCCCACGGCAACATTGCTGGACGAGTAGACGCCCTCAATGTGGTATTCGGAACGCGCTTGCTGGATCACGCTGTTCTGCAGAAACACTGTCTTATCGAGCCAGAAGAGCTCACCGGCGAACGCCCGGCAACGAAACTGACGAAAATACGCATCACGGAGGGCAAACGAGCCCGTGCCACGCTCCTGTTGCAGGTCAACGGACAAGGTGGCTTCAACGAGGCCACCAGCCCCGTAATCGGGGCCGAGCAACTCTTCGATGGGCATATTTTCGAGACATGCTTCGAAGCGGCTGTTTTCCTGGTACGAAACATCAAGACGGAAACGATCACGACGAAGATGCACCGCCAGATCACGTCGGAAACTCGGGTCCAGTTGAACGCTGAGGAAAACAGGTAGCTTTTGGAGTTCGTCGCTTCCTGGCTGCAGAGTCGAAGCAGCGCTGCGTTGCGCTGAGCTGTGCTCATGCGGAAGCGCCTGGAACTGCACACCCTCGTCTGGATGAAAGCGCAGTTTTCCCGCAAGACGACGCGTATAGCCGAACTCGTTCAGCTGCAAGCGTCTCACGTCGAGAAACGCTTCTACGCAAGGAGCCTGTTGGCGTTGTGCGGCGTCGGCTGTAGAGCGCTTCGGTTGTTGCAGCGTTACATCCGCGGAAAGACGCGTGTCCAGCAGTGCCTTGGGAGCAGTCGTCCATTCCGGTCGCCATGCTAGACGACGCAGGTCGATACCATAGGCGTCTAGGGTGAAACGAAGGCGCTGAGGCTCCGGATCCGTACTGGTATTCCCAGTTACAGCAGTACGAGGAGGAGCTGGAGCTGGAACTGGCGCTGGAGCTGGAGCTGGCGCACGAGCACCGGTACCTGTATTGATATCGATATTCGCATTGGTATGTCGAGCAACCAGGGGCATCCGGAGCGTTCCGGAGGCCGCTCCATAGAGCTTCGCATTCGGTGTGGGTGCTTCCGCCCCGCAAGACGCAACCGTCTGCGATGCCTCTGGTGGCGCAGTGCCCACCAGACGCCACCGCAAGTTGAGTTCGGCCTCGCTCAACGGACCTGAAACCGTCAGCTCCGCAGACAGGCGGCCAATAGAGTCCATAACGGTGCCCTGCTTGCCGGGTTCATCGAGATACCTCGCCAACAAGGGGCCAGCGTGGGCACCGCGAAGGTTCAGCGCCAGCTGAACAGACGGCTCCTGTGTTGCAGGATCTCGCTCTGCTCTGGAATCGTTCACTGCAACCGGAGACGATGACTCGTTTGCTTCGGTATCCCGAATTGACGAGGCGGTCACAGCACCGTTCGCAGCCAGTTTCAGTACACCATGGCCGCTAAGTTGACCGCCATCCTGAAGCGTCGCTTCCATTGCGGCAATCTGCAGTTCCATTGAACGCGTATCAAGCTGGAAGTCTGCCCGGGCATTTCGCAGAGGAATTCGATCCGCTCTCCAGGGAGCTCCGACTGAAATCGCAGCTCCAGTGAGAAGCGGACTCTCCAGTGGGCCGTGCATGCGAACCTCTGCCTTGACGCTCCCATGGACAGGAATCGGAGACTCCACTCGAAACGTCTTGAGCACGTCGCTGATCGCTACCCGACGCACGAAACCAATCAGATTGTAGTCTTTGGACAAGTCGATGGACCCGACGACGGTTATGGGTAGCTGCCCGAAGAAACCGGTTGGGCCCTCGAAGATCACCATCGATTCATCGAAGCGGAGGCGACCCGATATGCCCGTGAAACTTGGCGCGTCAGGGGCGAGTCGCAGTGCTACCTGCTGCAATCTACCGGTTCCGGTCAGTTCGGGAGCCTTGGCATCGGGTCGCAGCACCAACGCGACCTGGCCGTGCACTCGACCTGTATCGCTTTCGAAGGGCAGGTTCAGCAGCGCTACCACAGTTTTCGCCGGCAGCGCTCTAGTCTGTACGCTGATACGATGAATATTGCGCTGCAAGTCGAGGGCGAGCTCGCAGGATCCCGCTCCCCGGTGCTCAGTTTCGAACGACAGCTTGCCCGTGAGCGCGTTCATGCCCTGGGCAAACACCAGGCGCCCGTGAATCCCCCGGAACACATAAATTCCTCGGCCAAAGGCCGAGTCACCTGTCCCTAGCACGTCCAATGCGACGCTTGAGCGTTTGAACTCTACCACACGAAGCGCCACGGGTAGCGTCGCTTCCGCTAACGCCGGAGGCAGCGCTTGCTCGGCACCGTTCGCTGGTAACTCCTGTGTTGGGACACTGCGGGCTCGTTGCCCGCTGGGCAGTGCATCGGCGGTGTTGACGTCGCTCGAGGCATCGTCGGTGCGTTTGCCTGGCGTGACTGACCATCCGAGGTCCCATTCGCCCGGCTGATGCTGGTGTAGTTCCAGGGCAACCCGCCGGAACTGCACATCGAAACGTACTCGTCCAGTACGAAGGGTTATCCAGCGACGCGGCTCGATGGCTAGTCGTACTTGCACCGCACCGAGTGAACCACAGGGTTTGGAGGCATCCGGGGCGATCTCGAGTTTTCCAGCGGCAACACCGAGTGGCAATACGAGCCGCTTCAGC
>Ga0080006_1141450_pt1 | contig 23558 bp, 18 predicted proteins | sample RS3BMetagenome_FD_69209 | JGI IMG/M metagenome (GOLD analysis project Ga0080006, IMG submission 69209) | Ferric oxide microbial mat and aquatic microbial communities from Rainbow Spring, Yellowstone National Park, USA - RS3B (SPADES... ...
CTGCTTGCGTTGCTCTCGATATGTGCTTGGCCATTGTCATTGCCTCTTCCTCCAAGAGAGTAGGTGTACAATGGGGTAAACACGGACAAAATATTGAAAATTCCTGAATTAGAGCAAACTTCAGACTAGGGACACTAGCTCGAGGCGGTCGCGGCCGGTTCAGATCGAAACAGCCACTTATGCATGAAGGTAAACTTTCCAAACCAAAGGATGACGAACGAGAGCAGGTACGAACCTTGCACGACGACGTCGGTGACGATGCGTGACGACCCCAGAAAGCCCGCATTCGAGTGTGCGAAATCGACGAACCATGTCGAGAACACCAAGCCAGTGACGGCCATCAGCACGTACGGCAACACTTCTCGTCTGAGGGACGACGGGCTCTTCTTGCCCCACGCCCAGTAGCGATTAATGAAATACGACGGAATCGCCCCGATAAGGGTGGCGGTGATCGCGGAGTCTTTGGCGTTTTCTAATCGTAGCACCGAGAATACAAAGAATAGGACCAGCTGAGAGAAGATTGCTGTGATGATCGAACCGGTTGCATAGCGCCAGAACCGTGACCACAGTGCACGAAGCCGGTCGTACTGTTGTTCACTAATAAAAACGGTAGCAATTCGTTTAACAACGATTTCGATCGTATCCACTTGTGCCCAGTATAGCAGAGTATCGTCCGCGATGCTACGCTCAGCCGAGCGATTGTCCAGGTCACAGGGGTGTAAATGTTACCATTTGGTTAGGTGATGGAGTAAAGGTACCCAAATCCTCCTCTCGGGGTGACCAGGGCTAATATACTGAAAGGCAAATATGACGGTACCTGGGCTGAGCGCCCGTATTGACGAGTAAATCATCAAGGTGCTAGTCAGATCAGGATCGCGAGGCCTGTAGACATCTTGTTCTGGCTTCAATGGTGTTCCAAGAGGCTTCGTCAGAAGCGGTGAGGTAGTATGACATTGACTGTGCAGGACGGCATTCGCCACGTGGTGGTCACAGGGGGTGCGGGTTTTATCGGAACGCACCTTGTCAGGAGGCTGCAACGCGAGGGAGCGAAAGTCACCGTCGTCGATCGTAACGCACCGAGGGTCGATAACGTCGATCACTACGTGAAGGGAGCGATCGAAGACGTCACAACGTGGTCCGCTCTTGGGGCCATGGTCGGCGATGGCCCGGACACGCTGGTGCACTTAGCTGCGAGAACGTCGGTGTTGGAGTCAATCAAGGATCCTGATGATGTCTTTAAGTCAAACCTGGTTGGTTTTCACAACGCATTAGAGTACGCTCGCAACCACGACATCAAACAAGTGGTTCTCGCCTCCACGAACGCCGTGGTTGGAGGGTCGACGACTTCGGACGTGATCACGGAGTATTCACCGTTGGCCCCACTGACTCCCTATGGTGCCAGCAAGGCGGCCGATGAGATGCTTGGGTCGGCCTACACCGAATGCTACGGTGTTCGTGTCGCAGCTGTACGTCTCACGAACGTCTATGGTCCCGACATGTGGCGAAAAGACAGTATTGTGCCCCGGCTCTTCCGTTACGCACAGGGTACGGGCGACTTCTCGATCTACGGCAGTGGCGATCAGTTCCGCGACTTTGTTTACGTTGAGGACGTTGCAAGTGCCTTTCTTAGCTTGGCAGAGAGTCGGTTTGCCGGACCTGTATCCTTCGGCTCGGGCGAAAGCGTCTCAGTGAACGAACTTGTGGCGTTGGTTGGCCAGGTCGTGGGCAAGGAGCTTGATCCCCCTCGGATTCCGCCGAAGGCCGGCGAAATGGCAGGAGTGCGCATCTCGCTGGATCGGGCGCGTATTGCTGGGTTAAAGGCCGATGTCGCCCTCGAGACTGGGTTGCGCCGTGCGTGGGAGAGTTTCCTGGCCACGGTTGAACAGACGGTGCCGAAGGCCTAGGGCGGTTGGCTCGGCATATTGGTTTGGCCTATTGCCTCAGCACAAGTCCGGCCATCGTTTGCCTGTTGTTGGGGGCGAGCTCCTTCGCCGTTACTGATCGGGTGGACAAGGTGACGGTCCCGCTTGGTTCGATAGCAAGAGAGAGTCCTCTACGTACTAGCGCATAGTTTTATTGCGTCGTCCACGTCCATAGGGCACCTCGCGACGCCATCAGGCACCTGACACTACCTTCAGATTACCGATGATGACCGATGGATTAGGTGTGGGGTGTGGGTGCCGCTGGTTCCTGGATGTCGGTTGCGAGATCAGCCACGATTGTCAGTGTTTGGGTTAGTTTTGTCGCCCACCAGTCGGCGATCGGATCGGTGGTGTCCACATACCATCGCTGTTGGGTTCGAGCAACTTCACCTACGAGGTCCAGTGTCGTAGCGGGTGATGCGGTGAGTAGCGACTCGAAGCTGAATCGCCGACCCCCTGGACGAATGCCGAGTGAATTGTGTCTGGCATAGGTGATGAGCGCACAGCGCGGGAGGATGAGTCCGGATGCGACGGGCGAGAGCAGGTAATCGAGGAGCGCGTTCGTCTCGGTCGTTGCGTCAAGTGCTGTTGGTGGATACCGAACCTCGGGCGCAGTACGTAGTAGGTAGGGTAGTGATGCTGGGGGAGGGGTCTCGTTGGTCCAAAGCGCATCGACCGCAAGCAAGAGATCGCCGATGCGTTTGAGTCCCGGGGGTGCATACGTTTGCACCGCACGGGCGTACGTGCCCATCCAGGGGCGAAGCGACTCATAGACGATCGCTCTGGCGCGATCGAGATTGCCGCTTCGCGTCAGCGCCGCGACCAAGCGCAAAAGAAAGGCGAGTGTATCAGGTTGCGCCGGCTGGATCTGTCGAGGTAAGTAGCTGGCTAAGAGGTCGCGCAGGTAGGTGACCGGCTCACCTCCAAGTACTGGCCCGACGGTTAGGTAGTAGCTCGCATAGGGCGGGAGGTCGAAATCGAAGAGCTCGGTGAACGCATCGGTCGTCCACTCTAGCTCGAGTGTCTCAACGATCGCCGGGTGTGGATTCGGATTCTCGGTCACCTCTGCAAGGGCGTCGAGAAGCTCAGTGGTTAGCGCATCGTGCATCACAAGGGTCTATCTACGTTGCATCCATTGGCAAGGCGAAGGCCTCGGCACTGGGCTTCAATGGGCGCAGGAGCCAACGCGGGCGACGTGTGCCATCGGGTGAGACCTGTTGAGCGGACTGGGTGAGCTGCATCCAGCGTTCGAAGATCGCCTTTGAGCGCGCAGTGTCCACGTGTACCTCTCCGTGGAGATCACCCGGTTCGGCCTTGGTGATGGTGACCACCTGATGCCAACAGTGCATACCCGATACCGGGTCTGGGTGGACACCGAAAGTGAGATTTTGATGGACACCAATGTCGGTCCACCAGATGCGAGCCGTGTCGGGATCGTCCGATTCATACGGTGCGGCACCTCCATGTGGTGCCAAGCCCCATTGAGTACCTTGCTTTTGTAGGCTGACCGAACGCATCATCGCAGACGAACCGAGATCTCCAATACGCCACCGGCCCATGTGATGCGAGCAGGCGACGACCCCGGGCCGAATGCCCTCAGTCACCCAGGCCTTGGCCACGAAGTAGCCGAGGTCGGTGTTGACGCGCACGAGATCACCATCACCCACCGCAAGGCGCTGCGCATCACTCGGGTGGATCCACACCGGGTTGGTATGCGCAATCTCGTCAAGCCACTTAGAGTTTGCCGAGCGGGTATGAATCTGCACCGGTAATCGGAAGGTCGATATCAGCGGGAACTGATCCTGGGTAAGGCGATCTGGATGGACATGGCTTTTGATGTACGTTGGCAGCGCGTAGTCGCTCCAGCCCCAATCGGCCAAGGTTGTCGAGTAGAACTCAAGCTTGCCCGATGGGGTCGGAAAGCCCCGTCGGACCGCGCCGTCAACGACGACGCCGACCGGGCGCCGACCGTCATCGTCTGGAGCGGGGTCGCCGGTGGGAACGATGTTGGGGGTCAGAGGTTTGGGAGCTCTGGAGTAGACCCTTCCAGTGTCAGAGACCACAAGGTCCTCTAGCTCTTGGGCGGGGACCTCTTGGGCAAACACCTGGCCCACACCGTTGCGGATCTCGAATGCTCCGTAGCGTTGCATGTAGCCGAGTGGGGTCAGACCCTCCTCGGCTGCCTTTTCAGGCAAACCTGGGACTGAGTGCTCGAACATCCAGCTGTAATACTCCTCGACGGTGAGCTTGTTCCCGGGGTGGAGTTTTGACTCGAAGTGTTGGCGTATGCCGAGCGAGCCGTCGGGATCGATTCGCCAGGACAGATCGATATAGAACTCGTTCTCCTCCCAGACCTCTCCGGGGTTGACCTCTCGAGTGTCATAGACACGGCCACCAAGGCGTTCGCGAGCGACCTTGAGCACCGGCTGGCGAAAGCCAAGCCACTGTCCGTCGTACTGCTCATAGGAGAAGGTGTCGTGGCGCTCGGATGCGTGACCCATTGGGAGGATGTAGTCTGCGAAGAACGAGGTCTCGTTCCATGTCGGTGTGAGTGCTACGTAACAGCCGACCTTGCGTTCGTCAAGGAGCATCTCAATCCATGAAAAGCCATCCGGATTGGTCCACACTGGGTTGTACACCCTGGTCATGTAGACCTCGAGGCGGCGCCCACTGCGTTCGATGAGGTGGGGCAGCAGGTATGAGAGTTCGTTCATCGCCAACGGGAAGTCGAGCGGCCACGAGAGTTCATTCCAAACCTTTGGATGTGGTGGGGTGTGGATCGGTCGGGGAATGAACTTGTTCCACGCGTTCAAATTGGTCCCACCTTCGGTGGCCACCGCTCCAAGCAAGGCATTGAGTAGAAATGTCGTCCTCGACACTTGCCATCCGCCAAGGTTGCCAGCCGCGGCCGAACGCCAGTTGTGACTGGCGAGCGCCGTCTTCGCATCGGCGATGATCTCGGCAGCCTCACGGAGGGTCTCAACATCGACACGGGTTTCAGCCGCAGCAAACTCAAGGGTGTAATCAGCATAGAGACGCTTCAGATGACCTTCAAAGTTTTCAAACGTCTGCGGTTCCCCAGGTGCATAGGCCCCAAGGTACTCCTGCCAGTTCCACCAGGAACGGACAAAGTCGCGGTCATAGCGATCATTTTGAATGAGATAGTTGGCAAATGCGAGGTTCATGGCCGCCTCAGTGCCCGGCCACGGCGAGATCCAAAGATCAGCATGGGTCGCGGTATTGGATAGACGAGTATCGACAACGATGAGTTTGGCTCCGCGCTGACGTGCCTCGGTTATGCGTTGTGCGTGCGGATTGAAGTAGTGACCGGTCTCTAAGTGTGAACTGATGAGATAGATCACCTTGGCGTTGGCGAAGTCAGCACTCGGGCGATCGATCCCGCTCCAATAGTGGTATCCAGCGCGACCCCCGGAGGAGCAGACGTTGGTGTGCGAGTTATGGCCATCGACACCCCAGGCGGCCAGCACGCGCTCCGTGTAGCCGTCCTCTCCAGGGCGACCAAGGTGGATCATGATCTCGTTTTGGCGCTCTTCGAGAATGGCGGTGCGCAGGCGCGTCGCGATGTCACGCAGTGCCTCCTCCCAGCTGACTCGCTCGAAGCGTCCCTGACCACGGGGCCCAACCCTTTTGAGCGGATACAGGATCCGATCGGGGTCGGTGACCTGGTTGAGCGTGGCGGGCCCCTTGGCACAGTTGCGACCCCGCGAACCGGGGTGCTCGGGATTGCCCTCAAATTTGCGGACCTGGAGGCTGTCGCGATCGACATAGGCGAGCAGGCCGCAGGCGGACTCGCAGTTGAAACAGGTCGTTGGGATCAACATAGAGTGGTGCTCGACGCGCTTGGGCCACTGTTTTGAGTCGAGCTCTACCCAGTCGTCCCAGCGCTCCTTGGGCGGGAAGCTCGCAAGATCGACGTTCGATGGACCCTGGTAGAAGGTTTCACCGGCTTGGGTGATCGCCTCGCGTTGGGCCCGAAGGCGTTCGCTCAGTCGTTTGAGTTCAGTCACTGATCACTCCCTTTTGAGATGGTGTTGACGTGGTTCGAGTTCGCCTGCTGGTCTTGTTCGCACGCATCAGGCAAGTGGGACCGCTTGACCGGCTTGCACAAAGGCGTGCTCGAGCGGGAGAATGCACACAAGGGCCGCGACTCCGAGATCGATTCCCACCACCGGGGTGAAGATGGCGATGACATTGAGGATGACGCCAACGATGAAGAACCACCGGAACCGCCCCCGCGTCATCTCGTAGGATGCAAGGTGTGCCTTTGCTGTTGGATGGGTGATCGTCGCTTCGCCGATGACCATCAAAAGGTTGAGGATCGCCAAGGCGCTCACGATCCGATCGACGTAGGCAACATGAAGGGGGTTGGCTGCGGCAACTCCGAAGAGCGTGACGGCTGAACCGACGAGGAGTGCCTGGACGACGAGATGGGGTGGAAGGAGCGGATTTTGCCACAGATCCCGTGCTTTGGCCTGGGCGAAGAGAAACGCGGTGTAGAGCGCGGCCAGGCAGGCCAATGGGATGCCGGGGATCGCGAGCACCTCCTCGAAGGTGCGAGCATGCGCGATTGCCGCGATCAAATCCAGGACGAGTACGCCTCCGAAGAGCATTAAACCCCAGGCTCCTCGTACCAGCCAACTTTGCGCACGTCCTTTGAGAAAGATCAGGTGAAAACGCTCGGGGTGTTTGAGGTCCACGATGAGAAGGACACCGGTAATACTGAGGAACACCAGCGCTGTGATGGGGCCCACAAAGCGAACGACCAGTGATGACCAGGGCAGGCGACCAAGCAACGCCAACACGATCGGTACGAGGTAAGCCCCTGCGGCGATTCCCTTGGTCCAGGTGTAGAGGCTAACCTTCCAACCCCACGGCGCCGAGTGGGCAACATCGTAGGCGAGTTTGGCCTCGGTCGAGAGATTTGGGTCGTGGAAGCCGGATGGGTGGCCCGACACCGCGAGGTTGGCACCGCGTTGAATCTCGGACCACATGTAAGTGTCACCATCGGGTCTGCGTGCCGCGATCGGGTCGAGGGTCGCCTGGTGGGCTCCCTTATAATACAGTTTGGGACGAGTCCCCTTCTCGGGTGCTCGCACTGACACACTCTGGCGATGGATGATCTTGGTTGCGGCGGCGTTATCATCCTCAAGACGTCCGATCATGATAGCTTCTGTCGGACAGACCACCACACAGGCTGGCTCCAAGCCGACCTCGAGTCGATGGGCGCAGAAGTTACACTTCTCAGCGGAGTGATCCTCTGGATTGATGAAGATGGCGTCGTAGGGGCAGGCAGCCATGCAGGCCTTGCAACCGATGCAGATGGACTTGTCGAAGTCGACGATACCATCATCTCGCTGATACATCGCGCCGGTCGGACAGGCAGCAACACACGGTGGATTGGCACATTGATTGCACCGCGTCACTTGAAAGTTGCGACGCACCTGTGGAAAGGTTCCAACTTCAACCGCCTTGACGTAGGTTCTCGTCACCCCCAGCGGTACATCGTTTTCAGATTTACAGGCCGTCGTGCAGGCGTGGCATCCGATGCACTTCGTCTGATCGAGTACCTTGACCCACGTCTCTGTCAGCTTCTTCGATTCGGTTAGCAACTGGTCCCCTTTGCACAGTGGTGCCGATCTGGCCTTGTGTCATCTTATTGCTACCATCACGATGTCGCGAGTCCCGTGACTCGCATATCGCTTAACCCTAACCGTGGTGGTGGCGTCGCAACAATGGCTATGAGCAGGGGGTACGCGGTGCTTTGGCGAGCTCGACTTGAACCTTGCATTCCTGTTTTGCTCGACTACGTGTTATCGCGATTGGGGTGGGTAGGGTATTCGTCCACTTATATCGGTGTGCGTACGATATCGGTGACCGTGTTTGTTGGCGCTCGACGACGGGTTGACCATGCATAGACGGCCAGAATGGCCGTAACCAGCAGCGAGAAGCCTCCAAGAGCGAAGGAGGGGCCAGTGCGAGGTGCTCGATATCCCAAGACAAAGGTGTGCATCCCTGGCGGAACGGCAATCGAGATGAGACCATGATCGTTGTGCAGTGCAAGGTGTCGCCCATGAGCGGTCGTGGCGATCCAGCCAGGCGCATAGGCAAGCGTCGTCGCCAGCTGCGTCGACGACGACGCCGTCAATGTGACACTCACGGTACCGTCTGGTGTCTGGGTTTGCGAGGCAATGGCGACGCCAGGGCCGGCGCGAACAAAGCCGCTGACTAGATTACGGCTCAGAAAATCCAGGGAGCTAAAGCGACCTTGAAAGGCCCGCCACTGGAGGGGATCCACATGGTTCACCAGCGGTCCGGCCACCTGTAAGAGTCGTGATCCCGCCATGACAATGAGATTGATGCGACGGGAGGTAGTTAACGTGTGCACCGATCGCAGCTGAACCGAGGCCAAGACCGTGTTGTCAAAGGTTGGAGGAAGGGTGACGTGAATCCAGCCGTCAGCGGCGACGTGTGCTCGGGGGTCCGCCGCGGTCACACCACTGGTACTCGTTGCGCTGACGCCCAAGGTATGGACGCCTGGACCTGCATCGATAAGAAGCGATGTGGCGTTGCGGATATCGCCAACAAAGAAAGCACTTGACCCCTGAGCTGCGAGGACTGGCCGATTGGGTCGAGTAATGCGTTTGGCCGACGGTAGGTGAGCGATGGGGAACCGGAAGTAACGACGCGACGTGATCAAGAGGTCCATGTTCAACTGCGAATGATAGAAAGGAATGAGGGATGGGTCGAGTGTTGACTGGACTTTCGTCTGGGTGATGTTGTTATAGGTAGCCAGAGAGAGCGACGCGTACCCTTGGATCGAGTTTGTGTGAGTGAAGACGTTGCGATCGAGCTGCTCGTCGGCCACGATTGTCCGATCGTAGAGATACAGATTCGGGTCATAGAGACCATAGCGCTCGGAGCCATGAATCAGTGCGCTTGCAGCTGGCGCCGCCGGGTTGCCGGCGGGCTGATAGAACGCAGGCAAGACCACGAATTGGACGGCCATGCCAAGAAGATCAACGGCGAGGGCGCCCAGCAAGATTCGACGGATTTGCATCGCTGATCGGGTCGGGGCCAGCGTTGTCGACATCGAGGTTTGGCCGCGGTCTGTGGCCGATGGATTGGCGATGCGCTGATGCCATAGCATGGGCCCGAGGACAACCCACATGATGATTATCTCGAGGACCACATAGATCCGTATCTCGAGTAGCCCAATACCAGTCGGGATGGTGGCCGCATCGACCAGCTTAAAGAAAAAGGTCGGTGCTGCGATGATCGTCACACCGAGCACCAAGGTGATAAGGCCGAGGAGCTCTAGGAGATGCATTGTGACGCGACCGAGATGGCGGAGTCGACCATGATGCCAGTAATACTCGGCACCCCCAGCGGCCAGGAGAACTCCAGCGAGGTCGACATCGATGATATAGCGGGCGGCGAGTCGCTGGAGGTTGAACAACGGTAGGTGATAGATGAGTACGGCAAGGGGTGTGTTTGAGCCAAGGGCGAGCACGGCAGCCACGATCATAAGGGTCACCAGAAAGGTCTTGGCCCAGGGCTTGATCGTCGGTAAGCGTCGTGTCGAGAGCGCGATCAACGCGAAGACAAGGCCGACGGATGTGATCGCGATCGTGATCTCGGAGGGGTTAAAGTTGCCGAAGTAATTCGGTAGGTAGCCCCCGCTATAGCCACCATAGGCGAAGGGAAAGACAATAAGTGGTAAAAACCGGTAGCCAAATGGTCCAACGCCGGCGTAGCTGGCCGGAAGATGTGCACGGTTCGAGATGGCCGTATAGGCGAGGCCAGGTATCCATTGGGGGGCGGCGATGCCAAGAGCGAGGGCGGCGGCGATGGCGACGAGCACGACCATCCGAAGGCCAACGTTGCGATAGATGAGTCGGACGACCAAGAGGACGCCAAGCGCCACCAACGCGGCCAACATCGCCTCTGGGGCACCGGCGAACACGGCGCAAGCGAAGCCGATGGCCAGCCCAATGGCATAGAGCATTTGATTCGCTCGATCATCGGTCTCGAGGAGACGGATCAGACACAGGAGAGCCACCAGCGATGCCAGGTCGCCTTCGATCATGTCGATATGCACAACTTGGGCGGTGAAGGCTCCGCTGCCTACGAACACGACCCCAGCCCCGAGCGCAAACCAACGGCTGATGCCGATCGCCTCGGCGATTTTGGTGACCATCAGCTCGGCGCCGAACCAGCAGAACGCCAAGGTGAGCGTCATGGCGGCGTTGGCCGGCAAGATGACGAACAGCACGATCAGGGGGAAGAGGGCGCCTGCATTGAACCCGGCGAGCAGGGGAGTACCATCCCAGTTAAAAGGGTCCCACGTTGGGAGGTGTCCCGCCCGGTAGTCCTGTCCCACCAGCCAACGGAACGAGACGTTTTGTGTCGCGTTATCGCCGAGGATCGGAGGGTGGCCGAGGAGGGCCGGCACGATGATCGTAAGGACTGGCAACAGCGCGAGGATCAGCCAATGGCGATAGACCTGGTGTGGTAGGCGTCGTTCCTCGGTGATCACAAGGGGGCGATCCAGCGTTCTCGCGCGTAGGTCCGGAGTGCAGCTCGCAAATAATAGAGTCCGTAGAGCACGTTCGTGGCTTTCTTGGAGTGACCCGCTACCCGCTTGGTCATCGTGACCGGGAATTCATGGATGCGAGCACCGCCAAATGCGGCTGCAATCAGCAGTTCAGACGACTGATACTGAGGTTGATCGAGGCGCAGTCGTCCAGCAAGGGCTGCGCTAAAGAGTCGTAGACCCGATGAGGTATCTGTGACCTTGACACCGGTAAGTCCCGAGATGAGGGTCGCAAAGACCGTGACACCGAGATCACGCACCGGATCACCGACATCGGTGGAGCCAAGTACTCGTGATCCTTGGACGAAGTCCGCCCGGCCTGTGACGAGATACTCCAACCCGGTGGCGAGACCCTCGGGTGCCCACTGGCCATCCGCATCGATGACGCCGATGTAGGTGGCTCCCAGGCGTAAGGCTACGAGGTAGCCAAGACGAAGCGCCGCTCCTTGACCACGGTTGATGGGAGTCTCACAACAGAGTGCCCCGTTGGCCAGGGCGACCTCACGGGTATGATCGGTTGAGCCGTCGGAGACGACCAGGATGGTTGGGGCAACGCCATCGAGTGCGGCAGGCATCGATCGAAGAACCGATGGTAGCGCCTCCGCCTCGTTATAGGCGGGTATCACAATCAGAACATGGACCTTGTCAACCTTGACTTGAGGGAGGTACTCCTCAAGCGTCATTCGATCGATGGGGTCGAGGGGTTCGCGAGCATCGATCGCGAGTGGCCGAGTCACGCGCATCGTGTGTGACAACTCCTTACCTACCAGGCACCGCACCTATCGGGTACCGAATGACGAACTATTCAAGCGAGCGCCAAACCCCGCCATGTCGTTGGGTTGCCCTTTTGACAGAGCCTCCCAGGCGGAGTCGATCGCCTATCGCATCCAGGATATGTCTATCCTGCGGATCCACTCTAGTGGCCACGTCAGCTTGGGGCATACTATCACCCGTGTCAGAGCCTCAACCTAGCGTACCAAGGAGCCTGATGGCGAGGTTAGGCGCAAATTTTGTGAACTTCGAAGGGATTTTGTTTTTTCTCTCGCAGTGGTCGAGTTGACTGCTATAGTATTTGGAGCACTAGATGTAGCGTCGTTTGCCCGGCAGTGACGCTAATTGTGGGGTTGACAGGGCAGACTCAGTGGGAGGTTATGTGATGAAAACGCAGTTAAAGGGCCTGGAGCGCCATTTTACGTCAAAGGGGACGGATCCTTTTGCCTGTGTGGTGTGGGAACAACGAGATGCCAAGATCTCCAACTATCGCACCGGAGCGGTCGCCTTTGAGCAAAAGGGCGTCGAGGTGCCAAACACTTGGAGCATGAATGCCACCAATATCTTGGCACAAAAGTACTTCCGTGGCGCACTCGATACGCCTGAGCGCGAAGGCTCCCTGAAGGCTGTCGCGAGCCGGATCGTGGACACGTTGGCGAGTTGGGGGGAGAAGGACGGGTATTTTACCGATCACGACGAGGCCCGAACCTTTGCCGATGAGCTCAAGTACCTGTTGGTTACCCAGCGGGCGGCGTTCAACTCTCCGGTATGGTTCAACATCGGCGTTCAGGGGGTACCTCAGCAGGGGTCAGCGTGCTTTATCCTCTCGGTCGATGACACCATGGATGCTATCTTGAACTGGTACCGTGAAGAGGGTGTGATCTTTAAGGGCGGTTCTGGCTCTGGCGTGAATCTGTCGCGGATTCGATCCTCACTTGAGCATCTCAACGGCGGTGGCACCGCTTCGGGGCCGGTGTCGTTCATGCGTGGGGCGGACGCGTCCGCTGGGACCATCAAATCGGGAGGCAAGACACGGCGAGCCGCCAAGATGGTGATCCTCGACGTCGATCACCCAGATATCGAGGAGTTCATCTGGACGAAGGCCATCGAGGAGCGCAAGGCGCGCGCACTCGAGGCAGCTGGGTTCGATATGGGTGTGGATGGCAAGGATGCCTTCTCGGTACAGTACCAGAATGCCAATAACTCCGTACGGGTCAGTGATGAGTTCATGCAGGCGGTGCTCGAGGGGCGCGACTGGGAGTTGCGGGCGGTCACAACGGGCGAGGTACTACGTCGGCTACCAGCTCGTGATCTCATGCGTCAAATCGCACAGGCAGCGTGGGAGTGTGCCGACCCGGGTGTGCAGTATGACTCCACCATCAACCGGTGGCACACCACGCCGAACGCAGGCCCCATCAACGGGTCGAACCCGTGCTCCGAGTATATGCATCTCGATAATTCCTCCTGTAATCTCGCATCGGTGAACCTCCTGAAGTATCTCGACGACGATGGGAACTTCGATATCGATGGTTTCACTCATACCGTGTCGCTCCTGATTGTGGCTCAAGATATCCTCGTTGGTAACGCCGATTATCCGACCGAGAAGATCGCCAAGACCTCGCGTGCTTACCGTCAACTCGGGATCGGTTATGCCAACCTTGGAGCCTTGTTGATGGCGCTTGGCATGCCGTATGACTCTGATGCCGGGAGGGCCTATGCTGGTGCCGTCACCGCCATCATGACAGGCTATGCCTATGACACCTCTGCGAGACTCGCCGCGCGCGTCGGCGCCTTCGACGGTTTTGCCAACGATCGCGATGGAATGCTGCGCGTCATTGGGATGCACCACGAGCACGTGGCAAAAATCGACTCGTACTACGTACCGCCAGAGCTGATGGCCGCCGCCAACGATATTTGGCACGAGACAGAGGAGCTCGCTCAGGCTCAGGGGGTGCGTAATGCGCAAGTGTCGCTGTTGGCGCCCACGGGCACAATTGGTCTGCTGATGGACTGCGACACCACCGGGATCGAGCCGGATCTCGGGTTGGTGAAGTTCAAGACCCTTGTGGGTGGTGGAACCATGACATTCGTGAACCAGACCGTTCCTCGTGCGCTTCGATCGCTGGGTTACGAACAAGAGGCGATCGATTCCATCATCGCCTACATCGATGAGCACAAGACGATCCTGGGGGCTCCGGCGCTTGCGAAGGAGCATCTACCGGTGTTCGCCTGTGCGATGGGCGATAACGTGATCAGCTATCGCGGACACATCGCCATGATGTCGGCCGTGCAGCCGTTCCTGTCAGGAGCGATATCGAAGACCGTCAACCTTCCTGAGACAGCGACGGTTGAGGATATCGAAGAGGCATACATCGAGAGCTGGCGCCTTGGACTGAAGGCGGTCGCTATCTACCGCGATAACTGCAAGGTTGGTCAGCCACTTCAGACCATGCGCAAAGAGGAGCCGGCCACCGCCGGCGAAGTCGATGCACTGCGCCAACAGCTTGCGGAACTCGGTGCGCGCTCCAAGCGTGAACGGCTACCGAGGCATCGGCAGTCGCGGACCTATGCCTTCCAGGTGGCGGACGCAGAGGGGTATGCAACCGTTGGCGAGTATCCCGATGGTCGCCCGGGTGAGGTCTTCATCAAGGTGTCCAAGCAGGGATCGACCCTCGCGGGAGTGATGGATGCATTCTCGATCGCGGTGAGCCTCGGTCTCCAGCACGGGGTTCCTATGGAGACGTTCGTGCGCAAGTACGTGAACATGCGTTTCGAACCTGCAGGCATCACCGACGATCAAGACATCAGAATCGCCTCAAGTTTGGTCGATTACATCTTCCGTCGCCTCGCCATCGATTATCTGGACTCTGAGACTCGAGAGGAGCTGGGCATCCACACGACCGCAGAGCGAACGCGAAGTCTGTTGTTCCCGGCCGATGATTCACTGACCCCTTCGACGAGGGAGATTGACCAGAGTTACGGGGCCTCTACCACACCGCTCCCTCAGCTTGACGAGGTCGTGGTACCGTTCGCACAGGTGGACGCCCCGTATTGTTACTCCTGTGGCAACGTCATGCAGCGCTCCGGGTCGTGCTTTGTTTGCTCAAGCTGTGGGACAACATCGGGGTGCTCGTAGCCTTGCGGGTTCTTGGAGTGTCTTCCATTGCTTAACTGAGGAAACGCCTAACGTCGTCTCTGATTGCTTGCATGTCGTCCCGCCCTCATCATCCCGTATACGGGGTGAGGGCGGGCCATGTCAAAGCCCCAACATACGGTCTTGGTGTGTCTAAAAGCGCCCTCATGGTGTCATCGGTTCAGATGCTACGTCCGGTCTTGGTCGATCCTTGGGTTATCGAGTGAGTTTTTGGTGTGGGACCCTCCAGGGGGAACGATACGGATGTCCCCGATATTTGGTAGACGGGGAGCTCCGTGCCGGTCCTGGCCAACGCTTACCCCGACGATACGTAGGTCGCGTTTTTCTTTTGGGGCTACCAGAACCCGTACGGTACTTGTAACGCGATACCTTGCATGGTCGCGCAACGGCTGAGCCGAAGCCAGGAATAACCAGCATCACGCTGACGTGCTGATGGTCTCAGGGTGGCCAAGTCCCTCCTGACTACCGGATTCAGTCACGGTACTTGGCGAGAAGGACGGTATCAACGCTCGTTGGGCCATCGTTTGACCAACGTTGTGGCCCCGGACCTCGCTGGCAAGGTTGCAGTCGGGCTAACCGGATTCCGGTGATGGGTTTGCCCGGTGCCATCGATCGTCGCTTGAATCGTGCAACTGGCGGAAGCAGCAACTGATGCGATTAACTTCTTCGCTGATATTCTCGCACTACTGAATACGTTTCGTGATCTGATTAAGATATCGGTGTTGACGGATCGCATGATCAATGGTGACTCGCAACCCCGAGGTGGGAGGGCGTGATGCGCATAACGCACAAGCAACTGATCATGGTGGTTGCATCCCTCGTCTTGGTCATCGCTGTCGCTGGGAGCGTCGCACTGGCGAGGAGGTCTGCGCCGCGCCTTGTTCCACTCAAGTCAATACCGACCTCCAAGAAACACGGGGGGTCCACCGTGGGAGCCATCTCAGCGTGGAGGCGCGACGAGAAGTGCCCTGGTAAGCTCCTCACTTTGTACGCCGACGCAGCTTGAGACGCAGTACTGGACCAGCTTGCCGGGATTCGACAACCAGATGAGCGGCTTCAATCTCATCAATAGGTCAGGACAGGCATGTTCGCTCCCGGTGTATCCTTCCTCTGTGTATCTGGCAAATGCCGACGGCACCCCAGCGAAGGTGCCGCTGCTACCCGGTCCGGCGGGAGAAAAGGGATCGAGCGACTTCTTGGCCTATGGGACCCCTAAAGCTCCCGCGACATCGTCATTTGCGATCCCTCTCAGCCCCGCTCCCATCACCCTCGCACCAGGTGGTACCGCCGTGGATATCCTTTTCGGTACCGTCGGTGTCAATCAGCAACCAGGAGATCCCGCTTGTATTTCAACACCCGTCGGAGGTAGTATCGCCGTCTCACTGGGAAATGAGTCCCCAGTACATGTATACATGCCCGCTAATGCAGGGACGTCAAAGTCGCTCATTGATCCAACCGGAGCTCCCTTTTCGTCATGCAGTGCCGTGGCGTTCTCCCCGTTTCTCACCTGGAGTGAGGCGAGCCATCTCGTCGGTGCTCCGTATGCCCGCACTAGTCAAGGAGATCTCCCGCTCAAGTACACCTCGGCCTTCGTTAACGCACCGTAGGTGCCCCATATACCATTCGAACCCCAGGTTTCTACCCTGTGATTTAGCGGCAAGGGATCCCCTGGGTAGACACGCAAACCAACCCCAGAGAGCGTCGACTGGCCAGGCTCCAGCTTGCAGGGTGGAAGGGACAGTGGTGCAATCAAAGTTCGCCAATAATCCAGTATGAGGCACATGCCGTCGGACCAACGAGGCTTCACACCCAGTAGCGCACTCGAGGGAAGGCCCGATCACCAACCAGGATGTGGACCGTTTCAGCAGCGCCGATGTTGTGCACCCCGTCGTGGAGCTCCTAACCAGCTTGGATGTAGTGCTATAGGCCATCAATGGGTTGCGGTGCTAGGCAGCGCCACAATCCGTTCCTTGAAGGGTGAAGAACTATGGCAATAGTAGTTCAGTAGGTGACGCTCGATATCGAAGTGGACGCGATGGATCTCGATGATTGTGGCGACCATAGGAGATATCAAGAGCGATCTCAATACTGCGTGTCGAGGGCTTCTTGAATGTCGCATCCTAGGCGGTTGGAACGATGTTGTGGGCACACTATCCGCCAAGATAGCCGGTGTTGGTTACCGTCGTAACAGGCTTTCCCGAGATTGATGAGCGCCATGGGTTCCAACGGTGCGCGGAAAACGGTGGCAGGCGCGAGTCGCTCAGGTCGCCTGTTGGATTGGACAGCAAATATCGTTGTGTCGTCGAGCGATATATACAGCGCGTATGGTCCTTAAGATTCGATGGTGCTCTGGTTGATGGAACGCGGTGAGTTTGTCGTCATCGACCTGATGATCATCCCTGATCTCGTGACCAACGTCACGTTGTCGAGGACGAAGGTCCTATTGTTCATGCATTCCATACTGTGATCCCCGCGGTTTATTACGATCCCAGAGAGGCGCAATAGAGGAGACACCAGAAAGAAGAGGCGTGATCATGACCCAGTTTGAGTATGATTTGGTAACCATCGGTGCTGGCGGGGGTGCCTATACGGCGGCGTTTCAGTTAGCACGTGCTGGCCGGAGCGCCCTCATGGTTGACCAAAAGGGAGTGATGAGCGGTAATTGTCTCGCCGAGGGTTGTGTCCCATCGAAGGCTATCCGTGAGGCTGCCGACATCGAGCGCTCAGCCCTCGCAATGCCATATTTTGAACAATCAGTCCATGCCAACTATCGTGCTGTCGTAGCGTGGAAGGACTCTGTCCAGTTGCTTCGCTATCGGCAACATGACGAAGAGCTTGCTGCTCTTGACGATCGTCTCAACCTGGTCTCGGGTGTTGCTACGCTCATTGATGAATACACGGTTGCCTTTGAAACCGAATATCAGACTCAGACGGTGACGACGGAAAACATCTTGATCGCATCTGGCTCCGATATCTCGATACCTCCGATCAAGGGTGTGGAGCATGCCATAACCAGCCGCGATCTCTTTGCAGTCGATCCAACGATCCAAGACCTTCCCTCCGATCTCATTGTTATCGGAGGAGGTTACATTGGGTTAGAGGTCGCAAGCATGATGACGATCCTCGGTTCGCGTGTTACCGTTTTAGAAGCGGACTCTCAACTGCTGCCTGGAATGGATCCGGACTTCGTGCAATTGGTGGTGGAAAATCTCGATCCTAGAATTCGGATTGAATTGGGTGCACAGGTAGTGGAGATCGACCAGCAACATCGGGTGACCTATACCCAGGCACATCAGCAAAGACATGCCGACGGCGAACAGGTACTCCTTGCGACAGGCCGCCATCCGGTCGTACCAACAGGGGCGAGCGAACTAGGGCTCCTCGACGACGTGGAACACCTTTGGGTTGGACCTGGCGGAACTACCAAAATCGATTCGATCTGGGCGGCCGGAGATGCAACCGGTTCGCAGATGCTGTTCCATGCCGCGACGCGTGAATCGCTTGCGGTCGCACACAACATCCTGGCCCACAAGATAGTAGATCGTGTCAATCCGAATGCAGTTCCGTCCACCATCTTCACCTTTCCAGAGGCGGCATTTGTCGGCACCGCTCGAGCAGACCTTAGGGCTGCTGGAGTTGAAAGTTTTGAAGTCTTTGCCCCATTCAGCCATGAAGCAAGGGGGCAGCTCCTCAACGATGCGGTTGGCGAAGTACGTCTGTTTGGGGATTCGCACACCAATCGGCTGCTGGGAGCTTGGGTCGTTGGGAGAGAAGCAGGCCAACTGATCGGAGAGCTTGCAACAGCGATTCACCTTGGTGCGACGCTCGCCGATGTTGCCTCAGTGGCGGACCAACATCCGCTCGCGCATGAGGCGATCTCACGAGCTGCTCGTACGGTGGTGTAATTCCAGATCAACGCACCGAGCGACTCATGCCAGATATCCGCATCATGGCTGCTCGCCATTGGGCCGAATAGCTTGCTGCAACCAGGACGATACCTGGTCGGGCTCGTGGCTTTCGGCCTCCTGGGGTGTCTAACGGTAACCTTGAACGTTGGTGCCTGTGGAGGCACCAGGGATCGGTGGTGAGCTACGCATGCGACGTATCTATCAGCTACATACGAAGAGCACAGCCTAATCGACTCGTGAATTTGACCCAGTCGGTTGATGATCGACAGATTTGCGACGAGGCGGCTCCATGGGGTGGACCATGCGCGACTACTAGTGCAAGGTGGTCGTTACCTGGTCAAGCTTCACTTGACCTCAAGTCCAACGTTAAGGTCAACGGTCTTGAGATCGCCATCGATTGTGCCGATGGTCTCAGGGCGGTTGCGTTAGAGGCGTTGGCGTGTTAATCTGTCGTGAGACGAATTCGGCAATGCCAATATTGGCAGTCACCGAGTATCTGGAGGGTTTGCAGATGAGAAACCGGCTTAGGCGTAGTGCCTGGCAGGCTGTTGGAGGAGCGGCAATAGCCGTGGTCTTGATCTCAGCATCAGGGACGTCAGAGGTCCACCCTCAGCTCACAAGTTCTGTCCAGTCAATGAAGCAGGAGGCGAGCGCTCTCACCCAGCGGATCGCGGCCCTTGACGCACAAGTGCAGTCCATCAGCTCACATTATGCGGCGGTCGAGGGCCAGATCAAGGAGCTGCAAGGGAAGGAAAGTGCCGTCGAGGCGACGATTGCCCAGAAGCGCCAGCAGCTCAAGAAGTTGCATGGTGAGATTGTGAGCGAGGCGGTTTCACTCTTTGCCCAAGCTGGGACCGATTCACAGGTGCTTAGCGTCCTGCAGGATAACCCAAACTCCTCTGCGGTGGCTCAGGAAGACATCACTACGGCTTCCTCCACACAGGAGCAGGCCGTCAATGCCTACCAGGCAGTCCAACAAGAGCTGACCAATCAAGAGTCACAGCTCCAGGCGGACCAGTCACAACAAGCCTCACTGCTGAGTCTGTTAAGCACCCAAGAGGCTAAAGCACAAACTGCGCAACAACAGGCCTCATCGGAGCTCTCAAGTGTGAACTCGCAGATCCAACAGATGGTTGCGGCACAACTTGCCGCCCAAGAGCAAGCCAGACAAGCTCAGATCGAGGCGCAACAGATCGCCGCCGAACAAGCAGCGGCTGCGCAAGCTGCCGCTGCGCAAGCTGCTGCAGCGCAGCAGGCTGCCCTACAACAGGCTGCTGGGCAAGCCCAGGGTGCGTCGGGTGCCACACCAAGTGGTGGGTCCACACCGGTGGCGCCATCGCAAGCCGTGGTAGCTCCAAGCGGTTATGCGAATCCCATTCGTGCGATCGGTGACCTTCAGGTTTGGCGCGTTGATCAAGGGGTTGACTACAACGGCTATGGTCCCATCTATGCAATCGGTGATGGGGTAGTGCTGTCGACCTTTAACGGTGGTTGGCCAGGAGGCACCTTCATCACCTACCGACTCACCAACGGTCCGGCGGCGGGATTGGTGGTCTACGCCGCCGAAGATATCAACCCTGATGTCAGTGTCGGTCAATCCGTGACACCCAACACGGTGCTGGGGACGCTGTACAACGGTCCTGACGGTATTGAGACTGGCTGGGCCGATGGTGGCGCGCTCGGGGAGACGATGGCGATGAGCTACGGGCAGTTCTACGGTTCGAACTCGACCGCCTTTGGTTACAATTTCTCACAACTCCTTGCTTCGCTTGGCGCTCCAGCTGGTGTGATGCAAAACAGTCCCACGGGGTCGGTGCCGGGCAACTGGCCGCAATGGTAAGCGAATCCACGGCAGCTATTAGGTCGTGAGTGCTGGCCTTCGCCCACCCAAGAGGTGTAGGTGATTGATTCTGAATTAGGTCGTCGCACCTCGTAGTACTCAGCGTGTTGGTGTTCGCCAGCGAGGGGCCTGTAATGGTCTAGCTCAACTTGAGCTTTACTGTGTTGAACGATCTCGCGGCGGAGTAGTCGTTGTCACCTTGGCTGTAGCGGAGATCCGTAGCTCTGATGGTTCGCTCATCTACTAACGAGGGTCGGTGATGCCGATATTCTCAGGTTGAGGGACCGTCAACGACAAGTGGCGCTCGATCACTGGTGGTCATGAAGATGACTTGCGAGCCAAGCCATGATGGTTGCCGAATGATGTAGTGGTGTTGACAGATGCCCCTCGTCGGGCAGTCGTCGCAGTTCACCTGTCGGCAGGTGACGCTCGAGCCATCTGGAGTGTTGCGCAGGCACCATCAAGTCTTGATCACCCTGCCAGATTTGCACCGGTTGGCGTATCGCGTCGAGATCGAATCCCCAGGGTCGAACGAAGGCTAAATCGTCGTCAACCCATCCGTCAACGCCAACGCTTAATGCGTGAGCGAAGTCATCGGCAAGGCCCTTACCTAGCGTATGGACCGCGGCGACATCCACCGGGGTCAATAGGGTAGCCATACCGGCAACGATTGCGTCAACATCGGCGGCTGCCAGTTCGTCACGCGCCTGATTGAGGTAGTGGCTAAGGGCGTCGGATCCTTTCAGGGCTAAGCCAAATTCGTCGAGGTTGTCTTGGCCCATACCTGCGAGGAAGTCGAGATCTTCCTGTCCGTAGGCTCCGATGCCACAGACCGAGGCGACGGCGACGATTCGATCAGGAAGGAGCGCACCACAGGCAAGCGCGTGGGGTCCCCCTCCTGAAGTACCGTAGGTAGCACACCTGGTGATCTCGAGATGGTCGAGAAGCTCCGCCATGTCATGGGCCACGGACGCAACGGTTCTCCCTGGATGCCTGGAGGAACTCGCGTAACCGGGTCGGGTCGGGTAGATGAGACGGATTCCCAGTTCGGCCGCGGCAACAAGTTCGTAATCCATCGGCATACCGGCCCCGGGGGTTCCATGGTGAGCGATGATGACATCTTGATGGTTGGACCCAGTGTCAAAGTACTCCAAGATTCTGCCATCGCTCAGTTGGAGGTGCTCGATTGCCATAGCTGTCCTTTCGCCAATCGCTACTGTCTCTACGCTAGTATGCTCAGCGTCCGTATGTGGGCTGCGGGCTACTATCGAACCACCAACGGTATAGCAATCGAAGATGGATTCAATCGCCAGGGGTGGTTGCCCCCAGACCAAAAAAATGCGGGTCCAGTTACAGAAAGGGCAGGTCGCGTAGCCTGGATCCAGACGGACATCGGTTTAGGGCCCAGCGGCTCCGGGGTTGTGAATTTGTGCGGCTTGGTCAACTCGTGTGTTGGCGGACATCCATAGCTGCACAGTGGCGGTCAAATAATTGCACGGTTGCGGACACCAATAATGCCTGGCATTGGTTGGACCTAAAGGTCTGTCGCCCTCGATGTGGTTCTGATGGCTACCTTGCGATTAACGTGCCAAGTAATGATGTGATTGTCATTTCTCAATCATCTTGATCATCCAAAACGGTTGTGAGCTGGGAATTGGCGAGCAGCTGCTTCGGCAGTGTATCCCAAAATCTCAATCATGTTGATCATCCGTGTCCCAAAATCGGTTATTCATCTCAGTCTAGTTGATCACTTCGGTACAAGACCGCGGGGTCGAGTCTGGTTCACCGGTTCGTTGTGATTCACAGATATGAGTGGGTTGATGTCCTTCGCTTCTTGGGGCCGTCCAGACGAGATGTTCTGGGCTACAGCAATGGGTATCGGACGCCCGGTTGTCGTGAGTAGATGGTTACAGTGCGACCGGGGTGCCCCAAACTTCAGACAGATACGTCAAGAGGTCAGCCGGTGGGTATTGCTGCAGAGCGAATGGGTCAATCGTCAGCCTTTTGAAGTCAGGTTTGTCAATGACCATTTGAGCCTGCACAGTGGTAGGCTAGAAGAACTATAATTTGGGTTCGGCGTCGCACTTTCTGCATATCCAGCGCATGACGACGGCGACCCACAGGTGTCGTAGCCACGCACCATAATGAGGACATGAGTGGAATCGGACGGCCGCGTGGTCTGAGCATGCAGGACTTCTTCAGTCGTTATGGTACGGAAGAGCAATGCCGAGAAGCCCTCTTCACCAAGCGGTGGCCTAATGGCTTTGTCTGTCCGAGATGTGCGGGCAACATTTACTACACCCGACCACCCAAGCAATTCATGTGCGCGTCATGTCGGCACATCACGTCGCTGACAGCAGGTACAGTGATGCACCACACGCAGCTGAGCTTGCGTACGTGGTTCATCGCCATGTACCTAGACGCCGAATCCAAGAGAGGGATCAGTGCAGTGGAGCTGGCATGCAAGATTGATGTGCGCTACACGACAGCGTGGTATGTGCTTGGCCGACTCCGCATCGCTATGAGCCAGCGCGAAGAGCAGTACCTGCTCAGTGGCGAGGTCGATGTAGATGACATGTTCGTAGCCCAGGTGTCACCTCAGACGACCGGGACGCTCAACCCACAAGGTCCCCTGCCTCATTGGGCGTGAGGCTCGATGAGCACTCGCATCCAAAGTACATGCGGGTCACGCCCGTAGACGGATGGGATCAGTTCGAAGTGTGCCGAAGGGTCGTAGAGATGGTCGATGTGAACGCAACACTCAAGACGGACGGTATGGGTGGCTTCAACCGCCTTTCGGACGTGGGCTACACTCATATCCGGACCGTCTCGGCACACCTGGGCGAGGACGAGCACTTCTCCCCGGTCCTGCACACCCGCAATCGCGAACCTCAAGGCTCAGATGCAAGGGACGTACCATCGTCGACCATCGAAGCGCTACATCGCGTCATATCTCGATGAACACTGCTTTCGATTCAACCGACGACACATCCGAGTCGGAATCATGGACAGAGTGCTCAATGCCTGTGCACTGAGCGTACCGATCCGAGTCGCAGAGCACGCCTGAGCGATACCGCTCGTGCGCAAAACCTGGTGAACGCACGCCTTTGACGGCGAATTCTAAGACGCGACCAGTTTTTGCGAACCACTGCTTGCCTGGTACCGTAGCAAACCCTCACAATTGAGACTCAGACAATAGATTCGTGTCAAATGGGCGCACCCCCTGTCGTCATACGATGGATATGCAGAAATCTCTTTACCCACTTTGAGACCGTGAAGGTAGAGACATCCAGTTCATCGGCGATATCGCGAAGCCTGACGCCTTCGTTGGCCAAGAGGGCGATCTTTG
>Ga0080006_1147485_pt1 | contig 23558 bp, 19 predicted proteins | sample RS3BMetagenome_FD_69209 | JGI IMG/M metagenome (GOLD analysis project Ga0080006, IMG submission 69209) | Ferric oxide microbial mat and aquatic microbial communities from Rainbow Spring, Yellowstone National Park, USA - RS3B (SPADES... ...
GCACCGGCTGCGAAGGCCGCATCAGCACCCTCAAGCGTGGCTACGGCTGGGACCGCACCCGCATCGACAACACCGAGGGCGCCCGGATCTGGGCCGGGCATGGAATCCTGACGCACAACCTGGTCAAGATCAGCGCCCTCGCCGCGTGATCGACAGCGCCGAAGCCCCATTCACACGCCAAATTGGGCACAACCGGAACACCCGCTCAGCACGAGCAAGGGTTTTTCAGGTCGAAGTAACTAGCTGATCGAGCGGATATTGTCGCCCTCTGCTGGACGTAGTGAGTGTAAGGCAGCCCGCCGACACCTCGCGTTGGACATAGAACCACGCGCCATCAATTCCGCAGGCGTTCGGTCTTTGGCGTCCGTTGCGCAGGCCAAACACCTTCGTGCTGTGCGCCCGTTTTCACTCTCGCCCTCGGGCGGGAGCTATGGGAAGGACACGTTGAGGAGCGATATGCCAGCGCTCACGACTCGGATGCATCATTGAGGGAACCTGCGCTCGACGGCGCCGATGTCCCATTCGAAACGCTGGGCGACATTCGGGGCTCCACGGTCTGTTTCTTGACGTCCACGCCCTCGTCGAACACCCCGTGCCCGGCGGCGATGTCGTCGTCGCGTTTATCCGGCTGTAGCGGGGGGGCAGGAACAGCGCGCTGGCGCCGGGAATTGGCTGGGACGTCTGGCCGACCCGGGTTAGATCATCGCGGTCGGCGAGATGCTGTCGTCCTCAGACGCGCTTGAACCACAACCCCCCATACGGCGGCCGAGAATTGGACTTGATACAGATTTGATGGGCGGTCATCAGGGCGGCCGGGCTGATCGCCCGGGGAGCCTCATCGGCAGCGCCCGACCACTCGTCGGGATGCAAGTCGTGCAGGTTGAACAGCGGCCCCCCGTCGCGGGGCGTGACTTCCCCCGTGGACCTATTCACGTCGACGTTGCCGTGGTCGAGATGGATGCACCAGAGGTTCTCGCTCTCGGCAAGTCGCTGGAGAAATGTCTGCAACTCCCGGACGTCGCCGAACGTCGCCGTGTAGCCCGCGTAGCCGTCGAGGCGCGTGACCTGGTAGGTGCCGTCTTGCAGGGCTGAAGTGTCGAGTTTGTAGCCGTAGCGGCCCAACTCTTCGTTGAGTTCATCGTCGGTGCTCATAGCACCGCGAGGTTAGCCTGATTCCGCCAGCCGATCGAGAGATCAGGCGAATCAAATCCGACGAGTCGCCGCTCGAGCGTCCGAAACGAGTTCACGCACCAGCCGCCTGCGGGATAAAAAACGGTCCACGCCGCCGGCGGAAACGAGGTCTAGGATCGCGGGCCGGGCCTGGTCGCGCCAGCGTCAGCTGGCCCGGGTGTGCGGCGTCGGGGCTTCGACCGCGAAAGGTTAAGCAATGAGCGATAAACCGAACGTCCTGATCATCTGGGGCGACGACATCGGGCAGAGCAACCTCAGCTGCTACAGCAACGGGCTGATGGGATACCGGACCCCCGACATCGACCGCGTCGCCGCCGAAGGGGTGCTGTTCACCAACCATTACGCGGAGCAGAGTTGCACCGCCGGGCGGGCGGCGTTCATCACCGGCCAGAACATGCGCCGTACCGGGCTGACCAAGGTGGGTCTGCCGGGGGCGCCGCTGGGCCTGCAGGCGCAGGACCCGACGATCGCGCCCGCGCTCAAGGCGCACGGCTACGCCACCGGGCAGTTCGGCAAGAACCACCTGGGCGACCGCGACGAGCACCTGCCCACGATGCACGGCTTCGACGAGTTCTTCGGCAACCTGTACCACCTCAACGCCGAAGAGGAACCCGAGCTGCCCGACTATCCCAAGGATCCCGAGTTCCGCAAGAAGTTCGGGCCGTGCGGCGTGCTGCACACCTGGGCCAACGGCGACGGCACCCAGCGCGTCGAGGACACCGGCCCGCTCACCAAGAAGCGGATGGAAACCTGTGACGACGAATTCCGCTACGCCGCAGTCGATTTCATCAAGCACCAGCACGAGGCCGGGACGCCGTTCTTCGTCTGGTTCAACACCACGCACATGCACTTCCGCACCCACACCGAGCCCGGGAGCGTGGGCCGCGCGGGCCGCTGGCAGTCGCGCTACCACGACACGATGCTGGACCACGACGACACGGTCGGCAGCATGCTGGACCTGCTCGACGAGCTCGGCATCGCCGAGAACACCATCGTCGTGTACTCCACCGACAACGGCCCGCACATGAACAGCTGGCCCGACGCCGGCATGACCCCGTTCCGCAACGAGAAGAACTCCAACTGGGAGGGCGCCTATCGCTCGGTGCCGGCATGCCGGCTGCGAGGATCTCTGCATCGCGTTCGGCGAGACGACGGCAACGTTCGCGTTCCAGCGCCCGCACCACGACAGCCGCACGGCTGCGGGCATGTTGTCCCCGGACTTCGTTATCGATGAAGGCGACGATCTCGTCGGGTAAGCGGACCGCAATCCGTGTACTCACTTCATAGGTGGTACCCACTTTGGTATGCAGTTCGGCGGAAGCGTACAAAATCAGAGCAATAACTTGTGCGTCGAACCCCATTAGACACTCGGGCCAACAGACGCTACTGCTGGATTACTGCTGGTAAACCCGGGGATCGAGCGTGCCGATATACGACAGGTCGCGGTAGCGCTCGTCGTAATCCAGGCCGTAGCCCACGACGAAGTCGTTGGGGATGTCGAAGCCCACGTAGGCGATGTCGACGTTGGCGCCCCGCGCGTCGGGCTTGCGCAGCAGTGTGCACACACGCAGCGAGCGCGGATGCCGGCTGGTCAAGTTCCGCAGCAGCCAGGACAGGGTCAGGCCCGAGTCGACGACGTCTTCCACGATCAGCACGTCGCGCCCCTGGATATCGCGGTCCAAGTCCTTCAGAATCCGCACCACGCCGGACGACGACGTCGACGTGCCGTAGGAACTGACCGCCATGAACTCGAACTGTGTCGGTATCGGAATCGCGCGGGCCAGGTCGGTGACGAAGATCACAGCACCCTTGAGCACCGTGATGAGCAGCAAATCCTGACCTGTCTCGGCGGCGGCTTCGCGGTACTGGTTGCCGATTTCCTCGCCGAGTTCGGCGATGCGGGCCTGAATCTGCTCCTCAGTGAGCAGCACCGACTTGATGTCCCCCGGGTACAGCTCCACGGATCGAGCGGGGGTGGTCGCCGAAGGGATCTGGGCCACGACCACAGCGTGCCACGCCCCGGGTGAAGAACCAACGGCAGTGTCGATACCCGGACTAATCGCCCGGACGACTAACCGGCTCACGCCACATCGCCAGGACGTCCTCGCGCCGCCCCGCGAACAACCTCTCGCCGCGCAGCGACGACCCGACCGCCACCCCGCCCTGCCCACCCCACGCGGTCACCAGCGCGTCCACGGCGCGGATCTGCCTGTCCGTCAGTCCCGTCGCGCCGCCGGCCAGCAGCCAACCGCGAATCACCCGGCGCCGAACCGGGGCGGGCAGCTCCGCCAGGGCGCGGGCCTGCAGGCCCGCGTCCGCCTGAACCCCGGGCAAGGCCTTTGCGGCGAGGGCGTCGATCAGCTCGGTGTCCTCGCGCAGTGCCGTCGCGGTGCGGGCCAGCGCTTCGGCCACCCCGCCGCCGAGCACGTCTTCCAGCAGCGGCAACACCTCGAGGCGCAGCCGGGTGCGGGTGAAGCGGCGGTCGGAGTTGTGCGGGTCCTGCCAGGGGGTCAGGCCCAGCTCGTGGCAGGCGTCATGCGTCACGGCACGCCGCACCCCCAGCAACGGCCGGCACCACGGCGAGTCGTGCGGCCGCATCCCGGCGATGGAACGCACCCCGGACCCTCGGCCCAGACCGAGCAACACCGTCTCCGCCTGGTCGTCGAGGGTGTGGCCCAGCAGCACCGGGCCATCGCGATAGGCGCCCAGCGCCGCGTAGCGGGCGGCACGGGCCGCCGCCTCGGGACCGCCCTCGTTGCCCACGCGCACGCGAACCACCTCGGCTTCGGCGCAGCCCACCGAAATTGCTTGCCGCCGGGCAGTTTCGGCGACGCCAGCCGAGTCGGGTTGCAGGCCGTGGTCCACGATCAGCGCGGTGGTGGGCTTCAGCTGGGCCGCCACCGCGGTCAGAGCCAGCGAATCCGGGCCGCCGGACAGCGCCACGCACCACCGTTCGGCGGCGGCAACGTAGGTCGTGGCGAACGACTCGACAGCTGCCCGCAGCCGCCCTACAGCACCCTGTCGATCCATCGCCGCGGTTCTTCGATCTCGGCAGGCCGCGGCAGCGTTTCCGGACCGGACCAGACGGTGTTGAACCGCTCCATTCCGACCCGGCTCACGACGTGGTCGACGAACGCCTTGCCGCGGGTGTACTGGCTGAGCTTGGCGTCCAGCCCCAGCAGGGCGCGCAGCAGGCGCTGCAGCGGCGGTTGCTTGCGGTGACGACGTTCGTCGAACCGGCGGCGGATGGTCGCCACCGACGGCACCACCATCGGCCCGACCGCGTCCATCACGTGGTCGGCGTGGCCCTCCAGCAACGTGCCCAGCACCAGCAGCTGGTCGAGAGCCTCGCGCTGAGGCTCGGACTGGACGGCGCGCACCAGGCCGAGAATTCCCGACGAGCTCCCATCGGCCGCGGGTGTTTGCCTGCCGCGGGCGCGCACGTACCCGGCCAGCCGGATCGCCACCTGCCCGATGTCTTCACCCGCGTCCCGGGTCAACATTGCCAGCGCGGCTGACATGTAGTCGGACAACCACCGGTTGGCGGTGAACTGGACGCGATGCGTCACCTCGTGCAGGCACACCCACAGCCGGAAATCGGACGGGTCCACCCGGAGCTGGCGCTCGACGGCGATCACGTTGGGATATACCAGCAGCAGGCAGCCCTCTTTGGCCCCGTTATTGGTGGCGAACGGGTCGTACTGACCCAGGATTCCCGAGGATACGAACGCCAGCACGGCGCCCGTCTGTGCACCGGTGAGGCGTCCTGTCAGAAAACCTTTCGGCGTTTCGCTTCCGTTCATCATCACGCGCATCGACTCGGCCGCGGCGCCGATCCACTGGGGGCGGTCGACGATCCGGGCGGCGGGGACGGCACCCTCGGTGACCAGTCCGGTGACGTCGCGCACCGGCGGTTCGGCCTTGGCGGCCGCGGTGGTCAGCTCATCGATCACCTGGCGGCGGGTGTAGTCGCTGGACGCCGGACCGGGCCGGGCCAGCCGTCGGCCGACGGTCGCGGCGAAGCCCCAGTCGACTGCGGTCCCGAGGGTCAACTCCGAGGAAGGCGTCATGCGCACCCGCACGACCAGAGCTTGGTGGCCAGTGCGTCCATCACATTGCGGCCGTTGGGGCCGGCGGCGTTGGAGAGGAACGCGAACGTGAGTACCCGCCCGCTGCGGTCGGTGACCACCCCGGCCAGTGCGTTGATGGCGGTCAACGAGCCGGTTTTGGCCCGCAGCCAGCCCGCCGGGCCCTGGTCGGTGGCGGCGTCGAGGAACCGGTCGGCCAGGGTGCCGCTGCCGCCGGCGATCGGAAGCAGGTCGAGCAGTGCCCGCAGCGCGGGCTGGTCCGGCCCGGCGGCCGCCTGCAGCACGCCGTCGAGCGTCTTGGCCGTCACGCGGTCATCCACCGAAAGCCCGCTGGAGTCCAGCAGCGCGGCACCGGTGGTGTCGACGCGCGCGGTGGCCAACCGGTTGGTGACGGCGTCGGCCGCTCCGGCGAAGCTCTCCGGCCGGTTGATCGCGGCGGCCACCTCGCGGCCGATGCACTCGGCCATCACGTTGTCGGAGTGATCCATCATCTCGGACAGCCGCTGAATCAGCGGCGCGGACTGAACGACCGCCAACTGCCGGGCTCCCGTGGGCGCCTTGGCGATCGTCACCGCGCCCGGGTCGAGCCCGAGGGCCTTGGCCAGCTCCCGGCCGGCGTCCAGCGCCGGCGTGCGGGACCGTCGTGAGTTGACGGTGGACGGCTGGATGCGCCCGGCGTCGATCATCGCCGACTCGATCGGCGCGATGTCGCCGTTGTCGACGTCGGCCGGGTCCCAGCCCTGGGCCAAGGTCGGTCCGCTGAACGCCGAGGGGTCGACCTGCACCCCGGTCGGCGTCACGCCGCTGCGCCGGATCTGTTCGACGAGGTCGCTGATCCGTGGCGCCCCCCGATACCAGGTGTCCACACCGGGCGGAGCCGCCGACAGAGTCGGATCGCCGGCACCGACCAGCACGACGGGGCCCTGGGCGTTCTGACTGCCGGCCACCACCCGTGTGCTGATCCGGGTCTGACGGTCCAGGGTCAACAAGGCCGCGGCCACGGTCAGGATCTTGTTGGTCGATGCCGGAACTAACGGCAGGTCGTCGGCGACCTGCCAGAGCTCTTTCCCGGTGATCGCGTCGGTGACACGAGCCCCCAGCCTGCCCAGGTTGGGATCGGCCGCCACGGCCGCCAACATGGCCGCCACCCCGCCGGGGCTGGGTGCCTCGGCGGTGTCACCCACGGGCAACATTGCGGGCCTGAGCGTCGGCGAGTGCGGCGGCGGTATCGGGGCCCGCACGCCACCGGCGCCGTGCCCACCCGTGGTGAAGAACGTTGCCGCCGCCGCCACCGCAGCGACAAACACCAGCACGGCCACCCCGATCAACACCTGGGTGGATTTTTGCCAGCGAGTAGGACCCATCACCCTCCTGACTGTTAGACCCCATTGTGCCGAAGCGGCCGCCATGCGCTTGACTAGGGTGTAACAGAGGAAAGTTGACCTACCTGCTCAGGAAAGGGGTTCGCCCTGTGGAATTCGACGTGACCATCGAGATCCCGAAAGGCCAGCGCAACAAGTACGAGGTCGATCACGAGACGGGACGGCTGAAGCTGGACCGGTACCTGTACACACCGATGGGGTACCCGACCGACTACGGCTTCATCGAGGACACCCTCGGCGAAGACGGCGACCCGCTGGACGCGATGGTGCTGCTGCCCCAGTCGGTGTTTCCCGGCGTACTGGTAGAGGCGCGCCCGGTCGGCATGTTCCGGATGACCGACGAAAAGGGCGGCGACGACAAGGTCCTCTGCGTTCCGGCCGGCGACCACCGCTGGGATCACATCCAGGACATCGACGACGTTCCGGAATTCGAGCTGGAGGCCATCAAGCATTTCTTCGTGCATTACAAGGACTTGGAGCCGGGCAAGTTCGTCAAGGCGGCGGACTGGGTCGGCCGGGCGGAAGCCGAAGCCGAGATCCAGCGCTCGGTGGAGCGGTTCAAGGCCGCCGAACACTGACGCGCACTAGCGCGCACCAGCCGCAGACCGGGCATTGCGCCGGTTGCGCAGCATGCTCCAGCTCAACGCCGCGCCGATGAAGACGACGCCGACCGAGGCGGTGAACGCCTCGGGGACCCGGTACCGGGGCTCGACGGAGAGCAGCATGATCACGGCCAGCGCGCCGATCGCCCAGTGCGCCCCGTGCTCCAGGTACACGTACCGGTCCAGCGCCTGCTGCTGCACCAGATAGATGGTGATCGACCGGACGAACATGGAGCCGATCAGCCCCAGACCCAGAGCGATGATGATGGGGTCCGAGGTGATCGCGAAAGCGCCGGTGACCCCGTCGAAGGAAAAGGCGGCGTCGAGCACCTCGAGGTAGAGGAAAAGGGTCAGACCGGCCTTGCCGACGGCCTGTCCGGAGGTCAGCGCGGCGACGTCCGGTGGCCGAAACGCCCGGCTCAAACCGTTGACCACGAGATAGGTGACCAGGCCCAGCAGGCCGGAGGTGAGCACGGTCGCGCGCTCCTCGCCGGAGTGCGTCAGCTGCGTGGCGACCAGCACCAGCACGACGCCGACCACCGCCACCGACACCTGGCCCAGCCGACCGATGCGGGCGAACGGGACCTCGACCCACTTGAGCCATTTGATGTCCCGGTCGTAAAACACGAAGTCGAGAAACAGCATCAACAAGAAGATCCCGCCGAACGCGGCGATCTGCGGGTGGGCGGCGGCGATCAGCTTTTCATAGCCGGGCGAGCCGTCCGGGAATTCGAGCGCGCCGTGCGCCGGCGGATGCAGCGCCAACTCCATCGCGCGAACCGGCCCGATGCCCGCGGTCGCCCACACGATGACCAACGGGAACAGCAGCCGCATGCCGAACACCGCGACGAGGATCCCGATCGTCAGGAACATCTGCCGCCAGAACGGACTCATCCGCTGCAGGACCGCGGCGTTGATGATCGCGTTGTCGAACGACAGCGACACCTCGAGGATGGCCAAGACCAGCAGCAGAAAGAGGTCCTCGATACCGCCGACGGCGTATCCGGCGGCAAGGGCACCCGCGGTGACAAACAGCGAAATCCCGAAGGTGCGGAACGCGGCCATGAATCCTTCCCGACAGCCGCCCACGATAGCGAACCGCGTCGCGAGCCAGGAGCGGCGGAACCGGCCCGCCTACTATTCTCGAATGTCGCAATACATCGGGGCGGTCGGCCCGGAAGCGACGCCCCGGTGACCGACGTCGGAGCCTCACGAGGGCCCGTCGCGCGTGGCAGCGTCGCCCGGGTAGGCACCGCGACAGCGTTGACCGCGCTGTGCGGTTACGCGGTGATCTACCTGGCGGCCCGCGATCTGGCTCCGAGCGGCTTCTCGATCTTCGGGGTGTTCTGGGGTGCTTTTGGTTTGGTCGCGGGCGCCGCCAACGGCCTGCTACAGGAAACGACCCGGGAGATCCGCTCGACGCGTTGTGCGACCGACGTTGGCCCGGCGGAACGGACCCACCCCCTGCGGATCGCCGCCGTGATCGGCGTGGCAGCGGCCGTGGTGATCGCCGGTAGCTCGCCGCTGTGGGGCGGACGGGTGTTCGTCGAGGCGCGCTGGTTGTCGGTGGGCCTGCTCAGCGTGGGGCTGGCCGGCTTCTGCCTGCACGCCACCCTGCTGGGTATGCTCGCCGGCACCGATCAGTGGACCCACTACGGAGCGCTGATGGTGACCGACGCCATCATCAGGGTCGCGATCGCGGCGGCCACGGTCGCGCTCGGGTGGGGCCTGGCCGGGTTCCTGTGGGCCACCGTGGCAGGGGCGGTGGCCTGGCTGATCATGCTGGCGGCCTCGCCCCCGGCGCGCGCCACGGCCCGTCTCCTGACGGCCGGCAGCACGGCGGCCTTCCTGCGCGGCACCGCCCACTCGGTCACCGCCGCGGGCGCCAGCGCGATCCTGGTGATGGGATTCCCGGTCCTGCTAAAGCTGACCAGTGATCAGCTGGGTGCCCGGGGCGGCGTGATCATCCTCGCCGTGACCTTGACCCGCGCGCCGCTGCTGGTGCCGCTGACGGCCATGCAGGGCAACCTGATCGCACACTTCGTCGACGAGCGTGGCGACCGGGTTCGGGCGCTGGTCACACCTGCCGGTGTCATCGGCGGGATCGGCGCGCTCGGCGTGCTCGCGGCGGGCCTCGTGGGCCCGTGGTTGCTGCGGGTGGCGTTCGGGCCGCAATACCAGGCCGGCGGCACTCTGCTGGCGTGGTTGACGGGGGCGGCGGTGGCAATCGCCATGCTGACACTCACCGGCTCCGCCGCCGTCGCCGCCGCGCTGCACCGCACCTACTCGCTGGGATGGGTCGGCGCGACGGTCGCGTCGGGCCTGCTGCTGCTGCTGCCGCTGCCGCTGGAGGCGCGCACCGTGGTCGCCCTGCTGTGCGGTCCGCTGGTAGGAATCGGCGTCCATCTGTTGGCGCTGACGCGCGCCAGGCGCTCGACTGGCGCACCCTGACTAACCTTGTGGGCTTAGATGAGTAATGAAACGAATTACCCCGAAGTCTGGATCGTCGTTCCCGCCTTCAACGAAGCCGCCGTCATCGGGGAGGTGATCGCCCAGGTGCGCTCGGTCTTCGACCACGTCGTGTGCGTGGACGACGGCAGCACCGACGGCACCGGCGAGATCGCGCGGCGGGCGGGGGCCCATCTGGTGCGCCATCCGGTCAACCTGGGGCAGGGTGCCGCCATCCAGACGGGTGTCGAGTACGCGCGCAAGCAGCCCGGCGCGCAGGTTTTCGCCACGTTCGACGGCGATGGCCAGCACCGCGTCGACGACGTAGCCGCGATGATCGACCGGCTCGGCGCGGGTGACGTCGACGTCGTCATCGGGACCCGGTTCGGCGGCCGGGAAGGCAGCCGCCCGCCGTTGCTGAAGCGGATGGTGCTGCGCACGGCCGCGCGGTTGAGCCGGCGTGGTCGCCGGCTTGGCCTGACCGACACCAACAACGGCCTGCGGGTGTTCAACAAGAAAGTTGCCGACGGGCTGGACATCACCATGAGCGGCATGAGCCACGCCAACGAGATCATCGCGCTGATCGCCGAAAACGGTTGGCGCGTTGCCGAATATCCGGTCGAGGTGCTCTACACCGAATACTCGAGGTCGAAGGGGCAGCCACTGCTCAACGGCGTCAACATCATCTTCGACGGGTTGCTGCGAGGGAGGATTCCGAGATGAAAAGGGCCGGAAGATGAACTGGATCCAGGTGCTGCTGATCTCCTCGATCGTCGCCCTGCTGGTGTATCTGCTGCGGTCGCGCAGAAACGCACAGTCCCGGGCATGGGTGAAAGTGGGCTACATCTTGTTCGTGCTTGCCGGCATCTATGCCGTGCTGCGGCCTGACGACACTACCGTGGTTGCACACTGGTTCGGGGTGCGCCGAGGCACCGACCTGATGTTGTACGCCCTGATCATGGCGTTCAATTTCACCACGCTGAGCACGTACATGAGGTTCAAGGACCTGGAGTTGCGCTACGCACGGCTGGCGCGCGCGGTGGCACTGGAGGGCGCCCAGGCGCCCGAGCCTGCCTCGAACGTGTAGCGAGCGCGAAAAAAGCGCCGAATATTCGCAACCAATGCGCGCTCGGCGCAGGGTCACGCCGTCCGGGCGTGGCGGAAGTAGTCGACGGTACGGCGGATGCCCTCGTCCAGCTCGACTCGCGGACGCCAGCCCAAAACCCTTGCCGCCAGGCTGATGTCGAGGCAGGACCGCTTGAGGTCGCCCAGGCGATCGGGATGAAACTCCGGGTCGTCGGGACCCCCGACAGCGGCGGCCACCGCCGAATGCAGTTGCCGGTCGGAGGTCTCGACCCCGGTGCCGATGTTGAACCGCAGCCCGCCGCCCGCATCCCCGGCGGCCTTGACGAAGGCGTCCACCACGTCGTCGACGAACACGTAGTCGCGGGTCTTGGTGCCGTCACCGAACACCTTGGTCGGCTTACCCGCCAGCAGCGCCTGCGCGAATATCGCCACCACGCCGGCTTCGCCGTGCGGGTCCTGGCGGGGGCCGTAGACGTTGGCGGGCGCGATGTGCGAGCAGTCCAGCCCGTAGAGATGGCGAAAGCTGTTCAGGTAGATCTCTCCCGCAACCTTGCCCGCGGCGTACGGCGAAGCCGGGTCGGTCGGCACGGTTTCGGGGGTCGGGTATCGCGGCGGAGTGCCGTAGATGGACCCGCCTGAGGACGTGTGCACGACCTTGCGAACCTGCGCGCGGCGCGCGGCCTCGACCAGGCGCACGGTGCCGATGACGTTGACCGACGCGTCGAACTGCGGGTCGGCCACCGAGCGCCGCACGTCGATCTGTGCCGCCAGGTGAAACACCACTTCCGGCCGGTGCTCGCCGAGGATGGCGTTGAGGTCGGCGTCGACGATGTCCGCCTCGACGAAGACGAAGTCGTCCGCCGGGTTGTCGACCAGGTGCTCGAGATTGGTCGCGCGACCGGTGGCGAAATTGTCCAGCCCCACCACCGTATGACCGTCGGCCAGCAGGCGGTCGACTAGCGTCGAGCCGATGAATCCGGCTGCCCCGGTAACCAGTGCGCGCACCGGCCCACCATACCGGCGGGCGGTGCGGGCGACCGCGACACCCGGGGTGGCCGTGGCCGCCGCCGCGCTCATCGCGGTACAACTCGGGGTGCGCGCCGCACTGGCCTTCGGCGGGTACTTCTACTGGGACGACCTGATCCTCATCGGCAAGGCGGGCACCCACCACCTGCTCTCCCCGTCGTACCTGTTCGACGACCACGACGGGCACCTGATGCCGGGCGCCTTCCTACTCGCCGGGACCATCATCCGGCTGGCGCCGCTGGACTGGACGTGGCCGGCGATCAGCCTGCTGGCGCTGCAGCTGCTGGCCTCGCTGGCCCTGCTGCGGGCCCTGTACGTCATCCTCGGCTGGCGGCGGGTGCTGCTGACCCCGCTCGCGTTCGCGCTGTTCACGCCGCTGACCGTGCCGGGGTTCGCGTGGTGGGCGGCGGCGCTCAACTCGCTGCCGATGCTGGCGGCGCTGGCCTGGGTGTGTGCCGACGCGATCCTGCTGGTGCGCACCGGCACCCAGCGGTACGCGGCGACCGGCGCGCTCGCGTACCTCGGCGGGCTGCTGTTTTTCGAGAAGGCCGCGGTCATCCCGTTCGTCGCCTTCGCGGTCGCCGCCCTGCTGCGTCACGTGCGGGGTGAGGGGTCCGCCTTGGCGACGGTGTGGCGGGCCGGCGTGCGGTTGTGGATCGCGGCGCTGGCGCTCACCGTCGCCTGGGCTGCGGTGTACCTGGCCGTGGTCAACCAGCGGCGGTGGAGTTTCGACCTGACGATGACCGGGGATCTGCTGTGGCGGTCGATCACGCACGGCATCGTGCCGGGGCTGGCCGGCGGGCCGTGGCACTGGGGTCGATGGGCGCCGGCCTCACCCTGGGCCACGCCCTCGACACCGGTGATGGCGCTCGGCTGGCTGGTACTGGCGGGGGGGCTGGCAGTCTCGTTGGTCCGCAAGCAACGCGTCGGGGTGGTGTGGCTGACCGCGGCCGGTTACGCCGTCGCCTGCCAGGTGCCGATCTACCTAATGCGGTCGTCGAAGCAGACCGCCCTCGAACTCGCCCAGACCCTGCGGTATCTGCCGGATCTGGCCGTGGTGCTGGCACTGCTGGCCGCCGTCGCGTTGAGCGCCCCGAACCGGCCGGGCGGGCCGCGTTGGCTGGACGCCTCGCCGAAACGCGCCGCGGTGACGGCTGGTCTCGCGGTGCTGTTCGTGGCCAGCAGCCTGTATTCGACGGCCACCTTCCTGATCAGCTGGCGCGACGACCCCGCCGCGTCGTATCTGCGGAATGCGCGCGCCGCCTTGGCCGCCGCGCATGCGGGCTCCGACGCATCGCTGCTGGACCAAGAGGTCGATCCGTTGGTGCTGCAGCGGGTGGCCGCGCCGGAGAACCTGGCCAGCCACATGTTCGCCCTGCTGCGGGACAGGCCCGAATTCGCCTCGGCGACAACGCAACTGCGAATGCTCGACAGCTCGGGCCGGCTGATTTCCGCCCGCGTCACGTGGGCGCGCACCATCGTGCCCGGTCCCATGCCGCAGTGCGGCTACTTCGCGCAGCCGGACCGGCCGGCGAGGCTGATTCTCGACGGCCCGCTGCTGCCCGCGGACTGGACCGTCGAACTCAACTACCTCGCCAACAGCGACGGCTCGATGACGTTGACGCTGACCCAAGGCCCCGGCGTCAAGGTGCCGGTGCATCCCGGGCTCAACCGGGTCTTCGTCCGGCTGCCGGGCGCCGGCGACGCGATCACCGTCCGCGCCGACACGATTGCGCTGTCGCTGTGCCTCGCATCGGGACCGGTGGGATTTCTGGCACCGGCCTGAGATCGATGGCCGCCCAGGGTCACGCTGGCGTGACGCTGGAGCTCCATTGCCACTCCAGGGTGACGCTCGACGAAAAGATCGGAGCCGCCTGGGGGAATCGAACCCCCGACCTATTCATTACGAGTGAATCGCTCTACCGACTGAGCTAAGGCGGCACGGCGGCACGAGTCTACGGCAGGCGAAGCACCCGGACGAAATATGTCACCCAAGTTCCTGGCCAATGGTGGCCGCCATGGCGTCGACGGCGAACTTGGGCTTGACGTTGATTGCCAGCGCCTCTCGGCACTCGAGCACCGCCTCCATGCAGCGCAGCAGCCGCTCGGGCGAGGCATGGGCTGCCAGGGCCGCCACCCGGTCGGCCATGTCGGGGTGGTTGGCACGCACCTCTGCCCCGGCCGACACCACGAGCGCGTCCCGGAAGTAGGTCGCCAGGTCGATCAACGCCCGGTCCAGCGCATCGCGGGAGGCACGGGTCTGGCGCGACTTCTGTCGCCGTTCGAGGTCCTTGATCGCACCCGTGGCACCGCGCAGCGCGCCCGCGGTGCCCTTCCCGGTGCCGCCGGCCCCGAGCGCCGTCCGCAGCTCCTCGGTTTCGGTCTCGGCGCGGTCCGCGGTCAGCACCACCGCCTCGGCTTCGGCGGCGGCCACCAGCTCTTCGGCGGCGGCGTAAGCCCGCGACGGGGTCGCCGCGTCGCGCACCAGCGCCAGCGCGCGTTCGCGCCGCTGCCGGGCCTCGGGGTCGGTGGCCAGCCGACGGGCCCGTCCCACATGTCCGCCGCTGACCGACGCCGCCCAGTTCGCCACGTCGGGGGCCAGGCCGTCGCTGTCGACCAGCACACGCGCGATCGCGTCGGTCGGCGGTGTGACCAGCGCGACGTGCCGGCACCGGGATCGCAGGGTGACCGCGATGTCCTCGGGATCCACCGACGGCGCGCACAGCAGGAACACCGTCGACGGCGGGGGTTCCTCGACGACCTTCAGCAGGACGTTCGCGGCGCCCTCGGTCAACCGGTCGGCGTCCTCGATCACCACGATCTGCCGGTGTCCGGTGGTCGGGCGCCGCGACGCGATCTGCACGATGCCCCGCATCTCGTCCACCCCGATGGACAGGCCCTCGGGAATCACCCGGCGCACGTCGGCATGGGTGCCCGCCATCGTGGTAGTGCACGCCCGGCAGCTGCCGCACCCTGGGCCCCCGTCGTCGAAATCCCCAGTGCACTGCAGCGCGGCCGCAAAGCACAACGCCGCAACCGAGCGCCCCGAACCCGGTGGACCGGTGATCAGCCACGCGTGTGTCCAGGAATGTGTCCCAGTCCCGTCACCGACGCCACTGTGAACCGAATCACCACGGGCCGCCTTGGCGGCGGCGATCAACTCGGCCTCGACTGCGCCTTGGCCTACCAGCCGCGTAAACACCCCGGACATCATCGGTAACAGTAGTAATCCCCGCCGACAGATACCGATCGGCTACCGTGTCGCGACAATCCCGTGACATTCGGTGACATTTCAGGGTGATTCGGCGGTATCGGGCGACTTGCCGAGTCGGTTGTAAGTTTCCGACAAGCACCCGGCGACCGATACGGTGGATTCATGGCAACAGCGGCAGCACTGCCCCGGCGAATCAGCGCATTCGTCCGGTGGGTGGTGCGCACCCCATGGCCGCTGTTCTCGCTGAGCATGCTGCAGGCAGAGATCATCGGCGCCCTCTTCGTGCTCGGCTTCCTGCGCTACGCCCTGCCACCTCAGGACCGCATCCAACTGCAGGACCTGCCCGCGACGAACCTGGCGATTTTCGCCACGTCGCTGGTCGTGTTGTTCCTCGCCAGCTGGCTGGTCGACCTGAAGCTGCTGATGCCGGTCTTCCGATGGCAGCGCCACGACAACCTGCTCGCCGAGGCCGACCCGGCCGCGACCGAACTGGCCCGTACCCGCGCGTTGCGGATGCCGTTCTACCGGACGGTCACCAGCATGGTGGCGTGGTGCATCGGCGGGGTGGTGTTCATCTTCGCCAGCTGGTCGGTGGCGCGGTACTCCGCACCCGTCGTCGCCGTCGCCACCGGGCTCGGTGCCGCGGCGACCGCGATCATCGGCTACCTGCAGTCCGAGCGGGTGCTGCGCCCAGTGGCCGTCGCCGCCCTGCGCAGCGGGGTGCCGGAGAACGTCAAGGCGCCGGGCGTGATCCTGCGGCAGATGCTGACCTGGACGCTGTCCACCGCCGTGCCGCTGCTGGCGATCGTGCTGGCGGTGGTGGCCGACAAGGCCTCGCTGCTGCACGCCCCGCCGGAGACGTTGTTCACCCCGATCGTCTTGCTGGCCGTGGCGGCGCTGGGCATCGGCGGGGTGAGCACGCTGCTGGTGGCCATGTCGATCGCCGACCCGCTGCGTCAGCTCCGCTGGGCGCTCAGCGAGGTGCAGCGCGGCAACTACAACGCCCACATGCAGATCTACGACGCCAGCGAACTGGGCTTGCTGCAGGCCGGGTTCAACGACATGGTGCGCGACCTGTCCGAGCGGCAGCGGCTCCGTGACCTGTTCGGTCGCTACGTCGGCGAAGACGTGGCCCGCCGCGCGCTGGAGCGGGGCACCGAGCTGGGCGGCCAGGAGCGCCACGTCGCGGTCTTGTTCGTGGACCTGGTCGGCTCCACCCAGCTCGCGGCGACCCGCCCGCCCGCCGAGGTGGTCCACCTGCTCAACGAGTTCTTCCGGGTGGTGGTGGCGACCGTCGGCAAGCACGGTGGCTTCGTCAACAAATTCCAGGGCGACGCCGCGCTGGCGATTTTCGGAGCCCCCATCGAGCACCCCGACGCCTGCGGTGGATCGCTCGCCGCCGCCCGCGAGCTGCACGACGAACTCCTCCCGGTGATCGGGTCCGCGGAGTTCGGGATCGGGGTGTCGGCCGGCAGGGCGATCGCCGGCCACATCGGCGCCCAGGCCCGCTTCGAGTACACGGTGATCGGCGACCCCGTCAACGAGGCAGCGCGGCTGACCGAGCTGGCCAAGCTCGAGCCCGGACACGTGCTGGCGTCAGCGATTGCGGTCAGCGGCGCGCTGGACGCCGAAGCCCTGTGCTGGGATGTCGGCGAGGTCGTCGAGCTGCGCGGCCGCACGGCACCCACACAACTGGCCCGGCCGGTGCATCTGGCCGTACCGGACCCAGCGCCCGTGGAAGTAAACAGCGGCCGGGCACACCGTTAGCTCTTCGCGGGTCAGCTCTTCTTGGCGGCCCTCTTCGCGGGTGCCTTGCGGGCGGTCTTTCGCGCGGGCCGCTTCGCCGGACCGCGGGCGCGCCGGTCGGCCAGCAGTTCGGCAGCGCGCTCGTCGGTGAGCGACGCCACGTCGTCGCCCTTGCGCAGGCTCGCGTTGGTCTCGCCGTCGGTGACGTACGGCCCGAACCGGCCGTCCTTGACCACCATCTGCTTGCCCGACGCCGGGTCGGTCCCCAGCTCCCGCAATGGCGGCGCGGCGGCGCTCTGCCGGCCGCGGCGTTTGGGTTCGGCGTAGATCTTGAGCGCTTCCTCGAGGGTGATGTCGAAGATCTGGTCCTCGGTCGCCAGGGAACGAGAATCGGTGCCGCGTTTCAGGTATGGACCGTAGCGGCCGTTCTGCGCGGTGATCTCCTCACCCGAGGACGGGTCGACGCCGACCACCCGCGGCAGCGACAGCAGCTTCAAAGCGTCCTCGAGGGTGACGGTCTGCAGGTCCATGCTGCGCAGCAGCGAACCGGTCCGGGGTTTGGGACCTTTGGCAGCGGAGGCCTTCTTGCCCTTCTGCACGGAGACGCCGCCGCCATCACCACCACTGTCCTGATCGGACCCCGGTGGCAGAACCTCGGTCACGTACGGCCCATACCGGCCGTCCTTGGCGACGATCTCATGCCCGGTTTCGGGATCCACGCCCAACGTACGTCCCTCCTGGGGCGTGGCGAACAGCTCCTCGGCCACGGCGAGGGTGAGCTCGTCGGGGGTCAGGGAGTCGTTGAGGTTGGCCCGCTGCGGCGTGGGCTCGCCGCTGTCCCCCGCCACCATGCGCTCCAGGTAGGGGCCGTTCTTTCCCACCCGGACGTACACGGGGCGGCCGTGGGTGTCGTCGAACAACTTGATGGAGTTGACTTCCCGGGCGTCGATGCCTTCCAGGTTGACACCGACGAGCTTCTTGAGCCCGCCGGAGCGGGCCACCGAGTCGGGCACCCCGTGGTCGCCGCCGAAGTAGAAGTTGTTGAGCCAGTCGGTGCGTCGCTCCTGGCCCGAGGCGATCGCGTCGAGTTCGTCCTCCATTGCCGCGGTGAAGTCGTAGTCCACCAGCCGGCCGAAGTGCTGTTCCAGCAGCCCGGTGACGGCGAACGCGACCCACGACGGCACCAGCGCGCTGCCCTTCTTGAACACGTAGCCGCGGTCCTGGATGGTCTTGATGATCGACGAGTACGTCGACGGGCGACCGATCCCCAGCTCCTCGAGCGCCTTGACCAGAGACGCCTCGGTGTAGCGCGCCGGCGGGTTGGTGGCGTGCCCGTCCGGGGTGAGTTCGAGGACCGCTAGCCGCTGTCCCTCGGTCAACTGCGGGAGCCGGCTCTCCGCGTCGTCGGCCTCACCGCCGGCCAGTTCGTCCACCGTTTCGACGTACGCCTTGAGGAAGCCGGCGAACGTGATGGTGCGCCCGCTCGCGGAGAACACCACCTCTTGATCTCCGCCCGGACCCGCCGCCACACCGGCGATCCGCAGGCTCAGCGTGGTCCCGCGGGCGTCGGCCATCTGCGAGGCCACCGTGCGCTGCCAGATGAGCTCGTAGAGCCGGAATTCGTCGCCGTCGAGTTCGCGGCGCACCGCGTCGGGGGTGGCGAACGTGTCGCCGGCGGGCCGGATCGCCTCGTGTGCCTCCTGCGCGTTCTTCACCTTGCGGGTGTACTGCCGAGGCGACGGGGAAACGTACTCCGCGCCGTAGAGCTGGCGCGCCTGGGTGCGCGCGGCGTTGATCGCCGACTCCGACAGCGTGGTCGAGTCGGTACGCATGTAAGTGATGTAGCCGTTCTCGTAGAGCCGCTGGGCGATGCTCATCGTGCGCTCGGAGGAGAACCGCAGCTTGCGGCCGGCCTCCTGCTGCAGCGTCGAGGTCATGAACGGTGCGTAGGGGCGCCGGGTATACGGCTTCTCCTCCACCGAGGCCACCCTCAGTTGCGCGCCCTGTAACGCCGCGGCCAGCTCAGTCGCCCGGGCCTCGTCGAGGACCACGACCTCGTCGGCCTTGCGCAGCCGGCCCAGGGAGTCGAAATCGCGGCCGGTGGCCACCCGCCGGCCGTCGACGGCCGACAGCCGGGCGGCAAAGGTGGGTGGCTGGGCCTGCGGGTCGGACACACTGGCGTCCAGCTGGGCAACGATGTCCCAGTAGGAGGCGCTGCGGAAAGCCATGCGGTCGCGTTCGCGCTGCACGATGATCCGGGTGGCCACCGACTGGACCCGGCCCGCAGAGAGCCTGGGCGCGACCTTCTTCCACAGCACCGGGCTGACCTCGTAGCCGTACAGCCGGTCCAGAATGCGTCGGGTCTCCTGCGCGTCGACCAGGTCGATATCCAGGTCGCGGGGATGCTCGGCGGCTGCGCGGATCGCCGGCTCGGTGATCTCGTGGAAAACCATCCGCTTGACCGGGATGTTCGGCTTGAGGGTTTCCAGCAGGTGCCAGGCGATGGCTTCGCCCTCGCGGTCACCGTCCGTGGCAAGGTAGAGCTCGTCGACGCCCTTCAGCAGGCCTTTCAGCTCCGTGACGGTGCTCTTCTTCTCCGGGCTGATGATGTAGAGCGGTTCGAAGTCGTGGTCGACGTTGACTCCCAACCGGGCCCACGGCTCCGACTTGTACTTCGCGGGGACGTCGGCCGCGGCCCGGGGCAGGTCGCGGATGTGTCCGCGGGACGACTCCACGATGTACGCAGGGCCCAGGTAGCCAGCCAGTTTGCGCGCTTTGGTCGGCGACTCGACGATGACGAGCCGCCGAAGACTCCCCTTCGTCCCATCTGGTCCGCGGCCAGGGCCGTGAGAGTGCTTCAGCTTGGGTTCAGCCAACTACGGTCACGCTCCATCTCTTTACCGGCCCCCTCCGAGACCGCCATGCAGGAAGAATGACGGGCCGGCATCGAAAATTCCGAGGAAATCTCGGGTACGCGGCCGTTCCTTCGCTGTCGGGCATCTGACAATTTCGCACTCTCGGGCGGGCCTGCGCAAACCGGATGCCGGAAACGCGGATCTTATCTGGCCGTCATACCCGCGGCCACAGCGACAACGCCTCGGCGTCCGCCGGGGGTTCCCCCACGCTCTCTAGCAGGCGCGAAAGCCTGCGACGGCCGCTGATCCGAAGCGCCGGACGGCCACCGCGAGTGCCGATCAGGGTGGGCGCGATCCCGGCTCGCATCAGAGCCGAAGCCAGCGGCGAATGCATGTCGGGCGCGTGCGGATCCAGACCCAGCAGATAGTGGTTGCCCTCCGGGCTGCCCGCCGCCAAGGTCCAAGCCCGCAACTCCCGCGGACCGGGCAGCCAGCGCGGCGGCACCGTCTTGACCGCGCCGCGCGTCCAGTCGGCGGCAATGCCGACCAACGAGGGGCTCACCGACGTCCGCACCAGCGGGGTGTCCTCGTCGGTGCGGCCGACCTCCGGGACCAGGCCCGCCTCGTGGATCATCTCGGCCAGCGCCGAGGCACGCCAAAGCCGATCTACGACCACCGAAAGCCGGGCACCCTGAACGTCCCGCGCGCCGACGAGGACTATCTGTCCGGCAGCCGCCAGCACCCCGGAAAGATCGGTGACCGCGGGCGGCACCGACTCCGCTGTGAAGAAGGAGAGCTGGCTCACACAACCGACACTAAGCCAGATCGCCGCCTCACGTCTTGAGGCGTCCGGCGCGCCTAAGCGGTATCCCTGTGACCCCGGACCGGGAAGCGAAGACCCCCCGGCAGGCCCGTTGAGCGGGACTGCACGAGGGGTCTCCGAAGCGAATCAGCTCGTCTCAGACGGAGCGGACTCCGGTGGCCTGGGGGCCCTTAGGGCTGTGGCCGATCTCGAACTCGACCTTCTGGTTTTCTTCAAGGGTGCGGAAGCCCGAACCCTGGATCTCCGTGTAGTGGACGAACACATCCGCAGAACCGTCTTCCGGGGCAATGAACCCGAAGCCCTTCTCCGCGTTGAACCACTTCACAGTTCCCTGTGGCATCTCTCGATCTTTCCTTTTCTTCTGGGTGCGGGGCACCGCCTCTCGGTGCCCCGGGCCTGGTAACGACCGCCATACCTCGCTGAGTCGCCGGAACTTCACCCGACCGAATAACCTCGCAGGAACCGCGGCCGCAACGTCGATCCTGCGAAAGTTTGACACGAACACAGAAGCTGCGACCGCAAGTATCCAATCATGTTCATCGCTTCCGCGACAGACTTGTGGCTGGATGGTTTTTGGAACAGATACCGGGAGGTTGTGAAGTTGGCGAGCTTTGGCAGCGAATTGCTGGCCGTCGCGCTCGCCGGCACCGCCCCTGGCGAGCATCCGCTGCGCCATGTCGCCGAGCTGCCCGCCCACAGCGGGCGTCCACACGAGTGGCCGGGATGGGCCGAACCCGACGTGGTCCGCGCGTTCGCGGACCGCGGCATCAGCTGTCTGTGGGCACACCAGTTCGCGGCCGCGGAACTGGCCCACGCCGGACGCCATGTGGTAATCAGCACGGGCACCGCGTCGGGCAAGTCGCTGGCCTATCAACTCCCGGTCCTCAACGCGCTGGCGACCGACAAGCGGGCGCGGGTGCTGTACCTCTCGCCGACGAAGGCGCTCGGTCATGACCAGTTGCGCGCCGCACACGAGCTGACCGCGGCCATCCCCCGGCTGCGCGATCCTGGTTTCGGGGTCGCGCCGACCGCCTACGACGGCGACAGTCCCGGCGAGGTTCGCCGCTTCGCGCGGGAACGCTCGCGGTGGTTGTTCTCCAATCCCGACATGCTCCATTTGTCGACCCTGCGCAACCACGCCCGCTGGGCCGTTTTCCTGCGTGGCCTCCGGTTCGTGGTCGTCGACGAATCCCATTACTACCGTGGCGTCTTCGGCTCGAACGTGGCGATGGTGCTGCGTCGGCTGTTGCGGCTGTGCGCTCGATATTCCGCGGCGCCCACGGTGATCTTCGCCAGTGCGACGACGGATTCCCCCGGCGCGGCGGCCGCCGAGCTCATCGGTCTTCCGGTCCAGGAGGTGACCGACGACGGCTCACCGCAGGGGGCGCGGACGGTGGCTTTGTGGGAGCCCGCTCTGCGGACCGACCTGATGGGGGAGAACGGCGCGCCGGTGCGCCGCTCGGCCGGCGCGGAGGCGGCACGGGTGATGGCCGACCTGATCGCCGAAGGCGCCCAGACGCTGACGTTCGTCCGGTCACGCCGCGCCGCGGAATTGACCGCGCTCGGCGCGCGGGCGCGGCTGGCCGACATTGCCCCGGAGCTGTCCGACACGGTGGCGTCGTATCGGGCCGGTTATCTCGCCGAGGACCGCGCCGCGCTGGAACGCGCCCTGGCCGAGGGCCGGCTGCGCGGTGTGGCCACGACCAATGCCCTGGAGTTGGGCGTCGACATCGCCGGGCTGGACGCGGTGGTACTCGCGGGCTTTCCGGGAACGGTGGCCTCGTTCTGGCAACAGGCCGGCCGGTCCGGCCGGCGCGGCCAGGGCGCGCTGGTCGTGCTGATCGCCCGCGACGACCCACTGGACACCTACCTGGTGCACAACCCCGCCGCCCTGTTGGGCAAGCCGGTCGAGCGGGTCGTCATCGACCCCGCCAACCCTTATCTTCTCGGCCCCCAATTGCTCTGTGCGGCAACAGAGTTGCCGCTCGACGAGGCCGAGGTCCGCAATTTCGGCGCCACGGAGGTGGCCGCGGGCCTGGTCGACGAGTTGGTTGAGAAAGGGCTCCTGCGGCGGCGCAACGGCAAGTACTTTCCCGCGCCTGGCCTGGAACCGCATGCGGCGGTGGACATCCGGGGCTCGACAGGCGGGCAGATCGTCATCGTCGAGACCGGCACCGGGCGATTGCTGGGCAGCGCCGGCGCGGGCCAGGCCCCGACCTGCGTCCACCCGGGGGCGGTGTACCTGCACCAGGGCGACAGCTACGTCGTCGACTCCCTGGACACCGAGGGCGGGATCGCCTTCGTGCACGCCGAGGATCCCGGCTATGCGACCTTTGCGCGGGAAATCACCGACATCGCCGTCACCGGCACCGGAGAGCGTTTGACGTTCGGCCCGGTCATCCTGGGCCTGGTGCCGGTGACCGTCACCAACCAGGTGGTCGGCTACCTCCGCCGCCGGCTCGACGGGGAGGTGATCGACTTCGTCGAGCTCGACATGCCGGCGAACACGCTGCCCACCACCGCGGTGATGTACACCATCACACCGGATGCGTTGGACGACCACGGCGTTGAAGCGTCCAGGATTGCCGGATCGTTGCATGCGGCGGAGCATGCGGCCATCGGCCTGCTGCCGTTGGTCGCCAGCTGCGACCGCGGCGACATCGGCGGCATGTCCACTGCCGCCGGGCCCGACGGCCTGCCCGGCGTCTTCGTCTACGACGGCTATCCCGGCGGGGCGGGATTCGCCGAACGCGGCTTCCGCAAAGCCCGCACCTGGCTGGGTGCGACGGCCGCGGCCATCGAGGCGTGCGAATGCGACAACGGATGCCCGTCGTGCGTGCAGTCACCGAAATGTGGCAACGGCAACGACCCGCTCGACAAGGCGGGTGCCGTGCGGGTGCTGCGACTGGTGCTGGGGGAGCTGGGTCCGCGCTGAGCCGAAGCCCGTCCCGCCGCCGTACTATCAGCCCATGACCCACGACTGGATGCTCGTGGAGACGTTGGGGGGCGATCCGGCCGTGGTGGCGCAGGGTCGGCAGCTGAAGAACCTGGTCCCGATCACCTCCTTCATGCGCCGCAGTCCTCATCTCGCCGCGGC
>Ga0080006_1140930_pt1 | contig 23548 bp, 18 predicted proteins | sample RS3BMetagenome_FD_69209 | JGI IMG/M metagenome (GOLD analysis project Ga0080006, IMG submission 69209) | Ferric oxide microbial mat and aquatic microbial communities from Rainbow Spring, Yellowstone National Park, USA - RS3B (SPADES... ...
TTGCCGCAGCTCGGGATCCCGTTCGCGGGGTCAGTCCGACGCGCCGGACCAGCGCGCCGCGCAAGCGCGGCGATGACACCCGGGCGAAGATCATCGGCGAAACGGTCCGCTGCATCAACGAGGAGGGATTCGCCGCCGCGACGGCCAAGCACGTGGCCGAACGTGCCGGCGTGACATGGGGGGTCATCCAGTACCACTTCGGCGACCGCAACGGCCTGCTGATGGCGGTCGTCGACGAGGGGGTGGCCGGCTTGGTCGACGGCCTCTCGTCGGCCGAGGTGGCCGGACTCGCATTGCGCGAGCGCATCGGGGTCGTGGTCGACGCCGCGTGGGCCTGCTACAGCAGCCCGACCTCGATGGCGGCCTTCGAGATTCTGCGGGCCACCCGCGGCGGCCCCGGAGAGGCCTCGCGGCGCCGCCTGCTCGAGATGAACTCCGCGATCGCCGGGCTCGGCCGGCTGATCACCGAGGACCCGGCGGACGACGTTGTGGCCGAGGTGATCTGGGCCGCGCTGCGCGGCGTGGTGCTGGCGCAGATGATCGTGGGCGCCCCGATCGACTGGCAGCGTGAACGGCGGGCGCTGATCGACATGGTCACCCGGTACCTGCAACGGCATGCGCCCGATGTGCTCCAATGACGGGATGACCCCCCAGGTTCCCCCCTCCGAGACAGCCGACATCGAGGCCGTCAAGCAAGTCAAGTACCGGTATCTGCGCGCGCTGGACACCAAGCGCTGGGACGATTTCGCCGAGACGCTGACCGACGACGTCGTCGGCGACTACGGATCGTCGGTCGGCGAGGAGCACCATTTCACCAACCGGGTCGACCTGGTGAACTACATGCGCAAATCCCTTGGTCCGGCCGTCATCACCGAACATCGGGTGACTCATCCCGAGATCACGGTGACCGGCGACGAGGCGTCGGGTACGTGGTATCTGCAGGACCGCGTGATCGTCGCCGACTTCAACTTCATGCTGATCGGCGCGGCCTTCTATAACGACTCCTACCGGCGCACCGATGACGGCTGGAAGATCAGCGCCACCGGCTACGAGCGAACCTACGAGGCGACAATGTCGTTGGCTGGCATGGACTTCAAACTAACGCCCGGTCAAGCGCTCGCATGACGTGCTACTTGGTGATCGCGATCACCGCTCCCGGCTGCAGCCATTTCATGATCGAGACCAGCTGAGCATCGTCGACGGCCACACACCCCTCGGTGGGGCGGTTGTCGGTGGTGTGGAAGAAGAACGCGGAGCCGCCACCCGGAGTCTTGTTCTTGTTGACGCCCATCACGACGGCGTGCTTGTACTGCGGGATATTCAGGTTTTCGCTCGCGGCGGTGTTGAACGGGCACTGAGCCTTCTGACATATCTGCATACTGTTGAACGTGGGGCTGTGGTCGTCGCCGCTCCACCAGTAGTTGGGTCCGACGACCTGGGTGTAGGGGAGTCCGCCACCGGGATTCGGCGCGGTACCGAACGCGGAGTCGAGGCTGTAGACGCCCATCGGGGTGGCCGGCACGCCGCTGCGGGCCTGCGATGCCATGCCGGCCGAACCCACGTGGGTGGGGACGCCCGTCCGGAGCGCCTGCCAGCCGGTGGCGGCGCGCTGGTAGATGTCCATCGTCGCGTTCGACCCGCCGGTGCTGACCACCGAAACCACCTGCGTGGCATTGCCAACCGCGTTCGCGAACCAGGGCGCGCCGGCGGCGGCGGCGATCGGCGCGAGCCCGAGCCCAAATCCCAGCGAAGCGCTACTCAGGCACGCCGCGACCGCCAACGGAGCGAGGAACCGGCGCATGGCCCAATCGTCAGGGGTACATACCCTAGGGGTCAAGTAAAGCTTTAGCTCCGGTTCGGTCACTGCGCCGTGACCAACGGTGGTCGGGCGGGCGCCCAGGCCCCTGGGCGGTCATACTGACTTCTATGGCGGTCTTCGTCCGCAGGTTGTTCGGCATCGGCAAGCTACCCCCGGATCTGCACGCCGAACTCGAGGCGGAGGGCCTCATCTACCTCGCCGACTACCTGGCCGTGACCCGGCGGTTCAGTGGCGTCATCCCGGGCGTCCGGCTGCCCCACAGCGTGGCCAGCTACTCAGGTTCGCTGGCCTTCACCGCGGAACGGGTGCTGGCCACGCTGTCCATGCTGCCCAAACTGGCGGGCCCGACGGTCGACGTGCAATGGGATGCGCCGCAGACGGGCGCGGCGAAGGTCGAGATCTCCGCGACCGGTCTGCAGGTCGACGTCGACCTGGACGCCGGGTTGGCCGGAGTCGACGAGAAGTACGGGAATTTCAGTGGCGAACTGTCGCTGCACTACAAGGTCGCCATCCCGGCCGACGTGCTCTGCGGCCTGCCGCGCCGTTCGCTGGCTTTCGACATGCCGCCGGAATACGTTTTCCGCGCGGTCGGCGTCACATACAGTCCGTGACCGCCGGGCAATCGGGCAATACTGCCCCGCCGGGATTCCCGCCATGGTCATGATTCTTACGATGGTGTCGTGACCGGTCAGGCGTTCAGCCCCCAGGAGCGGCGGGCCGTGTACCGGGCGATCTCCGAGCGGCGTGACATGCGCCGGTTCGCACCCGCCGCTGAGGTGGGCGAGGAGGTGCTGGCGCGGCTGCTGCAGGCCGCGCACGCGGCGCCCAGCGTCGGGCTGATGCAGCCGTGGCGCTTCATCCGGATCACCGATGACTCGCTGCGGCGACGCATTCACGCACTGGTCGACGAGGAGCGCCTGCTCACCGCCGCCGCCCTCGGCGAGCGGAGCGCGGAGTTCCTGGCGCTGAAGGTCGAGGGCATCCTCGAGTGCGCGGAACTCTTGGTGGTGGCGCTCCGCGACGACCGCGATCGGCATGTGTTCGGGCGGCGGACGCTCCCCCAGATGGACCTGGCGTCGGTGTCCTGCGCGATTCAGAACCTGTGGCTGGCAGCCCGGTCGGAAGGCCTGGGCATGGGGTGGGTCTCGCTGTTCGATCCGCGCCAACTGGCGGCTCTGCTCGAAATGCCCGCCGGCGCCGAACCGGTGGCCATCCTCTGCCTCGGACCGGTGCCGGACTTCCCGGACCGGCCGGCACTGGAACTCGACGGCTGGGCCATGGCGCGGCCGCTCTCGGAGTTCGTCTGCGACAACCGGTGGACTGAGCTCCCGGCAGGCCCCACTTCTCGGCGCACCCAGCAAGGCCCCAAGTAGCTGCGGTATCGTCGCCGGTCGGCAAGCCAGGGCGCAACGTGACGGTTAGGGAAGTGGCGGTAAGTGACGGTAGAGGTGACGGGGACGGCGGACAGAGCAAACGCCACGGGGGACGCGACGAGAGACAACGTGCTGGTCATCCACTGGCACGACCTCGGCAGATACCTCGGCGCCTACGGCCACGCAGATGTGTCCAGCCCGCGGCTGGACCGCCTTGCTTCCGAGGGCATCCTGTTCACCCGGGCCCATGCCACGGCGCCGTTGTGCTCTCCGTCGAGGGGATCTCTGTTCACCGGCCGCTACCCGCAGACCAACGGCCTCGTCGGCCTGGCCCACCACGGGTGGGAGTACCACAGTGGCGTCCGTACCCTTCCCCAGATCCTGTCCCAGTCCGGCTGGTACTCGGCGCTGTTCGGGATGCAACACGAGACGTCCCATCCGAAGCGGTTGGGGTTCGACGAGTTCGACGTGTCGAACTCCTATTGCGATTACGTGGTGGACAAGGCGCGCGAGTGGCTGCAAGACAGCACCGAAGACCTTGCGGGACAACCGTTCCTGTTGACCGCGGGCTTCTTCGAAACTCACCGGCCGTACCCGCATGACCGCTACGAGCCGGCCGACAGCGCGGCCGTCGATCTTCCCGACTACCTGCCCGACACTCCTGAGGTGCGCGGTGACGTCGCCGACTTCTACGGTGCGATCACCAGGGCCGACGCCGCAACCGGCCGGCTGCTGGACGCGCTGGCGGAAACGGGGCTGGACGCCGGCACCTGGGTGGTGTTTTTCACCGACCACGGCCCCGCGTTCCCCCGCGCGAAATCCACGCTCTACGACGCCGGAACCGGCATCGGGATGATCATCCGGCCGCCCACCCGCCGCGGTGTGCCGCCCCGCGTTTACGACGAACTGTTCAGCGGTGTCGACTTGCTGCCGACGCTGCTCGAGTTCTTGGGCTGCGACGTGCCGGCGGACGTCGACGGGGTGTCACATGCCGCGGCGCTGCTGGCTCCGGAGGCCGAAACGGGCGCAGGGCCGGTTCGCGACTGCGTGTACGCCGCGAAGACCTATCACGACTCGTTCGACCCCATTCGCGCCATCCGCACCAAGGATTACAGCTATATCGAGAATTACGCCTGCCGACCGCTGCTCGACCTGCCGTTGGATATCGAGGAGAGCCCGTCGGGTCTGGCGGTGGCGCCGTTCATCACGGCTCCACGTCCCGACCGCGAACTCTACGATTTGCGCGCCGACCCCACCGAAACCAACAACCTACTCGCGGACGGCGACGCGGACACTGACGTGGTGGCCGCGGACCTGGCCGTGCGCCTGCATGATTGGCGCCAGCGCACGGGCGACGTCATACCGTCAGAATTCGCCGGAACACGCATCGCGGTGCGCTACAACGAGACGTACCTGAGGATTCAGCGGACGACGCCGAGCGCCCGGTCCGCGAGCGCCACGGACCGCGGCGTCCAGGAGTAATCCCTGACGCCGGGCAGCGGCCCGGCTAGCCGGCGGGGTGGCGTCGTTCACCGACCATGGCGACGATGAATACCCGCCGGAACGGGAAGATCGTCGTGCCGTCGACGCGGGCGGGGTAGGCGTCGTGGAGCAGTGGGATGAGCTCGTGGCCGAACTGTTCGAAGGCCTCGGCGCTGAGCCGGTCGCGCACCGGGACCAGCGCCGTCCCGGTAATCCAGTCCAGCACCGGGTGCTCGCCGGTGAGCTGATGCAGGTAGGTGGTCTCCCACACGTCGACCTTGCACCCGGCATCCATCAGCAGGTTGGCGTAACGTATCGGCGGCTGGACCACCGCCCCGACGCGAAAAGGCGCGTCCTTCAGGGCGGTTGCGTACGGTTCCCGCCGCGCCAGGGTCCGCACCGCGGCGTAGGAGGGCGACTCGAAATTGCCCGGCATCTGCACACCGACCCACGATCCGGGCGCCAGTTCGCCGGCCCACCGGACCAGCAGGTCGGCGTGCTCGGGCACCCAGTGCAGGGACGCGTTGCTGACCACCACGTCGTTGTCGGGCTTGGGCTTCCAGTCCCTCAGGTCGGCGTTAACGGCGTCGATGCCGCGTTCCCGCGCGGCCGCCACCATCTCCGGCGAACTGTCCACCGCCTCGATCACCGCGTCGGGCCAGCGCCGGGCCAGGTATTTCGTCAGGTGGCCGGGCCCGCAGCCGAGGTCGACGACGCGGCGCGCCCGCTCGGCCCCCACCCGCGACAGCAGATCGTAGAACGGGCGGCCGCGGTGGTCGGCGAAGGCCAGGTACACGTCGGGATCCCACATGTCGGTCCTCCTGATCGACGCCGTCGGCGAATAAACAACCGTAGCGCCGCGCGGCGTGCCGGCGCTGCTGGACTGGGCCGATCTCCTCGGCGTCGGGGGGGCGCACCCGATAGCATCGGCGTGCGTGGCCGACCCCATTGATCCGACGCCCGGAGTTCCCGGCGGCTTCAACGGTGCAGACGTACCGACCGGCGCCGGCGGATTGCCCCCGCGCTCGGCGCTGTCGCCCCGGCAACGCCTGGTCATCGGGGCTTCGGCCCTCGGTGATCTGGCGCTGCGCACGTCGGTGGCCTCGCTGGTCGCCGCCGCAGTGACGCCGGTGGTTCTCGCCACCAACCTGCGGCGCACCACCGGCAGCGAGCGCGAAGACCTGCGCTTCTACGCGCAGCTGGCGGCCGAACGCGACCCCGCCATATCGTTCCCGGCGCCCACCGAGTTGCCCCGAGTCTTCGCCCGCCCAGCCGGCCGGCGGGCGGAGCGGCTCGCGCGGGGCACCGTCGACAACATCTCCTTCCGCAGCAGTTTCACGGCCGTCAACCCGGCGTTGCGCCGCCGGTGGAGCTCATTGAGCTCCAACAACATCGTGCGCGCGCAGCACTGGCGCCACGCCGACGGGCCGCGGCCCACCCTGTGCGTCATCCACGGATTCCTGGGGTCGTCGTACCTGGCCAACGGACGCTTCTTCTCGCTGCCCTGGTATTACCGCTCCGGCTACGACGTCCTGTTGTACACACTGCCGTTTCACGGAAAGCGGGCCGAAAAGTTGTCACCTTTCCCCGGTTTCGGCTATTTCGCCGGCGGGCTCGGCGGTTTCGCCGAGGCGATGGCCCAGGCCGTGCACGACTTCCGATCCATCATCGACTATCTGCGTCACACCGGCGTCGACCGCATAGCGCTCACCGGGATCTCGCTGGGCGGCTATACCACGGCACTGGTGGCGTCGGTCGACGACCGGCTCGAGGCCGTGATCCCCAATTGTCCCGTCGTCACGCCGATCACGATGTTCGACGATTGGTTTCCCGCCAACAAGTTGATCCAGCTGGGGCTGCGCCTGTCCCATGTCAGCCGTGCCGAGTTGACGGCCGGACTGTCCTACCACTGCCCGCTGAACTACCTCCCGCTGGTGCCGAAGGACCGTCGGATGATCATCACCGGCCTCGCGGACCAGATGGCGCCGCCAAACCAGGCCGTCATGCTTTGGGAGCATTGGAATCACTGTGCCCTGCACTGGTTTCCGGGTAGCCACGTCATCCACGTGAGCCAGTTGGACTACCTGCGCCGAATGACGTCGTTCCTGCAGGCGGTCATGTTCTGACCGGTGAACGATGGGCGCCGGCCGCCAGCGTGGGCCAGCGCAGCCGGGCCAGCCGGTCGGCGAGCGCATCGGTGTGCCCGTCGAGTCGTTGGGTGGACAACGGGTCCAACGCGCTCAGCGCCGGGCCGTGATTGCCGAATTGCGGGCTCAGGCCGTCCAGCGGCGCGCCTGCCGCAGGGGGCATTTCGGTGCGGAACGCACAGGCGGCCGCGACCGTCGGCCGGCCCGGTTCACCGGCGATCTCCAGCGCCGTGCAGGTCTCGCGGGCCGGGTGGTTGCGGATGCCGTCCAGCGTTTCAGCCAATGTGTCGTCGACGCGGATCCGATAGGCCGCAACGTAATCCGCGGTTTCGCACTTCACCCCGCGCCACGTCTCGCGGACGTTCGGCGGGAGCAGACGCGGGACGTCGTCGGGCCCGACGGTGCCGGCTTCCCATCCGATTTCCCGGAGGTGGTCGGCCAGTCGGCGCGCCGCCACCTCGGCGGTCTCGTGTAACGGAATGTGCGGCGAGCGAGCCCGCAACGCGCCCAGATTGTCCACGGCCGAGATGGTCAGCGTGATCCACACCTCTCGCCGCGACGAATCGGATCGGTCGTCGTGACTGGTGATTCGGATCTTGTCGGCGCGGATCCCGTAGCGGTCCAGGTAGCCGGCGATCAGCGGCAAAGGCAGGATATCGGACTCGTTGCTCGACGCGCCGACCCGCAGTAGCGCCGTTGCCGTTGCGGGAGAGCGTGATTCGCTCTTGAAGCGACTGCCTTGGCCGATGATGGCGGCACGGCGGCGCAGGATCGTGGTGAAATACAGGCCGCGCCACCAGCCGAAGAGCACGATCACGACGGCGGCAGCGATGGCCAGCAGCCAGTAGTCGCGGGGCGACCGCCAGGGGTACGCCATGACCGCGGGCACAACGGCCAACAGCGCCAGCGTGATCCGGCCGCTGCCGGGGCAAGGCATCGCGCGAAGTAGGTTCACGGCGTGGTTTCCTTCCTGGTTTCTGGCCTGCGGGTGATCGCGACAACCGCGGCGAAGGTGGCGACGAGCAATGCCAGGGCGCCGGTTACGGCGAACGCAACGGTCCCCGGCGTGGTGCTTCTCGGTGCCGGGCCGATGGGAACGGCGACGGGCTTCGCCCGCAACGCACCTGGCTGGTTGTCCGCGGGCAGTTGCCAGGTCAGGGCAGCCACTGGGTCGACGTTGCCGGCACCGACGAGGTTGGAAGGCGCCCGGGCGCCGCCGCGCGCGGTTGCGGTGATGCGGCGCACCACCTGCGTGGCGGTCAGCTCGGGATACTTGCTGCGCACCAACGCGGCGATGCCCGACACGTAGCCTGCCGCGTAGCCGGTGCCGTTCAGCGGGACCATCTGCCGGTGGTCGTCGGGCAGGCCATTAGCAAGATCTCCGAGGCCGCCGCCGTCGCGGTTGCTGATCGATACGATGTGCTCGCCGGGTGCCGCGATTCCCACCCACGGCCCGGCCATGGTGAACGTGGACGGCTGCCCGTCCGGTGTCACGGAGGCCGCCGAGAGCACGTACGGCTGCCACCACGACGGGACGGAGACCGATGTGACACCGGCCCAGTTCCGGGGATCGTCGGGCTGGCCGAGGTCGGTCAGCGGGTTGGAGTCGCACGACGTTCCAGGCGTTCCGCTTGCGGCCGATCCGGTCGGCCCGCTGTTGCCCGCGGCGGCCACGATCACCGCGTCCTTGTCCACCGCCGCGTACCGGATGGCCGCTCCCAGCCCGGCCTGGTCGACGGTCCGGTCGGCGGGCAGGCAGGTGATCGCCGAGATGTCGATCACGCGGGCGCCGAGATCGGCGGCATGGACGATCGCCCGGGCCAGCGTCGCGATGTCGAGAGCCGCCCGTTGCACCTGTGGGTCGCCGCCGGGTGCGCGCGGAGAGAACTTGGCGGACGCCGTCCTGACCGACAACAGGTGCGCCGCGGGTGCCACACCGGAGAAGCCGTCCTCACCGGGTTGGCCGGCGATGATCCCGGCGACCAGGGTGCCGTGCCCGTCGCAGTCGGTCAGGCCGTCGGTCGTTTGCACGAAATCGCCACCCGGGTCGACGTTGGGTAGGCGCGGTCCGGGACGCACTCCGGTGTCGAGGACCGCCACCAGCTGGCCTTCACCGCGCGAAAACTGCCATGCCGCGGCAAGATTCAGGGCGACTTGACTGGGGCTGACGGCGCCGGGATCGCTGCCGGGGATAATCCCGGAGGTGGTGCACGGGCTGCGCTGCTCCATCGGCTGCCCAGGTCCCGGAGTTCCGCTGGGCGGCGCCACGCCGGGATCGACGGTCGGCCGGCCGATCGCCACCGCTGGCGGGCAGTTCCACATCACGGCGACCACCATCGCTGTCAGACAAGCTATTCCGGCACGGATCATCGGTTGAGTAGCCAGCTGAACAGGCCGACGAGATATGCCATCACGGGGATCAGCGACGCATCAAGACCGGCCGCGACGAAGCCGAGCAGTCGGCGCACCGGCAGCGAGTAGCTTTCCGCCGCGGCGATACCGGGGTTGAGCGCCACCACGAGCCACACCACCGCCAGGGCTGCCAGCACCAGCACCGCACCGAGTGCCGCTGCATAATGTCCGGTCGCGGTGTAGATCACCATCAGCGCGCCGGCGACCAGGTACGGCTGAGCCAGCAGCCAGGCCTTGCACGCGGCCGAATCCCACACGCGGGCCCGCAGGACGGAGGCGGCCGCGGCCGCGGCGACGACGTACCAGCCCACCCCGCTCACCGCCTCGGGCCGCGCTGCGATCGCCACCGATCCCAGGACGCTGAGCAGCACGGCCGCGGCGATGAACCCGCTCTGGTGGGCGTCGCTGATGCGCACCCGCCGCGGCAAGTCCTCCAGCACCCGCAACGACGGCGCCGACGGCGTGGGATCGCCGGGCGCCGGAATGACCGGCAGCGGGAAGCGAGCCGCCAGCGCGGACAGCGGCGCCGCCTCGACGGTGACCAGCAACGCCGCCACGATCAGTGCCGCACCGATGGTGACAACGGTTAATTCCCAGAGTGATTCGGCCGCGGCGGCCAGCAAGATCCCGACGCCCGATACCGCAGTCGTGGTGAAAACCCCGATGAGCCGCTCCCGCTCCGGGCCGGGCAGCATCAGCACGATCGACGACCACGCGCTGACGCCGGCCGCGGCCAGCATCATTTGCGCGGGACCGAAGCTTCCGGGCACCACCAACGCCGGCGCCGCGCCGATGGGAGCCAGGGCCGCGACGGACAGCGTCATTGCGGTGCGCGACGAGCGGGCGGTCGTCAGCACCGCGGCCAGCGCGGTGAACACCGCGATCGCGGCGACCGCGACCAGCCCGGACAGCGTTCCGGTGACGATCCGATAGGTAGCCCCCAGCCCGGTCGCCGCCAAGGCCGCGGCGACCGCCGCTGCCAGGGCACCGCGCTGGATATGGGTCGCGCCCCAGGGCCGCAGCCGCGAGGTCGAGAAGATCATCGCCGCATCGGCGATGTCCTCGACGATGCCGGGTGCGGCCGGCCCGACGGGCACCGGTTGCAGCGCAAGCAGGTCCCCGTCCACCACACCGACGGTGTCCAGGCTGGCGTCGAGGCTGAACGGCGCCCCGCCGATCGGGGCCAGGCTCAGCTGAGCCCCGATCGAGTCGCCGCCCGAGGCCCCGTCAACCGGAGGGTCGACTGCCAAACGCCTGATCGCGGGGAGGATTTCACGTAGCGGAAGTTCTGTGGGCAGCGCCATCTCCGTGAGTCGGCTCTCCGCGAGGATGGCCACGCGGACGATCGGCATCACGGTGCCGGACGTCACCGGACCCTCGAAATACGCTGGGGCCGTTGCTGAGACATCGTGCTCTCTTTCTCTCTGGTTCTTTCTCTCTGGTTTCCGTCATCCGCGCTGGGCGGCTATATCCTTTGGGCTGCGAAATCTTGAGTCAGGCGCCGGCCAGGGAACCAGTCGCCGTCGGGCAGCAAAGCGGTCAGCTGTTCGACCGCGACGGCGATGGCTCCGGGGGTGCCCGGGCTGAACGTCGAAATCCACTCACCGTCGAACCCGCGGGACGGGCTGACCAGCACTCGCCCGGCGGCTGCGTCGACGATGCTCATGCCGACCTCGGTGGTGGCCTGCCGGCCGTCGCGCCGGCTGCCCGCGACGACCTCGACGTAGCTGCGCGGACCGTCGAACACCGCCGCGACCATCGGTCGCGCCGACTGCGGGACACAGAGGTAGTCGAGCACTTCGGCCAGCTGTGCGCCCGACCGCAGTCGCTCGTCGGCCCGGGCCCCCACGCGCATCGGCAGGCTGAACTCCTCGAACCGCGCTGGGGGCCGCTGCGCCAGACCCGCGCCGAGGATCGGCACCATCGCCCGCCGGTCGTCGATCTCCACGGCGGTGAACGTCACCAGTTGCGCGCTGCGCAACGCGACCACCGTTTTCCGGCGCCGGCCAACGGTGGTGGCCGATCGCTGCGCCACGACGCCGCGCAGCATCTCGCCGGCGCCTCCGGGCCCGGCATGCCGGACGTAGCGCAAGTCGAGCCACCGGTCCGGAAAACACACCGCTTTGATCCAGCCTGCGACGGCCGGGTTGACGACACTGCCGTGCGAAACCAAGCCCAGTTGGGTCAGCTCGGTCCGTTGACGCTCCAGGAACGCGCTGCGGTCCGCGGCGTCGCGATACGGCGTCGTGATCGCCAGCACCCACGGGAAGCTGCCCGCCCCAATGGTTTCCGCGATGAACCATGCGTGGTCGACCGTCAGTTCGACGGCGTTCGGCTCCCGGCTCGATAGGAGGCTCATATGGTCGGCACTAGCCGCCCCACTTGGCGGCTTCGGCCTGGTCGCGGGCGAGCATGGCCATGGTGTTGGCCTCGTGGGTGCCGGCCATCGACTGGTAGGCCCGGACCAGATCCTCCATCGCCTGGTTCCACCGGGCCTGCCAGACCTGATAAGTCATGCCGGTGTCACCCTGCCACGCGTTCGACAGCGCGGCCTGCTCGCCCGCGATGTCGGCGCCCAGTCCCTGCAGCGTGCCGGCATAGCCCGACATGTCTGCGGCGTGGCCGAGCATCGCCGGGTAGTTGTACATAATTTGCGACATCGCAACTCCTTTCGTATCCCTTCGTAATTCGCGGTCGGGGGGATCAGAACGCGTTGTAGCCGGACGCGGCCGCGGCGTCAGCGGCCACATAGGTACCCGCGGCATCCCCGAGATTGGCCTGGGCGATATCCAGCAGCGTGTTAATCCGGGCGGCTACTTCCACGAATCGGGCGTGTGCGGCCTGGAACGCGGCCGAGGACTCCCCGACGTGAAACGCCTGCGCTGACAGGGCTTCCTGCTCTGCCTGACTGATCGTGCCGCGCATCAACGCCGCCTTGGCGGCGAACTCGGACTGTGCCGCCACCAACTGCGGAATGTGAGCGTCCAACAGGCTCATAGCGATTCCTTCCTCCTAGCCTTTTCGTCCTCATGGGTTCCTGCTTACTGACCTGCACGTTGCGAACCGTCTTCTCCCCCTTCCCGTCCCGTTTCGGACGGCTCGTCCCGCTCCCAGGTACCCGGCACCGTCGGCGTAAGCGGCGCATCCAGACGCGCGCCCATCATCGGCCGTCCATGACCCCGTATGCGGCGGCGGCCGCGGTGTCGCCCGCGAGATAGCTCAGGCCGGCCTGGCCCACACCGAAACCGGCGCGGCCCAACTCCTCGACGCCCTGGGCGGCGACGGCGGCGTGCTCCTGGCCCCGGGCGCTGAACCCGGCAGCCGTCTGCAGCGAGACGGGATCCGCCGCCGGCGGCACCACCGCCGTGATCGCCGGGGCCGCCGCCACGTGTGCGGCCGCCAGCCGGGCCGTCAGTGACTCCACCGCGGCGCTGGTCGCCGCCAGTCCCTCGGGAACAACTCGCAACGTCATGAGATCTCCTCCTGCCCTCCTGCTGCGTCTTTCTCAACTGTTCACAGATTCGCCGACCAGTGGGTTGACCAATTGCACGTGCGTCGGTGCATCGCTGTCGCCCAGCAGGATCGCGCGTCCGGCAGGCAGCCGGGCGAAGCGTTGGCCCCGGATCTTGCCGCCGTCCTGTGGGTTCCCGGACAGCATCAGCGTGGTCGCCTGCAGGTCGTTGAACCTCCGCAGCAACGGGTTGGTCATCAGCGCGTGCCCGGATCCGGTGGCGCGAGCGGTGACGATCACCCGCAGCCCCAGGTCGGCGGCGTGCACCAGCTGCGCGATGAGCGGCGTCCAGGGCCGCTGCCCGATGTAGGGGCCGCTCGTCGCCGGGCCGTCCGGGAGCTGGTCGACATCGTCGATGAGCAGGTAGTGAGTCTGCCCGTGGTGGGCCCGGCGCGACAGCTCCGCAGAGGACAACCCCGCCGCCGGTCGGCGCGACTCGATCAGGTTGGCCAGCCCCAGCATCGCCGGGGTGATCCGGTCGATGTCGGCGGTGTACTCGTTGTCGGCGAACAGCGGCTCGTCGACGAGCTGCAGCCGCCGGTCCAGGACGGTGAAGGCCGCCTGGTCCGCGCCTGCGTTCTCCCGGATGGTGCGGATGATGTGGCGCAGCAGCGTCGTCTTACCGGACTTGCTGTCGCCGAACACCATCAGCAACGGGTTCTCGGCGAAGTCGAGCACGACGGGGGCGAGGTCCTCTTCGCGCTGGCCGATCACCACCCGGTCGTGGCCCAGATACAGCGCCCCCAGCTCCGCCGGCGCGAGGTTGGTCGGCAGCAACCGGACCGGCGGTGCGGCCAGACCGGGGTAGCGGGCGTTGATCGCGGCGATCTGGTTCGCCATCTGGTCCATGGGCTGCGCGAACAGGAAGTGCTCGGCGGCCATGGTCAATCCGCGGCCCGGCTGATCGTGCGGGACGGCGTCGGCCGGGCGGCGCAAGGCGCCCAGCACCCGAACATTGCTGTCCCGCGCGTCGTGCAGCTTGAGCTCGAGGCGCAGCCCCAGACCGTCGCGCATGGCCAGCGGCACCTCCAGCCAGCTGGGCGTGGTGACGATGACGTGGATGCCGTAGGCCAGTCCGACATTGGCAAGTTCGGTCACCTTGGCCAGCAACGGGTTACGGGTGTTGAACTGGTCGGTGTTGTCCCGGCCGAACGCGTACAGGTTGTCGATGACCAGAAACGCCTCGCCATAGCCGTCATCTCGTGCCGAACCGTGCTTGCCCCGGAAAGCCTCGCCCCGCTGCCGGGACAGCAAAAGCTGCTCGAACTCACCGAAGGTGCGACGGATGCGTTCGGGTTCGAGCGCCGATGCGACGATACCGACGTGCGCCAGTTCTTCGAGCGCCCGCAGCTGTCCGCCGCCGTAGTCCAGGCAGTAGAAGGTGACTTCACGCGGGGAGTGCAGGCTGGCCGCCGACATGATGAACGTCTGCAGCGCAGTCGATTTCCCGGATTTGGGGCCGCCGTGGATCACCATGTTGCCTGCCGGGGACGTAGCGTCGAAGATCAGCGGATCGCGGCGCATTTCGAAGGGCTTGTCGATCTCGCCCAGCGGCCAGGCCCGTTGGTGTTGCGGGACCCCGGCGCGGGCCAGCACGGCGGACAGCGGTATCGGTTCGTCCAGTGGTGGCAGCCACAACCGAGGCGCGCGTGGCCCGCAGCGCGCCAATTGCTCGCCGATGGTCGCGATCAGCTTGCGCGGCGGCCCCACCGTCCCCTCGTCCTCGCCGCCGGAGATCATCATCGCCTGGTCCGGATCCACCCTCCCGGCTCGGAAAAGTTTTGGTTCCGGAATAGATTGCACCACAAATGATCTGGACTTACGCGGCGGCTCGTAGATACCGTCGACGTAGGTGCTGCGGAATTTGATCGGGGCGGCGCCGGGGGCGGGAACCAGAAAGCCTTCGCCCTTGTGCTCCTTGCCGGCCTCGATGTGGTAGGCGTCCTCGACACCGATGGTCTGACGGGAAACGCTGGGACTGGCCACCTTCAACCCGATGCGGTAAGAGGTGTTCTTGTCGATGTCCTTGATTTTGCCGACGTCCAGCGTCTGCGACGCGAACAGGATGTGGATGCGGAACGAGCGACCTTTGCGCGCCACGTAATCGAACAACTCGGCGTATTCCGGGTGATCGGCCAGCATCAGGGTGAACTCGTCGGCGACCACGAAAAGCGTTGGGATCGGCGGGAGATCAAGTGTGCCCGGCAAGCCTGATTCCCGAGCGTTCTCGTATTCCGTCACGGAGTTGAATGCGCTGCCCTGGATGCGGCGGCCGGTCTCGCGCAGCAGCGTCTCGCGACGGGCCACCTCACCGCGCAGCGTGTCGGCGAATCGGTCGGCCAGCGACTTCTTCTCGGCCATGTTCGAGATCACCGCGACCACTTGCGGGAAATCGCGGAAGCTGTCGGCGCCGGCCTCGCCCTTGAAGTCGGCGTAGATGACGATCAGCCGCTCTGCCGAATGAGTCGTCAAAAGCGACAACAGGATCGACATCAGGGTCTGCGACTTCCCCGAGCCGGTCATGCCGATCATCAGACCGTGCGGACCCATCCCGCCCTCGGCTTCGTCCTTGAGGTCGAACAGCAGTGGCTCGCCGGTCGCGGTGATGCCGATCGGCACGCGCAACTCGTCGTCGCGGCGGCGCGGCGCCCACAGCGCGGGCACGTCCAGCTCCGAAGCATCGCGGATGTCCAGCAGCGCAGTGAAGCTGGCGCCGCGCGTGGCCGCCGAGCGCAACCCGGCATGCGTGGGGTTGGAGTCCCAGCGCGACAGCCGGCGGGCCAGGTGGGCGGCCTCGTCGGCACCGAAGTGGTCGGGGCTGTCGATATATGGCTGCCAGCCCCCGGTCTGCCACCGTGCGATGGCTCTGGCTCGGCTGCCCCGGCCGTCCCCCCCGCTGACGCGCAGGATCGGCCGCTCGGGGTCGGAATATTGCTCACGGTGCGGCGGGGTGAGCGAACGGTGCACAACGGTGACCCCGGCCCGGCCCACCGCCAGCGGCGAGGCGTCCAGGTCGAAATCGGGATCGTCGACGACGATCAGCAAGTGCCGCACCGCTTGGTCCTCCAGGAAGGCCGACTCCCCGGTGAACGCCGGACGGTCGAGCAGCCCCGAACCCAGCAGCGCCACCAATTCGTCGGGGTCGTTCGACAGGAAGCGGGCCGGGCCGACACCGTCGAGCTCACCGGGAATGTCGACGTGCGGCAACCACTTCAGCCACGACCAGTCTGGCCCCTCCAGATCGCGGGCGGCCAGCGCAATGCCCAGCAGCGTCGGGTCGTGCCACGTCACCGCCTGAGCGATCCAGGCGCGCAACGCGGCCCGCACCTCGTCGGCCTCACCCGAGACGGTGATCCGGGAAACCTTCGTCAGGTCGATGCCGGTCGGTACGTCACGAACGGTGCGGTGGGTGTCGAGCAGGGCGCGCAACGCGCTGTGGGAGACCGGCTCCAGGTCGATCTCGGCCGCGGTGTCCTTAACGCGCAGCGCAGTGTCCAGCGCCACCTGATGGCGGCCGGCGCGCAGCACCAGGAAGTCGGGGTCGTGCGGATCGCGCTCCCACTGACGGCGGGAGCCGGGCACACCGGCCAGTGCGGCCGGCTCCGGATGGGACCACTGCGCGGCGGCGCGCTGCCCGGCGGCATGGGCCCGGACATTGTCGCGGACCACCGACAGGTAGCGCAGGTAGTCGGCCCGCTCGGCGTCGACCTCCTCGGTGCGCATCTTGTTGTCGTTGCCGCGGTACATCGCGGTCGCCGCCAGCAGCAGCACGAACGGGAAGAACAGCGTCTGCGGGGAGATCAGCCGCATCCCGGTGGCGACCAGCGCGACGACCATGCCGACGATCAGGATCACCAGCACATAGGGCATCGCCCGACGCAGAAACGACGGGGGGATCACCCGGGGCAGCTCGGGCGGCGCTTCGATCGTGATGCTGCCCCGGCGGGTCACGGGTGGCGCGATCCGTCGGCGGGCTTCGAAGATGAGGCGGCTCATCGGGGCGCTCCTTCGGCTGCCGCGACGCGGCCGGGCTTGTTGTCGGGCGCCAGGCCGTCGTGCGCCAGCAGCGCGTCGGCGCGCGACAGCGTCGGGCCGTTCGCGAACAGCGCCAGCACCGACCACGGGACGGGGATGGGATTCCCGGTCAGGCCCAATGCCTCGACGGTTTTACCGCGGCCCCCCTGACCGGAGTTGTCGGCCTCGTTGGCCTCGTTGGCCTCGTTGTCCAGCCCGTAACGGACTCCCGTGTCGGACACCCAGAACAGCGACCCGCCGGCCGGTGCGGTGGCACCGCCGCCCACGGTCTGGGTGAAGTAGCCGGTGCCCGGCGCCAGCGCAACGCGGGTGGCCGTCCCCTGCGAGCCGCCGCCGACGAGGTCGACGGTGCGTATCGAATCCGGAATCGGCAACGCCGAGCCGGACATCAGGCTCAGCGAACTGGTGGCGGCACCGGCCGGCTTGCTCCAGTGCGCGCAGGTGACGGGGTCCTTGGCGGCGTCGACCAGCGTGATCTGCTGATCCGGATAGCGTGCGGTGTCCAGCATCCGCGACACCGGCAGCTTGGCCACTGCGTCGGCGGCCAGCCGCGGCGGCTGTTCCAGCCCATAAGAATCGGTGTTGCGCAGGATCGAGGCCAGCACCGGCGAGATGGGCTGCAGGCCGTCGGGCAGCACCGCGTAGTACCGCACCGCGCCCGATGAACTCTTGTCCAGGGCGTATGACACCACCACCGCGCCGACGGGCGCCGGGACGGCATAGTCCGCCGGCGCGCCGGCGTTCGGGATGTTCGGAGCGGCCAGCGGCGGCGCTTCGGGGATCGCGTTGAACAATCCCGACGCGACGGGCCGCCCGGCGGATAGGTCGGCGTTTCCGGTTCCCAGGCCCAATGCGTTGGTCACCGAGTGGTCGGCGAGGTTGACCTGGCTGCGCCTGCCGCCCCATAGCAGCCAGGTGCTGTTGTCGCTCTCGACCAGGACCGCCTGGGTGGGGCCGAGCATGGCCGCGCGCGCGCCGCTGCTGTCCGGCGGGCCGGCGATCACCGCGACGCCGGTGCCGTGCTCGGCCCGCCCCCCTGTCTGACTGGTCCCGGCGACGGTGTCGCACACCGTCCAGTTGGCGTCGCGCGACGCGTTCTGCACCATCCGTTCCGGCGCACCGGGGATGCCGATCAGGTTGCCGCGCGGAAAACGGTCCAGTTCGCTGCTTTTCACCATGGTGGGGTTCACCGGCCGGCCGACGATCAGCCGGGCCGAGGTCAGGTTGAGCACCGGGTGCAGATCGTCGCCGACCCGCACATACAGCGCGGCAGTCGACCGGTCCGCCAGCACCGGATTGGTGCCCGCCGATCCGGCGGGCCGGATCAAAGAGAACACGAAGCAGCCCACCAGGCCGGTGACGAGCAGGACGACGCCCATCAGCACCGCGCGTGACTGGGTGCGCAGCGGGGCGACGAGCATCCTGGTGTCGTGCAGGGCGATACCGGAGGCGATCCGGCGCATCACGAAGCGCCAGCCACTCACCTGGTGGCGCGTGACGAAACCGCGGCGGTAGACCACGTGGTCCGGGTTGTCGTTCACCGGGGTCCGTGAGGCGAACGAACGCCGTTCTGCTGATTCGGGATTCGTCATGCGGGCACCGACAGCCCGAGGCCGCGCAGCAGCGGCTCGACCGACTTGGCGACGTCCCCGTCGGTGATCGTCATCAACTCCTCGTCGCTGAACTCACCGGTGCCGGCGTGTTCGCAATGGTCCAGCCGGAACTCGCGCTCCTCCTCGGAGCGTTCGACGATGTTGCGGACGAACCGGCCGTTGCCCGCGATGTCCAGGCTGCGCCGCTCGATGCCGTTGGCGTCGGCCGTCGACGACGCGGCCAGCGCCGAGAACAGCGCCTCCATGTGGTCCAGGGCGGCCCGCTCGAAGACGCTGTCGCGCTGTTCGGCCATCTTGTGCGCGATCTCGACCAGTTCGGCCGGGACGTACGACGGGAAGTCGATGTTGCGGGTGAACCGGGACCGCAGGCCCTCGTTGGTGTCCAGGAACTTGTCCAGGTCGGCGCGGTAGCCGGCGATGATCACCACCAGGCGGTCGCGGTCGTTCTCCATCCGGGCCAGCAGCGTGTCGATGGCCACCAGCCCAAAGTCGTTCTTGGCGCCGGTGGCCACCAGCGCGTAGGCCTCGTCGAGGAACAGCACCCCGTCCAGTGCGCTGTCGATGATCGCGTTGGTCTTGGCCTCGGTCTCGCCGATGTGCTGGCCGATGAGGTCGGCGCGGTGCACCTCGCGGATGTTCTCCCGCTTCAAAAGGCCCAGTCCGCAATAGATCTTGGCGACGACGCGGGCGATGGTCGTCTTGCCGGTCCCGGGCGGCCCCGCGAACACCAGGTGGTGGGCGCGTTGCGCCACCGCGAGCCCGCGCTGCTTGCGCACCAGTTCCATCGCCACCGAGCTCTTCAGGCGCGACACCTGGTTCTTGACCTCGTCCAGCCCGATGAATTCCGCGAGTTGACGCTCGGCCTCGGCCAGCAGTGCGGCCTTGCGTTCGTGGGCCGCGGGGTCGACGAAGTCGTCCGCGCTGGGCTCGGTGGCGGGGTCCCACGGGTCGGTGCGGGCCTCGATCCGGGCCGCCGTGGTGGTCACCAGCCCGAAGCTGGTGTCCGACAACGCCTGTTCGACCTGCTCGTTCTCGGGGTGGGCCGCGTACAGGTCCTGCAGCACCTCGCTCGCCGACTCCTCGTCGACGTGCGCGCGCAGCACCAGCGCCTTGGCGAGCGCGCCGTCCACCGCGGCGACCGCGACCGGGCCGTCGGGCTCCTCAAGGTAGGACAGCGCCGGGGCGAACATGCCCAGCCGCGCCAGGGCGGTCCCCAGGGCGATCTTCGCCGCGTGCGAGAAGGCCTCGTCGAGGTTGGGGTCGTTGACGATCGGAGTGAGCAGCTTGACGACGTCCGACCAGCGCTGGGCGCGGTAGTTGATGACGACGGCGACCCAGCGGGCCTCGCGCCAGCCCGGGCGGCGCTCGGTGAGGGCGGCGATGATCTCGCCGGCGTCGGCGAATCGCCCGGTGCTCACCAGGCCCGCCGCGTAGGCGAGTTGGAAGTCGTCGGGCGTCGCGGCGCGGAACTGCAGGTACAGGCCGGTCTCGTAGCGGAAGCCGAGCGCCCCGGGGGCCAGCTCGACGTTGCGCTGCAACACGCCGGCCGTGCCTGCGGTGCGCGACACGGCCTCGAGCACGTCGAGGGACACGTCGCCGGCGGCGGCCAACCCGGTCCAGGCATCGCACTGGTCATGGGCGATGCGGGCGAGCGCGGTGAAGCCGGCGCGGGCGGCGGCCAGGTCGGCTGGACGCTGACGCTGATAGACCGGGATGCCGAGCGCCCGGCAGCAGGTGGCGAACCGGCTGACGACATCGCCGTCTACTCTGCTGTCTGCCCGATGGGCGACGGGTGCCGATGCGAGCATGCCAGCGTCACCCACGGCTGCTTCTCCCGAACATAGTGTTACCTAACCTAACTTGCCTGAAGTTAGCATTGCATAAGCTAACTGTCGAGTCGCACGCCCCTGCCCCTGGCCAGCGCGAACCCAGTCGTACCTACGACAGGCGCCGCTCGCCAGATGTAACTTAATGACAATCATTTTCATTATCAAGATCGATACCGAGGTTGTCCGGCTCCCACGCCCGCGGGATCATGGGGACCGAAGGGCCGCCCCCAAACTCGTCGCCGTCCAGCGTCGCCAACCCGGCCGCCTCCGCGGCCGGGTAGCCGGGGCGGCGGGCGGTCCCTGCAAAACCCAGGGGCCCGGCGCCCTGCCCGGACGCGGTCGACATCTGCGCGGCGGGGTCGGGCCCGGCGGCAGAGTCGACATCCAGGAACTCATACCGGTAACCGCGGTGGTGTTCGTTCATCGCGGCGCGCCGGCGCCGGCGCGCCCGCTGCCGCCGCCCCGCCGGGGCCCCTGCGGCCGCCGCGGCCGCGGCCACGTCGGGCTCGGGAGCCTTCCGCTGAGCGCCGCTGGGCATTCCCGTTCCGGCCCCCATCCTGGGTCCGCCCACCAGGTACGGGTAGGCCGCGCTCTCGATACCGGCGGGAAGTGGCGGTGGCGCCCCGGCGCCTCCGGCGGCGGCCGGCGTGGTCGGGGCCGCCGGCGGAGCCGGGGCGGAGGTGGGCGCCGCAGCGGCGGCCGTCGCGACACTTAGAACGGGAGCGCCGGGGGTGACCGCCGCACCGGGCGCCACGACCGCGGGGGGGGCCGCCACGGCGACCGCCTCGGGCGCAACGCCGCCGGTAGCGCCCAGCCCCGACAGCCCTAAAAAACCGGGGTTGGCGGCAAGCGATACCGCCGCGAGTGCGTTCAACTCGGGGAAAAACGCCTCATAGGCCTCCGCCGCGTGGCCCACCTCGTCGGCGACCAGTCCCGGGATGTCGGACTGCAGCTGCGACAACGCGCCGCTGGGGTTCTGCGGAAATTCCAGGATGTCGCGCTGCAAGGTCTGGGTGACTTCGAGCACCCGATTCGTCCACCAATTCAGTTGGTAGGGGTTGCCCGAATCGTTGTCCACGATGTTGTGCGCACTGCCGCCGGTGTCGCTGTTGTCGCTGCTCTGGATGGGCTTGACGATGTGCGGCGGCGCCGTGGTTCGCGGTGCGGAGGTCACCGCCGAGAAAGAGGTCAACTCGTACCGGGCCATCGCGGCGGCCGCCTGGATCCACATCCACACGTATTCGGCCTCGTTGACGGCGATGGGAATGGTGTTGATCCCGAAAAAGTTCGTCGCCAGCAACACCGTATGGATCGCGTGGTTTGCGGCCAGCTCCGCCAGGGTCGGCATCGAGGCCAGCGCGGCGGTGTAGGCGGCGGCCGCGGTCTCCTGCCCGGCAGCCGCGGCGGCGCTGTCGGCGCTCGCCTGCATCAGCCACATCAGGTAGGGCACGTGCGCGGCCACGTACTTTTCGGCGGTCGGCCCTTCCCACGCCCCGGCCTGCACCGCCGCCAAGACCGCACGCAGCTCTTCTGCGACCGCCGTGTAGGTCGCACTCAACGAACTCCACGCTCCCGCGGCAGCCAGCAAGCTGCCCGGCCCGGGACCGCTGCTGAGCAGGGCGGAATGCACCTCCGGCGGCGAAGCCATCCAGATTGGCGAGGTCATATCCAGCCGTCCCCGGCCGAATGCGATGCGCGCAAAACCCTTCGGGCGGCAACCCGTGGTGCCATGGCAGCGCCTCCCTGCAGAGACCGATCGACGAGCGCCCCGGCTGTCAGGCAGCGTCGTGTCGGCGCAAGCAGTGGTCGGTGGTCGGCGCGCAAAAGTTCCCATGCGCACCGCACCGGTGAGTGATTCTTCGCCGCCCGTGAGCCGGTCACCCACTCAGTAGCTGCCCGTGAGGGTGGCGATGGGGCCGGGCCCGAGAATGCCGGCCTGGTAGTCGCCCTGGTTGAGCGCGCCCGCATCGAACGTGCCCGAGCTCGCCAGGCCGCTGTTGTCGCTGCCGGCGAGACCAAAACCTGCGTTGTCCGAGCCGGTGCCGGCGACGCCGACGTTGTCGTAGTCGCGGTTGAAGAGGCCCGTGTTGGAACCGCCCGTGTTGAACAAGCCCGTCTGGACATCGCCCGTGTTGAACACGCCGGCGCTTTGCGATCCGTTGTTCAGCAAACCGGAGGACGAATCGCCCGAATTGAATAAGCCCGACGACGCCCTTCCGGAGTTGCCGTAGCCGGAGCTCGTGACCATCCCGGTCAGGTCGGCCGAGCCGCCCACGCCGGTGTTCAGGGTGCCCGAGTTGAGCAGGCCCGTGTTGCTGTCGCCCGAGTTGAACCAGCCCGTGTTCACATTGCCCGCATTGAAGCTGCCCGTGTTGGTGCCCACACCCGGCGGCACGGGCGCACCTCCCGAGTAGGCGAAGGTGCCGCCGCCGGCATTGAAGTTGCCGTCGTTGAACAGGCCCGCGTTCCCGAAGCCGACGTTGCCGCTGCCCGCATTCGCGAAGCCCATGTTGCCCGGGCCCGCGTTCGCGAAGCCGAAGTTGAGGTCGGCGGCGTTGCCGAAGCCGGTGTTGAAGTTGCCGCCGTTCCAGAAGCCGGTGTTGGTGTTGCCTGAGTTCGCGAAGCCGAAGTTGCCGTCGCCGGAGTTGAAGATGCCGAAATTGCCGCTGCCGGAGTTGAAGAAGCCGATGTTGTTGCTGCCCGCATTTCCGATGCCGATGTTTCCCGTGCCCGAGTTCAGCAAGCCGGCGAAGTTGATGCCGACCCGGTTGTTGCCGGTGAGCCCGATGCCGATGTCGCCGCTGCCGGTGTTGCCGAACCCGACGTCCTTGCTGCCCAGGTTGCCGAACCCGACGTCGGAGTTGCCGGTGTTGCCGCTGCCGAAGTTTCCGGTGCCGATGTTCCCGCCGCCGACGTTGCCGTCGCCCTGGTTTCCGCCGCCCAGGTTGAAGTTGCCAATATTGCCGGGGCCGAGGTTGCTGCTGCCGATGTTGCCGCTGCCCAGGTTGCTGCTGCCGATGTTGCCGCTGCCCACGTTGCCGTGGCCGACATTGCCGCTGCCCACGTTGCCGTGGCCGACATTGCCGCTGCCCAGGTTGGTGTTGCCGATGTTGCCGCTGCCCAGGTTCCAGCTGCCGATGTTGCCCAGGCCGGTGTTGAGGGACGACAACTGCGCGGCCACCGCCGAGGCCCCACCGTGGTATCCCACCATCGCGGCCACATCGGCCGCCCACATCTGCTCGTACTGCGCCTCGGCGGCCGCAATCGCCGGTGCGTTCAGACCGAGAAAATTCGACTGCACCAGCCGAGCGAGCTGAGCGCGGTTTG
>Ga0080006_1163673_pt1 | contig 23529 bp, 26 predicted proteins | sample RS3BMetagenome_FD_69209 | JGI IMG/M metagenome (GOLD analysis project Ga0080006, IMG submission 69209) | Ferric oxide microbial mat and aquatic microbial communities from Rainbow Spring, Yellowstone National Park, USA - RS3B (SPADES... ...
CTTCACCGCCGATGATCGCATCCAGCAGGCGCTTCAGGCCTTTTTTGTGGTAGTTCATGCCAGAACCCAGGTCCGCGATCAGCTCGAATGTCCAGCCTTGCCGGGGGCACAGAACAGCTCAAGAACCTGTTTTTGCCCTTCCAGATCGTCCTTCTGGTCGTGACTGGACACACGGGCATAGGCGGCAATGGTGCGGCCTATCTTCTCCGGCGCACGAAATTGGTCTGGCTGAAGCAGCGCAAGGTCGTAGCGTCGTCGCCCACCTGCTGTGGGTTCATCGGGTAGGAGATTGCCCTCGCTCTCCCAGCGTCGCAGTGTTTGCGGCGCAACCCCCAGGAACTCGGCGGCCTCTTGAATGCTGACTAGCTTGGGCGACAGGTTTAGAATGTACATTTATGAGAAGGAAAAAGTAACTTGTATAGAAACTATTCAAGCCCTACTTAATTCGGAGCTTCCTGATCCTATATGTATAGGGTCAAGTGCCAATCCTAGTAGGGGATATGATCCTACCCATTGGTTAATATTGGAATTGAAGAAAAAGATGCATTGGTTACATTGGGTGTTGCCATTGTTTTATCCTTCTGTTAGGATTTTTCTTTTAAAACTGCCAAATGTCACTCGACTGCACAAAAGAAGATACCGTTTTCTACTGGTTCCAGAAGATCATCAAGGGTGCCTTTATTAACCTTAAAGGCTTCTGTAAATAGGGAAATAAGTCAGTTTTTTCCCTATATTTTCAATTTCCATTTCCTTATTTGGATCTAGATAGTCCACTTTCCATTCTTCCTTGGTACGGAAAAGCTCAGTTGTGAGTTGTTTAAGCTGAGAAAGACTGGTTCTTCAAACCTCTTCGCCAAAGAGTCAAGAAAAACAGTCGAAATTTTAGAATGATACATTTTAATAACCATCTCCACCTTTTAAATCACTCTGCCATTGAATATTACAATTGTCTCTTACGTATTTCTCTAAAGATCTTTGCTTTAACATTTAACTAGTCTTTTAAACATCAATAGATTATAAAAATATTTTTAAAAAACCCATTTTTTTCTTTACGAGTGGATTGTAGAATACTATAAATGTCATCACATTAAATACTTCTTATGACAACATGAAGCTATTCTTTTATCCTTTTCTCGTATGGCTTTTCGGATGGATCTTTGGGTTATCTTCTCCTTCTTTTGCTGATTGTGGGCATGTGTGCAATAAAAACGCAGGTCGTTTTAAGTGTCCTGTAATGGAAAAAGAGGGCTATTCGGTGCATATGGATCTTTATACGCAAAAATCCATTTATCAGGGCCAAACCTTCTGTGATAATGTACCTGATCCGGGTCAAGCCACTATTGTTGTTGATTTAATCAGTGATAAAGCAAGAACGGCTTCCGTGGCTGTGAAGCTCTTTTCGGAGAATAACAAGCTGCTGAAGTCAGTGGCCTTTCAGTCGTATCCGAGTGGTACCATTTCCTTGCCTGTTTATTTAGGGAAAGGCAGGTACCGGTTGGAAGTGATTCTAAAGGATAAGCCAACAAACAATCAGCTTGCTTTTGATTTTCCCATTACGGTAGCAATAAAACCTTGGAATTATTACTTTGTGGAAAGCAAAATGGGTATTTTGCTATGGGCCACGAGTGTAGCCATGGTTTTAAGTTTCTCTTTATTTCGCCTGGATAGGGCTATAAGGCGTTAAACTCTGGAGGTTAGGGGATTCGAACCCCTGACCTTCTCATTGCGAACGAGACGCTCTACCAACTGAGCTAAACCCCCTCTTTCTATATATTCAATACAATCTAGTCATTAGAGAAAATGCAAGCAAAATAGAAAAGCTAAAGTAGAAGCAACATGATTGTTATTTTTCCTCTTTTGGCCGAAGGAGTGGAAAAAGAATGACATCACGGATTGATTCTTGACCGGTTAAAAGCATAGTCAATCGATCGATCCCCATTCCGATTCCTCCTGCGGGAGGCATACCGTACTCTAAGGCCAGAAGAAATTCTTCATCAATTTTCTGCTTTTCTTCTCCCACCTGTTTTTCAAGCCGTTCTCTCTGCACAATCGGATCATTTAGTTCGCTATAGCCCGGCGCCAGTTCCTGACCGTTAACGATCAGCTCAAAAACATCAACGAACTCTGGCTTCAGCTTATTTTGTTTGGCTAGTGGTACTAGATCTGCAGGCAGTTCTGTAACAAAAAGTGGACCGATTGTTCGAGCTTCGACTAATTTTTCAAAAAGATGTCTAGCAATATCACTTTCGGTAAATTCTTCTTTGGCTTCGATCTCAAACTCCATAGCAACCTTTCTTTTTTCTGCCTCATCTAAAGCAAACCAGTCTTTGCCAATGGCTTCGCTAAGCACCTCTCTGAACGGTTTTTGTGGCCACGGAGGGGTCAGATCTACCATTTTATTTTCCGCTAAATGCTTAGAGACTGGAAACTGCAGGGTACCAAAGACGCATTGGGCCACGTGTACAATGAGCTCTTCGAGCAGTTTTGCCATCGAGCGGTAATCTCCATAAGCACAATAAGCCTCTAGCATCGTAAACTCAGGATTGTGTTTTCTAGAAATGCCCTCGTTCCGAAAATTCCGGTTTAGTTCGAATACTTTTTCGAATCCTCCGACCAAAAGTCTTTTCAGATAAAGCTCAGGTGCGATTCTTAAATAAAGGGGAATACCAAGGGCCTCGTGAAAAGTTTTGAATGGATTGGCTGCTGCCCCTCCGGCTAATGTTTGCATCATAGGGGTTTCGACTTCTATAAAGCCTTTTTGGTGAAGAAAATGACGGATTTCTTTAATGATCTGGCTACGATTAAAGAACACTTTTTTGACTTCAGGATTCATTATTAAATCCAGATATCTTTGTCGGTATCTGGCTTCAACATCATGCAGCCCATGCCACTTGGATGGGAGAGGGCGTAGCGACTTTGAAAGAAGCTGCCAGCTTTTCACTCTGACGGTCTTTTCCTTTGTTTTTGTAAGAAAACACTCTCCTTCTACTCCAATAATATCTCCAATGTCCAAATGTTTTAGCTGATTGAATGCTTCTTGGCCAACTGATTGCGGATTGGCATAAATCTGCATTTTTGCGCTTTGATCCTGCAGATGGGCAAAAAAGCTTTTCCCCATATCCCTGATGGAAAGGATGCGGCCTGCGATCCGAACGGACACGTTCTCGACGAAAGTAGTAATAATGGCTTCAATCGGTTGGGTATCGGGATAAGGCCCTCCGAATGGATCAATTGCTTGGGATTTCCAATAGTTCAGTTTTTCCTTCCGCAGTCTTAGAAGTTCTGATTCTTGAGTTAAAGACATAATGGTTAGTTCCTCTTTTCTGAAAAGTTCTTCTATAATCTATTCTCCTCTGTATATACATCGTGTTCTGGCTGTTTCCTGAACGGTGATTTCATAAAGTCCAGGCAATTTATCCTGAAGCTTTTTCCAAAACCACCCAGCCATATTTTCTATGGTTGGATTTTGGAGTCCTTCAATATCATTCAAATAGCTGTGATCGAGCTGCTCGATCAAAGGAATAACAGCCTCGGAAATTTTGGCATGATCATACAGGATGCCTCGGCTAGGGTCTACTTCTCCTCGTACGGCCACAGTAAGCTTAAAGCTATGACCATGAATCCTACGGCATTTGTGGCCTTCGGGGAAAGAAGGTAAAGCCTGAGCGGCTTCAAAATCAAAGTCTTTAGATAATATTACTTGCATGCAAATTTTATGCTTGGTTCATTTTGGACAAATGCGCAAACAATCAATAAAATAGAAAGTAATCGATTTTTAAAAGCTTTTTGTGCAAAGTGTACCTATAAACGAGTGGAGTTCAAAAAGAAACGTCTATGGAATATACAGTTCTTGGCAAAACAGGTTTCAAAGTTTCAAGGCTAGGAATTGGAACCGCTGAAATAGGCTTTGAACATATGCAAACAGCAGCCGTTTCTGAGTTGCTGCTCTTTGCTTTGAATCATGGTATTAATCTCATCGATACAGCCCGGGGCTATGAACAATCTGAAGAGCTGATTGGCAAAACGGTTGCTCATCGAAGAAGAGATTTTATCCTTGTCACGAAGTGTGGCTATGGCGAGGTGGAAGGCAAAGAGTTTTTACCTCCTTGGTCTAAAGAAAAGATTGCGGCTTCAGTGGATCAGTCTTTAAAAAAACTGCGCACCGATCATATCGACATTATGCTTCTGCATACTTGTTCAAAAGAAATTCTGGAGAAAGGAGAAGCTCTGGAAGCTTTACTCGTAGCCAAAGAAAAAGGGAAAATAAGGTTTGTTGGTTATTCTGGAGACAATGAGGAGGCCATCTACGCTTTGAGCCTTCCTGAAATTGATGTATTAGAGATGAGTTTGAATGTGACCGATCAGAAGAATCTCGAAAAAGTTTTACCGGAAGCCAAAGCTAAAAATGTGGGTATTTTAGCAAAAAGACCCCTAGCCAATTGCCCTTGGAAGGATCCTACGGAATTGAGCCCTTCCTATGCTAGGGAGTATGGGGCTGAATACAGGAAACGGTTTGAGCAAATGCAACTAAAACCGGAAGATTTTGGCATAGAAAAAAAGGATTGGCCCAAGTTTTTCTTTCGTTTTGTACTTTCTTTTCCGGAAGTGCATTCGGTTATTGTTGGTACAACAAAGCTAGAGCATCTCTTTAAGAATATCGAAACGCTACAAGAAGGCCCTCTAGAGCAGTCGATACTCCAGAAAGTTAAAGAGGCTTTTTGGAAAGCCGAACAAAACTCTGCAAGCCCTTGGCTTGCGCAAGGGTAAGAGGGGAGAAGAGAGAGAGGCGTCTTTTTATGGCTTCGGCACGACTGATGATCAAAGTGTTAGCCAACGCAAAAAAAACTGAGGTGGTTGGCATGCATGGTGAATCGATTAAAATCAAGCTTTCGGCTCCACCCGTGGAGGGAAAAGCGAATGAACTGCTTCTTACTTTTCTTTCTGACCAGTTGGAAGTCCCCAAAGGGTTGTTGCGTATTGAAAAAGGAGAAAAAAACAGGCTCAAAACAATTGTCATCGATGAATGGGTAAGGAAAGATAGCCCACAAGACTTTCTCCTGAAAGCAAAGGTGAGGTAACAGGAGGAGGAACGATGAGCGTTTGTTTTAGATGCTTTATTCTAAGGCAAAAGAAAATTTTCTGCTTCTTTTTTCTTCTCTTTTTAGTCTTTCCTTTTTCTTTAGTTTCTTCTCCACTAAAATTTACGCCTGAACTGAAGGATTGCCAGCTTTTTATAGAAGATGAAGAGGGGGTGCATCCAAAATACCCCTTCGTGATCAATGCGTACACGATCATTCCTCCAGATGCTCTGCTACGAGTGATTTATGTAAAGCCGCAGATGGATCTTCTTTCCGGTAACCCTCAAACAGTTGAAGGAGAAGGGGGAGAAAAAGGGGGATTAGCTGCAGCCGCTTCTCGGTCCACTCCGGCCTTAGAATCTGAAGGAGCATTCCATACGGATAGTCCTGAAGAAAAAGAGATGAAAATGATCCATCAGACAGTATGGAAGACAGGACTAGCGTTTTGCCAGGCTTTTGATTTTCTTGATGCGGATGATTTAAGAATTATCTTTCAAGAAAAAGGCAAAAAGTCTTTTAAGGATGAACCGGTTAGCTTTCCAGAAGGCATGATCCTTGCCCAAATCGATTCGAAGGTCTTTGTGGTAGCTCTAGAAGTGGGGGGAAAAGGCTACGAATACGGAATGAAATCTGGGGATCAGATCCTGGCTATCAATGATGTAGGGATTAATGGTGGTCTTTCTGATTTTTTGTCTCTGTATAGAAAAGAGAAATTTGGGCTTACTGGAGCTAAAAAATCGATACGTTTTCTTGTGTCAAGGCAAGGGGAAAGCAACCCCATAGTTGTGTCTATACCACTGCCTCCATCGCTTCAAGGAAGCATCCTGGATGAACCTTTTGTGACTGAGCCAGTTAAAAAAAGAAAGTGATATTTTTTCTGTTTAAAAATTAATATTTTTTTTCCTACCAGATATTACCAGTGAAATTGCATTATTGACACTCTTAAGAATTCATGGCATAAAATGCGTGCACATTCTAGAAGAGGAGAAAACATGCGAAAAAAAGAACATACCTTTTTATAATAAAACTTTGGCAATCATTTTTCCATGTTTATCGGTAGATTTTTATCCGTTGTTGTTTTTGTAGGCGTTGTTGTATCGGCAGTTTTTGGTCTTCTTATTGTCAAACAAAAAAATCAGTTCAAGGCTGAATATGCACGCACCTCTGAAGAGTTGAAGAAAACGAGCGAACAGCTAGAAGAATCAAAAGTCTTGCTAGAGAGGACTTCAAAACACTTAGAGGAGGTTAAGGCTGAACTTGCTCAGGAAAGAGAAAGAGCTCAAAAGCTTGATAACGATCTTAAAGAAACCCAAAGTCAACTTGCTGATCTCCAACAGAAATCGGAGAGCAGTTCATCGATGGCCAATCAGCATAAATCCGAATTAGATGCTCTGACAGCTAAGCTTGAAGAAGAAAAGAAAGCCAATCAGGAAGCCTCAGAAAAAATAGAAAACTTAGTCAAAGAAAAACTTGCTTTGGAAGATAGTATAGCTCGGCTGACCAATGAATTAAACAAGTTCAAGCAAGCCTCTCCTGCGGTTGCACGAGCTGTCTCCATGAGGACTGGCATTCGTGGTAAAGTGGTTTCGGTCAACCGGAACTGGAATTTCGTCGTATTGAATATTGGAGAAAAAGATGGATTAGTTGAAAATGGAGAGCTTGAAGTCTTCCGCAACAAACAATTTCTTGGAAAGATAAAGATTGTCTCTACAGAACCTTCCACAGCTGTTGCTGATATTGTAATGGATTCGCTTAAAGGAAACATTCAGCCTGGAGATGATGTTTTAAATTAGAAAAAAAGAAAAAAATATTTTTGATTTCTTTCTTAAAAAAAGCAAAACTGGTTTGCTATGAAAGCGAAAATGTTGAATTTACTTTGGGTTGTGTCCCTGTGTGTCGTCATGAGCGTTGTGGGAGGCTGCGCATCAACTTCAAATTCTACTACCCAACAAGCTAGCCAGGATTCTTCTAAATCCAAAAAGAAGAAGCAGAAACAGGAAAATGTCACTTCCATGCCTTGGAACACCCCTCCTTCATGGCAACAAAATGGACAGGCTGGCTCGTATATGGGAGGAATGCCAGGGGCAGGATTCTGAAGAGCTTGAGGGACTGCCAATTAAGAAGTTATTTATTACACTCCGCGTGCTTCCGGATGCCATATGTATTTGTGGATTTGAAGTCCCAGTCTAACATTTAACCTATCGGCTAAAATCCATTCGGAGAGGATCCGTGGCTCTAGTTCGCCAAAAACAGGAGAAAAAGTGATTGCTTTAACTTTAGTGAGTCGTTCTTTTTCTTCTTTTAGTTTGGTCTTTGCCCATTGGTAATCTTCGTTATTCCCGATGACAAACTTCAGTTCGTCTTTTTCCCCAAGCCAATCAAGATTGGCTAGCAAGTTCTTTTCGCTTTCTCCACTTGATGGGCATTTCAAATCAACAATCCGATGGACCCTTGGGTCTATTTGGCGGATGGACAAAGAGCCGCTGGTTTCCAAAAGCACTTGATAGCCAAGATCGCAGAGCAAGCGGAGCAGGTGCAGAGTGTTTTTTTGAAGGAGCGGCTCTCCTCCAGTCACTTCTACAAGTGGAATGTTAAATTTTTGAATCTGATTGATGATGGCCTCGATAGGCAATAGTTTGCCTTCTGAAAAAGCATACGTTGTGTCGCACCACCGGCATCTCAAATTACATCCGGTTAGTCTTATAAAAGCACAAGGGTAGCCAGCAAAGGTACTTTCCCCCTGGATGCTTAAAAACAGTTCGTTTACCACAAGTTTCAGCTTAAAAACCTCTTCCCTCGGAAGGAACGTAATGCCATCCATCCAGAAAAAAATAAATCCAGAAGCAATTTTAGCAACAAAAGCCTATAAGAAAAAGCGGCTAATTGAAGGAAATCCTATGAGAAAGCACTTGAAGATCAGCTGCCACCCCTTCGCTTAAAATAGCTCTTGCTTCGGGCACCTTCCCTGGGATATTCCATAGTAGCACCCCCATAAGTTTCGAAGAATCATGATAGTAAAGCACGCCTTTGGAATAATCCGCGTTCCAAAAAGAGATAACAGGAAGGTTCCCATCGGCTATGCCCACACTTTCGTAAGAAAAATTGAAAAAATCGGAGTAGAAGGAAGGAATATGATCATAAACAAGAGGGTTTCCAGCCATGGCTTTGCCTGCACATTCTCCCATTTTTCTTGCATTATCTTCATGTTCTACCCTCAGTCGCTTCCCAAGTGTTGGACAATAAAAATTAGCCACATCCCCGGCTGCGTATACCCCTTCGCAGCTCGTTTGTAGATATTCGTTAACAACAATACCGTTTTCTACTTTGATGCCCGCCTCTTTGGCTAAATCAACATTGGGGATAATCCCAAGGCCTGCCACAACACAATCAAAAACAAGTTCCTGGCCTGTGGAACTGACAATTATTTCTTTTTTCCCCTCTTTCCTAAAGTCTTTAACAGATTGATTAGGGTAGAGGCGAACTCCCTTTTGTTCAAAGAAGGCGTTGAGCCGAAGAGAAAGCTCTAAAGGAAATATCCGACGGCCTATTCCTTCTTCCAAAAAGATCATGCTGACTTTTTTCCCAAGCTCGCACAAACAGGAGGCAATTTCAGTTCCAATAAATCCCCCGCCAATAATCCCAAAATGTTCTGCCCTTTCTGTTATTTCCCTAAGCTTGTAATAATCAGCAAGATCACGGTAATAGATGATGGATTGATCTTTAAAAGGCAGCGTTCTTGGTCTTCCCCCTGTTGCTATAAGAAGCTTTTCAAAACTATACGTTTTTTCCTTATCCGTATACAGCCTGCGATTGGAAAGATCAAGAGCTATGGCTGTTTCTCCAAGAAAAAGATCCGCTTTTTTTGACTCGGTTCGACACCATATCCGTTGAACCGGCTTTCCTTTCCACAACCCCTTGGAAAGAGGGGGACGAAGATAGGGTGGATATGGCTCCTGAGAGATAATACCGATGGCTTTATTCTGGTCGATTGAACGAATGGCACGAACCGCAGCATCCGCTGTCATCCCTCCGCCGACAATAAGATATGGATAATGAGATATCATAGCAGTATTGTGAAAAGAAACACAGAAAAGATCAAAACATAATTTTTTCAGCTTAAGAAGAAGCTAAAACGACTCGAGGATTTCAAAAGAACGAATCCAACAACAGGATCCTAAGTAGTTTTTAGCCTCCTGGATGAGCGACTCAAAAAATTGAGGATCTTCTTGACGAAAAAGGGCAAAGAGAGAGCTACCACTGCCGCTCATCAGGCAAAGTTCTGGGTGGAATCTACCGATGAGCCAGTTTTTGAGAGTTCCTAACCAAAGATATTTTGAAAAGACGACTTGTTCGAGGTCATTGAGGGGTTGATCAATCGTTTCTGGGTCTGGTGGATGGAGGACGCCATGGTCCAACAGCTCTCTATATTTCCTATATGCCCAGGGAGTTTGTATCGGAAAGCCTGGATAAAAAAGGATGCCCTTGCGTGGATAATGAATGGTTGCTGGTTGGAGCTTTTCTCCTCGGCCTGTACAAAGAGCTGGTTTTTTTAATAGAAAGAAAGGCACGTCACTGCCCAGCTGGGCAGCTAATTGAAAAAGAGAATCAATAGAATCTTTTATTCCAAATAGTTCTTTTAGAGAAAAAAGAACTGTAGCCGCGTCACTACTACCGCCTCCAAGCCCAGCACCGGGAGGAATCACTTTGGTCAGTTTTATCTTTAGGCCTGTTCGTATGGAATAATGAGATAAAAAAAGCAGGGCCGCTTTGAATGCAAGATTGTTCGCATCTTTTGGAACATCGAAATGACCGCTAGTCTCCAATTCTATGCCACTCTCTGTTAGTTCGATGTAAATATTATCACCAATAGATATCGGTGCCATGAGGGTTCGAATCTCATGGTAACCATCCTGTCTTTTTCCAAGAATACGTAGTCCAAGATTGATTTTTGCCGGAGCAAAGCTATTAATATAAGATAAAGTGTCCATGGAATTAAAACCAATTATTGCTTTGGATTTATCCGATGTAGTTGAGGCTTTGAATTTGGTTCATTTGTTAAGGCCGCTGATCGATTTTTTTAAAGTAGGCAGTCAGCTTTTTATGGCTGGAGGAGCTGATATTATCAAGAAAATTATTGATAACGGTGCCGACGTCTTTCTTGATCTAAAATTTCATGATATTCCTAAAACTGTTTTTAGAGCAGTTTCTGAAGCTGTCAAGCTCAAAGTAAAGTTTACAACGGTTCATGTTCTAGGAGGGGAAGAAATGCTCAGGGAAGCGGTTGCAGCAGCTGCTGGAAGTTACACAGAAGTCATTGGAGTGACTGTGCTGACGAGTGCTGAGCAAAAAACACTGGAAAGAGTTGGCATTGATCGGTCGGTTGAAGAAGAAGTTCGGTTATTGACTGGCTTGGCACTTGAGGCTGGGCTCAAAGGCATAGTCTGTTCGGGCAGAGAGCTAGTGACTGTTCGAAAACTGGAAAAACAGCCTGATTATATCGTAGTGCCTGGGATTAGATGGGAAAAACTGACTGGGGACGATCAGAAACGGACCATAGATCCGCAAGAAGCTGCAGCCTTGGGGGCAACACACATTGTAGTCGGTAGGTCCATATTGCAAGCTAATGATAAACTAGGGTTGGTGCGAAAATTGCTTAGTGAACTTAAAAAGGATAAATTATAGGAAAAGCTTAATGTAGAAAAAAATAACTTTTTTGCATGAAAACAAAACCATTGGTATTGTTTGAAACATGGCAAAAAAAGTTAAAGACACTGGAATGAAGGACACCTCTATGACATTCGAAAAACTTGATTCGCTGTCGACCCTCCAAATAGTTGATCTGCTTGGGCAGTCTCTAGTCAATGATGCTTTCAGCAGGGAAGCCTTTTTTTATCTGAGGAAGCGGGTGGGGGATCTAGAAGAGACCTGTGATAAGGCAAGAGACGTTATTGAAAAGCTTAATGAAGCTGTTGAAAAGCTTTCATCTCCAGCCAATCGCGTAGGAACACTTTTAGATCTTCCTAAAAGTGACGTAGGGCTTGTGGCTCAAGGAGGTTCTGAATTCTATTGTCTTATTGATCCGCGTTTAAAAGGGGAAACATTGCTTATTGGCACAAGGGTACTTTTAAATGAAGCCTATGCTATTGTAGGGGACTTGGGTTTTGATGCTTCAGGACTGATTGTAAAGATCTTGGATGTTTTACCAGACAATCGATTAAGGATTAGTCATGAAGGCAGCTTTGGTACGTTCATCGTCATTCGCTCTTCCCCACTGATGAAGGAGAGGTTGAAGCCGGGATTAGAAATTCGATTAGACCCCTCTCATCGAGTGGCGATCGAAGTGGTAAAGTCGACGAAGACTTCATCGAAGCTGCTAGAGAGAGTACCAGAATTACCATGGGAGAAAGTCGGTGGACAGAAGCAGGCGATTGAAGCGATAAAGGATGCTGTTGAGCTTCCTTTCCTTTATGCTGATATTTTTGCCAAATACAAGCACAATGTGCCTAAAGGATTTTTGTTGTACGGGCCGCCTGGATGCGGTAAGACACTTATTGGCAAAGCTACGGCGTATAATCTGACAAAAAAGCTTCGAGAAAAGACTGGGGAGGAGAAGCGAGAATATTTTATGCATATTAAAGGCCCTGAAATCCTCAACATGTGGGTCGGTGAATCTGAAAGACAGGTTAGAGAGATTTTTGAACAGGCCAGAGAGCTAGCCAAGGAAGATTATCTTCCTTTTATTTTCATTGATGAAGCTGAATCGATTCTTGGGACTCGAAGAGCGGGAAGATTTAATAGCATTTTAAATACACTCGTTCCGATGTTTTGTGCTGAAATGGATGGGATTGAGTCGATGCGACAGGCAGTTATTATTCTTGCTTCTAACAGAGCTGATCTCATCGATCCGGCCATCTTAAGGCCTGGAAGAATTGACAGGAAGATCAAAGTCAACAGACCAGGCAAAGAAGAAGCAAAGGAAATTTTTAGGATCTATCTCACTGAAGATCTTCCTTATGATGCGAGCCTTATGGAAAGGTTTGAAGGAGATCCGAAGAAAGTGATCGATTTTCTTATCGAAAAGGTAGTCGAAGAACAATACGCTCGAACGGATCGCAACCAATTTTTGGAAGTGACTTTAAGAAGCGGTAAAAAAGAATATCTCTACAGGGGCGATCTGAATAGTGGGGCTATTATTGCTTCCATTGTAGAAAGAGCAAAGGGTATGGCTATAAAAAGAACCATTGTTGATCCTCTTCAGGGAGGGATGCGACTAGAAGATCTCCTTTGTGCCTTGGAAGAAGAATACATCGAAAATGACATATTCCCTCCTTCAGATATTACTGAGGATTGGTTGAAGCTTGTGGATTATGACCCACAGAATGTTGTAAAACTATCGCCGATTATGCCTAGAAAAAAGATGGTTTCTGGAGTAGTATAGTAAAAAAAAGATGTGAAGTTTTATGGAAAAAAAGAGGCTTGTGCCCTGGTCGGTGTATTTTGGGTTGGAAACTGAATTTGGGATTTCTGTTTTAGAGAATGCCGATATTGATGTTGTCGAAGAGTCGATTCATCTAGTCCGTTCTGCTTCTCAGCTTGGCAGTCCCAACCTTTGGGATTATACCAAAGAAGATCCCCATCAAGATGCTAGAGGGTTTCGGGCAAAGGAATTGCGGCAGGATGCGGATGAAGCCAACTTTTTTTCTCAAGATCGACAAAGACCCTACAGTTTTGAAGAAATAAAGAGTGATTTTGTCCTGCGCAACGGGGCTAGACTCTATAACGATCATACCCATCCGGAATATTCCACAGCGGAATGTTCGACGCTGATCGAACTGATTGCTCAGGACAAAGCCGGAGAAAGAATATTGGAAGAGTGTGCCAAGGCTTCCAGTAAAAAAAGACGCCATACCGTTTGCATGTACAAAAACAATACGGATTTTGCTGGGCACAGTTACGGATGCCATGAAAATTATTTGATCCCTCGTCTCATTCCCTGGGATAGGCTTGTCGAAGGCATGCTTCCCTTTTTGATTACCCGCCAGATCTATGCGGGAGCAGGAAAACTTGGATGGGAAAGAGAAGATCATGGTATGCTGGGGGGGTATCAGATCTCACAGAGAGCCGATTTTTTCACCGAGCTTGTGGGCATTGATACGATGAATCGCCGGCCGATCATCAATACTCGGGATGAACCCCATGCCAATCCAAAGCTTTATCGAAGGTTCCATGTGATTCTTGGCGATGCGAATCTTTCAGAATTTTCCACTTGGCTCAAGGTAGGGACTACAGCTTTAGTCTTGGAAGCGTTGCAGTATGAGCGTATCCCTAAAAGATTCTTTTTGGCTGATCCGCTTTATGCGCACCGTAGCATATCGCGTGATCCGAAATTCCGCTGGGAAATAGAACTAGCACAGGGAGGGAGGACGACGGCCATTGAACTGCAGAATGAATATGCAGATTGGGTTGCTCGTTATGTGGATTTAGATCATCCAGAAAAAGAAAAAGTATGGAAGGCATGGAAAGAGACCCTTCGTACTTTGTCATCCAATCCCTATGAGCTGAAGGACCGATTGGATTGGATGGCTAAGTTCTGGTTACTGCAGACATTTAGAGAGGATCAGAACCTTTCTTGGGATGATCCTTGGCTTCAAAGTCTTGATCTAGAATATCATCTGGTTGATCGGAGCCGAGGCCTGTTTTACGCTTTGGAATCTGCAGGGGATATTATCCGCTTAACGACTGATGAAGATATTTGCCAGGCTATACAACAGCCTCCTTCCTCTTCTCGGGCCTTTGTTCGAGGCAAATGTATCCAGAGATTTTCAAAGGATCTTATTAACGTCCAATGGGATTATATTGCTTTTCGGTTCAATGGGCAGACCTATAGACTGGATTTAGCATCTGCTTTTCCAGGAGTGGATCTGGAGGTCTATTGCGAAGTTATCGATAATGCTAAAAGCGTAGGAGACATCGTAAAGAACTTGAATTTGAAGCCCATGGGGAATTGATTAAATTGTACAAACGATGAAAAACAACATGGAGGTAATCATGCTCATGCCTGAGCAAGGACAGAAAAACAAACAGATGATTCCGACTCCAGGACCAGGAGGAGGCAGTGGCCCTGGGCCACAGGCTCCACAAGTAGAAAAACCGAATACAGAAGAAATTCTTAAGCGCATGCGCAAAGTCGACCCTGACCAGGCGCGCCGCTACAGGCAGAGGACTGGAGAGTGAATCAAAACCCACATCTAAGGTTTTCTTGGCCTGTTGAAGCGGGCAGAGAGGAAAGACTGAAAGGCGATTTTGTGTCGTTACTGAAAGAAAGTGGTATACTCTTTCCTTTCTCTGCTCCGGCTGAACTTCCCACAAAGCCGACTTCGGAAAGGTTATGGGTAGAATCAACAACGATCTTAGCCTTTTATTATAAAGAAGGAGTGATTGTAGCAGGGGATCGGAGGGCAACGGCGGGTAATCTTGTAATTCATGAACGAGCAGAAAAAGTGATTTCGATTGATCGAAATACGATTTTAGCCATAGCGGGTACGCCGGCAACTGCTTTTGAGATTGCCAGAGTCCTTCAGCATTCCTTTGAGTTTTATCGAAGAAGCCAGCTTCAACCTCTTAGTGTTGCTGCCAAGGTAAGAATGGTTAGCAAGTTACTGAAGGATAACATGGCTTTATCCTTGCAAGGCATTGGAATTGTGGTGCCATTGCTTGCCTTGGCAGATCCTTTCGGTAAGGAGGAACCGACTATTTATTTTTACGATGCTTTGGGAGCTCAGTTTCAGACCGTGGATTTTGCAGCCTCTGGATCTGGCTCTCCTGCTGTTCGAAGCATTCTGCAGTATATTAACCGATGGAGTGGAAAGCCAAGTATAGAAAGGAATGAAGAAGAAGCTATAAGGCTTGCCTTACAGCTATTAGATATTGCTGCCGAGTCGGATACAGCTACTGGGGGGGTCAATCGAAGGAATAGAATCTATCCGCAGGTAAAACTCTTGAAAAAAAGTGGCGTGGTTGAAATAGCTCAAGAAAGGCTAGCAGAATTATTTGCTGAAGCCGGATAGCTTAAGTAGTTCCTATAGTCTTTTGCCTTTTTTAGCATTGTGCTTTCACTATCTTTTTTTCCCCTCACCAACTTTTAATCATTATGCTTTCTTTGAACATCGACAATAGAAGGTTTTGTTTTTAATCTATAAAAACCTTATATAAAGTAAAAGGAGATAATATTGTGATAGAGGAGCCTTACAGATGGCTTGAAGCCATAGCCAACAGAAGGGAGTATATTGAGGATCAACTGCAAGCTGCGCTGCCACTGGCTGTTGTGAATGGTGAGCCAGGGATAATCATTGCGACGAAAAGAGTAGGCACCCCTAAAATATATGAAATTTACGATCATCTAGCTATGGGCTGTATAGGCCATCCGGCGGATATGGAAAAGATTAGGCAATCGGCTATTGAGTTGGCTCATCTGGAAGGCTTTACAAGATCTAGAGAAGATGTTTCGGCTCGGCGGATTGTGACCTACAGTCTGGCGGTAGGCCTTAAAAATGCATTTGAGCAGATTTTTTCTGCCCCTTTTCTTTTTAGGTGTTTGTTCGTCGAACTTGGAGAAAAGCTCGAAAAGGACGAAGGATGGATTGTCGACTATGATGGAAGCTACTGGACCAGTTTTGGCAGGGATATGAGCAAAGGACTCTTGATCTGTGGCAAAAAGGAAATAATGGAAAAGTTCCGGACAGAAAGAGAAAGCCTTGGCCTGTTGGAATTTAAGAGCATTAAGGAAATGGTTCTATATGCTATAAAGCTAATATTGTGGGCATCTGAGACGGCATCTTTGAAAAGCTCTTTGACAGAGGGAGTTCGATCGGTTGAAGAAAGGATGGAAGTAACTACGCTTGCAGACTATGAAATTGTGCTCATGGATAGAAACTATTATGATCGTCAGAGTTTTACGGTTGGCAATGATGCTTTGTTGGGCTTCTCCTCATCTTCATAGGAGGTAGTTTTGGAGCTTATTATTATAAAAAGGATGATTTTTCAATGAAGCGAATCGTAGGCATCGAAACCGAATATGGGTGTCTGTTCAATCATGGGGCTGATCCACTATCGGTTCCAGAACAGGTGAAAGATTATCTTATTTTAGAAAAAAAAATTGGTTTAATTGATATTCATGATAGGGACTATGATGAGCCCGCAGGAAATGGAGGGTTTTTGTTCAATGGAGGTAGGCTCTATATCGATATGGGTCATGTGGAGTATTGTACTTCGGAGTGCAAAAATCTTGCCGATCTTGTGGCTTCTGATCATGCAGGAGAGCGATTGTTGCAAACGGCTTTGGATGAATTGGGGTTGAGTGAGAGCGTTTCTTTTATCAAGAATAACATCGATCATTATACAGGGGCAACCTTTGGTTGCCATGAAAATTATCTAATTCGGCGTAACGCGCCTTTGACCCAGCAAAACGTGGAATCCCTGTTAGCATTTCTTGCGATTAGAGGACTGATGGTTGGAAGTGGTCGGGTGGGCAGTGTGTTGACTGCAAAAAAATACAATAAGAAGGATGGCAAAACCGTTCAATTTCAAATCATGCAGCGGGCAGATTACATACAAACCGAAATTTATGAATGGGTTCAATTTAACAGAGCGCTGATCAATGCCCGCGATGAACCTTTGAGCGATCCCTGTAGATTTCGCAGACTACACCTGCTATTGGGTGATTCCAACATTCTTCCCTTTTCTCAAGCTTTAAAAGTAGGAACCACCTCGCTTGTTTTAGATCTTTTAGAATGCCGAATGCTGCCAAAGATCGCTTTTGTTGATCCCGTAAAAACGATGCAATCGGTTTCTCATGCAGCCACTGCGGATTGTTTGATTGAATTGGCTGATGGGAGAAAGTGGACGCCTGTGGATGTGCTCTCTGAGTATTATCTTCAGGCTGAAAAACTGGATGAAAAAGATGAAGATGCCCTGTGGGTTTTAAAAGCTTGGAGAGAAGTGCTGGAAGGATTAGCGGGGAATCAGGAAAAGCTTATTGGGAAAGTGGACTGGATCACCAAGCGCTATTTGCTAGAATCTTTTTGTAGGCATGAAAAGATAGCTTGGGATGATCCTTGGCTCGATAGTTTGGATTTAGAATACCATCAGATCGATAGGAAAAAGAATTTTGTGTGGCTTCTTCCTAATACTAGTTATGAGGATCTTGCTTTACCCGCATGGCCACAGAATAACTATCTTGCGGAACCCCCAAGAAATACAAGGGCTTATGTTCGCAGCCTGCTCATGAGACAGTTGGCCAAAGAAAATGTTTCCTATGTGATCGATTGGGATTATGTTCAAATAGGTAATTCGAAATATTATTCGTTAGATGATCCCTTTATCTGCGTTATGCCAAAGACTACAAAACGGCCTTATTTTGATACAATCCATTGGTAGATAATTTTATGTTGGAGCTTTTACAGCAAAAACTGCAGTCGCTTTTTAAGAATCTGAGAGGCTATGGAAAACTCAGTGAAGAGAATATTTCTGGAGCCATAAGGGAAATTAGGCTGACTCTTTTAGCTGCTGATGTTCATTATCAGGTCGTTAGAGATATTTGTGAAGAAGTCAAACAAAAGGCCCTAGGTACAAAGGTCTTGGAAAGCATTCGGCCTGGGGACTTATTCATCAAGATTTTTCATGATGCTCTCATTGAATATCTTGCTTCAGAAAAGCAGGGATTATTGAGTGAACGGCCTTTAAGAATATTGCTCTGTGGGTTAAACGGGTCTGGAAAAACGACCACTGCCGCTAAACTTGCTTTATGGTGCAAAAAGAATAAGGAAAGAGTAGGGCTAGTGGCAGCGGATCTGACGCGACCAGCTGCTAGAGAGCAGTTAACCAAGCTTGCTTCGCAGATTGATGTTCCGGTATATGTTCCAGAAAAAGAGGAAAAAATAGAGGCTTTCCTTTCAAAAGCCCTAGAGCAAACAAAGCAAGATCGGTTATCAGTCGTCATTTATGACACGGCAGGGAGGCTAGATTTAGACGAAGAGCTTCTTAAAGAATTACAGCTTGCCTATTCTGTGGTTCTTCCTCAAGAAGTCCTTCTTGTGATTGATTCGGCAACCGGCCAAAAGGGGGTCGACATCGTAAAGGCTTTCCTTGAAAAAATTCCTGTTTCGGGATTAATCCTTTCGAAATTTGATGGGGATGCCAGAGGGGGAGCTGCTTTTTCTGTTAAGAAACTAACAGGACTATCCGTTTTGTTTTTAGGGACAGGAGAAAAGGTCGAGGCTTTTGAGTTGTTCCGGGCGGAACGATTGGTCGATCGGCTCTTTGGATTTGGAGATATTGTTTCTTTTGTTGAAAAAGTGGAAGCCCAGATAAAAGAACAGTCGCTTGCCGAAATCGAAAAGAAGATACGTTCTAAGCAATTCGGATTAGACGACTTTCTTGTCCAAATGCGAATGCTTAAAAAGCTTGGACCATTGGACCAACTTTTGTCTTATCTGCCAGGATTCCCAGGAAAAGGACAGATTGAGATTGATGACAAAAAACTCAAAAGGATTGAAGCCATTGTCCTTTCCATGACTCCGGAAGAAAGAAAAAATCCTGATATAATCAATGGTAAAAGAAAATTAAGAATAGCTAAAGGCAGTGGGACCACTGTTCCAGAGATCAACGAGTTTTTAAGACGATTTGAATCTGTCCGAAAACTAATCAAAAAGTTTTCTTCTTCTAAAGAAGGCTTCAATTTTCCTTTTTTTAAAAACTAAAGCTTGTGTTTTATCTTTCCGTTTATATAGTTTATTTTTTCTTTAGATTGATGTTTGGTACGAATCAATAGAGTTTTTATCAATAATTTCATAAGGAACGATAGCTATGGCTGTAGTAATAAGATTACGTCGGGAAGGGAAAAAAGGTAGGCCTGTTTTTAGAATTGTTGTAGCAGAAAAGAGGTGGCCTGCTAATGGCAAGTATTTGGAAGAAGTTGGATTTTATGATCCAATGGCTGAAGAACCAAATTTTTACAGACTTAAGATGGATCGAGTGGAATATTGGCTTCAGAAAGGAGCAAAACCAACGGAAACAGTCAATCACCTTATAAAGAAAGCATCAAAGAACATTGCCGTTCATTGAAGGAGATTTGCAAACTGGGGATTTTTTTGTGGTTAAAATGGACCGGCCCGTAGATAGAGAAATAAGCAATCGAGAAAAGACCCATTCTTTTCTCTGGTAAAGTGAGAATTGACATAATCACCCTGTGTCCTAAAATCATTGAGGCTGCATCGGGAGAAGGAATTTTAAAACAAGCTATCAAAAAAGGGCTGTTAGGTCTTTTTATCCATCAGTTGAGGGATTATGCAAGGGATAAACATAGGACGGTAGACGATAGGCCCTATGGAGGGGGTCCTGGAATGGTCTTGAAATGTGAGCCAATATTTGATGCTATGGAAGCCATTGGATATGATAAGGAAAAAGATACGGTTATATTTCCTTCTCCTTCCGGCCTTCGGTTTAGCCAAAAAATGGCCGCCCACTTAGCAAGTCAACAACGGTTGATTTTTATTTGTGGACAGTATGAAGGGGTGGATCAGCGGGTGATAGATCAGCTTGTAGACTTAGAAATTTGTATTGGAGACTATATACTCAGTAACGGGACGATCGCCACCCTTGTTATTATAGATAGTGTGGTGAGGTTGATCCCAGGGGTTTTAGGCAACGAAAATTCGGTTATTGACGAATCTTTTAAAGATATGTTACTTGAAGCTCCCCAATATACCCGGCCAAGAAAATTTAGGGATTGGGAGGTTCCAGAGGTGCTTCTGTCGGGAAACCACAAAGCAATCAATTTATGGAAAAAACGGCTAGCGGAAGAAAAAACTGAAAAATTTCGAAAAGATCTGTGGGAAGCTAAGAAAAAGGAGACTCAATATGAATCTGATTGAAAAAATTGAATCAAGTCAGCTAAAAAAAGACATCCCTTCCTTTTCTCGGGGAGATTTTGTTACGGTGATGACCAAGGTCGTGGAAGGAGAAAAGGAAAGAATCCAATCCTTTTCTGGCATTGTCATTAGTCGAAAAGGGAGGGGAATCAATGAGTCTTTTATTGTCAGAAAAATTAGTTATGGAGAAGGGATCGAGCGGAATTTTAAATTGCATTCTCCTACTATAGAAAAAATCATTGTTGAAAAGAAGGCTCCTAAGCTAAGAAGGGCAAGACTCTATTATTTACGGAAACAAAAGGGCAAAGAAGCGATGCTTGGGATGAAAAAATGAAATAGGGGAATAAGGGGAAAAAAGCTCGTTCTTTGGCTCTATATGGCTCCCCTCGATCTGACTTTCGAAAAGAAACTCTCTAGTGACGGGTATAGGCTTATAGCAGGAATTGATGAAGTTGGAAGGGGTGCTTTGGCTGGGCCAATCGTTGCGGCAGCTGTGATTTTGCCACTGGAGCTACCTTTCCATCAATCTTTGAAAGATTCCAAGAGCGTAGGAGAGAAAAAAAGAGAATCGGTTGTTCGATGGCTGATCAAAGAAATTGAAATAAAGTATGGTCTTGGTTTTTCCTCGGTCGAAGAGATAGAAAAGTGCAATGTTCATAACGCAAGCTTGTTAGCCATGAGAAGAGCCGTCTGTTGCCTTGATGTCGAACCTGATCTTCTTCTAATAGATGGGATATGGAATTTACCAGGGATTGGAATTACCTCTCTACCCATTGCTCAAGGAGATGCTAAAGTAGCATCTATTGCTGCCGCATCGCTCGTTGCTAAAGTAAGCCGAGACCTGTGGATGACGAAGCTTGGATCTCTCTATAGAACTTACGGATGGGATAAAAACAAGGGATATGGTACTCCTTCTCATTTTGAAGCAATAAAAACAAACGGATTGAGTCCTTTTCATAGAAAATCTTTTTTTAGGAAAAGAGAATTTTTTGGTCAATATGAGGACTATTTGTAAGAAAAGGCAGCCTTTTAGACCCTCATCCTAACGCTTTTTTTTTATAGGGTGTCTTAAAAATTAGAAGCGTCGTACTACTTAGAAATAACTCATAAAATATCATCGGCCTACTATTTAATACTAAGAAATGATTGTGTTCATGGAAAGGACCTTTTTGCTGCCTCTGCTTCGGCTGCTTTCCTTAAAGCAAGATCCACTGAATGCTCAGCGTTGGGTGGAGAAACGAGCCGAGAAACTTGCAACAAGTTTTCTTCGAAAAATAGGATTTACTATCCTTCTAAGAAATGTAACGATCGAAGGATACAAACTTGATCTTGTATGCCGAGAGAAACAAACCCTCGTGTTTGTAGTAGTGAAAAGCCATTATTCAGCCATATTCGAAGAATGGCCCATACAGATAGATCAAAAGGAAAAGAGCCGCCTGATTGCTGCTGCCTATAGCTATTTGAAGCTTTTAAAGGAAGCTTCCGTACCTTTTCGTTTTGATACTGTTGAAATTTTATTCTTAGAAAAGAGTTTTCCAAAGGTCATTCATACTCGGAACGTTTTTGGAAGAGAAACTCATGCTAGTCAACTGCCCCTCCCTAAAGGGCGGAGCTTGTGAAAGTAGGCTAGGTTGACCAGGGAAAGCGGTAGTCAGTCCGCTATGTTTGCAGGCGGGTCGTCGAGACGCACCGGCGAATGCTTTCTAGAGTTCCCCTCTCTGCAAGGTGAGGATCATGCTGGGCAAAGGGGAAGGCCCGAAGGTTCAGACCGCATCCGAAAGGATGGAGCCGGTTGCAAACCTTCCCGAGGGGAGATAGGCAGCGATGCCCGCGTTACAAGTCTCCGTAAGGACTGAGAATAGAAAATGGCAGTATTTGAGTTGGACAAACGTCTGAAGCCTCTGATGCCGTGCTTGGAGAAATGGGCACGTCTTCTGTTGAGCCGTGGCCGGGTGCGGATCCACCGGATGGTCCCCTTTACCCTCCGGCTGGTGGATCGCTTGGTGGAGCATTCCACCTTGCAACCTCTATGATTGAAACTGGACCCTGGCCGTAAAACGACCGGGCTGGCACTGGCAGGAGAAAACGAAACGGTGAACACAACCACTGACAAGCTTATGCGTGCCCTCCCTATGATCATGCTATTGGAGCTGAAGCATCCTGTACAGGCTATCCGGGATGCGCTGACTAGTTGCCACGCTTTCCGGCGCCGGCAGCGGGGGAAATTGAGGTATCGTCTGGCACGGTTTGACAACCTAGCCAGGCCGGACGGGTGGCTGGCACCCAGTCTGCGGCATCGAGTGGATACCACGATGTCCTGGGTCTGGCGCCTGCTGCGCTGGGTGCCGGCAACGGCTGTGTCGCAGGAACTGGTGCGCTTCGAGACCCAGGCGCTGGAGAATCCCGAAATCTCCGGAACGGAGTACCAGCAAGGCACCTTGTTTGGCTACGAGGTGCGGGAGTATCTGCTAGAGAAGTGGGCCGAAAGTGTGCGTACAGCGACGGGCAGAACGTACCTCTGGAGATCGAACACATCCAGCCTAAATCTTTTGGCGGCAGTGACCGCGTGAGCAATCTTATGCTGGCTTGCCGTCCCTGCAACCAACGTAAAGGCAACCAGCAGCTGAAGCAATTTCTCGCGAAACCTCCGGAGCGGACCCGAAGGATACTGGCGCAGGCCAAGGCTCCGTTGCGGGACGCAGCGGTGAATAGCAGCGGGTGGGCATTGTTCCAGAGACTCAAGGCGAGGGGCCTGGAGGTCGAAGTCGCCAGTGGTGGCCGGACGAAGTGGAACCGGCGTCGGTTCAGTATCCCCAAGACCCACTGCCTGGAGGCGGTATGCGGAGGGCAGGGGGATGCGATTTGGAATTGGCAGCAGCAGGTATTGCAGGTGCAGGGCAGGGGATGCGGCAGTTACCAGCGCACACGCCTGAGGAGGCAAGGGTTTCTGCGCGGATACCTGACCCGTAGCAAAAGCGCCTTTGGGTTCCAAACGGGCGATCTGGTGTGGGCCGTAGGCACGACCGGAAAGAAGGTAGACGCCTACCTGGGACGTGTCGCCATTGGTGCCAGTGGCAATTTCAACATCCAGACCGGAAACAGGCTGGTGCAAGGGCAGGCAAGCACTGATTCTGCACCTTGTTTGGCGGGCAGATGGGTATGAGTATTCGTGGACCTAGATAGCATTGGACAAAGGAGACGGCGGGAACCGGGGCGGCTCGCGCCGCCCCACTATCCCTCCACGGCCTGAATGCCAGAGTTTCCCGCGCAAATCGATGAACCATAAATAAATCTATTGTATAGAGGAATACCAACACTTCCACAGATATTCTGGTAGGGGCGTTAGTTTGGCATTGCAAAAGACTGTCAAAGTGGCAAAAAAAGAAGATATTCCTCCCTCCTTTTAGCTTCCGGAGCTAGCTTAGAATATTGACATCCTCCCCATGCCTAAAGGCAGGGGATTCCTGGAGATAACTGACCAGATTTAGCCAGGGCAAGCTCTCCGATGAGGGTGTTGAGGTTTT
>Ga0080006_1128446_pt2 | contig 23523 bp, 21 predicted proteins | sample RS3BMetagenome_FD_69209 | JGI IMG/M metagenome (GOLD analysis project Ga0080006, IMG submission 69209) | Ferric oxide microbial mat and aquatic microbial communities from Rainbow Spring, Yellowstone National Park, USA - RS3B (SPADES... ...
TGGAGAACTACTGGTACTTCGGGGTGATGATATCCGAGATGGCCTTCACCCTGTTGTACTCTTGGAGGACTTTGACTCAACCTCTCAAGAACTTCCTTACCGTAGCTCTTCCCATAATGGCTATATCCCCAGTGATCTTTCCCTCAAATCCATCTTTCGTTACAGACGTTATATGGCTCAACGCTAGCCTGATGATTGTGGCGACTGTCCTTATCTACGAGGCACTTTATAGGTCCAGGCTGAGGCCCGTTCAGGAGACCATGACTTCACTGGAGCTTATGCTTATCTTCACCGCCATGATGGGGGGGATCTTCTTTTACTACCTGCTGGGGAGCTGGTACCTCTTTGACTTCTCCATGATAGCGGGAATGTCGTGGTTCATATACAGGGCGCTGGTGGGCCCCAGTCACGTAAAGGGGAACTACACTAGGGACTCCAAGTGGACCTTCTCTTTTGTGGCACTCACCTTCGTCATGGAGTGGCTCATGGGAGGAGTACTCGACTTCGCCTCTGGGATCTTGACCCCTGGGCTCTCAGGCTTCCTATCCTCTCTATCCCTGGGCTTCGTCAATCCCAGCACGGACTTAGGGATAGGGGCTCTCTTTGACTTCCTCTCCATCGTGGGGACCATCACTGGCTCCCTCTGGTTCCTCATTATGATGGGAAGCGAGATGGGACTTTTGGCCGTGTTCAGGATATGGCAGGTGAGACTCAGGGAGAACAAATTCAGGTTAGCCCTCATGGTCTCAGCTTATGCCATCTACACGATTTATCTACCCTCCTTCTCGCCTCTGTCCTCACGTATCGATTACATCCCGTACATGTGGAGTATGGGCTTGGGAACGCTCGGGCCTGTCACGCCACAATATCTCCTCACTGGAATAATAGGGACATACGTGGTTAGCGCCATCCTCTCCTTCCTCTTCGGTTCCAGACAGATCTGCTCGGTCACCTGTACCGCACCTACCATGTATCAGGGGACGTTTTATGACTCTCTCAAGACGTTCAACAGGAGCTCCAAGTTGGGGAGAAAGACGCTCACCAGTAGACTTAGGCCGTGGTACAAGGTCATAGCACTCTCCGTCTGGGGAACCCTGTTAGCCTCTGGGGTTATATCGTACCTGGATCAGGTGGGGGTGCTAAACATCACCCTGTTCGGCGTAGATCCTACGCAGTTCCTGTACTCCTTCTACTTCAACTTCCTGTGGTACATCGTGTTCATCTCAATACCGTTCATGGGATCCTACGCTTGTGTGACACAGGGTTGGTGTTCGTGGGGAACGTTCAACCAGTTCTTCGGGAGCCTGGGACTCTTTAGACTTAAGGTGAGAGATCCGGCTACCTGTCTCTCCTGTAAAACAGTGGATTGTGCTAACGCTTGCCCCGTGGGCTTGACGGACATGAGAGCCTCCTTCATAAAGAAGGGAGAGTTCAAGGCCTTTAAGTGTATAGGTGTGGGAGATTGTGCGGAGGCCTGTCCTTACGACAACATCATGTTCTACGACGTCAGGTCCTGGGTCAGGGAGAGATTCGGAAAGAAGTAATATCTGCACGTTTATATTCTTGTTTTAACTTTTATAAGACAAACGTATAAACACTTTAACGGTATTAGATAGGCATGGAATCTCCGTTATATGGACTTGTAAACTTCGTCAAGCAGGTTTTCCAGCTAGACAAGGATTGGCTCAGCAGGATCACGATGGCCATGATAGTGATGAGTCTCATCTGGGGCATGCTAGGCGTAATAGACGCGATGATGGCCAGGCTACAAGAAGCCGTATGGGGAGTATCCTCCAGTTTCATACTCACCTCCCCTGAGTACTACGGCTCCATAACCCTTCATGGAGTGAGGGACCTATTTGGGTTTGCAGTACAACTCGAGGTAGCTATCTTCGTGTTCCTGTCCCTTAGAATACTCAGGTTGGAACCTAGAGCAAAGTGGTTCCTGAATCTAGCTTTTGTGATATTCAACATCTCATTCATGCTCCTTGAGGGGCCCATAGTACTCTATCCCATTTTCAACGACAACTACTTCTCTGCAGGGTCTTGGTATTACCTCGCACCGTTAGGGCTTCCCAACTATTCCCAGTACGTCCTGAGTCCTCTCTGGTACGTCGGAATGGAGTTACTGGACATAGGAACTTACATGTTCGTAATATGGCTCATCTATCACTTCTACCTGGCCTCAAAACAGACCAAGGAGAAACTGCCAATCTTCGCGGTTTACGCACTGGTGACAGCCTTAATGATCGCCCTCGGATGGAGCGGCGAGGCCGCTGCGAACACCTGGGATCTCCTTGCCATAGTAGGTCTCACGGGGATGGATGTGATAGCCAACCAAATAGCCTTCTGGATCCTGGGTCACTCCATAGTTTACATTGTGTGGATGCCTGCAATCGCCTCGATGTATTACCTCATTCCCCTGCTGGCCAATAGGCCTCTCTACAGTGATAGAATGGCTAGGATAGCCGCACTGATGTACCTGATATTCTCGAATAACGTACCAATTCATCACCTATACATGGTAAACTTCCCTGTGAGTGTTAAGATCATGCAGGAGGTATTAACGTACGCCGTTGTGATACCATCTATGCTTACTTTCTTTAATCTGTGGGCAACTGTCAAGGGAGCGTCGGTCAAGCTGAACCTGATAAGTCTGTGGATAAGTATCAGTTTCGCTGGGGCTATAGCGGCTGGAGTCACAGGGATAGCCAACGGCAATATAGCCTTCGACTCGATAATTCATAATACCATGTGGATACCTGGGCACTTCCATGCTATGATATTCTTCTCAATAGTACCCGCTGGCTTCGCGACCCTTTATTACCTAGTCCCCATGCTCACTGGAAGAATGTGGTATTCCAAGAGCCTCGGTTGGTTACATATGGTAGGGTATATGATAGGGACTACCATGGTGGTCTTTGGGTTCGATGACCTTGGCCTCGGCGGCTTGGTCAGGAGGGCAGAGGTGTTCCCGAGAATTCCTACCTACGTAACGCCAGAACTAATTGCATCGCTAGGGGCAGCCATAGCAGACGCAGCCACCCTAGTTTGGCTAGGAAACCTCGTACTGACACTCCTGAAGGGGAGAACTGCGAATCTCGAGGGAGTTTCCCTCGGCGAGGTGGTAACGGGAGTGGCCATGCAACTTGAGCCGCCCCACGGATCGGACCTATCGCTACCCATTATGTCCTCCTTGAGGGGAGTAAAGGCCGTAAAGAAGCTAGTGAGACCCCACGGACTGAAAAACTATAAAACCGATGTAACTTAGTTCAACCTCTTTTTTTCCCTATCTCCTGAAGGACTTCCTGTATCTCGGGGAATCTCTTCAGTTGATATCTTGAAAACTTCAGTTCTCCGTCTACATGTACGTCAAAGATACCGTTCTTCCCTTGTTCCAACTCCACCTTAACATCGTCGAAGTAGGATAAAATCTCCCTGGACATTTCCAAAGCCCTGTCTAAATAACCGCAGGGCCTACAATAGACTATTCTTACCTGGTGCATGAACCCCTTGAGGTTCCCCAAGTTAAATAATTATATTTCTAAACTTTCTTACATGTTCTTCGTTGTTTAAACTATATTGAGTCCCAACAAAACACTACTTTATAAGCGGAGGGGATATAGAGTAATAGATAGAAATGAGAATAGCCCTAACTTATGATAAGAACCAAAACCTTAAACCCCTAGAGGAGTCAGAGATCATCGCGATAATCGACGAGGAGAAGAGAGAGGTCGAACAATACGAGAACCCGGCTTACGGGATGAGTAAGGAGGCTACTATGGCAGCTATCCTGGAGCTGGGTCCTGAAGCTATAGTTGTGAAACCCCAATTCCTATGCCCAGGTTCGTACATGATGAGTTACGGCCAGGTTAAGTATATCCCTACCAATTACTCTACGCTAAAGGAAATACTCGATCACCTGGAGGAGGTCAAGAAGAACATTAGGGATGACCTAGAAGAGGAGATGTACGCAGAGGCCTATCCCGAGTAAATTTTTAGTCGTGCACTCTACTACACATAGGGTAGAATTGCCTCATCCTTTAGTTGCGCTTTTGATCCTGTTGCTCTCGATCCTCCTTTCTTGGATCATTGCATCGGTTCCAGTTTGGCTATCATCTAAACTATTCTCGGCTTCTTCGACGTTCGGTAAGGCCATGGTAGCCACGCTGTTGTCGGTGATCCTGTTCATCCTGATTGACGCCCTGGTCTCCAGGGTGAGCCATCCCCTAGCCCTTTTGCTGGGGCTGCTCTCCATAGTCTGGCTCTTTAAGGTGATCTTCGATGTGGGGTGGGGGAAGGCGTTCGGGATTGCCGTGGTCTCGTTCGTAATGACCGTGATCATTCTCGTGATCCTTGCAGCTGTGGGGTTGGGTCTATCGTTTCTTCTTTCCTGAAGTCCAACTTAGCGAGGAAGAAGCCCTCAGATCCGTCGAGGTGAGGAAACGTCCTGGCGACCCTCAGCCAGACCTTGCTTCTCCTGTATCCTGGGCTCCCTGTTCGGATTGGTATGAGGTAATCCTGATACCTCTCCACTTGGAACTCACCCTCCTCTGGGAAGAGGGAGCAAGTGACGTAAACTGTTGGTATACCCAATTCAAGGGCCCTCCTCAGGAGCCTAGCTTGGAGTATCTTCAATCTGACGACATCGTTCCTTTTTAGCCTGAGGGGTATCGAGGGATCCACGTTTATCGTTCCAGAATTGCTACAGGGAGCATCCATGAATATCTTATCTGCCCTCCTTACCCAAAAGTTGATTCCATCCCCTTGCACTAAGTGCACGTTCTCAACGGACCACTTCTTCATAAGCTCCTTCTGTAATTCTATCCTCTTCTTGGATATGTCCACGGCTACTACTTGGGAGGAGTTTCTGGTAAGCTGTTGAATCAGAGAGGTCTTAACGCCCGGTGAGCTCCCCACCTCCAGGATCGTCTCACCCGGTTTAGGATCCAAGACTGACACCGCAAGTACGCTGGCGCGATCCTGAGGTATCAGGGTGCCCTCCTTTACGTGAGGAAGAGTCGATGGGGGGTCTCGCAGTTTGAGAAGAAAGGGAAATTGGGGGTCTTGTTGGAACGGAACTCCACGCTCCCTCAGGTCCAACGTGATCTCCTCAACGCTGATCTTCAGCTCGTTAACCCTCGCCCACGGATAATGCGTGAAGAGACCGTTAAGTCCCTCTTCTCCTAGGAGGGGTAGGAGTCTTTCCTTAATCCATGTAGGGAGAGCCAACTTGGGATTGATGTCTTGCTTCAAGGCCTCCTCTATTTGCCTCCTCCTGTTCAAAAGAGGATAGAGCCTCTTAACTTGGGGTAGAGCCCTCAGTACCCTGAAATAAGTTTGGTAACACCCCTCCACTCTAATGCCGAGCTCCCTGACGGCTGCCTTGAACGAAGCTTCCGTGGAGAGCCCCCTCACCAAGTTTAAGAGGGCCTTCTCTATCAGCTCCAGGCACTCCTGACTCATCTCATTCACCCTGGGCTCTCCAGCTGGAATGTACCTCAATTAGTTTTTTAGTTGAAACAGCAGACGAGGTTATCATGAGGATAAAATCATACGATATAACCCTAGATTTTGACTTTAACGGTTTAACCTATCAGGGTCTGGAGACCGTATCTGTGGAGACGGAGGACGATTTGGTCCTCGATGCCCAGGGCTTAGAAATACTTGAGGTCGAGGCTAGCGGAAAGCCCATACCTTTTGGGGTGGAAAAGGACAAGGTCAGAATTAGGACAGGGAAGTTCTCTGGTGAGGTGAAGCTCAAGTTCTCAGGAAAGGTGAAGGACTCCCTAGTCGGTATCTATAAGGCTCCCTACGACGGTAAGTACGTCATCACCACCCAATTCGAGGCAACTCATGCCAGAAAATTCATTCCCTGCGTTGATCATCCGGCCTACAAGGCCACATTTAAACTCAGGGTAATCGTAAATGACTGGTTGAAGGTAATCTCCAACATGCCTTTAGAGGACGTAAGGAAGGAGGGAGATAAGGTAGTTCACGTGTTCAAGGATACTCCCCCCATGTCCACGTACCTACTCTATCTGGGCATAGGGGAGTTCGAGGAAATGAGGAATCCGGGAGTCCCTGAGATAATTGTGGCCACAGTACCAGGGAAGCTAGCTAAGGCATCATTACCAGCTTCCATGGCCAGGGACTTCATCAGATCCTACGAGGAGTACTTTGGGATTAAGTATCAATTACCCAAGGTCCACCTGATAGCTATCCCAGAGTTCGCCTACGGGGCTATGGAAAACTGGGGAGCCATAACCTTCAGGGAGACTGCACTCCTGGCTGACGAGAGGTCTGGTTTCTCACAGATCAGGAGGGCTGCGGAAGTGATAGCCCACGAGCTGGCTCACCAATGGTTCGGTAACCTGGTGACCATGAAGTGGTGGAACGACCTGTGGCTCAACGAGAGCTTTGCAACGTTCATGAGCTACAAGATTTTAGATAAATTATATCCGGACTGGTATATGTGGGGTGAGTTCCTCAGGGATGAAACTGCAGGAGCTCTACTCAAGGATTCCATCCCCACCACTCACCCCATCGAGACAGAGGTGAAGTCCCCGGAGGAAGTAGAGCAGATGTTTGACGACATAAGTTACGGTAAGGGAGCCAGCATACTCAGGATGATAGAGGGTTTCGTAGGCGAGGAGGAATTCAGGAGGGGGATAAGTTCCTATCTCAACGAATTCAAGTTCGGAAACGCTGAGGGCAGGGATCTGTGGGAGAGTCTTGAGAGGGAATCCGGAAAGCCAGTCTCCAGAATAATGCCAGAATGGATCCTGAGACCTGGTTACCCTATGGTCTCGGTAGAGTATGATGGCGGGAAACTGGTGCTGACTCAAAGTAGATTCGGTCTCCTCTCAGACGGCCAAGAGGTTTACCCTATACCTTTGACCATGGAAGTTAACGGGAAGATCATTCGAGACGTAATGGACACGAGACGTAAGGAGTTTGAAGTTGGAGCACTTAACACCTTAAACGTGAACTTGAGGAAGGGAGGGTTCTACAGGGTACTTTACAGGGACCTGAAGCCTGTGTTTAGGAGTAATTTGACCCCAGAGGAACAGTGGGGGTTGCTCAACGACTACTTCGCCTTCCTCCTAGCAGGTAAGGTGACCTTCGAGGAGTACTCCAAGGTATTGAGGCATTTTATGACTTCGGATCATCACTTACCGGTCACTGAGTTAGCAGATCAGTTATCACTGCTTTATGCAGTGAACAGCGGGAAGTACGGGAATCTGGCCCTCCAATTTCACAGAGAGCAGGTAAGAAGGTGGGAGAACAGGTCGGACATGGTCGGTAAGAGAACGTTCTCGATCCTGGCAACGAACCTGGCTAGGATGGACTTGAACTACTCCAAGACGTTAGGAGCTAAGTTCCAGGAGTATGAGAATTTAGACGGAGATCTCAAAGCCCCCGTGGCTGTAGCGTATTCTGTCTTCGAGGGACCAAAGGCAGTAGACGTGATGTTGGAGAAATATAGGACCTCTAAGTTTGACGAAGACAGGTTGAAGATACTTCAGGCCCTCCTCTCCAGTAGATATCCCCATACTGTAGTTAACGTGTTGAGCATGGTCTTTACCGGAGAGATGAAGAGACAAGATATAGCCAGGTCACTGGAGTACACCACCTTCTATCCAGATGTTAGGGATGCAGTCTGGGAATGGCTGAAGATACACTTCGAAAGGGTATCAGGCATGTATAGCGGGACAGGGATATTTGGTAGGGCTTTGAGCGACGTCATACCACTGTTGGGGCTGGGAAGAGAGACAGAAGTGGAGGAGTTCTTCCGAAAGAATCCCTTGAAGGAGAATGAGAGAGGGGTAAGACAGGGTTTAGAGATAATGAAGGCACTGTCCAGACTCAAGTGACTGGTTGATTCCGTTTGTCCTAGTTCAGGATATTAATCCTTATTTCAAATCGATAACGACATTTTCAATACAGCAGTTATGGGATTTTTCGTTAGGTATAGCCTTGAAGTCAAGGCAAAATCTAATGACTGCTGTCAATATTTATGTTCAGGGAGCTACACTTTTTTTACTCCTCAGGATCTCCTCAATGAGCCTCGTGGCCTCATCAACGTCAAACCTCATGGACATGTGATATCCCCTCTCCTTGGCGGTCTGAAGAGGTGTGGAAGTGAAGAGACCGTCAGCGTCAGCAACAATTATGCTGAAGCTCAATTCGTAGTCAATCTCGTCAACCTCTATATGTTTACTTAAGTTCTCCCTGATGTTAAGTAACTCTTCCTCTATCCTCTTCTTGTCTTCACTCTTGACAGCCATCTCTTCTTTGCACGATCTCTTCCTCCTGTAGGATATGAACATTGTCATATATATGGCCAACAATCCTACGACCAGGAATGGGAGGATTAGTGCACCCTTGACACCTCTAAGGAGCAGGACTATCCAAGAAGCTCCGACGATGGTAAGCACTATCCAAGGTAACCTGTTGTAGATTTCTACCCAAGAGGAAAGTCGTTCTATCTCTTTGTTGAGTCTCTCCTCCTCTTCTCTCCTGTAGCTAAGAGGTCTGTTCTTGAGCCATCTGGCCCAGTTGAGGTCGGGTGTGACTACCCTTACGTCCACTCCGCTGGCGGCCTTCCTTTCCAGATCCTCTACCAACGTTTCGTTCAATTTGTCAGTAAGTATGACTACTCTTTTGGTTGCAGAGTTTATCATCCCCCTTATCCTGTTGAAGACCTCCTCAGTGGTCAGGAGTTCCATTTAAACACCCTATATTATGACGATCCCTGGCATCAGTGGAAAAGCATTACTCTTCTTTCCTCTCATATCTGGGGCTGTTGGCTCATCCGCCCTATACACCTGGATCTCATCTACGTCTAGCTTCCTCATGATGAAGTTCAGGTTGTCAGTTAGCGTCTTGAACTCGTCTAACGGATAGGAAACGATGAGGCCCCTGAGTATCGCAGGGACGTTCTGCATTCTCTCCAGCATAGATCTGAGGTAGGCCTCGCTTAGACCCGTCGCGGAGCTAACGTCCCTGACGCTTTTCCTCTCCTTAATGGCCCTCACCAGACTTCTGAAGGCACCCATGTCCTCAGCACTGGCCACGTAGAACACCACCTTCTCTGGTTCCTTATTTGTCAGAGAGGCCAGCTCCTTAACTTGCCTTATTACATGCCTTATATACTCCAGCTGAAGGACTGAGGTGCCATCCACTTCAAACTCGTCTGGGGAAGGATACATCTCCAAGGAGACGAAGGAGTCGTTGAAGATGTGCCATATCTCTTCGGCCGTGTGAGGAGCTCCTGGGGCTATCAGTCTAGCCCACGTGGTCACGACCTTCTTCAGGAGCTTAGTGTTGGGTGTAGATACCATGCTCAGGTAATCCCTTAGTGTCTCGTAGAGATCAAAGAGGATTAAATTGAAGGCATCCCTGAGGTTAACTTGCTCCATCAGATCCATGATCTCCTCTATCTTTATGTGAAAAATCGATGAGAGCCATCTCTCGGGCAGGTCAACCGAACCACCATCCTTGAGTTTGGCCACGTTCTTGGCTAAGTCATACATTCTCCTAAGTTGCTCCGATATGGCCCTGACGTTATTCACGTCGAAGTCTGTGTCTTCAGATAACGCTGAAGATACCGTTAGACTGAGTCTGACAGGGTCGACACCATATTCCTCAACAGCCTTGGCCAGCGGATAGATGTTTCTGAAACTTTTGCTCATCTTCTTTCCTCCTACCCTCACGAAGCCATTGATCACCAACTGCTTAGGCAGGTAACTCTCTCCGAATATGGCCAAGTGGTTGTAAAGTAAGTAGGGCAGGTGATTCTGAATCAAGTCCCTTCCGCTATGCCTCGAGTCCAGAGGATACCAGTAGAGGAACTCTTCCCTTAGTGAGTCGAGCTCATGCTCAGGTATCCCCGTCTCCTCTGAGACCTTCTTTGGGTCGCCGTCACCTAGGAGAACATAGTTCCAGAAGGAATCGTTCAATTTCTCTGGATCGTAGTTTAACTTATGAACTATGGTATAAAAGGCGGTGTAGATGGTGGAGTCGCTCAGGCTGTCTATTATCTGGTTCTGATCCCATGGTAGTCTAACCCCTAACCCCCTGCTCCTGGAACAGGCTCTCCTCCTCAACGAGAAGATCGCTCTCTCCAAGTCCTTCCTCACCTCGTTGGGAATTATCCTCACCGAGTCCAACGTCTTTAAAGTCCACGATTTCCAGATTGGGTTATCGTAAGCTATGTACCACTGATCTCTGATCACCTTCACCACAATCTCCGCTCCACATCTGCAGTACACTGGGCCGTTAACTATCTCGTAAATACTGTCATATTTACCTAAGCTCTTCAGAAGGTTGATCACTTCCTTCCTGGCATCAGGAACCCTCTTCCCTACTACCCTCTCCCTCAGGTAGGCCCTCATATAATCGGGGACGAGATCTATCACATCGCTCCTGATGATACCTTTGTAGTACTCTTCCCTATACAGGGAATCGATATAATCCTTGAGCTCAGCCGGATTCTTAGTTCCAGCCAAGGACAATACCTCGGGTCCTGGAAAGTCCCCGTAGCCTTCGGTGGAGATCACCGGGATTACCTCGACTTCCCCCACCACCTCACTGAGAGCCAGGTAATGCAAGGGTTCGTGGGCTGGTACTGCCATGACGACACCAGTACCCACCTTAGGATCCACGTATCTCGTCCCCATAACCTTCACCTCCCTCCCCGTTAGTGGGTTCTTGACGACCTTCCCCAGTAGCTCCCTCCCCTGGATCTCCGCCTCAGGAGAGATATCATGTTGGTAGGAGAGCTTTGTGAAGGCCTCCTTGGATACCACCCACCTCCTTCCCCTGACTATGACGTAAGTTGCGGAGGGATCTATCAGGATAGCTGTACATCCAAATGCTGTCTCTGGTCTGGTAGTGGCAGCTGGGAACACTAAGTCCTTCCCCTCGAACTCTATTACGTCCATTTCCTGGATTTCTGGTTCCACGTCGCCCTTAGTGTCGTGCATCCCGACTGGGAAGTTATCGTTGGGGCAGAATCCTACAGCGTCCGTGGAGGTGATTACGTAACCTCTCTCCTTAAGTTTCCTGAACTGCCACTGGACGAACTTCTCGAATCTGGGATCCACCGTGGTGAACTCCCTCCTCCAGTCAACACTGAGGCCTAGGGCCTTGGCCATCCTCTTCATATCATTCCTGAAGTACTCTGCAAGCTTAAACGGATCCTGGAACTCGTTGATCTTCTCGTCCGGGATGTTGTAGAGGTTCCTGAAGTCTGATATTATGTCCTTATCCCCTCTCCTTATTGCCTCTGATATGGAGAGGATGGGAGTACCGGTGAACTGGAAAGCGAAGGGGAAGAGCACGTTAACTCCCTTCATTCTGTAATACCGGGCCAATATGTCAGCGGTCACGTACGTTCTCCCGTGTCCTATGTGAAGGGGGCTGTTGGTGTAAGGGAAGGCAACCGTGATGAAGAACTTTCCTCTAGTGGAGGGATCAGCGTGGAAGAGGTTGGCCTTCTCCCACTCGCCCTGCCATTTCTTTGCGATCTCGTTGTAGAAACCTGCTGAGTCCATATCCTCTATACTGTGAGGTTCCTTATTACTTTGCACGGTGTTTGAGCGAGCTACGGTATGACCTCTGTGGAGTCTTTGGTAGGGTCGTACCTGAGATCCTCTAGCTTGACTACTCCTTCCTTGATTAGAGCTTGGACGTCAGGAATTATTGAGAGGACTTCCCTGAGGTAGGCCTTGTTCACCTGATCTACCTCCCTGAATCCCTCCTCACCCCAATACTTTTCACGTGAAGCGTAAAGACACCTCCCTCCGCAGTATCTATTGAACTCGCAGACCTTGCACTCCTGAGGGAGAGGATCGTGGAGTCTGCTGAACCCTCCTTCCACTGTCCCGAGCTCCGCCCACTTTTCCCTCACAGCTATGGGACAAGATAGTATCCTCCCATCCGTACTCACTGAGACCGAATTGTACCCTGCTCCACAGGGAGATCCCCTGTATCCCTCGAAGAAGTGGGCACTTATGACTCCAAGTATAGGAATCAACTTTACAATGCGACCCTGCCTTAGGTTCTCGAGGAAGAACCTAACCAAGGATCTTATACCAGGCAGGTAAACTCTGTTGGCCCACTCCTCCACCTTCCATCTGTCCGTCCACACCACGTTCAGTTGCCAGTGGACCTTTTCGAAGATCCCCAGGTTCAGTAGGTGCATGACGTCGAGGTAGATGTCTGTATCCTCCGTTACCGTCATCCTGGCTATGGTCTCTACTCCCAACTCTCTAAGGTACTTGGCGTTAGCCACTACCCTGTCGTGGATCCCCCTCCCCCTGTGTTTATCTGTCACCTCCTCCCTTCCGTCTATCGAAAGGAGGGCCACATCCATTCTTCTCCAATACCTCTCTGGTAACAATCTGACCATCGTTCCGTTGGTCTGTATACCGTACCTGTCTGCCTTCACCATATCCATGAAGTTGGCTATGAACCGGGGATTTGATAGAGGCTCACCGCCGTAAAAGATCACTGTGGCCTCAGGGTCTGCCTCAACCATCCTTTTCAGCTTTCCCAGATCATATCTCACGTTCCACGGCACAACGGCCTTATCGAAGGATCCCCCACAGTAGTTACAGGCGAGGTTACACTTCCCTGAAGTGAAGATGAGCCAAAGCACGACTATGAGATATTTGGCAGGGTTAAAAAGCGGGAAATTAAGCTAACCTCGATTCGTCTGGAATGCTCTGACGTACTTCTGTGCAGTCTTAAGGGCCACGTCCTCCTGGGACTCCCTAATTTCGTGATAGAGACTCAGCGTCAGCCACACCTTCCTTAGGGCCGTGTCCAGAGACCTTTGAGATACTTCGTTTAAATCCACGGATATCTCGACGAACTCGTCCGACTGGATCAACCTCACGCCGTACTGTCGCAGGACGTCGTTCACCAGATCCCTACCCAAGAAGTCTTCTAGCTTGAGATCTGTGGTGTCCATCTCCCCAACCTTGAGCTTAAAGGTTATGTAGTCTCTCCACAAATCCGGCCTCATGAGGACCTCCCTGAGCCTGTCCACCGAGGGGATGGGATTGAGGAGCGCAGTCAGCACCTCATTGGAGACTGATCTGACAGGGTAGAGGAGAACGGCATAGCTCTCCAACTCCCTGGCCAAATATTCGCCCTCTCTTCCCCTCAACCTCAACCACTCCCCCTCGCCCTCGATCCTGTACCTAACTATCGACTCCCTGAAGGAATACAGGTTCAAGTGAAGCTCCAACCTGAGGGGCTCAGTGGCGGTCCGGTCATCATCAATCATGCAGTGCTCGACCTCATCACCGTGAATAGGGATCAGCGGAGTCCTTTATATCATCTATCGTGTTACGGGGTAGAACTATCATCATCGTTACGACAACTGATTACACTATTAAAAAACTTCTTCCTCACGAGATAACAAAGTTCACACATGTGATGATAAGACCCTCCTCCGTCCCTAATCATCCTTGCTAATATCCTTATATCATCCATAATCTGTTCGTCATCCCTCATCTTTCTGACCAGTACGTCGCTTCGGGCTTTGCTCCTATATTTAGCCACTGTAGTAGTAGACACGCTGAAAAGTGTTGAGACCCTAGAGTAAGGAACGCCTAGATCCAGCAACTCCATTATCAGCAGGGCCCTTATGGCCGGTAGGATTCTGTTGGAACCTATCTCACAGGCTAATTTCATTACATGCGATACTAAGTTATGGTAATTTAAAATTAAAGTGCACAATCTTTCCCTTCCGTAATTAAACCCCGTTAAAGTTTATACTCCCTCCCTCTCCAATAGACCTTATCCCTCCTGTAGTTAAGGATTAACATAATCCACGCGAAATAGAGACCTAGCACTGAGGCAAAGGAGGGAAGTAACGATTCTTTCCCCAATTTGTGAGACCTGTGAAGGTTCTTGATGATCCAGAGCAGGAGAGGGGAGAGGAAGATAGGATTCAATGAGATTAGGAATAATATCAAGAATGATGAGAAGACACCACCAACCACGAGATAAGCCTTAGCCCCCCTAGGAGAGTACTTGACTATAGTGACGATCTGTCTAGAGCTCCATCTGGCTAAGTCCTTCTCGTCATAGATGTTAATGGGTATAACGTCTCCCAAGAAAGCTATTCTACCACCTCTCCTCTTGACTATCCGGGTTAGTGTACAGTCATCACACCACTCACCTGAGAGCTCCTCCTCGACCTCCCTATCAAGGAAATCCCTTCTGAAGGCCATGGATCCTCCCCAGAGGAAGGTACCGTTGAGGGCCTGAGATTCGAAACCGAGAGTCCAGAACCCTGCCCTGAGCACGTTTCTCAGTGATGCCCTAATGGGCCTCGGCCAAGAAAAGGTTGTGACTGCAGTGTAATTCTCCAGTCTCGATACCATGCCCTTCAACCAATGGGGAGGGTAAAAGGTGTCGGAGTCCGCGAAGACTACCACCTGGTTCCTAGCCCTACGTAGACCGCTGAGTTGTGCTCTGATCTTTCCACTACAACTCCTACAGGGAAAATCACTCGTGACGACCTCAACCCCTAAACCCTTTAACCTCTCAGCCAACCACTGTTGATCCTGATCTATAACGTACACGACCTGGTACCCCGGAGGGAAGTCCTGGGAGAGGAGGGATTTGACGTTACTCTCCAGTGAAATGTCCCAATCCCTGATCGGTACTATCACCGTTGCCGGTAGAGCGAGAGAACCCTTGTGAGTAAAGAACTCCCTCTCCTTTAGGATCTGAACTAAAAGTAACGAGTCAGTCAACACAGGGAGAGCTAGCAGGTATAGGATTGGGTTCATCAGGCCTTAACAAACTTCACCCAATTAAAAGGTGCCTACAGCAGTCATTAGATTTTGCCTTGACTTCAAGGCTTCCTAACGAGAAATCCCATAACTGCTGAGGTACCTAGATGAGTTGCGGAGACGTAAAATCGGGGACGCGTTAGCCAGGGAAGACCTTCAACGACCCTCTCGGAGTCCAGGATACGACCCGGAAGGGGAAACTCCCTCGGCTGATAGTGATTGAAGCGAGATGTGGAGAAGGTTTGACGTGGTAGTAGAAACCTTACGCTTTAACGGGGCTGTCGATCGTACCTGCACTCCCTAACCCCCCGTTCACGAACGCGTGCATGTACCTCTTCAACTCCTGATAAGCCTCGGACGTGGGTTTCAAGCTGGATAGGATTTCACGGAACCCCTCGACTTCGTAGGTCCAGGTCTCAGATCCGTTTACCCATCCAACCTCTCCTCTCCCTGACTCTAACCAATGCGTAGTGTGAAGCCCTCTATTGTCGTTCAATATAACCGTGAGCTTCAGCCTCCTCTCGCTGACCATTCCCGGCCTATCCTTAATGAACTCCCTCCCTAAATCGTACTCCACGGACTTCGTTGCGAAATCGAGGAGCCTACGCTCATCCACGTAGAGCTTCCCTAGGTCCCTCATGAAAATGATGGGTAACGAGGTAGGGATAGCGATTTCCATTCCTAGGGAGGAGAGGTCTTGAGCTCCCTCCTCTACAGCTCCGCTCAGTTCATTCTCCATGCGTGTCCTAGCCTCCTCCCCCTTGAGAACAGTTAACGAGTGCATGTCGAAGAGTCTCTGATTGTCAAAAGTTAACCTCTTGTCGTGGGTGAGATACCTTATGCTCACCTTGTTGTTTACCTTTTGAACCTCGACCACTCTCCCTCTCCAATTACATTGAGCTAGGAGACTTCCCTCAGACGCCACTAGTCTGATACTTAGCTCCTTTATCCACAATAGATGCTTCACCCTTGCCTAAGCCTTGTTCCACCGTCCACCGGAATGACTACCCCGTTGACCCATTGGGCCTCATCGCTCATCAGCCACGCTGCCACCAACGCGAAATCCTCAGGTGGTGCCTTGACGTCCCCCAGTCTCCTGAGGGACCTCCAATCCCTGTTAGGCTCGAAATCTCCGTCTATCCAGCTTGGGGCTATGCCGACGACCCTGATATCCTTGTCTAATAACTCCGCTGCAAGGATCTCGACCGCCTTGGCTGTCCCTGCCTTAGCCACAGCGTAAGAAAGCTGATCTGGAGATGCCTTATCCACGGCCCTGAGGGCAGATACCAATAAGATCACGGATCCCTTCCTGAGAAGGTCAAGGAAGGCCGAGACGGCATAGATGGGGAACTTCACATGATTGTTCAGCATCGAATCCAGGGCCACGGGATTCTCCACTCTATCCTCCTCATAGCCTCCTATCATGATCGCAATCCCGTCCAGTTTGTCGGCTACCTTTCTTACACTCTCCTTTAGCTTAATTGCCGACTCGGGAGAGCTAACTCCTCCCACTATTATATCTACTTTTCCCACTCCAGCTATGGACTCCTTAATTGATTGAAGTTTCCTCTCATCCCTGGATACCAGGATGACCTTAGCTCCGTCCTTGGCCAAGAAGTAAGCAAGGGCATAACCCAGCCCCCTACTAACCCCCAGTAGTAGGAAGGTCTTACCTGAAAACCTCATGTTGGATATCACTGTGGTGACGGGGATTTAAGTAATAGTTTAATCTTGTCGGGTTCGGACTGAGGAAGGCTACAGGTGTTCCCCACACATATGTAGGCCCTGCTGCCATTCCCGTACTTGATCATGGATCTCACGAGGGGGGTCACGAGGTCTCGGTCCTCAATCCTTACCCTCTCGACGAGCTTCAAAGGATGGTATGTGAGCAAGGCTTCCCTGTGCAGTTTATCAGCGAGACCGTCACCTTCATCTATCACCACTACGTGGGCCAAACCTCTCTGCGTTGCCCCAATGGAGCTGATTATTCCAGCATAAAAGGGAGGTCCCTGATAGTAGTCCCCCAGCATCTTACCCAAGGTCTCTTCTGGTACCTTGAACCTGTCCTCGATCAGACCGAGCTTCAATATCCCCCTCAACGCTAGGGAGTTCGGTGACTCATTGGGGGTATCCATAACTGGAACCTCCCTGGAGTCCCTAGAGTCCGTGAAGCCCTCAGGTTTGAGGAACGACATGAGCTCCTCACCCAGCGAGAGGGAGAGATCCCTGTACTTTAAGTCGCCCGTGACCTCGTAAGCTGAGAGTGACGCAAGGAGGGCAGAGGCGTAGTCCTCCAGGAGTCCCTCACCTCCTCCTTGGAGCCTCCTAGAGACTCTCCTCCTCAACTCGCCCACCACCCTCAGGGCTTCTTTCAGCCCCATCCCCGTGAGAGGGAAAGCCCTGATGATTCCCTCGGCGATCCTGCAGTTTGGGTAGGTGTAGAGGTTATCGTCCCTGAAGGGTTTCTTTCGGGTGGAGTCCCTATAGGTCCTGAGAGTCTCCCTCACTCTCCTGAGGTGTGTCAAGAACGACCCCACGTCCAGTCCGAGGTGCTTAGCCAAGTCGGAAGAATCGTCCCTGAGTCTCAAGACTCCGCCAGGTAGGTTAGCTTCACCTACCAGTTGAAACACCTTGTTCACTAAATCCCACTCCTTCCCTGAGGCCTCCATCAATTCCTTCTTCTCCCAAACGTAAAAACCTCCCTCCTCCCCCTCCGAGTCGGCGTCTACACTCGACGCAAAACCCACCTCAGTGGTCATCTCTCTAAGTACGAACTCTAAGGTCAGTTCCAGGGCGTCCAAGGCCTGAGGGTCACCCGAGGTCAGGTAGGCGTTCAAGTAGTCCTCCAGGAGTTCCGCGTTGTCTATGAGTAGCTTCTCGAAGTGAGGAACGTTCCACTCCCTGTCCGTGGCGTATCTGTGAAATCCCCCTCCCACTTGGTCGAATATTCCCCCTTGGTACATTTTCTTGAGGGTGAAAAGGGCCAACCTCTTATCGACATCGTCCTTCGTCCAATGGGAGTAACTCAGGAGTAGATTATCCACGGTCGGATGAGGGAACTTCATCCCAGTCCCTAATCCTCCATACTCGAAATCGAAGGAGGATAGTACCGAGGATATGGCAGTCTCCACAACGTCAAAAGACGGGGTTTGGCTTGCCGAAGGTGAGTAGTCCATCAGGGCTAGGGCAGCTTCCTTTATTTTGCCCCTCTCCTCTCTCCATATCCTGAGGATCTCCTTCAACAACCTCTTCATTCCTATCCTTCCGTACATGTCCACTGGAGGAAAGTACGTCCCTCCGAAGAACACAGTTCCCTCAGGCGTCATGAACACTGTCAAGGGCCATCCCGACTCTCCCGTTATACTACTCACGGCCCTCTGCAGTTTTCTGTCTAGAGAGGGCATCTCGTCCCTGTCCACCTTCACTGCGACGAAGTTTGTGTTTATGAATAGCGCTATCTCTGGATCTGAGTACGTCTCCCTATCCATCACGTGACACCAGTGACACCAGACTGCCCCCACGTCCACTAGCACTGGCTTATCCTCCCTTTTGGCCCGTTCAAAGGCCTCCTCTCCCCAAGGGTACCAATCCACCGGTTGCTCCGCCGCCTCCCTTAAGAAGGAACTGTGACAGTCCTTCAATCTATTCATATGTACAATTGAGAATGGGAGAGTTTTAAATGGAGTTAATGAAGAGATTAAGGGTGATGAGATCTCGGGTTGCCAACGGGTGAGGAGAGTCTTCAGCGCTGATCACTTCCTCCTGAAGATCCAATAGATCCCTCCCACGGTGAGTAACAACCCCACCCCAGCTAGGTTCAGGTCTTGAATATCCTTGTGTGGAGGTGCCTTGACGAACACAGCTGTAAGATTGGTGTTGTTGTACATCAGGATCCACCTCTCCTGCGAGCTCACGTTGTCTGACCAACCCCGAAGTACGTTTCCAGGGAGAGCGAGTGCACTCAAATAGACTATCTCGCCGCCCCTCACCTTGAACGAGACCCTTGAAGTCACGATGGCTGAGGTGGAGTTCTGGAACTTGACCTTCACTGTACCGTTACCGACCACGTTAATAGTGAGAGTGTAGCTCGTTGGAACCAAAGTGACGTTAATGGAGTTCATTGTTTCAGGGAAGAAGGTTATGTTCTGCCTTGCGAGACCGTTTATCAGTACCGTCGAGAAGGGCTGGAACGAGACTACCTCGGCTTGCACGGATTGGTTAGGAAGATACACGGTGGTGTTTCCGTTAATTGTCAGGAAGGTTCCGTTGCCGTAATATAGAACTACGATCGCCTGACCTCCCTCTATTGTGATGTGAAGGGGGAACGTGTGGGAGGCAGACGCCATTAACAAGAGAAGAAGAGCCACATTGAGGCCCATGCTACATGAAGGGAATATCAAGGGGGGAGATCACCGAAAATGGGACTAGCCCACGCTGAGGCGGGGAGAAGCTTGCAAAGGAGCGGTTGTGAAGCTACTATCGAAGGAGTTCATTACGTGGTTGGGTAGCCCCCTCACTTAAATACCAGTTCCCGTACGTTAAACATGGCAGTCACTGAGGAGGTAAGCGTCACTTAGACTCCCCGGTCAAAGCTAGTCTCGGTGGGGCTCACCTCTACACCCCGTCGAGACCACGTATCCGTGGCTATCAAGCCCGAATCATCAGGGAGGGGTTGATGCGGAAACTGTGAAGATCAGCCTCCTGGGTCTCGGGAGAAGGGGGTTTATCCTTCACGATGGCTCACGATATGGCTCCCAGACAGTAAAGCGGATGAGGAACCCAACCTTAGCTGATCTGTGACGAGGGGTTGTTTACCTGAACCTCGTATTTTTAAACTGAAAATGTCATTTGGGCATGTGAACTTAGTAGTCAGGATCCACGACAGGGAAATCGACTTGTCGAACTCGCCCGTCGTTATTCAGGGGAAGGAAAGGTACCAAACGTCGAGGGCACTGTACTATCTCCTGAGAACCCTGAACTTGATCCCCAGGCTCTATGGAATCCAAGCGAACGATCCTCTGGAGGGTTGGAAGAGGGGGTTCAAAGAAAGGTTCAGATCCATCTTGAGGTCCAATCTGGAACCCGGAAAGGTCATCCTTGATGGGAGCTTCCGGTTGGACACCGGCCCCCTTCTCATAACTGGTGAACTGAAGGGATGGGACTGTCAGGCCGATGTGGTGCTTAAGGAGAGTCCCGCGGAAGTCGAAGCGGGAGTTAAGGGAATGATACAGGTGGACTCCTTCTTCTTCTCTAAGATGTGGAGACCCAGACCTTTCCTAGTTCCAGGCTCCAAGGACGGCATCCTCGCCGGCTTCCACAGATTCCTCCTCCTTCAGACCGAGGGGGCCCCTGGGATTCCCAAGACATTGGGGATCATAGCTGAGTTCATAAACTCCATTGTTTTGCCTCACAACTTCAAGGCAGAGGTCTTGGGCCATGACATTACCGTGAACGTGAACGAGGGGCTTTACTTGGACGGAAGCCCTCTATATAACGCTGATCCAGAGGTCCTGAGCGTTATAGCCATGAGACTTGCAGTAGGCTTTGCACCAGAGGGAAGTGTGCTGATCGTGGAGGATCCAGAAGCACACCTCTCCGCTGAGTCACGGGGAGAGGTGATGAGGGCCCTGTCCTCCTTCAAGGGGACTTTAATATTGGTCACCGAGGATGAGGGCTTCCAAAAAATAAAGAAAACCTGAGCGACCGTTTGTCCCTACACTTTGATTTCACTCATTTTATGTTCATTCATGATGCAGTGAAGGGACTTAGCCCTCAGCAACCTATCCGACTTCAAGGTAGGTGGGTTACGGAACTCCTTTGAGCCCAACGGCACGGGGCTCACATCTCTGCAATCCCTCCCACCCTTTTGGGCAGAGCCCACATCAAGTGAGAGTTCATCTTTTATCAATAAAAACATAATAAACGGATATAAAAAACATTTCTGTTAACATGAAAAAGGATTCAGCCCGAACTTATCGGTGGCCCGATCCTAAATATGGTCAGGAACCTAAGATCCATCATAAATTTTGATTTGTAATGGGACTTTCCCTCAAGCCACCTTGCGATCAAGGGAAGATCCAGTCAGCAGTTACTAGATTTCACCTTGATTACAGGTAGATATTTTAGGGAAAGTCCAGGGACTGCTGTTCGGTAGGCACCTTTCTCGTGTTACCACGGTAGAACAACCGAGACTATAACATTCCTGTGTAACTTTTAAACATTTTAATCACTTTTAAATCCAATACGACGTGGGTTATGCTCATATGGTGTTACCAAGGAATTTCCTTTTGATGACCTCCTAACTGATGACGGGCACCGCTCACGAGGCGGTAGATCCAGAATTCGTGACTGGTGCACAACAGCTGCCGCGAACGACTCTAAACCTTGGAGAGACCAACGAACCCAGCCTAGACAGTTAGTATTCAATGGATGAATTCGTTTTTAGAAAAATATTTATAACACCTTAATTAGCGTTTCTTTTTCCGCTGGATTGTGGCTGTCAAGGAGTGCCTTAGAGCGGTGGGAAAGCAGACTCTCTCCAAAATAGCCGCGCTATCAGTGGACGCCCCCGCTCACACGATAGTGTTCCTTGACGAAAACGACCAGCCGCTGAGGCCGTCGCTAATCTGGGAAGACCAAAGAGCTTCAGAGGAGGCTGAAGCAATAAGGGCAGAAGACGGCGACTTGATACAATCCATCTGTTACAACCAAGTCAAGCCCATTTTCGGGTTGCCTCAACTCATGTGGGTGATGAAGAACGACAGCCAAACTTGGAAAAGGACGGCTAAGCTGACGTTCATCAAGGACTTCGTAAGAGGATTCCTCACAGGAAGCGTGGAGTACACCGACCCCGCCGATCCAATTGGTACACTCTTCTTTGACGTGAATAAGAAAGACTGGTCTGATTACTTATGCGACAAGTACGGCATAGACAAGGAGAAGCTACCGGACATAAGGCAAGCGACCTCAATTGGGGGCGAAGTGAGCAAGAAGGCTTCCAACGAGACCATGTTGCCAGAGGGCATTCCTGTCAAGGTCGGGACAATAGATGTCGCGACGGATCACCTTGCGTCGGGTGCCGTGGAAACCGGTGACTTGATGATAAAAGTCTCCACCGTGGGGGTGCTCTCCATCGTCGTCGACAAGCCACTTCAACGAACGGTGAATTACACCATTCCTGTCAGGGAGAAGTGGATTTCAAAGTCCAACACCTTGTACGCCGGCGCTTCGTACAAGTGGGTAAGGCGGCTATTCTCGGAAGAGTCGTACGAGTCGATGGATGCTCTCGCTGCGCAGAGTCCTGAGGGTAGTAATGGGCTCCTCTTCCACCCGTATCTCGGCGGTGAGGCATCTCCATATTGGTCCTCCCAAATGCGTGGAGCCTTTCATGGTGTGTCATCTACAACCTCCCGATCTGATGTCTTTCGGTCGGTGTTAGAGGGCGTTGCGTTTTCTCTTCGTGATTCCCTATCAGAATTCGGGGATCCCCCAATCGGTCATGGTGTGATAGTCGGGGGTGCTGCCAGAAGTGATCTGTGGTGCCAGATAATAGCAGATGTTCTTCAGGTCGAAGTGTCTAGGGTAAGGCATTCGGATGCTGCATACGGCTCTGCAATGATAGCGGCCAGCGCCGACGAGTTACTTGGGGATCTCATAAAGAGGTGGGTTATTACTGAGAAATCGTTTTCGCCGAATCGGAGAACCACTTATGGGGATATGTTCGAAAAATACAGGAAAATAGCTTCCTTCTTGGCTTCACTTATGTCAAAGTGACGTTGAGTGCTCAGAATCTATCCGCTCAACGCGGGTTCGGTGCTTGTGGATAAGTCAATCTTGACAGCACACATGAATTACGGAATAAAGATAGAGGTACCTTCAATCGTTTGGCTGATAGAGGGTGGGCCAGAACTCGTCATAGTGGACACTAGCTTCGGTTCCCCAGAGTTGATGGAACAGTGGCACTGGCCTGTCAAGCGTACCCCAGACCAAGAGATAGCGAAGCTTCTGGAAAACAGGAACATCACTCCATCTGAGGTCGGAGCCGTGGTCATCTCCCATCTCCATTGGGATCACTGCTGGAACCTGAACCTCTTCAGGAAATCCAGAATCGTTGTCCAAAAGTCAGAGTTGGAGTACGCTCAGAATCCGCTGTATTTCCACGCTTGGGCATTCGATTCTCCCTCAACGGGGCGGAAAGCGGATTGGCACCAAGCCAAGTTCACGGAAGTCGATGGCGACTACGAGTTATTCGACGGCGTTCGATTGCTGTTAACACCCTCCCATACCTACGGCGACCAGTCAGTTCTTGTGAACCAAAAGTATCTGATAACTCCGGACTTGGTTCCTTTGTTTGAAAATTGGACAGGCAACAAACTCATCAGACACATTCCTCCTCCGTATTACGATGCCAAGGCCATAGCCGAGAGCTTCAGGAGGGTGGAGAGTTTGATGGAAACCTCGAATGTGAAGATCCTTCCTTCCCATGACTTCCTGGTTCTTAAGGAGCAGTACTACCAGTGATGGCTTCAGCAGTCATCAACCCAGAAACAGCAGTTATGGGAATCTTAGGGAGGTAATACGAAGAAGTCGGTATTAGCGAGAAGTTTTTAATTTTAGACGTCGTCCCGCTGAAAAGATAAAGATGCCAGACCGGAAGGGACAGGTCGAACTGGCTAAGGAGGATCTGATCAAGGCGGTCAACCAG
>Ga0080006_1136281_pt1 | contig 23474 bp, 19 predicted proteins | sample RS3BMetagenome_FD_69209 | JGI IMG/M metagenome (GOLD analysis project Ga0080006, IMG submission 69209) | Ferric oxide microbial mat and aquatic microbial communities from Rainbow Spring, Yellowstone National Park, USA - RS3B (SPADES... ...
CGAAAAAGTACCGTTCTGGGTGCGTACCGTTCACGACATGCACTGGGAGAAGGGCGCCTCATCCGCCCGCTGACCGCAGCATGACTGACTTGGAGAAATGCGGAGGTTTTCCTCAGGCTAGCAATGAAAGCATCATGTCATTCCGCGATCATATCTCCACTCGACAGCATGCTTTCCTTCTCTAGGATACCTGCGATAACGCAGACAGCAACAATTGCGCGTGCTGGTGCATGCATCCCAGAATTCACTACTCTGAGCGTAACGAGATATGCTTCCAAAGCCGCATACACACCAGCTCTGGAGAACCGCTGCTTCCATGGATAGGCACCACGAAGCCAAAGTCAACGCGAAGGGAGCGCTGCGCTGCAGACAACGAGAACGACAACGACGGACGTTCACCAAGCCAACCCAAAAGTCGTGGTCCATCGAGAGACACACACGACGACGTGCTTCTGGTACGTGCTGGGCATACGTTGTCACCGTCGACGCTTGGAAAGGCAACGAACGCACCCCGACAAGAACACCCGTCGCTGCAAACGAGCTAGGCCTCAAGCCCGATTCTAAAGCAAGCACCAACCACTTCGGAATATCGTGCGTTGTAGATCTTGGTAAGCACATGACAGAAGCAGTGAGACCTCCATACCACTGTTACCGACTCGTATTGCTCGCGACACACCTCAACACGATACCTTGGTAGCAGCAGCGGTTGTTCGCGTCGCCCCCAGGCACCGAGAAAGCGGTGCATTCATCGATCCGGTACTCGTGCACGAGCCGCTGCTCATTCGGTTGACGCGCTCAAGCTAGCGGCATACGCACCTGAACACATAAACCTCGGCAACGACGCTGTTGCGTATGCAGGTACTCATTCTCGGAGGTGGCATTGCTGGTGTGACCTGTCTTGAGACGCTGGTTGCGTACGCGAACGACTTCACCACAGATACACACATTACTCTAGTGTCCGCGACGTCGGCGTTGCGGCGGGCGGTGCCCTATGGTCAACGCGGTCGACACATTGCCGCCTACAGACTCGAAGAGACCTGCAGCGACCCCTGGGAGGCGCTTCCATGGGTAGACGTTCTCATCGGTGTTGTCGAGCAGGTTCGAGTCGCTGAACGCTGCGTCTACGTGCGGGTCGGCGACGGAGCACCGCAAGGCAGGCACTCGGCGGGCGATGTTCTCCAGCTGCGCTTTGATTATCTCTGTATCTGTATGGGCGCAGTGCCGCGCATTCCAAAAGTCGTGCATCAAGCTTGTGCTTCCTCTCGTGTGCTGAACGAGCGCATCCTTACGCTCCGCGACACCGACTCTGCCGATCGGTTTCGCAAACTCCTGCAAGACCTGGTAGCGCGTCGACAGCGGCGGCGGGGGCGCCCCTCAGAGCCTCGCGTTATGATCCTCGGCAACGGCGGTATCGCCATGGAGCTTGCCTACGTGCTTCCAGAGGTCGCACACGTGGACTGGGTCATTCGAGACGCGCACATTGGTCATACATTCTTTGACGCTGCGCTGTCCAACGTGCTGTGGAGTTTGCCGACTGCGCGACGTCCGCGTCGCAGGCAAGCAACTGCATGGCTCCTGGCACCGACACGCTCGTTAGCAGTGGAGTCATCACCGCGCCGCGTTTTGGGGGCTGGACTCGGTCCCGACTGGATGCAAGGCGGTAGACGAGACCAGAAGCAAACCGTGCTGGAGCCTGCGCAGATACGAGTCGTACACGGGCATCAGCACTGGGACCAAACCTCATCTGTACCTGACGCTGACCTGCCGAATACAAACTCAGATGCGGAACAGGGTTCCACAAAGCGACTCTGCCTGCATCAGTGTTGTACGGTGACCTCCATTGCGTGGGACGCTCCGGGGAGTACCACAAGCGATGACGCCGCCGTTGATGCAAGCAGTCAAGCGTCGCTTACAGACGCTTGTCTGCGAGTAACGCTCTCGGATGGTGGAGTTGTCTTCACCGATGTTCTGCTTTGCGCCACTGGTGTTCGTGGAGCAGCGGTGCCCTCGTATTTTGATGCAGAGGGCCAGAGACTGCTTCGTTGGGTGCATCTAGATCCGCCATTGCCTTTTGGTACGCATTGTCGTCGTCGTTGTGATGGAGTCGACGACGCCAACAGCGCATCGGACCCTGGAGAGCATGGTGGATCTCCAGGCGCTTCTGGTACCGTCGTCGCTGCGGACACCGAGGACGCCGAGGATACCGGCATCGCTGTCGATGAGCACCTGCGGACGCATGCCAGGTACATTTTCGCTGCTGGAGACTGCTGTGTTGTGCAGGGCGCTTCGTCGTTGGCTGGTGACGAGACGCCACGCCTCTGGTTCCAAATGCGTCTATGGAGCCAAGCGAGGATGATGGGCGCTCGCGCAGCTCGATCCATTGTTCGTGACCTACTGGTGAGCCGGCCACGAACCTGGGCGCGCGCTCTCAAAGAGCAAGGTCCAAGCGAGGCCGGGCAACCCGAAGCGGCCGTCCTCGCACCGCCACAACCTGCACCACCAGCATCACTATCGCGGGATGAGGTCGCGCAGATGGAGGCGGCCGAGCCCCTCGACATGGAACTCTTCTGCCATGTTACTGAGTTCTGTGGAATCAAGGTGGTTTTAATGGGTCGGTATCGGCTCGAATGTGCGCAGAGCAATAACCCGGAGGTGCAGGTTCTCGAGTCATTGCGTCCCGGTGAGGATGGAAATCCCACCTCGTTGCAATACATTCGGGTTATACTCTGCAAGAATCGTCTCATGGGTGCCGTGCTGCTCGGTGAGACGGATCTCGAGGAAGTTTACGAACATCTGCTACTGAACCAGCTGGACGTGGGCTTCCTGGGATCGGCGCTGGTGGACGGATCGCTCGACCTTGCTGACTATTTCGACTAGAATGTACAGAGCTGTGCGCGGATGGCTCTCGAGGCGATGCCGTCCACCAAGCGACAGCCGCAGCGTCCATGATTGGTATGTTTCAAGCGTGGATCGGCGTCGGCGCCGAGCGGAGCCTCATGCTGCGGGCGTCTGCGTCGCCACTGCGGTGGACGAGCCAGCCTGCGCATGGAGCCACCGCTGCTGAAACATGCCAGAGAGCCTGCTAGGCTGCAGCTGGGCACCAGGAACTAGAGCGATGCTGCAGCTGGAGCATTCTTGGTAACAGCGATGCATTCCGAATATTGCCGCTCATGGAGCTCAACCAGCACGGACTGAGCGTCCTCAAAACCGCCTCCAGAACACTGAAGAGTGCGCGACCCGCGTGCAACTCGAAAAAAACTCGGCCTCGTCTCGTTGCTCGCACCGCTTCGGCTGCAGGTGATGATCTCCTGCGTCTCTAAGCAACAATAATCAGATACGGAGACGACTCGAACAGCTCGTGCGAACTCGTGACCATTCCAGATAAAACAATCGAGCAGCAAGGCTCGAACAGTTCACCGGAGACAGCACATTGAGCACCTGCATGATGCTCGACATCGCCCCGTGCAGGTAGCGCGTAGAAGAGCATAGTGCTTCGCAAAGGACTTGAAACGATCCAGGCTCTGACTTGTTAAGCGGGATCCCTGGAACAAGTACCGTGCTTGCTTGCTAGCTTCTGGAGTTCTCCTCGCAGCTAGGGTGACTCCGGATCTGACGCTCGCTGGAAATCCTTCGCGTTCACTACGGCGATCGGCAACGCACAAGTTCTGTATACGCCCGCTCTGCCACTAGCGTGCTGCATAAGTCGACCCCGCTGTCCAATCTATGACGAATAAGCGCTGCAAAAGCCGCAGCTGCCTACGGAAGCCGCTGTTGCGTTCATCCCCGCGACACCAAGTTGTCCCGCAGACGCAGTAGACGATTAGACGCGTACCACTGCGTCCATGACACGCTAAAAACACGCGTTTTCGTGATCAATCCCCATCGACATCCCACGTGTCCATGTACGCACAGCGCACGGGCGCGGACACCGCAGCCACTCGTTGGCCTCACGTCGAGCCTGGAGCCTCGCCAGGACCCTCTGGCGTCTCTCCTTCCTGATCTTGGCCACCCTCATTCTCGGTTCGCTTGATTTCCTCAATCACCTGCAGACAGCGCTCCAGACGTGACTTGGAGTTCCGTTCAACTCGTTCAAGAGTCTCAAGCAGTGTCGTCACATCCGCTTCGAACTGGGTGCGCCACTGCGCTAGCTCAGTGCGCTGCTGCTCCACTTGCGACCGTAAACGCGCATACTTCTGCTTCAATGCAGTTTCGTTGGCTTTTAGTTGCTCATGAACGTTCCTAAACAGTTCATCAGACGAGTCGGTAGTGCTCATGAGGGCGTCGCTTACGCGTCCGCAGTGCTTTGCAGGCAGGCAGGCAGGCAGGTCTTTGGAATGCAGAACGACGACGCCCTTGGGGCGGTATCGGCGGCTCGCGTAGGCCCACGAGGCGGTGTAGCGTTCCTTGCACACCTTGACGTTTGGGCATAGATGGACCCGAAACATCCCAGAGATCGGTCCGGACAAAACAGAAGACGTCAAGCAGGGACCAAAGCTACCAGTGCAAGGCCTGCGACAGGAGGTTCTGGGACGCGGAACCGCGGCTGGCAGTCTGAACGCGGACGCTCAAGCGGAGCCCGGCCTCAAGCTCGCGAAAAGCGTCCAGTGAGAGCGTCGCCTGCTGGACCGGTCTCGGCCCTGGAAGTAAGCCCGTGGTCGGGACAAACCGTCCAGGTGCTGCTCGTTGGTGGGCGTTGCGTCATCGGAAAGCTGGTAGGGTGGGACACGCTGGCGAACCTCGTGCTCGAGGACGCCGTCGAGTATTTCCAGGACGCCCGCGAAGCCTCCTCCGAGCTTGTCGCCGCGCCAATCGGGTCAAGTAGTGCGCTGGGAATCGGGGTTCAGCCTCGAGAGGTATCCGCGATCTACACGTGTGCCGCGGAAGCGTGGCAGGCATCAAAGTCTAGTACGGAGCAGACGCTGCATGTACGTGCACTACTGCCGACCAAGTCGCCGATGAGTACGCACTGGCAGCGAAAACTCGGCAGAGTTGTACTTCGAGGGCCATCGGTTGCGACACTGGGCCTGCCTGACGCTGAGGCGTAAGCTCCAGGGAATACGGTACGTTACCGGATGGTGGTTCATGGATTCTTGCTTTCGTGCGCACTATCTACTGGGCGGCTCTGTGTTTGTGCTTGAGGATCCCGTTCACCACCAGGCAAGGTATAGGGCGCTCTCCGGTTGACGCAAACGCCACTTCAATGAAGCTCACAATGCGTTACGGGCGCCAAGCCGAGCGTCCGCTAGACAAAAGTACGTCGACTAATGCCGCACACCGACACGAGTCATCTGTTCGGCTGGCAAACAGTGCGGCGCTGCTCTCTCGTAGAGTTTACGAGCTCGCGCAACGGGGCCTGTCAAGTTCGGTTTTTTGAACAGCATCAAACCAACAGATTCCGACGATTGCACGCCTACTGCCGGTCATCAGGGAAACAGCCTCAGTACCGCACAGATGCAGCCAGTGAGCCGTGGTCGAGTTCGACGTGCGAGTTTGGTATCCGCATCCAGCCGGTTGCCTAGCTTGCTTCCGAGCGAGAAGCAACGACGAATCTTGGTATGGAGTTCATGGATGCGTACAACGATCCATGCCCAGCGAATCGACCACACACGCTGGTATCGAGATTCAACGCGAACACCACTGCTTCGTCCATTCATCATCTCGACGAGCACCTGCGCTCTACGAGGAATACATGAACACCGTGCTGTACCATTTGAGTCGAGATACGTCGCTCGCTGCTTGCTTACGGTTAAAGAACGTAGCGTTCCTCCATTGTCCAGAGATGAATGCAATGACTCTGGGTTCGAGTGCTTCCGCCGCTCCTGTTGTTGTTGTTGTTGCTGCTGCTGCTGCTGCTGCTGCCACGCCTCGGAATGGAGCACCAACTCACGAGCATTTGGGCATATCTCGAGGTTACAGGGCGCTTTCTCGCTCTCCTCTGCCTCTGCACAGAGCAATGCGAGAACAAGGCAACTCGAGGAAAGGCGACAGGGATTTCAGTCTCGTTTATCTCACGACAAAGTTTGCGATTTTGCCGGGAACGAAGATTTCACGAACAACCTGTTTTCCATCAAGATGACTCGCGACACTACTTACTTGTCGAGCGGCTGCCAGGACGGCATCTCGATCGGCGTCACTGGGAATCTCGAGTGTGCCGCGCAACTTGCCGTTCACTTGTACAGCATAGACGACCGTCTCCTGCACCAAGTATTGGGGATCGTAGTCAGGCCAAGGCTCGTAGGCCAATGAACGCGGCACCTGGGCATCAGCAGCATCTGAGTCTCGTTCGGTTCCATGGCGAAGCTGTTGCCGCCGACGAATTTCCTGCCACATCTCCTCGGCTACGTGAGGCGCATACGGCGACAAGAGCAAAACAAAAGGACCCAATAAGATATCTTTTGGCCAGGGCACCTCCCATTTGTAGGCATCGTTCACAAATTCAATCATCGCTGCGATGGCGGTGTTAAAACGAAGTGCCTCTGTATCCTCGGTGACTCGTTTGATGAGGCTGTGCAGCTGACGCAGCTGTGCACGTGTCGGCTGCACCTGATGCTCCGTTCGAGAGTCTCCGTTGCAGACCTCGTTTTTGTCGAAGAGCAGACGCCAAGCGCGATCGAGGAAGCGCCGCATCCCGTTGACGCCCTGAGTCGACCAGGGTTTAACCTGATCCAGCGGTCCCATGAACATGAGGTAGCATCGCAACGCATCTGCGCCGTACTGTTCCACAATATCATCGGGATTGACCACGTTGCCCCGTGACTTGGACATCTTATGGGCGCGCGCAGTTACCACTACACGAGGATCCGCCTTCAAAACGTAGCGATCATTGCCTATTTTCTCGACTTGATCGGCGGGTACGCGCACTTCCTCGAGGAGCGGTGCCTCGGCAGCGTGGCCGTTTGCAACAAGCTGCCGGCCCTCTGCCGCGGTTCGTTCACGACGAAACGTGTACTCAACCTCACCGAGAATCATGCCCTGGTTCACCAGGCGTAGGAAGGGCTCGGGAGTGCTCACGACCCCCAAATCGTAGAGAACCTTGTGCCAAAAGCGCGCATAGAGAAGATGGAGCACTGCGTGTTCCACGCCGCCGACGTACAGGTCAACCGGCATCCAGTAGCGTTCTTTGACTGGATCAACCAACCGCTCCGCGTTGCTGTTGTCGATGAAGCGTAAGTAGTACCAACAGCTGCCAGCCCACTGGGGCATCGTATTCGTCTCGCGTAGGTAACGCAGTTGACCGGTCTGAGGATCACGAACTTCCACCCAGTCCACAATTTTGGCCAGCGGAGAGCGTCCATCACCACTCGGTCGAATCGACTCCGTGGTAGGTAACTCGACCGGGAGTGCTTGCTCATCTACGGGCAGCGGCTCGCCGGTCTCTGCGTCGAACACAATCGGGAAGGGCTCGCCCCAGTACCGCTGGCGACTAAACAGCCAATCCCTGAGTTTGTAGTTCACTTTTCGCTCCCCGATATGAAGTCGCTCCAGTGCTTCCGTGATCCGCACCCGGGCAGCCTCCACGTTCGTGCCTGCAACTTCCAGGCCGCCAAGCCAGTCTGGGTTCCAGTCGGTCATTTGATTCGTCGTTTCGTCGATGACAATCCGGATGGGCAAGGCAAATGTTTCCGCAAACGCTCGATCCCGTGCATCGTGTCCGGGCACCGCCATGATCGCTCCAGTGCCGTAGCTGCCGAGAACGTAATCCGCTACCCAGATAGGTATGTGTTCCCCGGTAACAGGGTTCTGGGCGTACCGCCCCGTGAAGACGCCGCTCTTCAGCTTGACCTCAGTGCCGGTGCGCTCGCGGTCGCTGCGTCGCAGGGCCTGCTCCACGTAGCGCTGGACTTGCTCTCGTTGCGCATCCGTTACCAACTCCTCTAGACTCGGGTATTCGGGAGCAACGACCAGGTACGTGGCCCCGGATATGGTTTCCGGCCGCGTTGTGAAAACGGTGATGCCTGGGGGCTCTGCGAGCGCGCCCTTGGCGGATGCCGACGAAGCATCGGACACCGTGGGGAACGTAACTTCGACTCCTTCACTTCGGCCGATCCAGTTTCGCTGCATCTCCTTCACGTTTTCGGGCCAGTCAAGTAGATCGAGATCTTTGAGCAGTCTCTCAGCATAGGCAGTGATACGCAGTACCCATTGACGCATGGGTTTGCGGATGACGGGATGGCCCCCGCGTTCGCTTCGCCCATCGATGACCTCCTCGTTGGCGAGTACAGTGCCGAGTGCCGGGCACCAGTTTACCGGTATCTCAGCCTGATAGGCGAGGCCCCTCTTATACAGCTGAAGGAATATCCACTGTGTCCACCGATAATATTCGGGACTGGTGGTATTAATCTCGCGTTTCCAGTCGTAGGAGAATCCTAGTGACTTGAGCTGCTTACGGAAACGCGTGATGTTGCGCTCGGTCGCCACTGCTGGATGAATTCCCGTATCGAGAGCAAATTGTTCGGCGGGCAGACCAAAAGCGTCCCAACCCATGGGATGAAGCACATTATACCCTCGCATCCGCTTGTACCGTGCGAGAATGTCGGTCGCGGTGTAGCCCTCGGGGTGCCCGACGTGAAGCCCGGCACCGCTAGGATACGGAAACATGTCTAGAATGTAGTACTTAGGCCGGTTCCAATCGACTTCATCTGGTGTGCGGAATATTTGCTCGCGTTCCCAGAACTCTTGCCAGCGACGTTCCACAGCGAGAAAGTCGTAAGCACCATCAGCTCGTGGTGAAGGTACGATGGATTCTGGCTCTCTATGGGCGGTTTCCGTGGTCTCCGGAGCCAAAATACTATCCTTGTTCCGTACCTGGGTGACTGTAGGGTCCGCGAAAGTACCTGATCCGTCTGTACCGCTTCCAGACGCTGCCGAAGCCTGCCACCGCCAGAACCCTGCGTGCTGTTTCCCCGGGAGTGCTTCGTTCGTCGGCCAAAGCCAGGGCCCGAGCCTCTCTCGCGACTTTGCGCAGCCTGTATATAAATTCGATCCAGGGGTAAACGGGCACAAGAAACTTCTGCGACAGGGAAACGATCCGCCTTCGGCTGGTACTTCACCAAGCCGCCGCAACCAGAAACGCGCGACGGAGGCGGCGCGTAGCGAGCTCCAGGGAAAGAAGTTTTGACCAGCTGTAAAGCTGAGACAGCGGCGGTCCATCCAGACACTCTGGTTTCCTAGCTCTAGAAAGAGCCGCCCGACACTGCTTAGTACCAACGAGACTGCCTGGTGCAGAATGGAAGCGGCGTTGCCCCCAGCTCACCTGCAGTCTTGAAGCTTGTGGCTCGTCGTCCGAATATCAAAAAGGAGGATACCCCTGAGACACTGACCGTTCGCTACCACTTTCCCTGGTGACCGAAACCAGTTGTGATCCCAGACTTACCACAGTTTCCAGTAGAAACCGCAGTGCAGGTAGAAAATGAGATCGCTCGGAAAAGCGTGGGATTCGGCGTACGTCGGGCGGCGCTCGAGCGACGGCGGCGTCATCGGCGGGGCGGCACAGCAGGCGCAGGCGCAGGCGCAGGCGCAGGTCGACGTACGCCGAATACCACACCTCGCAAACAGGTACCAGGGAGAGCCTGTATCAATGCAGTGACAAGATCGACGCTCATGAGCGCATGATACGACGAACTTGTATCCGTATGGTGATAAGGGCAACACCTACGAGCGTGATCCAAAGCGAACCTTTATCCGTATGGCTGCAGACAGGATGCAATTTTTTCATCTCAGAAGGATGCATGCTACGAGTGTCCCTCGAATGTGACAATGCGCTCTGCAGACGCAGAAGATACAGTCGTCCTTCTCCATACGCGAAGGCGTCCGACGAACACCAGACAAGTTTACGAACAATGAGGGTAAGTTCTATCCAATGAATCTCGGGATGCTGGACACACTGAAGGCGCTCGCTACAACAACGCAAGCCTTCGCGCCACGATCGCTGCGCCGCGTCCCAATGCCACTGGGGTGTCTGGACGCGCCTCAGCGCAGAGCGAGTACGCATGACGCGCACCAGCCGTGGCTCTCGGGCGGGTTCTCCATCCCGATCGATGGTAGATCAACCAAGCACTGATTTGTTCGGGAACACTTGTCCGTGATAATTCAGACAGACAAGGAAGCATACGACGAATTGCAGATGCGCATACTCCACATACTGGGAGCGTTTGTGCTCGTTACGGAGCCTGGCGGCATGCACGCATCCCACAAGCGACAAGGCTGCGAGCCGATCGCGGCTGCCGATGGACACGTGTCTGGCAGCCAGGTATCAAGGCCGCTGGATATCGTTCGAAAATGATCAAGTAGTTCCTCGATGGACATAAATGGACACTTCGATCACCGATGCCGGATCAGCCGATAACCGCACGCGCTGTGGATGCGCTGCTACGCCACCACGCATGCCAGAGACGGCAGCGTCTGTGCGCAGCACGGGACGTGTGCGGTGCGACGCGGATGTCTCTGCGGGTGTTCCCATGTACGGATGGACAACCTGCGGGGGCAGCGCGCATGTATGCCGACGCGAGAGTGCGCGTGTGGGACGCGCAGTCGCAGTTCAGGGTGAAAGAAAGGTGAGGGTGCTTTCGTGGAAGGCGTGCGGGGTGGCGCGTTCGGGTGCGCGTTTGCGGGACCTGCCGGGTGGCATATTTGCGCGATGGGTTTCCTGGGGCAGCAGGCGCAGGCGGCGCACCCGCTTAATTGATTATGGGTGCGGCGCGCTTGCCCGCTGGCACTTGCAACGTTGATGGATGCTAGACGGGGGCGGTGGATGGGTTTCCTGGTTTGCGGCGCGCAGTGATATGCTAGGGTGGCAGTCACATAAGGGTGCGTTCGTATCTGAAGCGCGCCGGCTCTATCCAGAGACTCCGAGGCCACCTGGAACCTTTGCAAGTTGGGTGTGGCGGATAGTTTTCTGGTGCGCAACGCGCTCCGTCGATGCTCGCTCGGGTAAATGAATCCCAACGCGCAGACGCCTCCCAGCCCCTTTTGACCGGACACCTGCTGTCGGTATCTGTTTATTCCTACATATTTCGAGCCTGTGAGGCTGTGCGACAAACTTGTATCCCTTCATCTCCTCAGGTTTCTTCTGGAGCACCGCATGTCGTCTGGTATTGATGGCACTGTTAAGGGCTCGGTTCACGAACTCCGTCCGTGTATTGACGCTGATGGAACTCAGCAATCGAGCGTGTCCTCGAAGTTGCGCCTCAGTTCCAATACAGTATCGTCGTCGTCCTGTCGGGGAAACACCTTTTCTCGCGTATCATTGACACCTTCGTCGCTTGCTCTTCCTCGCTCGATGGTCGACGAGAGGAGAATTTTTTCGTTTCGCTGTCGAACTCCGCGATGACGGCCTTGTGGTATCCCCGATTTTCGTTCCCAAAACTTTCCTTTCGATAGTTTTTTCTTGAAAATGAATACTCTTGTTTATGCGGCTAGGTGAGCACCCATCTCCCTGGGGAAGAAGAAGGTCTTGCGGAAGAACGATGTCATGTGGCCCGGTGTGTAACGGTATGCTTAACACCTCAGCGCCTCGCCCAGTATAGCGATCACTACGTTTCACAATAGAAAAGTATCCATCGATGGGGAGGAACCATGGAAAGTATGGAGGAATCAAAAGCAGCTCTACTCCCCGATAGAGTCGGGAAAAACAGACCGACGTTCCTTTGCTTCATACCGATCACGACGTTCTAGGGACGCTGTAGTAGCTGGGATTTCGGTGCAGGATACCGTGTGTGAACTAGGACTTTATTGCGACAGTATCCGACTGTTTTCAAGACCAAACGAACATGCTGTTGCGAAACAGAGATGCCTGTGACGCCTATTATCATCGCTTTTGCTTTCTGTAAAGTGATCAACGTGTCGTTTTCTACCACAGATCGCAAACAGTCTGTAAAAATATCGGATTTTGGCGCGTAGCGCGTCTACTTAGATCTTTCAGCGTTCCTCAACCATCACGGTACCATCGTATGACTGACATGAAGTACGAACGCATTCTTCTCTGCGCTGTTCAGTCATACATGTATCCTGCATGCAATTCGTCTACGATCTATACGGTACGTTGCATCGTGATTTGGATCTCCTGCCATACACTGCAGAAAAGCATTCGAGTGGAATCAGCTGGTCTGGAATAAATTTCAGTTCAAATACCCTAATAAAACAAATCTCGAACCCGCGCAGTGCGAAAGGTCGAGCATCCTCGGCTCCATGCCGAACCCGGCAGTGGGCGGAGGCGATAGGCGAGTCAGCCGGCCGCACCAAGTTCAGTCGTGGCACGCTGGCCCCCGCTGGCGATCCCCAAGTTGCCTCAAGCGCTCCGATAACTGCCTAACTGTCTCGAGGCGCAAGTGCCAAGCGCTGTGCAGTGCATTCGCTGACCTTGGGAAAAGGGGTTCCGCTCGACGAGCCATGCACCCGTGAACACCGGAACGCGTCGCTTAATCAGCGGTAGCATCCGGATGGGTGCCCCTGGGAGCAGTCTCATACCTGTCCTTAACTTGACATCTAGTGAATCAAGTAGATCTTATGGACATATTGGACTGGGGCGCTAGTGCCGCGCGCAGGCTCGGCACCGACACGCCAGTATTCCCCGTGAGCACGTTGTTGCCTGCGCGGACGCGTGGCGGCTTGCCTTGTGCGCCGGACCACAAGCTGCGTCCATGACCATCCTGTACAAAGACCCCGTTGCCACTTTCGGGAAAGACTATGTTCTGCCCCTGTCATGGTTGCGGCTCTTTTTTTACTGGCACGGTTCTCTGATGCAGCGGCTGCTGTTCGAAATAATCTTATGGCTAGCGCTGGCGGCGCTCGTGATCGCGCTCAAGCTGTACGTTGCGACGTGGACTCATGCGTTTCTCCTTGTTTTGGCGATTTTGGCGAACGTGCTATCTCCAATTCTCACGTTTATGCTGGGTTTTTACACGAGCACGATATACTCGCGCTGGTGGGACGCGCGCGTCTCCATGTGTGGCACCGCGCAGATGGCCGCCTACAACATCGCCATGGAGATGACTCAGTTTATTTACAGCGACAAGGACCCGATAACAGCTGCACGTCTCAAACAGCGAATTGTGCGTTGGTGCAACCTCGCGTTTGCGCTCGTGTTGCGTGAGATTATAACCGATGGAACGCACCTGTACAACTCCTTTGATTCCCTGGAGCAGCTCGGCATGATGACGGCAGAGGAGCGCCAACGCATTGAGCACGACGTGGACCGAGTTCGTTTCACGCTGCCTCTGATGTGGGCGGGACACACGTTTACGCGCCTGCGAGACCACGAGCCGAACTACGGAGTGACGCATTGGGTCCACTTGCAGCTCTCACAGCAGTTGGCAAGCCTTCGTCAAGGCCTCGGAAGCATGTACGTTTTTGTGACAGTGCCAGTGCCTCTTATGTACCGGCAGCTTGTGAGTGCCGCTGTACGAATCTATATTCTCGTTGTCGTCCTGCTTGCTGGGAACCTGCAGCTTTTGGGTGCCACCAGCTCGGGGACGGATTCCGCCAACTACAGTTGGACCGATATGGTCTACATTGTGAGCGTCTTCTTCATTTATATTGGTTGGTTGCACGTTGCAGACGAGCTCGCAAATCCGTACCGAATAGCCCCAGATGGCCTCGATTTTGACGATTATCTCTCGAGTCAGCGAGCGGACCACGCCACTATGGTCGACGACAACAGTATCCGCTTGCCCACAGTGGATTCCATCAACGACGAGCCCCTACCGGGCGATCCGAACTGGAATTGTCCGTTCGTGTGGCGTGATCACGCTTACGAGGCGGTCCCAGGCTGGAACAAGTACAAGGAGTATATTCGGACCGTCAAAGCAAGTCGACAAGACGGCCATGCAAAGACATACGACTTTTTCCAGCGGGTGCGCCAACGCCTGCTCTCGGATGAGGAGACGTTCGCAACCGACGATACCACAGCTCCGACGCAGACGGACTGGGCCCAAAGCATCGGACTGCAGGGCAACACGTCACTACGTGGCACCACCCGATGTTGGACCGGACCTCCCGAAAGGATCCGGTACTACGGATTCTGAACTCGTCAAGCGCATCGCCTGGCCAAGCACAATATCCGCGCAAACAAGCGCAACCAGCACGGTCTGGCTTCGATAACGTTCCTCGCCTGCGTGCGGTGGGTGCTCCGCAGGTATCCCGCACCGAAGAAGCGCCCCCGTGCCTCCGCACATGTCGATACGGAGCACAGATACGCCCTGCGTGCTAACGCAGGACGCATTACCGACAAGTCAGAACGGAGCGTGTGTGGCGCTGATCCCGAATCCGAACAGGCGTTTTCGTTTCACGATGACGGAGCGGTGACACTAGCTCGACGAGCGTGTACGTCGGCTTCAAGCAGTGCGCACTGACCCACGTCTTGCTCCAGTCACGTTCCCGTCCCGCTCGAGCTGCACGATCCACAGAAGCGAAGAATCGAGGAGCTCGCTTGGACGCCACTGCTTCAAGTCCATCTCAGCGGTGTCGCTGCGATCGGTGCTATGATACCATCGAGACATCCAGCGCAGCGTTGTCTTCGCGTCGCAGGCGTTGGACCTGCTGCAGCTGCTGCTACCTCGCGCACTGGTCTGGAACGACCTGATGGCGCTCCTGCCGAATCATCTGGCAGAACGCAGCAGGAATGTACCAGGAATGTCGCTCGAAAGCGTTCACCATAACGACGGAAATCTCGTCAACGCGAGAGCATCGCAGCTGCTGCCTGCACGCCAGTGACGCTGCGTTTCCGCAAGTGTGACGCCACACAAGACACCAGGACGCACTCTATGAATATTCACCAAATATGACTTTTGCATTCGCAGCATGCGCTGTAAATTGAGCTTCTACCTTTGATCCAGAGTCTCCGACGATGTCGTCGTCCCTGGGTGCCTCAAACGCGATCGGCTTGTTCCGCACCAAATGTTGGGAGCGGCGTAACTCCAACTCGATAAGGTCCCGAAGTGAGGCATCACACCAGGCGTCCAGCGGACCCGCCCGACTGATCGCCTTTTCCGGGTCCTCGAACAAAGCGGCGAGTTGTCGAACACTGGAAACAAAGTGCTCAGAGAGCATACCCACTTCCCAGAGGAAACTCGCAGAGGCGTTGGAGCGACGCGGATCTGGCTCATCGGCCAAAAACGGGTCGTTCGTCAGCCCGGGCGTCGAACTAGCGCACTCATCTCCGGCTCGTTGACCGCTGGATCGCTCCCAAAACACGAATCCATATGCAAGGCGTTTCGTGGGAGTCGAACGCACCACACCGGTCCCTGATGCCTCAAACGAGGCCTCGCTCTGATCCCGACGACGTGGTGTCGAGTCCGAGCAGCTGCTTTCGATGACAGGCTCCCTGTCGGGTTGCTGTCGCTTGAACCACGACTCGAGCAGCAGACGCGCACTCGTATGGCGATGCACGAGTTCGAGCGTCAAGCAAAGCGCCCACAGCGTCAGTGTTGCATCCCAGCTCTGCAGCGCTATCCGGGCAAGGCGCTTCGTATAGGCGCTGATGAGTGCATGCGGAAGGTGGCTAGACGTCAATAGCTGCGTGACAGCGCGCAGCACTCGCCCCCTTGTGGCCGACTCACATGCGTTCAGTCGCAGGAGCGTGTGTACGTCCAGCTTGGAATACACTTGCTCATATATGTGTTCGTACTCGAGGCCATCGTGGCGCATGAGAAACAGCAGCGGCTCCAGTGCTGCGATCCCATACACAGAACGACCGGCAATCGCCTCGCGAAAAGTCTCCGCGAGAAAGTCACCCAGTCGGAGCGGCTCTGCGATACAATGGTTCGGCAGGAGGTTGTCTACAAGCTCTCCGAAAACATCGAGGAGGACGGGTGCAGGCAAATCGATTCCGTGTTCACCGGTCGACAGCAGCGCCAGCATCGCATCCGTGAATGCCTTTCGGGATGCTTTCAGTAGTCGCTGCTGCCGGTCTCCGCGTTGCGATGGCGTCCTGACTCGCCGCAAGACCTCACTGAGCAGCTGCTGGTGCTGCTTTGCCACATCCTTGGTGAGTAGTCGCCCAATGGGCTTCAAAACGAACCGCCATGCATTCTCCGCACGCGCCGCCAAGTCAAGCGCAGCCCCGGGTGCAGGCGTCGAGTATACCGAACTCGATTCACGTAGCAGGTGCGCTACTGCGTGGAGCGTATGCAAACGCAGGTCGCAAAACGCTGCGGCACACCCCTGCACCAGGACGGTTTGCCAACGTGCTGCGTCATCGACGCTGCTGTCCAAAAGTTGACGCACGAGGACGTGCCAGCACTGGGACCAGCTCAGCAGTTCTAAAGCACAGAGACCGCCTGCGATGCTGAAAACGAGCGCGATATCCTGCTCCGTGCCCAATCGAACAACCACTGGCGCTATCCGTTGCAGTGACGCTTCGAGCGCTCCGACTACCGCACAGCTGGGCTTTGACGTTGGCTTTTCCGCTTGTACTGAGCGCTGCACCAGGGTCTGCAAACAGCAGAACCACTGTGATTGCAGATGCAGCACCTCTTTCCAGTTCCCCTCCATAAAGTCCTTCTTTTCAAGCAGGCTTCTTACAAGAGTACTGGTGCGCTCGAGAGCAGTGCTCTGAGACACCAGCTGGGCACCGGCGACGCGGTGTAGCTCCGCTCCGCACCAGCGCAACTCGCGCAGAGCTTCATAGTCTTGCATCCGGCGCACGAACTCACCGTATAAGCCGCGTAGCGGAAGCCGAAACGTTATGATCTGGTCACAGTGACTTGGCGTACGCTGCGATGAACCCCCCAGTGCAACACGAACGCTTCTGAGCGAGCATGTGCAAGCCGCAGAGGCATTCGATGCCGAGCGCAGCGCTCAGCAACGAGGCTCGCTGCTGGACGCGCGAGTTCGAACAGAACTAGGGGCGGCCTGCACGAAACTACACGTCTACGAGTGTGATTTCAGCAGGACGTTGCAGCGTCTGGATAGGCATCTGCACGTAAATGGCGAATTGTTTCGAAGTTTACCTACGAGGCCGCTCGTAATCGAGCGTAAACTCTCCAGGACAAGGCAGAGTCTACGAAGAAAACCTGCACGTAAACCGTGACTTGCACGGAAGTTTACTGAATACGCTGGGCTCGATGACGAGACGAATACAAAGCAGGAGAAACAGGTCTTCCAGGTCCACTAATGCAGTTTGTAACTGCTCAGTTTCAGGGGTTGTGTGCGTGGTCGCCTCCGCGGAAGCACTCGTTCGCCGCGTCGTAAACGAGGAACGAAGCGTATGCTGTGAAGGCCACCTGCATATTGTACAGGGCCCAAAATTGGCTTTACTTGCGCTTGTGCCTTGAACTCAACTTTGTTGGACCAGATCTTTGTGGGCAAACGCTCGTTTGGACAGAATAAATCGTGGAAAGCGCGTCCATAGGAGATACTACAGGGGTATGGAGCGAACACAGGTCTTGCAGGCCGTGCGGTCCAGCACTGGCCTCAAAGTGCCCTCTCTGTGGGAACTTGGAGGTTCGTGTCCCTTGCGGGCGACTTGTCAACGAAAAAACCACACAAGCGGCATCATCCGGAATCCGTCTGCGGAAACGCAAGGTCTATGCCCCCGCTCACCTGCTTTGATCCATCAATTTGACTCTGTTCTATATTCGTCGTCTCAAATAATGGTGTATCAGTTGCCGAGGAAAATCATTGACGATGTATGTGTACGGTGCACCAATGTCGTTCGGTAGCTGAATCGTACCATACCAGAGCCTTGCTCCGGGCGAGAAACGAAGGCCGCCCCCTCGCTCCTGGCCCTGATTTTTTATAAATATTCTTCTGTGTTTCAGCACAATGCATGGATAGGATACAAAATAATTCCCGAAAGCTCGCGCCACACAAAGCCACCGAACTCTTCGGAGGCACGAGACATTTCCGTACGCTTTTCAAGGCTTTGAGATATCGGTGCAGAAGTTGCTTTCTCTCATGGATGGCGGTGGACTCAGATTGTAGCACGCGTCGCACTTGCGACTCGCTCGCCATCTGACACACAGTCAGCTTACCGTACACCAGCTCGAGCATCCAACTTTATTTCCGTCTCTTCTTTGCTACCAGTTTCAGCATGCACCTGTGCTCGGGATGCGTGCACGCCGTCCCGAACTCAGGGCTGGGGTATCGTTGAGGATCGGTTCCTGCACTCGTTGCACGCTCTGGTCGAAGAGTAGGAGCGCATTCATGCGCGTTAAACCACGTCCAGCGCCTTAGGCTTCCGCGAAACAGCGCGACGTGTCGATCATTTCTCGTTCGAACACATCTGACAAGTTGGCGCATACACGATGGCTGCCTCCGTTCAACCGAATCGGTTTCCGACCCCGCGCGCTCGTGTGTACTGCTGCCAAAGACCGCCCGCAGGAGACGTTTTGAGGCTCATATGATCTATGAATCAAGCGTGCAAAGCATGCCCCCGTCTGCTCGATACGGTGTCCAGAGCGTCGAGAGTCGGGCCCGGACGCCGTCGTTCCACTTGCTGGTATCCCTGCTGGCGAACGTTATGCCCGAATCTCGATAATCCCCTGCCCTGGAAAGCTTGAACAGGGTCAGCTTCCTTCCGAGTAGGTCTTTGGCGCCGGCCTCCTCATTCAGAGGGTAAAAATCGGGCGTGACATCCTGCAGCTCCCGGGTCCACGCCGACCCCGAAGTCTGTCTCTTGATCAACCCTGAACGGTAGACAATGAGCTTCGTTACTCGACTGTGGCCTAGGTTTCAGGAGCTTTACAAAGTGCACACAAGTGGATATTCTGTCCGTGATTATCGTCACTGTTATCGTCAATGAAAGAAACAAAGTCCCACGAGCAAGCAGGGTGCATGAATACCCACCCGTAGACGCGTCCCTGCCCTGTTCGACCGCGACCCTGCTATCGATTTAGGTTTATGCAAGCTTGTGGGGCAGCCTGAGAGGCTGCCCCACAAGCTTGGATCGCCTCAGCTCCTCGGGTCTCGTCTCCAGCACGGTGCATCTCATGATATTGATGGCGGCGTTGAAGTCTCGGTTCACGAACTCTATGCGTTTATTGCCTCTGGTTGAGCTCACCTTTACAATGGTTGTCAGAACGCGTGCCCTCTTTGCCACCAAAGGGACGTCATCGTCCCGTTGACCAAATACATTTTCTCGCCGATCTCTCATCGTCATCTTCTTCGCCTTTTTCTTCCTGGTCACTTGCTCTTCTTCGCTAGATGGTCGGCGAGAAGAGGATTTGTTTCGTTTTTTACTCAGGCAGCCAGTGATGAGGGTCCTCCTGGATCCCCGCCTTGCATGTCGATACCTGATCCTTAGATTTTTATTTTTGGAAATGAACCTACTTCGAACGAATCCGCTATAAACCGCGAACACGCATTTGATGACACGCACCGGAGGAGTGGAACACAATTTAGGTGAAAGACTATGACAACAAATCTTGAACGAACGCCTCCAATGCACTTCACAATGCTGCTCAATTCCATCATAGTTGCGTATTACTTCAGACGCTTCAACGTTCCACTAGCTCAAGAACAGTCCCTCCGTTCGACATAGAGGTTAGTTGTTTGTCTGCGGGCAAAGAGTTCTCGGCATACTGTGCCTATCGCGGGCGCTTGCCGCGATGCTGATTGCGCCGCCACTCAGGCAACCCGAAACGCCATGCATTGCTGCGTGCCGAGGCGTCATCTCGGAACCGCGTGCATGCACATGCACTGTAGACGATCCTGGACAACTGTGTACAGTGAATATTGTTGCGTAACTTTTCTTCGTTGCATCTCCGATTCTTAAATCACTGTTAATTTCTGGTTTCTCGGAGACGATTCGCTAGACGGTTGCAGTGATACCTGTTTTGATGTTCGTTAGTATTTTCACTTCACCACTTGTTCAGCAAGCACGTTTACAGTACCAGTGCAAGCAGTGTTGCCGTGTTCTGTACTCTGGCAACACCGTGCAGCAGCAGCAGCAGCAGCGTACCGTCCTCGGTGTTGCTTTCTGGAGAGCGTCTCTGCAGCGTGGACAGCTGACCCAGCTCGTGAAAGGTAGCTCGCGTCTGAAAATGAGTCAGAGCAACCCAGCGGACGTAAAAGACTGGCGAGCTCTCACTGAAGAAGACTGGAAAGCACGTCTCACGCCGATGCAGTTCGAGGTAGCGCGACGAGCTGGCACCGAGCGGCCCTTTACCGGCGAGTACTGGAACGAAAAACGCACGGGGATATATCGGTGTGTCTGCTGTGGAACGCCGTTATTTTCCAGCGAAACAAAGTTCGACAGTGGCACGGGCTGGCCCTCGTTTTATGCTCCCCTGAGCAAAGAGGCTGTCAAAGAGAGACGGGATCTATCGCATGGTATGATACGTACGGAGGTGCTTTGTGCGGTCTGCGACGCGCACCTGGGACACGTTTTTCCTGATGGTCCCAAGCCGACCGGGCTTCGCTACTGCATGAACTCTTACTCCTTGAAGTTTGAACCCAAGGAGTCTTCATAACATGCACCAAATGATAGGGCTTGCTAGCGTAGCCTCGGCGAACCAGCGCAGACGACAGAGATTCGCCTCTAATGGCAATGATGCCCGCATCTCACCGAGGCTTGTGGTGTACCTGTCCAGAGTGCTGGAATCGCGCCGAGCGTAGGTCACAAAGTCAAAGACAACTGAGCAGAATCGCCACGAGATGCACCCACCGATTCGTTCCACGTAACGTCAAAAGCGTATACAACTTTTACGCGTTTTGCGGAAAGAAAACGATCGTATGTCATACAGATTGACTGGCAAAATGAATCAATAAAATCGTACCAGCATCTTCACTGGCAGGGTCAGATCGGTGGCTTTGGAGCGTCAGCGGCATGGCGGATGCATGCGGCGAAGCCTCGGCGCCTCGCTGCTGTGTGCCAGCTGTCTGCTCTGAGAAGCCAGGCATTCGCTAGGTAGATGACGTCACTCGGCACGTACTTGGCGTTCTGAAAGCGTTGGTCATTGTCATCGTCGGTGCGCATGGCGCACATGTTTGCCGCTCAGCATCCACAAACTCGTTTCATCAGAATATTATTCGCGCAGCACTAAAATTCTCCTTTTGGGAATCCTCCACGCGAAGCGCTCAACACGAGGAAGATGTATCCCGCCTGCGCGGTCCAGCTGCTTTCCATCTTTAGAAGCATGCCAAAGCTCCGGACAATGTTCATAATACACTGCCGCCGCCGTCAGCACTGCTGCTATCCACACCAAGTCCGCCGAAACCCGAACTGACCAGCCCGCTTGGGCAATGTGAGGCCATGGGCGCTGGCCCGTCGTTGCGGTGACTCACGTTCCAATGTTGTGAAGCTCCCGGGTGTACATGCACTACGTTGGACCACGCCGATGGATTTGATGCTGCATGTTTCTTTTCTGGCTCGGTAAGCAGCGGCTGTTTCTCGGGATAGAATCCCCAAATAATGGAATGAGGTGAAGGCGCGGTGCTGCACTTTCGGCGACGGATGAGATTGTACCAAAAACTGTACCAGTAGGGAACAGGCTCGTAGCTGTGATCTCGGGTTATAATCGGCAAATACCAGCCCTGCTCTCCTGGAAGCGGCGCTTCCTGAATCACCTCGGGTTTCGGTAAACGTTGACGCGTCGAGTCGGACATGGTCATCACATCGCATCGTTGTCCGGAGAGAAGGTCATCCAAATCGAGTCCATCCGGGGCTATTCGGAAGGGGTTTGCAAGTTCCTCCGCTACATGAAGCCAGCCGACGTAGATGAAAAACAGCGCTGCGATGTAGACGAGATCGACCCATCTATCGTTGCCGCGTTCTTGAAAGGTTCCAGACAGCAAGTTCAAATCACCTACAAGCAGAATCATGCTAATAACGTACATTCGGACAGCAACCTCCACGAACTGCACATAGAGAAGCGGCACCGGTGTGTTCTTCATGAGATAGCATCCACCGAGACCCTGCCGCAAGTAAGCCAACTCGATCGACAGCTGCATGTGTACCCGATCCGTAATGTGAAACTGGTGATTATTATCCCGGAGGCGCGTAAGCATATGACCCGCCCACATAATGGGCAGCGTGAAGCGCACACGCTCCACGTCATGCTCCAGGCGATAGCGCTCCTCGGGGGTCACCAAACCGATGCGTTCCATGCTATCAAAGGACTCGAAGAGATGCGATCCACCAGAGGTGACGTCCATGAGCATGATTCCGAAAGCGAGGTTCATCCAACGGAGAAACCGCTGCTTAAAGCGGGCGCAAAGTTCTGGATTCTCATCGTCGTAGACGAGCGCGTTCAACATGAAACCGCAGTTGTACACTCCACCTTGCGCGGTCCCGAACATGTTCGTGCGCGTGTACCACCAGCGGCTGTAGATGGTGCTGGCATAGAACCCCAGCAGGAGCGTCAACACGCCTGAAAGAATGTTGACAATATTTGCAAAGACTTCTAGAAGGAAGCGTGGCCACTCTGCAACGTAAAGCTTCATGGCAATAATAAAAGCAGCGAGACCGAACAGGATGCACACTTCGAACAGCAAGCGCTGCAAGAGGCTTCCGTGCCAGTAGAGAAATATGCGCACCCAGGAAAGGGGAAGAACGTAGTCCTTCCCCAGGTTCGCCACGGGATCCATGTAAATAATCGGCATGGTGCCTATCGCAAGGTGTGTCGGGCGGACAGCCTGACGCGAGGACCGCCCCAGCAACCCTAGACTAGGTCGTTTACAACAAGCACCGGTTGCGCGCTCGAAACGACTGCAAGGTGCAGGTGCTGCGCTGCTGTCGAGGCCACGCGTACGGACGTACAAGACATACATTATTGTCCCTAAAAGTACATCTTCTCTCGCACGAGCGATTTTCCACAGGGGTGTGTAGATTCGTTTACACACTCTAAGGAATCCTTGACTGCGCGAGGGTTGACGGCATCAGAGAGAGCGTCCATTCCGCGGCAACAGATCTTCAAGCCCCAACAACAACCACGCGCGCTTTTCTTTGGAGATAACCGTCGCTTCATGCAATCCTCCGGGGCCAAGTGCTTGATAGGGGGGCCCACAGTGACGCCTAGAGCGCCGGCGCTGCAGCATGAGCGACGCCGACGTTTGTGCTGTGACCAATCCCTGGTAAGGTCCGAGGCAGCGCAAGGTCGATGTCAACTCTATGGTATGTCTCCGGGATTGCTTGAATGAGCGCGAATCCGTAACCTCGTGAGGATTCGCTTCGGTACTCTTTGCGTCCATCGAGTGCAAAGCACCGCGCACAAGACTAGTGTCCGAGAGCGCTCCGAAAATTCCATTTTCGGAGGCATCAGAAAGAGCTGGGTGCACGGTGGAAGCGTCCAACACTTCCCGTGTTCCATCATTCGCAGAACATTTTCCAAAGATTTCCATCATGCACACCCAGATCCCCGGAATCAGTGCATGTGCAATCCGACTCTGAGATCCTCGTCGCCGACGGGGCTATCAGATTAGAATGGAATACTGAACTGCATGCTCGATTCCTGCCTTGCGGATTCATTCCCGAACTTTTGTCATGTATACAGCTTCGATATCTGTAGTCCATGAAAGAGCTCTTTCGGATGCGAATG
>Ga0080006_1153300_pt1 | contig 23458 bp, 22 predicted proteins | sample RS3BMetagenome_FD_69209 | JGI IMG/M metagenome (GOLD analysis project Ga0080006, IMG submission 69209) | Ferric oxide microbial mat and aquatic microbial communities from Rainbow Spring, Yellowstone National Park, USA - RS3B (SPADES... ...
AAGTGCCATCAGGGAAACAGCGGCAAACGATGAGAGGGTGAAATTGCTGGACACCATTCCAGGCATTGCACCTTATTCTGCTCTTTACCTGTCAACTATGCTTGACGACGTTGGAAGAAAGATTCCAAGCAGGCAGCTGCATATCTTGGCCTAGTTCCATCCTTGCACCAATCTGGCGATGTGTCCTATACGGGCCATATAACAAAGGCTGGTGACCCAGTATTGAGGAGCATCCTCATACAGTGCGCAAGGGCAGGCATAAAATCTGATAAAAGAAAGACTGAAGGAATTTTACCTGAGAACAAAGCAAAGCACAAAAGGGGGGAAAAGAAGGCAATAATAATAATAGTAGCAAGGAAGATCGTCGTTTATGCATACTGGATTCTCAAGAAGAATGTAACCTACAAAGAGCTTATCCTTGGCCGAAATTAGGTGGACCATGGGAATGAGCAGGGAAGCCATTTGTAGGGGTGAATGAGGAAAGTGGGAGAGATACCCGAATGGTTGATTACTGGCTTCTTGGGGTGGTGACAAAGGTAAATTAATAAAGCTCATCATGGTTGAACTTTGGGTTTTCTAGGTGCTATCCATCTCAAAGGTATATGAAATCCGTCGTCTGTCAGACTTGGCCATGATGCTTTACCCAGTTATATGTTATGTTGTTCAATTTTATCAGTATATGGTTTGGTCGTGTCATTCTGCACACCGCCCTTGAGCTAACATGATTCAATTCACAACGCCAAGGTGTTTTTAGGCAGTCTTTCCAGCATTATTTTTATTGAATCGTGTGCAGGCTGATGCTGATCGTTAGCTGGATGGCATCTATTGGATTCAACACAACATGTATATGCCTTCTGTATAGCTATAAAAAATCAACCATCATCACGTTTGGCAATATGCATAAGCACATAATTTAATTAAATATTAAAAACAGTAAATTAAACGCATCAGCTCAACGTGTAAAATTTTTATAACTTTTATTTATTGTTCAACGGCGTAATTCCTAACATGTGTCTGTATTTATCCAATAAATCTTTTAGCTTTTGGGCGTCATATTTTCTGATAATACCCTGCGCGACAATGCCCTTACCTCCTCCTGTACCAGCAAATTCTCTGTTTAATTCAGCAGAAATTCCCTGCGCGACAATGCCCTTTTCTTCAGCGTGTTTACCTGTTATTATAAGGTATCCAAATCCACCCTGCTGGCTCCATATTCCAACAAATAATGAGCCTCCGTTAGTGATATAGTGGTCACCCATGATAACAGCTTTATCCCTTGTAATCCAAGATTCATTAATAAGCAAAATGTCGGGTGAACTTTTACTTAAAATATCAATGTAACTCTTGAGTATTGTTACTAGATCTGATCTCGTTCCCTTCAGCTCAGCTTCCAGTTTATCTATTGAGTTAGGTATATCTTTATCTTTTGAAACTTTTAATTTTTCCTTGGAATTATTTATTATATTCTCCATTTCTTGCATATACTTTACTGCCGGCACCCCTGCCGCAAACTCAATCCTATCAACACCATCCTGAATCCTCTCGACCTCAAGCACCTTTATGAATCCTATTTGGCCTGTGTAATCAACATGAGTACCACCACACGCTTCAACATCGTAATTTCCTATTTTTATGATCCGTAGTTTATCCCCTGGAACGACTCCCCCCTGATATATCCTAAATCCAAATTCACTTTCAGCTTTTATCCTATCCATAACAAGTTTTTCAACTTTAACGTTTTCCATAACTATTCTGTTAGCAAGTTCCTCGATTTTTTTCACCTGCTGTTCACTTAGTGCTGAATGGTGAGTTATATCCAGCCTAGCTTTGTTCTCTTCCTTAAAGGCAGAGTTCTGCCATACCCAAGGCCCTAGAACTGTCCTTGCAGCTGAATTAATTATATGCGTTGCAGTATGGTGCCTCATTAAAGCTTCCCTTCTTTCAATATCTATTGACCCTTTAACGATGTCCCCAGGCTTTAACAGTTCACCCTGAACCTTATGCCCTATTACCCCCCTGATCTTTACTACGTCTGTAACTTCATTATTGTTCAGCTTTCCTCTGTCAGGCTCCTGCCCCCCAGATCTTGGATAAAAGGCTGTTCTATCAAGTATTACATAACCGTCTTCTATTTTGAGAATCTTGGCTTCAAACTCATACACGTTATTTTCGTAGTAAAGCTGCTGCGTTGGTGGTAATCCTTCTGGGTCAAAAGCTGGCTTAAGCTGAATTGTTGTAGGCCTTTCATGTTTTGAGGTAACATATAAAAGAACCTCTGCGGGTTCGATTTCGATCAATCCTTCTTTGTATAGCAATTCTGGAGATATGCCGCTGGATTCATAAAGTTTCGAAGCTTCTTCGATACTAATTTTACTATTTTTATATTTGTCCAATATTTTTGCAGTATTTTCTTCAAGTTTATGATATCTTTCTGATTCCACGTCTATTATTTCGCGCAATGATCCCACTGATTCGCTTAGCTCAGGATACATTTGCTTGAGGTAATCCGCGTGCCAGTTAAGTAGGTCATAAATGCTTATATCCCAATTTCTTTCATTTATTATCTCAAACATACGACGCATAATTACCCTTAAATTATATCCTCCTCCTACATTGCTTGGTAACTGACCATCAGCCAATGCAAAAAGAAGGGTTCTGCTGTGATCAAGTAGCACGTACATGTCCCTGAGCTCAAGAATTGCCTCCTTAGATTTAATTCCAAGTAAGCTACTCAGAAGATCCGACTGTGACCCTTCTGCAAAATCAATATCTCCTGCTCTTATGTAAAAATCCCTTACCATATCCTGATCAATGTTAATGCCAACCTTTGACGCAAACCTATCTACCATCTGGCCAAAAACTGCATCATAGCTAGTAGGTGTTCCGTGCGTAAGCCAAACAAACCTTTCAAGCCCAGCCCCCATATCAACTACTGGTGGTTCAAACCTTTTGTAGGATTCCACGCTTCCTTCAAATTCCGTAAAAACTGCGTTCCCCAGTTCCAAATTTTTTACAAAATATTCAAGTGAATAGCCAAATGCACCATAACCCATCCACACATCTTCCACAAACGTTACTTCATTTTCAGGTACATGGAGCTGTTCAGTCAGTAGCCTGAAGTCCAGGTCAACTGTCCTATCCTTCCAGTAACCTTCTTTATTAGCTAGCGCATGCTGACCTATCATGCAGAATGAGGTATAGTGCCTTCCGGTTAAACCAACATTTGCAAGATCATTGAACCTAATGCTTGTCTGTGGAACGATTAGGGGATTTGCTGGAAAGTCAAATATAACCTTCCCTTCCTCAACCCTCTGAAAATCAATTATTGATGCTACAGTGAAGTAAAGGTCATCCCTCCACCTAGCTACAACGGGATACCTTTTGATAAATGTGTGCCCATTCTTTACAAAGAAATTTTTTACTTTATCCCACATTTCAACATAGCCAAGTCGTTCACCTGATGGATTTCCTATAAATTCATACTTTGAACATGGTTGATTGGGACAGTAATCCCTGCCTTCATCAAGAGTCCAGAAGTACCTTCCGCACCTTTTACATCTTTTTCTTATAAATCCCCTTTCCTTAAACAGGTTAACTGAGTAAAGCTCAGGACGTTTCTCGGAAAACTCCGCCCTTAATTCATCTTTGTTCAATTTTCCACTACCTTCTGACATACGATTTTCGCCATAGCTGTTCGTAGTTTACTATATTCATTGCTATTGATTTCCAACTCAGTATATCGATATACCTCGGATTGAGCCACCAACCACTTACCATTATTGAACTCAAAGATATCTAAGATTTTTGTTATCCAGGTCAAATTCGAATTTATCGTCCTCTTCAAGCTCCCCATAATTTCATCCTCAATTCAATATTTAAGGCTTGCCCGTTTTTGTTTATAATCTTATCTAAAAGTCTGAACGTGCTCAAAAATTATGTAAAGGCTATTAATGGAAGCATTGAAGAAGGCGCAACAAAAGATCAGGCGAAGTTACAAATCCATGAGCAAGAAAGCTACGACATTCATGGAGGAGATTAATTGCGAAGTATATATTTATATATTATTAATGAGAATAACATAACATAGAGAGAATGCGACGAACAAACACAGTGCGCATCATTGCTAGAAAGGAAACCAAAGCTAAATTAACTTCTATTGGAAAGGCATTTGTGAACTACTGAACGAAGTTGAGGCTTGAGCAGTACAATAGGCGTGCTGTTCTGCTAAAGAATGATAGAGAAGGACTAGCTAGGGAAGTTGCAGAATCTCTCTATGACAAAGGTGTAGGGGAAATAGACATTGGATATCCAAAGGGTATAGCTCAGGGCAAAGGAAATGAAAGAAATTCTAACTTCTGGAACTATTCATCAATAATAACGCGAGTTAAGCAAGTTGGCAAGGAATACGGTATAAAGGTTAAGCCTGTCAATGAAGCAAATACCTCTAAAACGTGTTCTCTGTGTGGGGAAATTCACGAAGATGGAAGGATTAAGAGGGGCTTGTTCGAGTGTCCTCACACGAAGAAGGTAATAAACGCAGATTTGAACGGAGCAATAAACATGATGCAACATATCCCCAAATCCGATGAAGATAAGTGGCTAACTGAAGGCACAGCCTGTGGTATACAGCTGGAGCGGGGTGGGTAACCACTAGCAATGAAGCCATGAGAATGAAGGCGGTAAACCACGAACCTATGATCAGCTTTGAAGGAACCACATTTCCTTTAGGGTTGTGAGGATGTCAGTGATTGTGCGAAAAAAGGCAACTGATCATTATTTTTTAATTATGACTTTTTTTATTATTAGTCCTTATAGTGGATCTTAACCTAATGGTTATAGCATGAGACCTCAGGGAATTCTCGAATAATGTTAAGCGTAAAAGTTTATTAAACCTCTCAAGATATGAGCACTCATGACAGTAACTTTTCTCAGCATGGATGATGTCAGGTCTCTTGTAAGCATTAAAGATGTTATCGGTGCAGTGGATGAAGCATTCAGAGAAAAGGCACGCGGCAATGTTCAGATGCCGCCCAAGGTTTACCTGTTCTTTCACGAGTATCAGGGCGATTTCAGGGTCATGCCTGCATACATACCTTCGCTAAAATCAGCAGGGGTCAAGGTGGTAAATGTGCATGTGAAAAATAAGGAAAAGGGGCTTCCCACAGTAATGGCCACAGTTTTGCTTTTGGATCCAACAACAGGAGAACCAATAGCCATATTGGACGGCACACTGCTCACAAGCATGAGGACAGGTGCAGCCGGTGCAATAGCTGCAAGGGAAATGGCCAAGAAGGATTCCAAGACCGTTGCCTTTGTGGGGGCAGGAACCCAGGCAAAGTTTCAGCTCCTAGGGCTGGTTGAGACAATAAAGGGGTTGAGAGGAAGGGCCTACGATGTATCAGAAACTTCAGTTGAAAAATTTGCAGAGTACGCAAAGAGCATGGGGGTTGCAATAGACGTCGCTTCAAGTGTAAAGGAGTGTGTGTCCGATGCTGACATAATCGTCACTACAACGCCTGCCACAGAGCCAGTTGTAAAGAGTGAGTGGGTGCCTGAGGGAGCGCACATAAATGCCATAGGCGCAGACGCGCCGGGGAAGGAGGAGCTTGAACCTGAATTGCTCCTCAAGGCAAGGATCATAGTTGATGATATGGAACAGGCTGTGCACTCCGGTGAGGTGAACGTTCCAATATCCAGGGGCATACTGGACCCGAAAAGGATTGCTGGTGAAATAGGGCAGGTGCTTGAAGGCATGATAAAGGGGAGAACCTCTGACAGAGAAATAACGGTATTCGATTCAACCGGGCTTGCGATACAGGATATAGCTTCAGCAACTCTGGTGCTTCAGAGAGCTGCTGAGAAGGGCTACGGAACAAAGTTAAGGCTTTTCTGAAAAAGCTTTTAAAACTATGATTTTCAAAAGCCAATCATGAAGCTCATGATTGTGCTGCTTCTATCATTGCTTGCTACCACATATGCTCAGCAGCCTTCAGCCACCGTAACTGTCTTTACAAACGGATATGCAGGCATAACTGAAAACGCAACTGTCACAGCCTTTGTTCCATATAACATCACGCTTATTGGGAGTCCTGAGGCTCTCACTGTAACCTATTCTAACGGTTCACCTGCGCTTTACAGTATAAGCAATAGCAATTTAACCGTTGTACCTGACATAAACGGAACGGTTAGTGTAAACTATTATACATATAGCATTGTGGGCAAGAACAACGTTTCCTGGTTTGTGAAGCTAGATACGCCATATGAGACCAGACTGATTCTGCCCCCCAATGCTTCACTAGTATCCATGAGCTCAATACCTAGCACCGTAGGGCAGATTGATTCATCCATTTACCTTATGCTTGGACCAGGAAACTGGACCATAAGTTATATCATTCCCCCTCCATCTAGGGTCACCGTTACAAGCACTCCTCCATATAATCTCTGGGAAATAGGTGCAGGTGTAGTTGCAGCAGTTATCGTTGCAGGTTACCTGATATATGGGCGCATGAAACCAAATGAGGGACAAATGAGGGAGCTTGACGACCAGATATTGCAGTTCTTAAAGAGCCGGGGTGGTTCTGCAAGGGAGAGCGAAATAAGGCAAAAGCTGGTCATACCAAAAACCACTGCATGGAGGGCAATAAAGAGGCTTGAAAGGGAAGGTAAGGTTAAGGTGATCAAAACCGACAGGGAAAACATTGTGAAGCTTGTATGAAGCTTTTTGAATCGTGATCCCTGCAGCATTGTTTATAGGCAGCCCATTATAAAGATAATGCATGTACAGGATAACCAACGTTGCGCTAAGGGGAAGGAAGGGCACATACGAGCTAACCATTAACGGTGATAAAATTTACAAAATAGAACCGTGGGATGGGTCTGAAGGTGAAATAAATGGGGGAGGTAACCTCCTAACGGAATCCTTTGTAGTGCCTCATGTGCACATTGATAAGGTTGAAACGGGCCCAATGGTGGAAAAGTTCACAATGAACGTTTACCAGCTGGGAACAGGAGCAAAGGATGCAATAAGGGCTGCAGCCATGGTAAAGAAGGAATATGATCCAGATAAAATATACGTAAGGGTAAAACAGGGAATGCTTGAGGCGTTAAAGTACGGTGTGACCCATGTGAGGGGCTTTGTTGATGTTGATACTGCTGCAGAACTAAAGGGCTTTTTGGGTGCAGCAAGGGCTAGGGATGAGCTCAGAAACATGATGCAGCTACAGATTGTGGCATTTCCGCAGCAGGGACTGATTATGGACCCGGGCGCAATCGATCTGGTCGAAGAGGCAATAAGGAAGGGGGCAGATGTGGTTGGCGGAATACCATGGATAGAGGATAATGAAAGGGCTCAGAGAGAACACATAAGGCAGGTTCTTGAAATCGCGAAAAGGTATTCAAAACCAGCAGCGTTCCTTGTTGACGATGCGCCGAATCCAGCCCTAAGATCCCTTGAAATGCTGGCTGAGGAGACGGAAAATGCTGGAATGACCGGAAAAGTTGAGGCATGCCACGCCAGGGCACTACAGCTTTATGATGAAAGCAGCCTAATCAGGGTTCTGGGAAAGGTGAAGCAAGCTGAAATAAGCCTTGTAACAAACCCCCACACGGGTGCATATCATTTGCCAGTTACAAGGGCGCTCGATTACGGCGTGAATGTGGCACTCGGTCAGGACGATTGTAACGATGCCTACTACCCATACGGCAGGTGCAACATGCTTGAAGTTGGGTTCCTTGCCACTCACCTTCTATGGTCCATGGACGAGGTTGGTAGGGAGATGGTCTATGATATGATAACCAAAAGGGCAGCAAGGGCCATTGGGCTGGAAGGTCACGAAGTTAAGGAGGGCTCAGAGGCTAACCTCGTAATTTTGAATTCCACAAGCGTGAGGGAAGCTCTCAGGTATCACAGGGAATCAAGGACCGTGCTGTTTGGTGGGAGGCCAGTTGCCAAGGGAACTTAAGCCCTTAATGGTGATGGGGACATCGTCGGGAGCAGGTAAGACGTTTTTTGTAACTTCTATTTTGAAAATACTAAAGGACATGGGCGTTGACGCGGTTCCTTTCAAGGCACAGAACATGTCACTCAATTCTGCGGTTGCAGAGGGGGGAGAAATAGCATATGCACAGGCCATGCAAGCAAGGGCAGCGGGTGTGGAGCCAAGCGTGCTCATGAACCCCGTGCTCATAAAGCCTGAGGCAAGCAAATCTCACGTTGTTGTAATGGGGAAGCATTACATGACCCTTAACCCCAGGGACTATTACAGGGATGAAATTCATGATAAGCTCATGAGCATAGCTTTGGACGCATTCAGGGAGCTCAGAAGCAAGCATGAGCTTGTGGTCATTGAGGGAGCGGGGTCACCTGCAGAGGTCAACTTGAAGGACATGGCTAACACTGAATTTGCCAGGGCAGTTGGTGCAAGGACCGTACTAATTTCAGATATTGATAGGGGCGGAGCTTTTGCAAGCATACTGGGCACAGTTAGCATAACAGGAAGGAGGGGGCTGATAGGGGCAGTGCTCAATAAATTCAGGGGAGATGAAGGCCTTTTGAGGCCTGCCTACAGGATCATGAAGGAAAGGTACAACATAAGGATTCTGGGTGCGGTGCCTTATTTGCACCTGATGCTCCCCTGGGAGGATTCCGCTGACAGCCTGCCCAGCAGGGGAGGGAGGATCAGGGTGGGGGTTGTTAAGCTTCCGCACATATCAAATTTCACAGACATCTATCCCCTCTACAAGGTAAGAGAGCTGGGCATCAGCTTTGAAGAGTTTCCAGACCCCCAGGATTATGACCTGACGATAATACCTGGCTCAAAGGCAACTGTTCATGACCTGATTCACTTGAAGGCATCAGGCTTTGATGAGATGTTGAAGAGGGCGGTATCAGATGGCAAGAGGGTCATGGGAATATGTGGCGGCCTTCAGATGATGGGAAAGAGAATTGTTGACAGGGTGGAAAGCGGGATTGGCGAAATTGACGGTTTGAACATTCTTGAAGCTGAAACTGTAATGGAGCCAGTGAAGAAAGTGAGGAATGTGGAGGGGACAATCGTGGCCAAGGGCATGGAGGGAATACCCATATCTGGTTATGAAATACATTATGGAGAAACTGTTTCCCCTTCACCGTTTGCTGTTATAATGAAGGAAAATGGCATGCCTGTAAGCAGGCCAGACGGTTCCCAGAGCGGCAAGGTATTTGGCACATATTTGCACGGGATATTTGAAAACGAAGATTTCACGCTTTCTCTTGTAAACACCATAAGGGCAGAAAACGGGTACGATGCCATAAGCGGTCCACTTTCCCTGGACTACGACACTGAAATCCAGAGCGCCTCAGAAGCTGTAAGGAGCAACGTCAACCTGGCAGCCATATTTGAAGCGATTGGTCTAAAGCCGTAATCTCTATTTTTAATAAGCAACGTTAATAAAGCCATTATGGTAAGTTTAGTAAAATGCCTGAATACGACGTAATTATAGTTGGTGGAGGGCCTGCAGGCGTAGCTGCAGCAAAGTCAAGCGCAGAAGCCGGGGCTAGAACACTTTTGCTGGAAAGGGAACCTGCAATAGCTGCATGGAAACCCTGCGGTGAAGCTACATCCCTTGAAACGTTCACGGATATGGGGCTGAAGGCTGATTACCCTCTCATCGTAAGAAAGGCAAACGCCATGGTCTTTGCCCCTAACGGTAAATACGTTAAAATAAACCAGGAAGGTTATTCCATAAACAAAACGTTCTTTCTTCAGGAAGTGGCATCCAAAGCCGCTCAGGCCGGTGCGGAAATACATGTAAGAGAATCATTTGAAAGCTTCGAGAGGGAAGGCAGCATTGTGAAGGTTAAGACCAGCAGCAAAATTTACACTGCCAATGTATTGATAGGAGCAGACGGATATCATTCTGCAGTAGCAAAGGTGGCAGGAATAAAAGAGAAATCAGAGCCAATACCCACGGTGCAGTACATAATGGGCAACGTAAAACTTGAACATCCAAACTCTGTAAGGTTCTATCTGGGAGATAGCGTAGCTCCAAAGGGATATGCCTGGATCTTCCCAAAGACAGACGATATAGCTGAAGTTGGTATTGGGGTAAGGGGAGTTGTAGCCAAACAGTACCTTGACAAGTTTGTCAAGGAACATTCGGATGAGCTGGGAAGGGCCAAAATAATAGATTACCGCGGAGCTCCTGTACCCATAGGGGGGCTAATAAAGGACGCAGTGAGGGACAATTTGATACTTGCTGGCGATGCTGCTGGCACTGTGATCCCATTTACAGGTGCAGGAATACACGCATCACTCATTGCGGGAATGGTTGCAGGAAGGGTTGCGGCAAAAGCATCAAATGAAGGAGATGTATCAGCTCAGAGGCTTTCAGAATTTTACAGCGCCTACGATGATCCATGGGGCAAGAGGATAAGGTCAAGCCTGAAGGCCATGAAGGTTTTTGAAAAGGCATCAGATGATGATTTTAACCAGCTTCAGGAAATACTTGATGAGGGCGATATACTTGACCTAGCGAACGGTTTTGACTTTTCAAAGGTGGCTTCAAAGCTAATGAAACATCCAATGCTTGCAATAAAGATAGGGGCCAGGCTTCTCACTTCATGAAACTTCAGAAATATTCAAAGTAAACAAATTCTCCTTTGTAGGGGTACCATTTTTTGTCAATGCTTTCAACTTCAGCAAGCGATGGCCCCTTTTTACATTCCTTGATGAACTCTTCCAGTTTTTCCCTTTCGCCTTCAGCTATTATCCTTACAGAACCGTCTGGCATGTTCTCAGCAAAGCCAGTGACTTGCAGCGCATCAGCTGCCCTCTTGGCAAATGCCCTGTACCCAACCCCCTGCACAAGCCCGCGCACAGTGATTTCAACCCTCTGTTTCATTTTACCATCATCATTCTGGAAACAACTTAGCCCTTAACGACCCCAATGGGCCTCATCCTGAAAATTCTCCTGGCAAGCCCAGCCATTTCAGTGGCTTCAGCTACAAGGTCAACGTCCTTGTATGCCAGGGGTGCCTCTTCAGTAACAGTTTCTTTGCTTGCTGCCCTGACCATTATTCCCCTGTCCTTGAGCTCTTCAATCAATGTGTTGTAACTGTAAGCCCTCTTTGCAGCGTTCCTGCTCATGTACCTTCCTGCCCCATGCGCGGCGCTTCCCCAACTGAGCGTATCGTTTCCGGAAACCCCAGCAAGCATGTAACTTGCGGTGCCCATGCTTCCAGGTATTAGCACAGGCTGTCCTATGGACTTGTACTTTTCAGGTATAAATTCAGATCCTGGCCCAAATGCCCTTGTGGCACCCTTCCTGTGAACTATGACATCCCTCATATCCCCGTTAACCAGATGCCTTTCCCTCTTTGCTATGTTGTGAGCCACATCATATATCAGGTTCATGTCCAGCTTCTCAGGATCGCCAACTGCTTTGAAGCTTTCCCTGACCATGTAAGTTATCAGCTGCCTGTTGGTCCAAGCAAAGTTTGCAGCGCTTATCATCGCTCCAATGTAATCCTGGCCCTCACTGCTGCTGTAGGGCACAGCGGCCAGCTCCCTGTCCGGCAGCTCTATACCGTATTTCTTGACCGACCTTTCCATCACCTGCAGGTAATCACTGCAGACCTGATGGCCGTAACCCCTGCTGCCGGTGTGTATAAGAACAAGAACCTGGCCCTCCTCCTTAATACCCATTACACCTGCCGCTTCTCTATCGAACACTTTGTCCACAACTTCTATTTCCAGAAAATGGTTACCGCTACCCAGGCTTCCCAGCTGAGCCGCGCCCCGCGCTTTGGCTTCCCTTGAGACCTTTCTGGGGTCTGCACCCTTCATGCTCCCGTTTTCCTCCGCTGATTTCAGGTCCTCATCCCACGCATAATCGTTTTCCAGAGCCCACTTCATCCCAAGATTAGCCACTTCGTCAAGTTGTGAAGCGTTGAACCTGAACCCGCTCTTGCTGCCCAGCCCACTGGGCACATTTCTGTAAAGAGAATCGAGCAGCTTCCCAAGGGAAGGCCTCAGCTCCTTTTCAATTAAGTTAGTGCGCACTAGCCTTACGCCACAGTTTATGTCGTAGCCCACACCGCCAGGGCTTATTACGCCACCATCAACGTCAAATGCGGCAACTCCTCCTATTGGAAAGCCGTAACCTTCATGCCCATCCGGCATTACGTAAGAATAGTTGATTATTCCGGGAAGTTTGGAAACGTTCACTGCCTGCTGCAGAGTCCTGTCAGTCTTTATCTTTTCCAAGAGCTTTAGGCTGGCATAAACCCTGACAGGCACGTTCATGCCGTCTTCCTTTGGAATTTCCCAGACATAATCGCTTACTCTATTTACCTGCATGAAGGTCATTAATGAGTGGGTGCTAATAAACACTTATGCAACCTAAAAATCAATCCTGATGAAAAGAGCAGTTTATTGGTTAGCTATATTATTTGATAGAAAACGCGCTTAATCCAGAACTGGAAGCTTTAGAGAAAGTCAATGATGGCTAAAAGTTATAACTTGTGCACTCTAAACTATTTTGTTGGACAAGCTAAAGATGCTTCTGATAATTCTTGTAGCCGCTTCAGTGGGCATAGGCATTTTACTTATATCACTGGTTTCTTTAACTGAAAAGACCCCTGATATATGGCAGCTAATCGTTCAGCTTTTTGCTGGGCAGATTCCGTCAGGCATACCATTTTTTGTTCCTGCAAGCTTTTTGCTGTTCTTTAGCACGACCTTGGCCAGCAGCGTGGGGATCATTTACTTTATTTTAATGCCAGAAATAACTCCAAGAAAGAAAGATTCAAACGAAGTTGATGTTAAAGAACTTATGAACTTTCTTTTGCCAGATGAAAGGAGAGTAGTTGATATATTGATTAAACATGATGGGGAGTATCTGCAGAAACAGATTACAAAAGAAGCTGACTTTACTAGACTTAGAACTCATAGGATAATAGCAAGGCTGGCCCAAAGGGGGATAGTTACAGTTGAGAAAGTTGGCAACACTAACAAGATAAAACTAAAAATAAAAAAATAAATAATAACTTAAGGTTGTTGCCATGAGAGCGCAAAGGCTCCTCCTATTATTCCCAGTATTGCTCCTATCACGAATCCGCCCATTCCGAAAAAGCTGAAGATTGAAAACACTATTGCTAAGATGCCCCAAGTTGTGCTTTCTGCCGGTTTGCTTCTTATCATTAATGCTGAAATCAACACTATTATTCCAGATATTAATCCGAAAAACACCATTGAACCAATCATTATGAAAGGAGCTCTAAATCCCATGCGGAAAGGAGCTATGAGAAAGTACATAGCCATTATGGAAGTTAATACGCTGCTGACTATCATAAGTATCCCTGCTATAAGAGCCAGTGTATATGCGGTCTTTGGATAGGTAACTGATTGTGCCATTTTATATCACCCAACGCATATGCAATGAGTTCATTTATAGCAATTGCCTGAAACATTGGTGAAACGTTTTTCAAGAAACAATCAGAAACAGTATCACTGTTTTGCTTTAATTTGCAGGTATTTTTGCAGCGCAACAGCACTGTTCCTCTGGGTGTCCCTTGCAGAATAAACCAGGGTTATATTTCCAGTGGAGGCCATTTTAAATATCTGTTCAACTGCTTTGTTTTTTTCAAGTTCAGAAAAGTACTTCTTCTGGAATTCCTCCCACTTTGCAGGGTCATGTGAGAACCAGACCCTCAATTCAGTGCTTGGAGCTATATCCTTAAGCCACAGGTCTATCTTTTCCCTTTTAATCCCTCTGGGCCATAACCTTTCCACAAGTATCCACCGGCCATCATCCAGCTCCTTTGATTCATAAACCCTCTTAACCTTGATCATTCACAGGTTAAAATGGCTGCCTTCTAATAAATTATACATAAAAATTATTAATGGCAATCAAAGTTTTGTTTAATAAATTTGTAAATAAATAATTAAATAATTCAGTGTGCAAAGCAACGCCATGGCAATGGAACTAACAGAAGCCCAGGTTTCGGCTTTAAAGAGAGCAGCTGACATTACCAGGGCCAGGATAGATTATAGGTACCTGCTGGCCCTGGTGTTCATAAAGTCAAAGCTTGGGATTTCATATGAAAAATTAACTGGGGATGAACAGAACCTCCTTTTAAACCTTTCAAAGGCTGTATCTGAAATTGCCGGCAGTGATCACTCCTTAAAGCACATGGTTAACTATTTTGATTATGGACAGTTCTCTGGCGTCAGGGGGGCCTTGGAAACTATCGAGCAGCTTTTGAAGGTACTGGACGAAACAGGGTTCGATGATCCAGGCTCATTAGGAGGCGCATTTGAATGGCTTCTGAGGTATTATGCTCTAACGCACACCAAGGAGGGGGAAGCCTACACACCAAGGGAAATAGTTGACCTGCTTGTGAGAATAGTAAATCCGGTTGCAGGTGAAACAATTTATGATCCAGCAATGGGTTACGGGGGTTTCTTGATTTATTCATACATGCATGCTATAAAAAACTGCTCCGGATGCAGTGCAAGCGTGTACGGTCAGGAGTTGAGCGCCATTGCCAACATCATAGCAATAATGAACATGCAGGTTCATAAAATAAAAAACTATTCAGCGTACATGGATGACACCCTTCTGTTTCCTCATACAGTTGAGGGTGGTCAGTTAAAGAAATTTGATGTGGTGCTTTCCAATCCACCATGGAACCTTTATGGTTATGATGAAAGCGTGCTTAAAAAGGGTGACCTGGTCAAGGACAGGTTTCAGTATGGGTTTACATCCCTTCAATCAGCAGACTGGGCATGGATACAGCATTCACTGGCATCGACAAAACAGAAGGATGGAAGGGCGGGCCTAGTGATGGATGCAGAATGCCTGTCAAGGCAAGGAAATGACAGGGACATCAGGTCAAGGGTAGTTGACTCTGACATTCTTGATGCTGTAATACTTTTACCTGAAAGGATCTTTTATCACACCACATCCCCTAGCAGCATTATGCTGTTCAAGACTTCCAAAACTCACACTGGAGAAGTCATTTTCATAAATGCAACCTTAGAAAAGGAGCCGCACCGTGAGGCAAAGAGACTGAATTATCTTAGCGAAGAAAACATTAACAGAATCGTAAGGGCCTATAGCAGCTTTAATGACATTAACGGGTTTGCCCATGTTGGGTCGATAAATGAAATAAGTAAAAAGGGTTATAATATAAATCCATCATCATATGTGATTCCTTTAAGCGACGTTGAACTTTAGCCATAGTTTCAAAATTGATAAATTAAAATAAACTTCGACATCCTCATAGCCCTAATATGGTTCCTTCAAGGCTGATCATAGGTTCGTGGTTTACCGCCTTCATTGCTATATTGCTAACGTTTATACACCCGCTCCAGAACGCAGGCTGTACCTTCATTCAACCATTTACCGCCCATCGGACTGCTGTATAATGTTTATTGCTCCATTCAGGTATGCAGTGAGCGCTTTGCGCGGGAACACCCACTTTTTGTCCTTCCACTCTTCTATGCCTGACCTCGCACAGGGAGCACTCCATTGATGTGTACGCTTAATTAACAGGCTTCATGCCATATTCCTTGCCAACCTGTTCAATTCGTGTTATCGTTGTTGAGCAAAATAAGTTGATTTCTTTTATTTTCTCTATTCTGGGCTATTTGGATATTCGATGCTTATTTCTCACGTAGGCTTTCCGCAGTCTCCCTTTCCATCCCTTTAACATTTTTGAGTAACAGTTCGCCTATTGTATTTGCTCGTTTGCTTGCACGTCTTCTACTCGTGAATTGTAGGCTACCTTGAAGTTGTCTTTGTAGGCTTAAACATGAAGAACCGTCCTTGAAGGGCAAATCATTTTACACAGTAACGTCAGAAGGTTAACTATCTAATCAAGGTAGGGCCTTGCAAGCATAAAAAAGGTTTTTAATGTGCATGTGGGGGTCAGTTCAATATGAACTTTGTTCTTATTATAGGTCTAGTTGCAGGGTTTTTAACTACAGTGGCATATGTGCCAGAAGTTTACAAAATATATATAACAAGGGATACAAAGGGCATCTCTCTTCTTTGGCTTGTCATACTTTTTTCTGGAGCGATTTTATGGTTAGCGTACGGATTTTACATATTTTCATTGCCAGTGATTCTTGCCAACGGTGTATCATCCTTGCTCATAATTATAATGCTAATCTTCAAGCTCATATTTCATTAAGATATATCTCTGAAGGAGCACATTCCCTCAAGCTATTTATGAACTTCATTTATGCTATTGTTGAGGTTCAGATAGAGCATGTGGTGCCTCCAAACATGGTGTGTTGGGTCTTTGATTAAGCTGCCCTAACTAGGCTTTATGCTACAGAAAATACAAAAAAGCAATTAACTTTGCTGTTTCATCTTGCAGTACATGTACAGCGCATCATAAAGGGGAAACTGCAGGCTCATGTTATGGTAATCGTCCTTTGATATTTCCCTGAACCCCCTGGCTGCGGCCTTGAGGCCTGCAGATTCTGGAGGGGTATTCGTGGGGTTGTGAGCATCAGCCCCCCTTACAATTTTTGCAAGTTCCTGCAATGCGGGATCCTTTAGTTCGTATTTCCTAATTATTGCATCAAATGATACATATTCTGTGCCATTTTCGTCATAGAAATGGTTAAGTTCTGCTCCCCGCGTGTCAAACGGTATTGCGTTTTCAGTTTTTGCAACATTCATAACTTCCTCTTCAGGAACAAAGAGGAATTCCGCATTTTTGTCTACGAACCTACTTATAAGCCACGGACACGCTATTCTATCTACCATTGCCCTTTTTCTTGTAACCCACTTCATAATTAATTTATTAATAAATTTTCATTTATAAAGCTATTGTTTGAAGAAAAGTAGTTCAAACCTGCTTTCTTATTTCCTCCTTGATAGCGTTTGATATTTTTATTGCTTCATCGTGAGTTATTTCGTTTCTTTTCCTGAAATTAACAAAAGCTGGTTCATTTTCCCATGAGGGCAGTATGTGAACGTGCACGTGAAAAATGACCTGACCGGCGCTCCTTCCAACATTGGTGAAAAGTCTTATACCATCTGCTTTCATGGCAGATTTAACTGCGTTTGCAACGGTTTTTGTTGCACCTGCCAGCCTGGCGGATTCTTCGGAGGGAGTTGAAAGGAAATCCTTGTAGTGTTCCCTTGTCACTACAAGAGTGTGACCAGGAACTATCGGGAACCTGTCAAGGAATGCTAAAGCGTTTTGGTCATTGTAAACAATATATGCAGCTTCCTTGCCCCTTATGATCCTGCAGAACAGGCAGCTTTCATCATTGTTGCTCAATTTTTCTTTCTTTCAATACTTATTCTCTGAAAATTTAAGCTTTTTTGCTCCTTCTGAACCCAGCACTCAGCGTAATTATGGCTATGATGCCAAAACTGTCCAGTGAGGCCCAGAGCCCAACCGGGTTCATCAGCAAGAAAGACATTGCCGTGCTTCCAACAAATGAACCAACTGAGCGTGCGGAACTTGTCAACATTCCAAATGCTCCAAGATAGCTCCCCCTCTTTTCTGGTCTGGAAAGCATGTTGGCCACAGTCATTGCAAGTGGCGAGAATATGTTTTCGCCTATGGTTACAATAAATATGGCTACTATACCTTCGGCATAAGACCTCATTAGCGCCAGTACCATGAAGCCAGTAATGTAGAAGGCAAGTCCAACTTTTAACCACCTGATTGGGTCCCTTTTAGACAGGAATCTTGCTATGTGGAACTGCAGCAACACCACACCAGCGCCGTTTACAAAGTAAAGCACACCCAAGTATGTTAGGGGCATGCCAAGCGTTGTTGTTTCATAAATGGTGAGCGTAAGGCCAAACTGCGCGATAAATACGTATGATAAAAAGAACGGAGAAATTTTTTTCACAAAGTTGCTGTCCCTTATTGCATCCAAATTAAAACCTGAAAAGGCATGGGAGCTTTCCTTCAATCCTATGAACAATGATGTTGAAGCAAGTATTGTGATACCGGCTAATATAAACGCGTTAGAATAACCCAGGAAGCTTATGGCAAACCCTCCAAATAGCGGCCCAATGGCCCATCCAAGATTTACCCCTATTCTCATCAGTCCATAATTCTTTATTAATTCAGTCTGATCTCTTCCCAGGTCTCCAACATAGGTGTTGTAAGCGGAAAAAGTGGCGCTGCCAAAAAGCGATTGTATCAGGCCAAATCCGGAGATCAGGACATATCCGGGAATGAGCAGGCTGAGTCCCATTGCCACCAGGGCAGCTGAATTGAGCAGTTGTGCCAAAACCATCGTGTACCTTCTTCCCCTTCTGTCTGAAAGCATTCCTCCAAAAAATTGACCAAGTGCTCCGGTAACTGCCAGCATAACATAGTAAGCTCCAACCAGAAGCAGGGGCATTCCTTTCCTGTAAAGAACCAGCCCTACATATGGGCTAACCATGGAAATGGAAAATGTCCTGAATGTTCCCACAAGGAGTATTCTGAGGAGCCTGCTGTTCAAGTCCATCCTGTTGGATATCAAGTCCGTTTGCCCACCCTTATTTTTATTAGTTATATTAAAATCTGTTGCATGCTGATCAGAGCAAAAGCCCCCTTTCGAAATTCATCCTACACACCTTCTTATCTCCCTTCACCGCGCATGCGGGCATCTGGGGCTCTGTGTGATAGATCCCAACTCTCAGCCTTGAATCTATGGCAATCCCGCCCTGGTTCACCTCCCCCAGTGCAGTTTTGATATATGAAAATGAATTTATTAACGCTTCAAGCGCGCTCTCTTCCTTCATCAAATTTACAATCCTGAAAGCCGTCAACACCCTCATGTTCTGTTCGCCTATCCCGGTAAGTGCTGTAGCCCCCGTTTTGTTCAGTGCATAAAACCCAGCCCCCGCAATGGCAGCATCACCTATGCGTCCTGGCATTTTTCCCTTCACACCTCCTGTTGATGAAGCTGCCACATACCAGCCATCATCTGTTGCAGCAACAGCGCCTATTGTATCTCCTCCTTCAATTCCTGAACTGAGCATGCTGTTATTTCCTACTATAAGCGAATGTGGCGTTTTTGACATGACATCAAGCGCAGCCCTTATTGGGCTTTTGAGATATGCAGCTCCAACCGCCCCAACCTTTAGGGACCTCCCGTCCATTATTCCGGCATCCATCTGAACCCTGCCTTCTGAATTTGGGACCGCCCCCCTTCCAGCATTAAAGAGCCCTGTTTCCTCCATAAATGCCAGGGCCTCAACAGCTGCACTTATGGGGTCCCCTACCCTTACAAGTTCAATTCCAATATCAAGTGCCTTGCCCAGCGCGGGGATTATTCCAGCTTCATCCCTGACCCTTCCAGCACCGCCATGAACAGCAAACGCCATTTGTTTTCAACCATTTAAAATATCCTCAACCTTTGTGCGTTCCTGTTTCCATGTATCCCTGTCCCTAACTGTTACTGTGCCATCCTCAAGCGTTTGACCGTCAACCGTTATGACCTTTGGTACTCCAGCTTCATCAAGCCTGGCATACCTTTTACCTATGTACCCCTTATCGTCTAGGATTACAAAGTAGCCTGACCTGTCCAGCATATCCTTTATTTCAAGAGCCTTTTTTATCATTTCATCCTTTGAAACCAAGGGCAGCACAGCAACCACCTTCCTGAGCAGTTCCTGTGGGATAGAGAGGACGTTTCTGCCTTCCCTCTTCCCATAAGCGTAGTAAATGGTTGTAAGCAGCAGCCTGTCAAGCCCATATGAAGGTTCAACTACATGTGGCACAAACTTTCTGACCTCTTCCCTTTCAACTTCCTCTATGATTTTGTAATCGTCCTGAAGCAACCTGATGTCACCGGCAAACACGTCGTTTCCCTTCTTTTCTGGAACAGAGGCCATTATTTTTTCCCAGCTGTCAGGGTGGTTGCGCTTTACTGCATCCTCCTTTAGGTTGATTTTGGTCCTAGTGCTGATGGCCCTTTTTTCAATTGCAACAAGCTCCTGTCCCGTTTCCTTGGCGTGAGCTTTTAGGTCATAGTCGGTCCTGTATGCAAGACCCGCAACTTCGGTCCAGCCCATTTCATCAAAAAAAACCTCATGGTCAAATGTCTGTGCTGAATAGTGTGCCCTTTCTCCCACAAGCTTTTCAATAAACCTCTGTTTTGATTCTGGAACCCCAAGTGCCCTTACAAATTTGAACGATTGAGCCAAGAAGTAAGCAAGCCATGCGCTCTTAACAACCCCTGTCCTGTGCGCTTCCTTTGGTGTCAGCAGTTCAGGTTCCCCCTTTTCCCTGACCCTTTCATGTAGCAGAGGCAGTTTTACACTTTCGTCTAGCAGCGGTGCCTGCTCATCTTCAGGGTCCATAAAAAGCTCAAGTTCCATCATGTGAAATTCTCTGAGCCTTATCATTGACTGCCTGGGAGATATTTCATTCCTGTAACCCTTACCTATCTGAGCTATTCCCATGGGCACCTTTCCCCTGTTAATGTCAAGCAGCGTTTTAAATTCCACAAAGATCCCCTGAGCAGTTTCTGGACGAAGGTACCCCTTGCTCTCCGCATAGGGCCCAATGTTTGTTTCAAACATGTTCAGAAACTGCTTTACATTCCACTCGGTGGCGCCACAATTTGGGCACTTTACCTTGTTCTGATTGAGTAACTCATTCATGTAACTGATACTTGCGGTTTCGCTAACATCGATGCCTGATTCCTTAAGCAGGTGATCGGCGCGGTACTTGCTGCCGCACTTTTTGCATTCAGCCATTGGGTCCTTAAAATTGTCAACGTGCCCTGAAGCCTTTAGCACCCTGGCAGGCATTATTGCAGGCGAATCTATTTCGAGGAATCCCTGGGGCCTTACAAAGTAGCTTCTCCACAGGTCCTCCATATCCCTTAAAATCAGTGACCCCATGGGTCCAATTGTGTAAAAACCACTTACGCCACCGTATATCTCATATGATGGCCAGAAATAGCCCTTGGATTTTGCGAGATTGAGAACTTCAGTGAGTTTGTCCATACGCCGAAAAAAATTAATCAGCTTATTAGCTTTACGGATGGATGCTTTTCCCTTGCCCAGGATATTCTTTTCATTACTCTGTCCCGCACTTCCTCAATGCCTTCAAATTCCCTAATCACTTTGCCTTCAGAAATCCATTGCTTCATTAACTTTACGTACCCCTCGGGAGGCGACCTTTCTTCCGGCAGTATTATGTCAGACCCAGCGTCATAGTTTCTGTAAGTCTCCTTGATGCCTGATATATCACCCCTCTTTGACTTCCTAATCATTTTGCCATCACTTTCAACCTCTACAACCTTCATGTTAAAATCAATGGTTGGTGCATCTGCAACCGACGTGCCAATGCCGTAACCATCAACTACATCGTTCATTGCAGCAATATCTGCTTCGTCAATGCCACCAGATATGATTATTTTCACATTTCTGCCTCCCCTCTGGTCAAGCTCCCACCTGACTTCTTCCACTATCTTCCTCCAGTCCCCTCTCCTTGACCCCGGCGTATCCAACCTTACACCGTAAAGCCTTTTACCAAGCGTTTCAAGAGCCATTATTGATTCTGTTTTTTCATCATAATAGGTATCCACAAGGGCTATTCTGGGGATTTCAGGTTTGATATATTTGTCAAATGCAAGCCACGCCTTTCTTGGATCATCATAAAGGAGTATAAAGCTATGAGGCATTGTGCCAGAACCCTGTTTGCCTAGCAGTTCTGCACCCAACACGTTGCTGAAACCGTCAAAGCCTCCTATAAAAGCCCCGCGTTCGATCATGGGAGCCAGGGCAGGGTGAGCTCTCCTTGTTCCAAAGCTCAACAGCACCTTTTCAGGCCCGGCCAGGTATCTCATCCTTGCTGCCTTGGTTGAAATTCCGCTGAACGAGCACAGGAAGCCAAGGAGCGCAGTTTCATACCTAGCGAAGTCCCTGTACCTCCCTTCAATTCTCATAACCGGTTCATATGCAATGTCAGCCTTTGAAGTAAGGAACAGTTCTCCCTCATCCATTGCCCAAACGTTCACTGGAACATCCTCAAGGAGCTTTAACGATTCATATATTCCTGAGACAATTCCCCAGTTGTCAGTGAATGGTAGGTACCTTGTGTACACTTCCATGGCAACCCTTGGATTTATTCCTTCTCCGTCCAGAATGCTTTCAACGTTAACAAAGTAATAGTCAGTTGTAAGGCCAGACTTTATTTCATCATCATTTGGAATTAGAAACCTTCTTTTGCTCACAATTTACTTTATGCAGGCTAAATCTTAAATCTATCGTGAATTATCATGCCATAGCTGACATGGAAATAAAAACAACCAGAACTTTGCATCAAGTTCATTGTAGAGAGCTATATGGCAAATGCTATTTTATAGACAACGGAAGCATTAGATAATATAAAGATGAACAAATGGGGCATATATCAATCAATTAGCAAATGTTGCTTATACTAGAAGGCATCAAACAGTTTGCAATAAGGCAGTCCTTGAATCGTTTGCATATGGTTAGGAATTATAACCACGAAGCATTTCTGAATTGATAAGATGGTTGATAACTTCCAAAAATTTCTGTTTATGGTCAACAGAAATCATAACCTTGGTCAATAAGTTGAAAAAAGCTATTAAAATAACTGATTGTTTTTGGATATATGTTGATTTTGCAGTGATAATCCGCAAGAACTTTTTCCGAATTATTAAATAATGCACAAAATCATAAAAAATTATGAAGGTTATAGCAACATATGGTAAAGATCGCACGTTGAAGCCTTTGGATGAAGCTGAAGTGATTGGAATAATCGATAAGGAAAGGGGCTCCATAACTGAAAGGGTAAATCCAGGGTACATGATGAGCAAGGAAATGGCAATGGGTTACATTTTAAAGCTTGGAGCTGATGCTATAGTGGTCAAGAATGGGTTCCTTTGCCCAGGCTCTTATGCAATGTCTCAGGGTAGAATAAAATATATTGTTGTGGATGATGATAAAACAGACAGTCTAGTCAACTCATTGAAAGATGCTAAACTTTTGGATGAATTAAATGAAGAGATCTACGAAGAATAATTCACTTCTAACCGTGAAGAGGGCTATAAGCCCAAATATTCTGTTTTTCAATAATATAATTTGCTGTTCAATTTGTTGGAAGCGATTTATACTAAGTATATTTATAAAATAAGAGAGCTTTAACATAATAGATTTCGAAAGATGCTGTAATATTTCTGCAAAGCGGTTTAATGTGCTGTGTTGAATAATTGTTTAGCAGTTTAGCATATTAATTTTGATAGCCTAGATCGTTGACAACATTGAATTCCTCCCATAGCTTACCATCTCATCATAAATAAATCCACATTTTCTGCATAGCTTCCGCTATCAGTCCAATAGGGCTTCTTGCCCTAAGGTCCTCACCGAACTTCCTCTTCACTGATGAAAATATCCCTTCGATAGCCCATCTCAGCCCATACTTGGTGTCTTTTGCCCATGTCTTGTACCCAAGCTTCATGTACTTCCTAAC
>Ga0080006_1154503_pt1 | contig 23447 bp, 25 predicted proteins | sample RS3BMetagenome_FD_69209 | JGI IMG/M metagenome (GOLD analysis project Ga0080006, IMG submission 69209) | Ferric oxide microbial mat and aquatic microbial communities from Rainbow Spring, Yellowstone National Park, USA - RS3B (SPADES... ...
ATTCTGATGTACAATTTGTGGGTGGCTCTGAAGCATAGTCAGGGTTCTGTGATTGCTGACTCGTTGAAGCTATATGCTATGATGACTCTTGTTATATCGTTCATACCTGATGCGGAGCAAGAAGAAATGATAAGATGAGGTGGCCGAATTTTTTGATCTACTGTAAATGGTGTGGGCTTTCTGCGCTCCTCTGGTAAAGAACTCATCCGGAAACTCTTTCGACACAAATGTCTAGCTAAGATTACACATAGCTTTTCCCTGCTGTCATGCTGATTCGTGTCTATAAGGTTCAGGGAATTAACTGGTGAAGAACGAAGACTATTGAGCCAAATATTCCTCCTCCAGCTCGTACAGGTAGGCCAAGAAACGATGACAGAAGAACTATCAACGTAATGCTTTGCATACTAATAGCATGTTGCAAGAAGATAAATATGCCTCAGAGGTATGGCTCTTGCAAATCCGTCTGGTAGAGGCACAAGAAGTGGAGCGAAATAGACACAATCCCTTTCATACCTTCTCAATCTGTCAAGCTGCATTGAGTCAGCTCGGGTCACTAACTGATTTTAATCCCTCAAGTTTAGCTATCTGTGCCAACTTTGTATCGTATGTTAGGAAGCTGTCGAATTCTCTGGCTGAGGCTAATTGTATCGCATCAGCAAAGTATATGCCATACTTAAAGACGTGGTTTGTAGCTTCAGGAAGTATTCTAAGGTCTAACAGGACCAACTTTAGCTGACCCAGCTTACTCAAGAATTTTGTTTCACCTATAAATCTAGTAAATACTTCCCTTGCATCCCCTAAGATTTGTCTTCGATGGTATTTGTCCAGGACTACGGCTACTTCTCCTATATTCCATAACGAGAAGCCTATTTTCAGCCTTCCAGCATGAGCCCCATCGTAAACTTTGTCGACCTTTTCAGTCCCTTCTTCTACTACGTACCTCTTAACTATGACGCTGCTGTCTAAATAGATGCTTTGCACGCTCATCCCGAATCTCCCGAACTATATCTTCTGCTTTAGCCCCGTCGGGTCTATCAGCCTTAATCTCTGCACTAGTGTAGAATGCATCTCTTAAGCCTAGATTCTGACTAGTGGCGTTAAGGAACTCCAACTCATTGTATGTCAAGAGGAATTCCTCTACGACATCGCTAAGATTCCTACCCTCCATAGCTAGCTTGCTTCTTACACTCTTGACAATATCCTCTCTCAATGAGAGAGTAACCTTGATCTTATTCATCTTTCCTGCTAGAAGGATGTACGTATTGTCGTATATAAGTATTTCAGCTTAATCAGCCTTGGGAGGTAAGGGATGTTAGTCCATATGAAATTTCTGAGCATATTAGTGAATTACTACTCTTTTATAAAAGCGGGCTTCCTATTAATCTCCATAACATTAAATCCCCGGACAAGGTAATCAAAGCGATAAAATGAAAACAATAGTCTACATCGATGGTCTTACAGAGCCTGTGAATCCTGGAGGAATAACAACCTACGCCTTTGTGGTATACAGGGAAGGAGAGAAGGTCTATGAAGAGAGGAAATTTATAGGGTCAGGCAAGGGTTTTAGCAACAATGTGGCTGAATATTCAGCTTTAGTTGCTGCGATGAAATGGTTGATAGCTAATGGGCAGACAGATCAAGTGGAGATAAGAAGCGACTCAAAGCTTCTGGTGAATCAGATGAGAGGTGAGTGGAATGCAAAAAGAGGCCTTTACATTGAAACTTACAAAATGGCGAAGCAGCTATTATCTTCCTTTAAGAACATTTCATTCAGATGGGTACCCAGAGAGGAAAATAAGGAAGCTGATAGGCTATCAAGATTAGCTTATAGCGAATATGTCGATAAGCTTCGAAACTGAGTCCTTTTCAGGAAATTCTTAAACATACCCAATCAAGTTTGTATAGCTCTCTTCTGTCACTTATGAAGGTTCAGATACATTAATAATATTGTAAATTTTTCCGTTTTGTCAGAAATCTTATGCTGCAGGCTGATGAAGCAATAGGCATAGAAGCACTTGTTGTCAAGTATGCAGATAAGGTTGCTGTGGATGGGCTTACCTTTTCTGTCTCAAAGGGGTCAATATATGGTTTACTTGGACCAAACGGGGCAGGCAAATCTTCCACGATTAAAGCAATAGTCGGGCTCGTTCAAAGAGCATCAGGTAGAGTTAGGATATTAGGGAAGGACATTGATGAAGACCCTGTTTTTGTCAAATCGAATATAGGCCTTGTTCCTGAGAATCCCGTGTTGCTCGATTCATTGACTCCTAACGAATTCTTCGAATTGATAGCTTCGGTAAGAAGGCTTAACGATACAAAGAGGATGAAGTCCCTGGTATATGCGTTTGAATTCGAAGAGTTCATGGATACTCCAATTGCTTCGCTTTCTCTGGGGAACAAGCAGAAATGTGCAGTCATTGCTGCCCTTGCACATGAACCCAAAGTGCTCATACTTGACGAGCCTTTCAACGGCCTGGATGTAAGGTCTGTCAGAATCTTTAAGGACATAATTTCAAAGCATGCAGAAAACGGAGGAGCAGTCCTATTCTCAACACACATAATGGAAGTTGCAGAAAAGATCTGTGACAGAGTGGGAATCATAGACCATGGTATTAAGGTTGCAGAAGGTACAATGCAGAGTCTGAAAGAAAGTATACATGGCTCAAGTCTTGAAGAAGTTTTCATCAAGGTCACAAACATGGAAAAGGAGATAGAAGATGTGCTGAAAGCTTTGGAGTGACCTCGTTGCAGGGAAAGAAGGCTTCTGCAAGCTCTATTCTGGTTAAGAGCGTGGTAAAGGAGCTTCTGTATCAGGGATATGTTGCTAGTAGATTGACTGGCATGACCCCAGGAGATATCAAGAAAGCTATAAGGGCTTCAAAGAGGTCAAGAATATTCATAGCTGTGCCTTTTGCAATTGTTCTTCTCATTATAGTTTTTGAAGGTTACTTCTTCTTCAGAAGAAGCCCTCTTCTTTTCCCTCTGGCAGTTCTTACCTGGACATTCATACCCACATTTGTAACTGTGGTTCAGCTATCCTATGGCGCCTCTGCAGGGCCACAGATTAGGGAATTTCTCTCTACACTTCCGATTGATAAAGAAAAGGTAGACGGTATAGCTGCAGGGGCGATAATAAATTCCCTAGGCTACAGCATTATTGCACCAATTGCCATTTTACTGATATCAATACCACTAGTAGGAGGATGGCTTGCAATTTCAGGTCTGATAGCTGATGCTATATCTATCTCACTCGCACTGATACTTGTTTCCATAATCATGAGTATTTACAGAAAGCTAGGTGCAACAAATAGGCTATCTGCTGCAATAAGGATAGGGATAACTATCCCAATACTGCTGCTGAGTCTTTCATTTGGTTACTTCCAGACTGCAGATGTAAGGCTTGATGCAGTTGAGGCGACTTTTGTTCCTATTTTAAACTTGGCTGGGGTAGCTACAGGTAATCTTGAAGCTCTTGCAATATCTTTGTTATATGCTGCAGCAATCTGTCTTGTTGGATATATTGCCTTCATGAGAACTTCTGTGAGCCTTCTTTCTCCTCTTGAATTATTCTCTTCACATATAGGCAAGTTCAATGTCAAAGTCAGAAGTGCAAGCATGGCTCTGATACTGGCTGATTTCAAACAGATAACTCGCTCTCCAAGACTTGCTGGATTTATAGCAGTTCCGTTCCTCTATGTGCTCGTAACTATCTTCCAAAGTTTTAGCTTCCACAGCAGCGGAGTTGTTGGTATTCTGCAAAGGCAGATACAGTTCGTCTCCAACGTTCTGCCTGTAGTTGCAATCTCATCATTCCTCGCATACGTGCTTTACCTCACTGAAATGAGAGGTTTTGCATACATTGAAACCCTCCCGCTGGGGAAATTTACCAATGTGAAGGGTAAGATTATAGTTGTTCTGACTTTTTATCTTGCATCTGTATTGGTTATGGGCCTGTCATATCTGTATTTTGGAGAAGGTATAATCATTTTACCAATGCTTGCTATGGTTTTAACAGTTGCTGCTTCAATCATTTATACAGCGCTTTATTTTAGATATTCTGTAAGGAGCATGATGGTAGGTGTTGTTGGTTTTCTCAACCAGGCTGTATACACTGTGGTGAATATGCTTGTGTTTGGAATACCTGCTGCAATATATACGATAGGGCTCTTTCTTACAAGCAATTTTATCACACCTTTACCTTATTTGTTAATAGCCAGCTTGGTTGAACTTCTGCTGTTATCTTGGCTCCTTGCTAAATCAAGCTAGTCATAAGAACGAAATTATGCTCTTTATCTCATCTTCATCTTTTTTGATGTATGCTTCATAGCAATCATCTGGTCTGAAAATTCCTGTTATCATGCTTTTTAAAAGCCCAAGCCATCTCTCCTGCATCTCAACCATGTGGTTTACTCCCTCTGCAAAGTATTTTTTGTTTGCGTTTACTGAGCCAAAATAAACTCTGTTTCCCAAGACAAGGTCGGTGAACAGCTTGCCTACATCTTGCGAAGCAAATGTTTGCCTGTATATTCCCAGGAACGAAACTATCCCATTAGCTCTGACAAGCTTCTGCGCCTCGATTGCAACTCCAGCATTTCCTGTCAGTTCAAAAACCAAGTCATACTTTGCTTCAAGAGATGACAATGGCTTTTCTTTTGAATTGATGTATGATGCACCCATTTCTCTTACAAGTTTAGCCTTTAGGCTATCATCTGGCCTGGTAGCTACTGTATCAACATCTAAACCATAAAGCCTTAACAGCGCAGTTGCAAGCAATCCAACAGGTCCTGCACCAATCACAAGAGCAGTTTGAGGCTTAATCGGTAATCTTGACTTCTGCATGTTGAAAGCAACGCTGATACCTTTCTCAGCAATAGTAAGAGGTTCTAAAAGGACACCTATCTCTGATAGTGAATCTGGCAGTTTGACCAGGTAATTGGAGTCTGATAGGGCAAATTCGGCAGCAAAGCCGTGCAGTTGCTTTATACCATGCTCTTTGTAATGCCCGGTTAAGCACATATCCGACATTCCTAGGCTGCATGCTTCACAATTCTCAGGACAGCTTCTTCTGACCGTAGGAACAACCAGGTCCCCTTTCTTAAACCCCTCAACCCCGTTTGCATCCTCTATTCTGCATAGAGATTCATGGCCTATAATCAGGTAATCATAACCGTCGGGCGCTTCTCCGTAAAAGCCTTCGATTATATCCCTGTCAGTTCCACATATCCCGACACTCTGCACCCTCAGAAGAACTTGGTTTTCTCCTGATGAAGGTATATCAAGGTCAGCAAGCCTGAGAGAGCCCGCTTTGCCAGGAGTTACTATAATAGATTTCACAGAATCATTGTTATGAGGCCTGCTATTTATTCTCTGCTAAATTCAATCTATCTAGTGAATAACAAGAAATTATATTCCATATAAACCCTAGAGAAAACGATTTGCCAGCAAAATTGTAAGGAATACTATGACGTAGAAATCATCTCCAAAGCATCAGGCTAGTGCAACTAAAATGCTATTCATGCAAGCTTGATGAAGTAGCAAATTATCAGCAGTGTGGCAAAAACGTTGGGTTGAGTTCTTGGGGACTCATTTTTGGCTGAGAGTATGAGCAACCATTGCTGCTGCATCATCTATTGTGTACACCATCTTATCAATTTCAGCCATAATGACAAGGACAGGCTTGCTCCTGCAGAAAAACGCATAGGCTCTCATCATCGTTGGGAACCTATTATCTCATCGATTTCGTTGTTATTTGACTGATGTGCCACGAGGGCAAAAGAAATACTAATCTATTTATTATTCATGTTCCCTGCTTATCAGGAAACCTGACTTATCAAGTTATTATATAGTTCATGCACTTTAAACAAAATCCAGACATTTATTTAACGCAGTAAAGCGCCCCTCTTCTCAAGCCCAAGAATAGCCCAGAATGAGCCTTCGTCCTGAAGTTTTATGCACATGTTACAGAAGAAATTGTTCGCTTCATCAACGTTCATTTCTTTTGAAGCCAGCTTCGAAGCAACCTGCATGGCATACTTCTTGACAATGCTGCTGTTTTCACAGACTTTGACAAGCTTGGCCCTTCTTGAAGACAGATAATGGCTTACAGCTGCCTGGGTTGTTCCAAGAAGCTCAGCCACCTCCTGCTGAGTCATCCCATAATCATATACCAGTCTTCTTGCGACTGTAGACCTGAAAGCTGGTAGTAGGTACCTTATAGAATACTCACAGGCTGGCCGCACACTGTGGTATGAAGGGGATATGGATATAGGTTTAATGCTGAAAACATATCATGAGTGCATACTTTTGTGTGCAACTTCTTAATAAGTAGTTTGAAAGGGGTTAGCCTGCAGGTCAGGGAAGTGAAGCAGAATGGATGGGAAAGACTACGAAAGGATGCTTATGGGTGTAAATTTTTCAAAGACTAATAGTTATCTTCTTGCCAAGATAGAGAAGGGGATAGAAGAGGTTCTAAATCAATACTCTGAACACCCCCTTAATCCCCCCTTACAGTACGCTTTGAAAGGCGGGAAGAGACTAAGACCTTTAGTTCTGCTACTGGTTAATGAGTCTCTTGGTATAGGGGAAGAAGACCCTCTGCCAGCAGCATCAGCAATAGAGATACTTCATACTATATCGCTTGTTCATGACGACTTCATAGATAAGTCCTCTGAAAGAAGGAAGATGAAGCCCTACTATATGGAATTTGGTCTTGAATCAGCTTTTCTTGCAGCGGATTTCGCTTTGGGTATTGTCTTATCAATATCATCAAAGTATAAGAATTCAGCCATAGGGCTCGAGCTTGCAAAAACAACAATAGAGATGTCAGGTGGAGAAGAGCAGGAAAGGCAGATACTGTCATCAGGAGGAAAGGTAACTTTCTCGGAGTATCTGAGCATACTTGAAATGAAGACTGCATCACTTTTCAGAGCAGCTGCTAAGATAGGTGCCTTGCTCTCAAAAGAACAGGCAATGGCTGAAAGAATGGCAAAGTTTGGATTGGAGATTGGAATGGCTTACCAGCTGAGGGACGACCTGCAGGATATTGATAAAAAGGGGGAGCTGAGCTCAGTTATCGACGGTTATGATAGCGAAGAGAACAAAATAAAGAGAATAGAAGATGAAGCTGCCAGGCGGCTGGGAATAGCTCTAAAGGAGTTAAAAGGGCTTCAGGATAGTGAACCCCTTAGAAAGCTTACCTCTTTGCTTACAGATTATTTCTAGAGACCCAGGAATGAGAGTATAGGGTTAAGAACCGGAGCAGGGAATAATCCTGTAATAATTATGAATATGGCAGCAAAAGCCAAAACCAGAAGTACATCTAACTTTTCTTCCTTCTGAACACTCTGCTGCTCAGGCTGCTCAAAATAGACTCTCTTTGCCAGGTATGAATAGTATGCTAATGCTATGGCACTGTTGACCAATGCTATTGCTGCTAGCCAAGTCATGTTAGCCTGCACTGCAGCAACAAAAAGAAAGAGTTTGCTCCAGAAACCGTTCAGAGGGGGCATACCCGCAAGAGCAAACAGAGATATTGTGAAGCCCAGAGCAGTGCCAGGAGACCTCTTGTAAAGCCCGTTCAGCAGTCCTACATCGTCATCCATGTTTGCAATAGATATGAAAGCTGAGCCTTTCATTACGCCATGGAAGAGCACATGAAGAAGCAATCCCACTATGCCCAAAGCTGCCCCAGCAGTTCCCTGCACTGCAAGACCTATCGTTATGTAGCCAGCCTGGGCTATGCTTGAATATGCAAGCATTCTTGACACTTTCTTTTGTGTCAGAGCGGCAAGATTGCCCCAAGTAATTGTTATTGCTGCAACTATTCCTAGAGCAAGCTGCCAAGAAAGTCCAAATGCTATGAATTGTTGTGTTGTCAGTAATGCAACAAATATCCTGAGTGCTGCTGCAAACCCAGCCTTCTTTGAGCCCGCTGCAAGAAGTGCTCCAATCTGTGGAAAGGTTCCCTGAAGTGCGTCAGGCAGCCAGAAATGGAAAGGTGCTATAGCCATTTTAACAGCAAAGCCAGATGCAAGCAAGGAAGCTGTAAGAAGGAATGCAGGAAGCTGGGATTGGGATGAATGTTCAAACGCATAGATAAGAGAATAGAATGAAGTAGAATCAGTCAGGCCATAAGCTAGGGAAAGACCAAACAGGATAAGTGCAGCAGATAAAGCTGCGGCAAGAAAATACTTCATGGCAGCTTCACTTGAAAGCCTGTCCCTCTTTTTCAGTGCAACAAGTACAAAGGTTGGGACTGTCATCAATTCCCACGAAACAAGAAGGAATAACAGGTCTGTGGTTGATGAGACAAGTATCATACCTATGACTGTAAAAAGTATGAGTGAATAATAGACAGTTGCATTCCTATCAGACTGCATTGTCGTTATCGAGCCTACAGCTGCCATTAAGGAAACTATGATTATAGTTACACTGAAGAAGAAGGATATCAGGTCAAACGATACAAGAGATGTAGGATAGTACCATATACCTTTAGGACCTAAAAAGAGCTCGAAAGGAGCCTCCAGAAGTGCAATAAGAAGGGATGCTATGGCTACGTATGCTGAGAGCCTTTCCTTACCATTCTCTTTTTTAACTGCACCATACAAGGGAAGCAATATAGCGGGAAGAGCTAGAGTCAGAATTATCAGAAGCATTTTATGCACCTCCTGATACCGACCTTACAAATGTCATCACTGGCGATAGAATAAGGCCAGGGGCCACGAGAAGTATCACCAATGGTACCAGGAAAAGAAACATATAGAACGCAAAGCTGCGTGAAACATCAGAATAAGAAAGAGCTGGGTCCCTTTCGCTGAGCACCATCCTCTTCAGCATCCACAGCATATATGCTGCGGTTATACCTGGTACAAGCACCGCAATCCAGAGCCAGCTGCTGTAAAGAATTCCACTATATATAACCATGAATTCGCTGAGAAAGCTGCTGTAAAGAGGTGCTGCCATAGCTGCAAGCGCCCCCAGTATAAGTATTATTGAAGCTCTGGGCATTGCGAACCTCATTCCCTTAATTACAGTCATATCTCTGGTGTTGAAAGTATGCTTGACAACTCCTGTAAGAGTGAACATAAGACCAATTGCAAAGGCATGGTTAAACATCTGGAAGACCGAGCCCGCAATTCCGAACGCTGCTGAACCTGCAACAGCTATACCTGCAAAAGCTCCGAAAAGAACGAATCCCATGTGATTGATGCTTGTAAGCGCAACCATTCTCTTCATATCGCTCTGCCTCAGAGCTACTATAGCTCCGTAGAACATTGTTACAAGCCCCACAGCCATGAAGAACAGAGCATAATGTATGGCTGTATAACTGAAGAGCTGAAGGTTGAACCTGAGTATGCCATAACCTCCAAGCTTGAGAAGTAATCCTGCCAGCAGCACGCTTATCGGTGTTGGTGCTTCAACGTGAGCATCTGGTAGCCAGGTATGAATCGGGAAGACTGGAAGCTTTACACCAAATCCTATAAATGTGAGAAGAGATACAAGAAGCTGGATGGAAGGCTGCACCTGCTGGTTCATCAGTGAAATGAAGTCAAACGATGGACTTGGGACTGAGAAGTAAAGAATTATAAAGCCAAGAAGCATTGCTACGCTTCCTCCATATGTGAAGAGTAAAAATTTTGACGCAGCATACTTTCTGTTTGGACCGCCCCATATTCCTATAAAGAAGAACATTGGAAGAAGGGTTGCATCCCAGAAGAAGTAGAAGAGTATAAGGTTGAGGGAAGTGAAGACCCCCACACTGGCTGCAAGGAACAAGAGAAGAAGGGAGTAATATGAAGCCTTTCTCTCCTGTATTTCAAGCGAGGAACCATAAGCAGCCAAGAATGTAAGCGATGAAGCTATTATCAGAAGAGGTGCTCCTAAACCGTCAAGGCCAAGATGAAAATCGACAAATCCCTTAACCCATGTGTAGTCTTCCTGCAGCATAAAGCTGTAAATGCCAGAGCTCGCAACTTCTGCGAACGCTATCAGAGTAAGTAATACTTCTGCCAGGGATACTGCAATAGCTGTATACCTTGAGTACTCTTCTTTGACTCTTCCAAGCAGGTATGCTGCTATACCACCAGCAGCAGGGAGAAAAATCAAAAATGAAAGGAGGGGAAAATTCAATCAGACCACTCCCATAAAGTGATAGAGCAGAAGGAGAAGGAATAAAAGGCCAAAGACCACTGCAAATAGGTAGGATTCAGCATTTCCAGTCTGAATTTTTCTGACAGCTCTTGACATGATTGAAAAGAAGAAAGCTACCCCGTTCATGAATCCGTCAACTATTTTTCTGTCGAAGAAATCACTCACAGATGCCAGTGCAACTGAAGCAGAGGATATTGGGAAGTTAACCTGCTGGAAGAACGAATTCTCTATAATTGTAGATAACCTTTCTCCAAGCCATAAAGATGTGTTGACAAAAAGCCTGTAATATATGGCGTTGATGTAAAGCCTTTCCCAGAGGAATTTATAGAGTAAAGACATTACTGAAGATGAAACTGCCTTATTAGCATCCAAGCTTCTTGTTATGTAGAATGGAAATGCTATAGCCAGGCCTATTGCCATTACTGATAATGATGTTGCTAAAGCTATAGGCTGAATCGTGAAAGATGGCGTTAAACCGGTAAGCCCGAAGCCTCTTAATGTATATGCCATAGATGAGTAGAGGAAATTCTCGAAAAATGGAGCCAGTATTCCCAGCAGCACAGTCATCAAGGCAAGAACGGCATATGTGCTGAACCATCTTAATCCAGCATCCTCATGATACTCCTTCTTAGCTTGTCCAAAGAAGGCAAGACCCGTCATCCTCAGGCTGTAGAATGCGGTTGCAATTGCAGTTAGAGATGATATGATGTAGACTGATATTATTGCAAAAGTTTGAGGTGAAGCAAGAGTCGCCGCAAATATTGAGTCTTTGCTGAAGAAACCGCTAAGAGGAGGCACTCCTGCCAAAGCTAGAGCTAATATTAGAAAGACATAGAATGTCCTTCTGGCATAGTCTTTCATTCCACCCATACCATCAAGGGAATACGAGCCGGAGATGTGAATCATAACTCCTGCAGCCATGAAAAGACCTGCTTTGAACATCATGTGGGCAATTAGCTGGAAGAGTGATGCTGAGTAGGCTTCCACGAACGAACGTGTCAAACCAGCAATTCCCAATGCCAGCATCATGTATCCTATCTGCGAGACAGTGCTGTATGCCAATACTTTCTTCAACTCTTTATTCACAATTCCTTGCACAGCAGCAATAGCTGCAGTAACTGCTCCTATGCCTGCAAGGAAAAGAAAGAAGTATCTTACTTCGGGGAAAGGAAGGATAAAGAAGATTGGAGCTATTCTAGCTACAAAGAATACTCCTGCCTTAACCATAGTTGCTGCATGTATTAATGCTGAAACAGGTGTTGGGCCGGTCATTGCGTCAGGAAGCCACTCATGGAAGGGAAACTGTGCTGATTTACCTAGAGCTCCTCCGAGCATGAGAAGCATTGCAGGAAGCAATAGCCCTGAAGAATGAAGAGAGGCTGCCCATGATGTATTCGATGCAAGCTGCCTGTAGTTGAAAGTTCCTGAATAAAAGTATATCATGAAGATTGAAGCTAGAGTTAGCAAATCGGCAAACCTTGTTGTAATAAATGCCTTCATACCTGCATGAGTTGGACTTGTAGCTTGAGGTACTCCCAAAGCCACATCCCCTTCCCTTCCAACCCATCTTTCCTTCTCATCTCCATAGTAATGTCCTATCAAAGCATAGCTGCAGAGCCCTACACCCTCCCAGCCGAAGAAGAGTTGAAGCAGATTGTCAGAATAGACTATCAAAAGCATGCTGCCTATGAAGAAGTTCATGAAAAACCAATACCTAGTCAGGCCTTCCTCTCCGTGCATGTAGTCTATACTGTAGAGCATTATGAGAAAGCTTACCCACGCCACTGCAGCACCAAGTATCACGCTGAGCGGGTCTATCAGTATTCCAGCATTAATGGTGTAGAACCATGGTACCTGAAAATCAAGACTCTTACCTGCAGAAATGGAAGTAAGAAGATAAGTTGCGAGAAGGGCTGAAATCAGAGAGGGAATTATTGCTGCAAAATCTCTTTTTCTTTCCTGCAGTTTCGAATAAAGAGGTGTAAGAACTGCTCCTGCGAGAGGAATTATCCAGACAAGCCAGCCTGCATAAAAGATATATTGAGACAATTTTCAAGCCACCCCCAAAAGAGATGAAAGATAGGTAAGTGAATATGAGAAGAAGACAGGGTAGATACCTGCTATAACCGAAGATACGGCAAGGACTGCTAGAGGAATCAGAATGTTTTGATTTTCACGCAAAATGGCATGCAGGCCTGATGAATCTGCTGATATTTGTGAATGATTTTGCACTTTGCCAAAAAAGACCTTTTTTACAGCCCAAAGTGAATATGCGCTGGTTATTATGCTTCCGAGAAGAGCCAATAATGCCAAACCAAGCAGTGATGCATGTACCAGAGAGGATGAGAAAATGCCCTGGAAGATAAAGAATTCTGCTATAAAACCAAAAGTTGGAGGAACCCCCATCATCGTCAGGAATCCTATCATTGAGAAAGTGGCCAGGTATGGATACTTTCCTGCCAGGCCTCCCATCCTGCTCATCATAGCCTGTCCAGTATTTGTTATAAGCAGACCTGCCATCATGAATAGAATCGCTTTAGCAAACCCGTTTGCTGCATAGAGTGAGACACTTCCAGCTAATCCAAATGCAGTGTTTGAGCCTATACCTATAGCCATGTACCCCATCTGGCTTATGCTGGAATATGCAAGAAGCAGCCTCACATCATCCTGAGAGAGTGCTACAAAACCCCCGTAAAGGAGTGATATGATGCCCCAAATTATAAGATAGGGGGATAATGTTGCGAAGAAGGGAGAGAGGTCTATTGCAAGAATCCTTATCAAAGCGTAGCCAGCAATGCCAGACATCAATGCGGATAGAGCAGCTGCTACAGGTGCAGGAGCTTCCTTGTATGCTGAAGGTAGCCAGATATGAAGGCCAAATCCTCCCAGCTTTACCATGAGACCTATCAGAATCGCTACGCTTGCATAGAGAACTATCTCATTCGAGCTAGCTAGCTGATGTGAATGAGAATATATAGAATTCATATCAAGAGTTCCATATGAAAATGCTACTGCTATCAGACCAGCAAGCATCACAAGAGCCCCTACATGTGTCCACAGAAAATAGGAAAATGAAGCTCTTGACCTGTCAGTATTTCCGAATTCTGCTATCAGAAAGTATGATGGGATGAGCATAAGCTCGAAGAAGATGTAAAACTCAAGAAGGTTGTTCGAAAGAACAGTTCCAAGCATTCCGAATATGAAGGTAAGGTAGAGAAAGTAGAATGCTGACCATCTCTCTGGACCTAGAAACTCAAACTGTTTATCCATGAAGTAGTAAGAGTAAACAGATATCATGCTTCCTACAAGGCATATTATGACTGAGAAACTTAGGCTTAATCCATCAAGCTGGAAACCCACATTACCGAGAGGCTGCCATGAATATGTCTCTATATGAGTTGATGACTTTGATGCAATTGCGGTGTAAACTATAAGCAGTAGTGCGAGTATAAGTGATGAAGTTGATAATATTGCTGTGTATTTTTTATCGTTTTTAAACAGTGATATCAGAGCCGCAAGAAAAGGTAAAAATGTAGCTGCAAGAAGATATGGCATATATATCAATCACTCCTTCATTTCGTTCATCTCGTCTACGTTGATTTTTCCTCTTAACCTGAATGCCTGAATTATTATTGCAAGACCTACTGCTGCTTCAGCTGCAGCTATGCCTATAACAAATATTGCGATAGCCTGAGCCTGAGAGAGAGCAAGTGAACCATATCTTGCAAAGGCTGCTATGTTGAGGTTTGCAGCGTTTATCACTATCTCTATAGCAAAGAGTATCCTGATTGCGTTTCTCTTTGCTATTATTCCGTAAACTCCGATTGCCAGGAAGATGACCGAAGCGATGATGTATACTGATAGTTCGTTCAAGCTGTCTCCTCAACCTCCCTTCTGGCTAATGCTACAGCGCCATAAGCTGCTGAGGTAAGAAGTAGAGCGAGTATGAATAATATTAGACCATAATTATCCATAACATACCTGGCTAAAGATACAAGGGTAAATGATGGTTGCATAGATGGGTTCGGAAGTGAAAAGAAGTAACTTATTCCCATGAGAAAGCTGGCTAAAATTATCGCCCCTCCTAGCAATCCCATAGCTAGCAGAGGTACGCTTCTCTTTCTTCTCTGGCCTTCACCTACAACCATAACAGTGAACATGATTAGAACAGCAATCGCTCCCACGTATACTGCAACCTGAAAAATAGCCAGATAGGTTAGTCCTAGATAGAAGAAGAAAAGTGATAAGCCAAGGAAGAATATAGCAAGCGATACAGCTCCATAGACAAGGCTTCTTGATTCAAGAGAAAGAATAGCAGCTATGGATGAGAAGATTATAAGTATAATTGGTACGATGAAGTCCAACCATTTCACCTCAATATGCTAACTATGTATGGTTGAAGAAGTGCTATTATCACAATGTTCAGTATGCATATGGGAATCAGCCTTCCCCAGCCTGCTCTCACAAGCTGGTCAATCCTTATTCTGGGGAAGAAACCTCTTACACTCAAAAGTATGAGCACGACTATCGATACCTTTAGAAGAGACCAGAAAAGAGGAGGCAAAATTGCAGGTCCCTGCCATCCTCCCAAAAATATAGTGACAAAGAAGCCTGAGTATGCAAGCAGCTTCACGTATGCCCCAAACTGAAAAAGACCCCAGGCAATTCCTGAATATTCTGTAGTCCATCCTGATACAAGTTCGCTGTCAGCTTCAGGCATATCGAATGGAATCCTCTCCAATTCAGCCATCATTCCAGCGAAGAAAACAATAGCTGATAGAGGTGCGAAAAGTATGAACCATACTTTTGCTTGAGCTGATGCTATTGCAGTTAAAGAAAAGCTGCCAGCAAGCATAACAGCTGGCAGAGCTGCAAGAAATAGGGGTACTTCGTAAGATGCCTGCTGGTAAAGAGCTCTTAAACCTCCTATAAAGGAATACTTGTTGTTGCTGCTCCATGCAGCAAGCAAAACCACAAGGGGGTAAAATGCAAGAATTGCAAAGTAGAGGAGGAGCCCAAACTGATAGTCCCATATCACATAAGTGGGGCTGTAGGGAATAACTATGATAGGCAAGGCGCCTACTATAAAAGCAAGAACAGGAGATAAGATGAATATGTTCTTGTCAGCATGCTTTGGTATGATTATCTCTTTTGTTATCAACTTGAACAAATCTGCAATCGGCTGTAGGAGCCCTTCCCATCCTCCCACATAAAAAGGACCTACCCTTACCTGTATTCTTGCCACAAGCTTTCTCTCAACCCATTCAGCTATCAGTGCAACTATGCTTACATATATTAGGCCTGGAAAGATGAGAAGCTTGAACAGTGTCGTGTTAAGTATTGCAGAAGGGTTTGAGAATAATAATTGCAATAAAGCAAGCAGATAAGGGTAAATCAGATACAGTACTAAAGCCAGCAGAATTATGACCGCTACAATGCCGTATTTGACAAATGAAGATGCATAATCTTTATCGAGTTCTTGCAATTCTCATACCCCCACACTCTTTGCCACCTTCAGAGTGATGTAGATAGGAGGAAGGAGCAATATGAGCAAGACTATTGCATATATGGACTGCGAAGGAGCAAAGCTGTAGTAAGATGCACCCCAGGCATAAAGAAACATCGAGACTACATCAAAGATCAAGAAGAGAAGCAAAAATGCAAAATATTGCATAACAAGCCTTACTCTTTTACCACCAGGAGGTATCTGACCGCTCTCAAAAGTCTCCTCTTTAATAGCACTCCTTGCCCTTGGTGCAAGTATGAATGCAACAAGGTAGAAGAGCAGGCCTCCCGCGATACCTATAAGGAGAAAGACGGCGAACCAGAACGGTCCCCCATCACCCAAATACAAAGTGCTAACGCCTCTCAGGTATCTAGGTTTTGCCCCGATAAGAATGGTTTTTAAATTTATATGAGTAATTGCAAAAAAATCTGTAATTCTTTGTGCATGGCAATTGTCTAAGTTACGTTTAAAACCCCTTTACCAAAAGGAACAACAGGATTGAAAATAGCTGTTATAGGAGGAGGACCAGCAGGGAGCTACTTGGCAGCGAGAATTAGGGATAATCATGATGTTAGAGTGTTTGAGGGGCAGAAAGAGGATAGATTCACGAGCGTCTGTGCTTGGGCTACAGCTTATACAGGAGCAAGGGATATGCTGAGAAAAGTTGGAATTGACTTTGATAATTACATTCTGCACAAAGGAAAGAAGATGTATGTCAGTGCATATAACAACATATATACAGTTGATGCTCCTGAACTTGTTACGTTTGATAAGCCTGCAATGCTCAAAGACCTTCTGAAGGGAAGCAGGGTAGAGTATGGTACTTTTGTAAGGGGAAACGATGCTGATACATCTGCCTATGATTTTATTGTAGATGCAACTGGACCATACAGAAGAGTGCTAGGTCCAGCTGAAGGTGAAAGGGATATGATATTACCAACATATCAGTGGCTGGTTAAGTATGATGACATGCCTTTTGATGATTTCTACATAGAACCTTTCAGCAGCTTCAGTGGATACCTCTGGTACTTCCCTCTTGGGGACCATAATGCGTTTGTCGGGGCTGGGGATGTAAGGCTTCAGCATAGAAACAGGGTTGAAGACTTCTTGAAAAGATATCCGCCTAAAGAGAGAATCAGAACGATGGGGAAGCCTATCAGAGTAGCTGCACCCAGCTCTGTTAAACCTCATATGAGGAGGAATGTAATTGGGGTAGGGGAAACTGTAGGTACAGTTTATCCAATACTGGGAGAAGGGATATTGCCGAGCATGCATGCAGCTGAGTTGCTTTCAGAAAGCCTTGATGATATGAATTCTTACGAAGCTAAGCTGCTTAAGAAATTCTCTGCATATGACCTTGCATATGAATACATAAGAAGGAAGATAACAAGGACTGATAATTTTGTTAAAAGCTTCTTCACAGCGGTGAGAATATTCATGTGGTTCAAGAGGAATTTCTGGATAACTGGGGTCAATCCCAGCCTGCTGGAGACATTTCAGGTCCTCAGGCCAAGACGAAAGGCTGAATGAATCCTTCTCTAATAAGAAGAAATTGATTGATTTATTTTGCTACTGTGAACCTGAGAGAAAGTGCTATTGTTATATTCACAAGGACTTCTATCAGGGCTACCAGCAGCACACCATGCAGCTGCATCCAATCATATGCTACTCCAGCCAGCAGGTTTCCCGTTGCAAGCCCTATGCTGAGCAGAAGGCTGTAGAGACCCATCACAGAGCCCCTTCTTATTATCAGAGCCCTATCTCCTACAGCTGCAAGTAATGAGGGAACCACTGCAGAAAGCATCAGTATCAGAGGGACTAGCAACGATATACGGGAGATACTCAGAAGATTTTGTGGATTCCTGACTATATCCATGGCTGCAAGAAGGAATAATACCAACCCTACCATTCCTATCCATAGGGTCTTTTCCCTGCCTATATGGTCCGATACCCATCCCCATCCAATAGAGCCAATACCTATTACAGCCACAACACCAAACAAAAGCAGTCCTGAAGATATCTGGCTGACACCAGAGCTGTTGAGGGCCTTTGGAAGAAAGAAGGCAACACCTATAACCGTAGTAAGCGAGAACCAAACAGGTAGAAAAGATAGCGTTTGCTTGTCAACACCAGTAAAGGGATTAAGAATCAGCTTTTCTGCCCTTTGAATACTTACGTCTTTCACAGCAAAGAATGAAATGATTCCTGTTGCGAAAAGCAACAAGCTTACAAGCAGGAAAGAATCCTGCAGTGAAGATGAAAACCTGTGGGCAAAGTATGAACCAAGGAGAAAACCCAATGCGTAGCCGGCAAGGTTCGCAAAATCGAACCCCCCCATCCACCTTCCTCTGTTGCTCTTCATCGTGTAGTCAGTTATAAGTGCGAGAGTTGACACTGTAACTGCCGCTGCAGATATGCCCATCAGTGCATGAAGCAGAGAAGCTTCATCGATATTTCTGGTTGTTGAAAGTATGAAGTTTAATGCTGCCAATGATAAAAGACCAGAAGTAAACGCGATCTTCCTTCCCCCCTTATCTGAATATGAGCCTATGAGAGGTGCTGCTGCAGCTTCGGCAAGAGGATACAGAGATAATGCGATTCCAGTCTGCGTACCTGTTGCAGCTATGTATACAGGGAAGATTATAGCTATTACACCGAAGCTCAGCCTTGTCATCAGCATTACAGTTAGAACAGGCAATATTGATGAAAAGGTGTGCAACTTCCCCTCTTCTTGAGTCAATTGCGCATTCACCCTAGAAAGAATTCATGATTTGATTGACTGGAAGGCAGGGTTGATTTGATCCTGCAGGTTATGGCGAAAAGAGTTTTCTTGCATGATAAAGTTCAATGCTATTTGCAAACTGCAACCAAGGGCTGTCTCACTATATATATGCCTATCTCTCAAAAGAGCCTGAGATTGTATTACGAAAAACGGTAACAGAATGATGAGATTCGTAATGAGGAAGCTTATTGGTTGCAGCTTTCTTTCTCTCTCCTTTTCATCATGAAATGCGCTGTTGCACTTTTTGTTCCAGAACTGTTTAGTAATCACCTATGGTTTAAATGCGGCATGAAGTATATCGATATAAAAGTGCCTCCTCCAGGACCGAAAGCAAAAAAAGTTGTTGAGAAGACTGAAGCTCTCCTCTCTCCTTCAATTGCTAGGTTTTATCCTTTGGTTGTTGAAAGTGCACACGGCGCTCTGGTTAAGGATGTGGATGGCAATACATACATAGACCTCAATGCTGGGCTAGGAGTACTTTCTGTAGGGTCAACACCTGAGAAGGTGGTTGAAGCTATAAAGAAGCAGGCTGACAAGTTCCTTCACTTTTCATACACTGATTTTTACTACCAGAATATAGTTGATTTAGCTGAAAAGTTGATTGAGATAACTCCTGGCAAGTTTGCTAAAAGAGTATATTATGGTAACAGCGGGGCTGAAGGAATAGAGGCAGCAATAAAGCTTGCTAGGTATCACACGAAGAGACCAAGAATTCTAGCCTTTATAGGCTCTTTTCACGGCAGGACGATGGGGGCTGTAAGCCTCACAGCCAGCAAGCCTAAGCAGGTTAAGGGATTTTCTCCTTTGTTGCCAGGGGTAGAGCATGTACCATATCCCTATTGCTACAGATGTCCTTATGGTAAAACTTTTCCTGACTGTGGTTATTACTGCGTTGATTACATAAAGGAGCAGGTTCTCGAGAAATACGTACCTGCTGACGAAGTGTCATCAATATTCTTTGAACCGATACAGGGAGAAGGTGGATATGTAGTTCCTCCTCCAGACTTCTTCAAGGAGCTTGAGAAGATAGCAAGGGCAAACGGAATGCTGATGGTAGATGACGAAGTTCAATCAGGTATTGGAAGGACTGGCAGGTGGTTTGCTATAGAGCACTTTGGTATCGAGCCTGATATTACAGTTATAGCCAAAGGTATAGCTGCAGGAATGCCTTTGTCAGCTACTGTGGCAAAGGAATCAATAATGACTTGGGGACCTGGCTCCCACGCTTCTACATTTGGTGGTAATCCTGTTTCTACTGCAGCGGCCTTAGCTACTATAGAAACTATAGAGAAGAACAGACTTTTGGATAATGCCAGCAGACTAGGGGATTACCTTATGAAGTGGCTGAACGAAATGAAGGAAAAGTATGAAGTCATAGGAGATGTTAGGGGCAAAGGGTTGATGATAGGTGTTGAGATAGTCAAGGATAAGAAGAGCAAGGAATATGCACCTGAAAAGGTAGAGGCAATTCTAGATTATAGCTGGAAGCATGGAGCGCTCTTGCTAAGTTGTGGCAAATCAACTATAAGGATCTTTCCCCCATTAAGCATAGAAAAGGATATGCTTGATGAGGCTATGCAGGTGGTTGAGGAAGCCATAAAGAGAAATTCGATTAATTAGGGCCAAGGAGTTTTGTCAAGGCTGCGCCAGAGAATTAGAGCTGCGAGACTTCTGTAAGGCTTCCATCTTTTTGAAAAAGTAAATGCTTCTCTTTCAGATGGTATATCAGATAGATTATAATTTAGCTTGATGGCTTTCCTTATTCCCAGGTCGGAAGCTGGAAAGACATCTAACCTTCCAAGAATGAAGATAAGTAGCATATGAACAGTCCATAAGCCTATCCCCTTTATCGCATCAAGCTCCCTTACTATTTCATCGTCTTTCATCATGTTAAGCTTATCAAGTTCAAGACCATGTGTTGATGCATATGATGCGACTTCTTTGAGATATGTTATTTTCTTTGAGCTTAAACCTGTCTTTCTTAATACTTCAACGTCAGTAGAAAGAAGTCTTTTCGGGTCAGGATACCCTCCATAGAGGCCAAGAAATCTATTTAAGGTTGCCCTTGCAGCCCTGTAGGAAAGTTGCTGGTAGATTACTGACTGAAGTAGAGCTTCATAAGGTGTCATGTTAAGCGGCTTAAATTCGAACCCGTTCTGTTTTATCAGTTTACTAAGAACATCATCTCTTGACTTGAGAAATTCAAGACCTCTTTTAATCTGGTCTGGAGACATCGTGTCTATTGACTCCATCTGCAAAATTTAAAGTTAAACGCTCAAGTGAAGAAAGAGATAATAGTAAGCAGTATCAAAGTTGTAGACGAGCATGGTACTATACGCCAAAGACATAGTTGACAAGGACTTCATAACTTTAGGAAAAGAAGTTACAGCACTGCAGGCTGCCAAGGTGATGAAGGAAAAAAGACATGGCTTTGTAGTCGTAGCTAGTAATGACCAGAAGCCCCTAGGAATAGTCACTGAATGGGATTACATTGAGAAGATAGTTGCCGATGAAAGAGACCCTTCAAAGACAACTCTAGGAGAAATAATGACACATGACATTATCACGGTAAATGCAAACGATGGGATAGACAAAGTAGCCGAAATAATGACTCAAAAGAGAATAAGAAGGGTCTTGGTGCTCGATGACGGCAAGGTTATTGGCGTCATTACTTCAAGGACAATAATTGGCTCGATAAAGGATTATGTAGACAGAGTCTCAGCTCAGATTGCAAGGCTTCAGGCCCCGCCCTTCTGATATTTAGGCCAGTCTGGAAAAGAGCTGAAATGCTCATGAACAACTTTCCATCCCTCTTGGGTTTTAAAGAGAACCATAGTAACCCTGGACCTTGAATGAACACTCCTTCCTTCGAAGGAATAATCGTTCACGAATACTCCGCTGTAATCAAGGTAGAATGTTACGATCGCTACGTCATCAATCCTGTCTATCTTCATATCCTCTATTCTGTACTGATAGTCTGAAAGGTTGACGAATGCTGCTTGTTCGTATACAATAGCTTGCTCAAAGTCCTGCCTTGAATAAGGGGGAAATTCGTCAAATTTGCTGAACGATTTATCTTGGAGATGATATGAAGACAGAGATGTCAGGTCTTTATTTTTTCCCGCCTCAAATATAGCATATACAGTTGAAATGATTTCACTCACATCTTTGCTGTTTGATTCCATATATCCGTAAAGCCTGTAGACGACTAAATTAACATTTTTTGTTATTTTATATGCTTTAATAAAGGCTTAAAATCGATGAGTGCAACGCCAGCACGGGCCCGTAGCGCAGAAGAGCGTGCTCTGCGTAATATGGATAGCGCGACTGCCTCCTAAGCAGTAGGTCATGGGTTCAAATCCCATCGGGCCCGTAACCATTTGGTACCAAGTCCTGCCACCTTAAAAAGACCTGCATTATTATATTAGCGGAATGATGCGAGCCACCATGACAACTATGATGATAAAGCTTCTTTCAGACCTTAAGTTCGCGGAGAAACACGCGACTGACCTTTATGCCGCAAAAAAGCAAGTTGCTGAATGTATGTGCTTTGCCGCCGCATCATCAGCTTCAAGATTCTGACAATCATTGGGTTCTATATATGGCGAAGTCGTCTGTGATCAGCAAAGATCTCACCTATATTTAGGCTTGCAACCACTTCCATGCTGTGTCCGCCTAGCTCTTTTCATAACATTTGGGACTTCGGTAAAAATCCTACATCACCCGGTTTAGTATTACAGCAAGGAGGAAGAATATGGCTGCTACGTCGTCCCCCATGGCGTCGGGGTCATTTAGCTCTACGAAGAGCCAAGCAAACTTCACTGCATAAGCCACGACAAGCAGCGTTGTGAAAATGTTTGCTTGCTTCCTCATGTCTCCTATGGAAGTCTTGTTTCTGTAAACCAAATAGAGTAATAACACGATTAGTCCTAGCGTTGCTGCTACAATGTCATCCACGACGTAGATATGTATGTCAAGTTCAGCCATGATAGTTCCGAAGAAGGCTAGGCTGACCGCGCCTATGATTCCTGCTGCCCTCCTTCTTCCGGCCCACTTTCGGATTTCATTTGGTTCTTGATCATCACGAACTTGCGTAGCCATGGCTTGCCACCTCCCGGATTACCAAAGATGCGTAGCTAGAAGATTTTATTTGCTGCATTAGTGAAGAGTACAGACGGCGTTATAAATATGTTGGGTTTCCCGAAAAATTGGAAAACAACCACCTCAGTTTAGAGATATAGAGAGAAGGTTCGATTTATCCACGTTGCCCAAAACTGCAAGCGAACTTTCAATACGGACAGCTTTATACAACGTTTCCATAAATGAATGATTGCATAAAGAGCACTAAGAATTTGCGACTTTTACTAGTGTGGCAAGTAAGGAGGCACAAGAGCTCCTCTCTGGAACGATTCCTCAGACAGAGAAAAACAGATCGAGCTTGAAAACATGCAACTGAAAAGATGGTCGCGGACCTGTCACTCGCAAATCAGGTCCTAAAAAAGGGACAGATAATGAGTTGAAGAAATTCACGTTCCAAGAACTCCTTCAGACGAGGCGAGGTCGCATGAGTTTAGTTAGAGCGTCAGCCTCTCCCCATCCAGCAGGACGCTTATGCTTCCGAACTTTTATGCCCAGTGGGAGCCTCTCTTTGGTTGTGTCCCGACTACACCTTCAGCCTCAGTCAGGATCACCGTAGTACACGATGTCTTGAACATCTATCTCAAGCATGCGTGGCTTTGAGAAGGCACCCATCGACCTCAGCTTCGTGATTGTATCGTCGTTAACTCTGGCGAGATCAGCCGGATCCTGATATCTCAGGTGATTTCTTGCTTACTGTCTGACCAGTGCATGCGCCGATAAATTGTGCAGATCCTTCTACGTAGCTGTTGGAAAGAGATGCATTATCTAACCTTGCTTCCCTGACATGAGTTCCGTCATCGTTAATGCCTGATGCTATCACTGCTCTGATAGGTTCAAGGTGTGATACTGCAACGACTTTTTGTATCGTAC
>Ga0080006_1193548_pt1 | contig 23407 bp, 19 predicted proteins | sample RS3BMetagenome_FD_69209 | JGI IMG/M metagenome (GOLD analysis project Ga0080006, IMG submission 69209) | Ferric oxide microbial mat and aquatic microbial communities from Rainbow Spring, Yellowstone National Park, USA - RS3B (SPADES... ...
GAAATCGAAGATATTCTTCCAGTGGGTCTCCCGGTTTTCGCCGGAGAACTCCTCCCTGCTAACATCGAACTCGGGACTGATCTCTTTCATGCGGCGTCAAGGACTCTGGAGTCGATACTCACAAAATGTGACTTGAGGTTGCACATTGGAACGCCGTTGAAGCGCTTACCCATGAGGAAATCCTTCCGTCTCTCCCACTCTTCATTTTTTCGCCTCTCAGCTTTATCTCCGCCTTGCGTTCGAGTTCTAGATCCAAAAACAAGAAATAGCGCAGAATGTGGCGATACCATCTTTCCTTATCTTCTTTCAACTCTGATATCTTTTCTATTGGGTTCGCCAACCCCAGAACCGCACGGCGCTCTTGAATAGCCGCGCGGATTACAGAATCTTCATTCGTGCTCTCGTTTGACGACCTCTTGTCAAAGAATTCAATCTTATCTTCATGCTTACGATGGTTCGTGATGCCGTTGATAATCGCCCATAGCCACTTGCAAGAGATACCCTGGGTACAGTGCAAACACGGCACGTATCATAAAACGCTCCAGGTTCACGATCATATGATTCTTCAGATTCGTGATGTGCGTACTCGGCCTGTCACAATTTACTCTGGCATTAAGAGCGGGCGGCCTGCGTCATGGCGTCGCCCTGGTCCTAACAGACTCCTAGCACGTCGCTTCACGCTGTTGCAGGCAGCAGATCTGGCTGCCCAGTTGTCAGGCTCCCAGAATGATTACCTATTCCGACTCCGTATCAGGTGAAACCTTCCTCGATACGACGCCCTCAGTGGTATCGCAAAGCCGTTCTGTGTCCGTTCAGCATTGGCATCAGCGCTACAGGCGCTTTCGCTGGAGCTCAAATCAGACACTCGGGGCACAACAGGACGTACAAAACTACCGGTGTACCCAAAATGATGCATTAGTAATGGGCTTTGATGGTAGATGCGTCATGATGGACGCTTTTTCGACTACCAATATCCATCTCGCCGGCTGAGATCCCCGGTCAATGTAAACGAATTTCGCCATCGAAAGAGAATCGATCGCAGCGCCCTGCGGATGCCGCCCCCCTCCCCTGCGAAATAACATCCAGACAAACATTACGTCTTTTCCCTTCAAAGGGAACACTGGTCCAAGATGCCGACCCTATGCTGATCGCAGAGCAAGCGTCGAAGGTCTTTGCATATGACACTCGCGCCGTGGGCTAGTGCGGCGCTTTATACGCTCACTTCTCTGCTAGGAGTGATTGTTAACAAGGCAGTTTTCTCGTCTTTTGACTTCGCGTACCCACTGGTAATCCTGCTGGCCCAGCTCGTTGTCACGAGCACAGCGTTACTACTCGTGTGGCGCAGATTTCCACCGCTACCCGCAAACTGGGTCCCGTTGCTTCTCGTGGCAGCAACTTTCGTTCTGAACGTCTTCACCGGCCTCGTGGCGCTCGAGACTGCGAACCTGCCCATGTTCAGCGCGTTCCGTCGCCTCTCCGCTGTGGCAGTCATGATATTCGAGGCCATCTTCTTGGGCCGGCGAGAGACGGCTGCGGTAGAAAAGGCAGTCGCTGTGATGACGGTTGGGTCGGTGCTGGCGGCGATCGGAGAGATCAACGCCGACTGGCTAGGTTACAGCTACGTGATACTCAACAACTGCGCCACGGCCCTGTACCTGGTGGCGCTGAAGCGTGCAACCCCGCGGCTGGGGCGTCGGCAACTGGACAGTCTGGTGATCACCTTCTACACCAACCTGTTCGCGATTCCAATGGCGCTGGTCGCTGCCTGGTTTCTGGAGATGCGGCGCACTGCCGATGCACCCAGTGCCCTGGACGCCCTGGCAACACAGCTGGAACGACGCGGTTTGGCGTTCGCCGCTGCACTGCTCTTGTCCTCGGCGTCGGCGCTGGCGGTGAACGTTACGACACTCTGGTGCACCGCAACGAATACGCCACTGGTGACAGCGATCGCCGGTCAGACCAAGAACCTTCTCCAAACCGCATTAGGTTTTATCCTGTGGGAATATCACTTTACGGCTTTGAACGCTTTCGGATTAGCGCTCGCCGCTATCGGTTCCACGATGTTCGTCCATGCCAAGTTCATGAAAACACCGAAACCTTTCCAGAATACGTAACGCCGGCCCCACCGAACGCCTTCAAGTGCATATGATACGCCCAATAGCTGCGCCACATCATTTCAGAGAACGTGTAGCCCTCGTAGGAGCCCTGGTAAACCTCGGCGATACGCTTCAGAACTTGCCTCACTGAGATGCAACCGAGATCAAGTGCCGATTTCAGGACGAGGCTCAGCTCGGCATGATCCGAGCGCGCTAGACGCTCAGTGACCGATTCGTTGCGCTGTCGCACGATAGCCTGCAGTGTGCGCGTCGCCTCGGCCTCGCTGGGGCATCGGTGTGTCCCGTGCTCCATACCTGTTCCGATTTGTCGCCAGCTGTCAGCCGCCAGCGCGCAGAGTGCCTCGGGGCAACTAAGGCGCTCGGGAGCAGGCTCCAGCTTAATGGAGACTTCTTTCCCTGTGCGTCTCTGACGGATGGTGCCCGCTACCGCTAGGAAGGACACGTTGCGCTTGCCGGCCTGGGCGGAAAGCTCCTGCACCATACCTTCGTCGAGGAGCGTGTTGCCTGCCCAGTAACCCTGGAGAGTCAACGCTAGCTCGTTTGCCTGTTCGACTGCTTCAACCATCGCTCGCTCGGCAAGGGCCCCGTCCCAGTTGACTGCGTGATTGAAAACGATGCGATCAATCTGGATCTGGAACTCGTTCCGCAGACGGGAAAGTAACGCCACCAGAGCGGCTCCACCGCCTTCGGGAATGACCAACAATTCGCTGCCTAATGCAACAAGTCTTTCGCGAAGGTCACGCAGCGCACAACGCGTCTCGCACGAGCGCACACTGCCGGTGTACACCGCAAGCAGCAAACCGCCACGTGCACGGTCCCGAGTCGCTCGCGCGGCTTCCGCTAAAGCAACGTTATCCGTAACGCGCTGGTCCTGATTCACCCACCAGATAACGCGAGCGTTGCCGGCACCACTGCCGACTTGGGGAAGAGGTGCGAAACTCGGCGGTGCAACCTGTAGCCAGTCCCGCAGCCGCAGCGCCGGGTCGCCGCCCGTGCGAACACCACTCGTCGTCGCCGTGCAGCCGCTCGACGCTACCAGCTGAAACCAGTCTAGCGGCAAACGGCGGCTTACGGCAACGTCCGCACGCCTGCGACTGCCACGAGCCTTGTGCGGCCTGAAGCGAGTGCGTGTCGGGGTGTCGTTCCCGTGCGCTCCCAAGCTGGGCGTCGTCAGACGCGCCCCAGTGCTTGCACCCACAAAAGTCAGTTGTAGTTTGCTGATTGAGCAAGTAAGAAACATCCTATCGTGTGTGAAGCCGCCTTGAATTCGTAACACCTGTAGACGTCAACACTGAGCACCGCACCGCACTGCACCGCACCGCACTGCACCGCACCGCACCGGCACAAACGTGTTGCGAGCGCTGGTCCACGAGAAGCCCAGAGAATGAGGGTCGCCACCACGAGCTCTCCGCCGATGCTGCCCACTGGCGCATGCAGATCAACTGGATCGATCGCCAAGTGGCGGTGCCTCCAGCAGTGCGGCATGGCTGCGGCGCGATGCGCGCATCGATGCTCCTCAGCGGCGCGCGCACGCACACGTGCGCACCGCAAGCGCTGGTATCTGGCGCTGGGTGCCTCGCATACACCCCGGGTACGGGGCCGGCGCCGCTGCACAGCACAGTAGCGAGCTGCGGCGGCTGCGGCGGCTGCCATCGCCGGCGAGCGCTTGCCCCGCCTCCCGCAGTCGGAGCGTGCGCCTCGCGATCCGCCGTAGCGGTAGCGATCCCACTCGTGAGGCACGTTGTTGTTGTGCAGCTCGTCCAGTGTCTGCAGTGCAGTTGTGCAAGTATCATGTCGTTCGCGCTACCCAGTCTGCTTTATGACTATGCGGCCTTGGAGCCACATATTGATGCGTTGACGATGCAGATTCACCACACGAAGCATCATGGCACGTACATCAACAACTTGAACGGAGCTATCCAGGGTGAGCACGGCGGCTCGCTGAAAGGTCTCTCCCTGGAGGCCATCTGCCGGAACGTGACTTCGGCTCCAGAGGCAGTCCGGACTACGGTCCGTAACAATAGTGGCGGGCACTGGAACCACACCTTCTTCTGGACTATTATGGCACCAAGCGGCACAGCGGCGTCGGCGCCCAGCGGGGCACTCAAGAACGCCATCGAGTCGCAGTTTGGGAGCGTGGATTCATTCAAGGATCAGTTCAACAAGGCTGCTGCAGGACGTTTTGGATCCGGATGGGCCTGGCTCTGCATGAACCAGAATAAGCAGTTGTTCATCACGAGCACCCCGAACCAGGACAACCCGCTCATGAGCGGTATTGCGGAGAAACCCGGCTTGCCTATCCTGGGTCTCGATGTCTGGGAACACGCCTATTACCTCAAGTACCAGAACCGTCGACCGGAATACATCGCTGCTTGGTGGAACGTTGTGAACTGGGACACTGTAGCCAAGTACTATGACGAAGCATCTTCCGGGAAAGCGCCGGTACTCGATGTGCCTCTGCAGTGACTAGACAGCGTCACATCTTACCCTATGGCGTTCCGTGGGCGTCTTTAGGTCTGATAAGGAATGTCTTAAAAGGAATGCGTATTGGTCGTTTGGTCCATGCGTCTCCAGAAGCAGGTTATTCGCCCGAAGTACCAGCAGCGCTTCGTTTTCAGCGCAGCAGCAGCAGCAGCAGCAGAAGCAGAAGCACTGCAGTGCTGCACATTTGCGCGGCGCCGAAGGATCACCTGCAAACACGCTCGTTTCGTCAAGGCGTTCAGCATCTAGGTACTGCCGCAGCGACAACGTCATACGAACAGGTGTCTGGTATGGTATCGAGCGCTCGTTGCTCCGAACAGCGCGCGCATCCCGATAGCAGCCACTGCACGCGCACAACGAGGAAACTGTTGTCTAGGCGCTTCGGATACGCCGCTTACTAGCCGCACTGATACCTCTGCAGTGTCTGACTGAATAGCCGAACCATCACCGATACGGATTCGGTGTCTACTGCGCGACGTATGCCAAACAGGCCGTCGCTCATCGGCCCTGAAAAAAAGACGACACAAATCTTTTGCCGAATACTCTGGACGGGGAGCAAACACAAGTCCCGCTGCTCGCACTCGGAGACACCACAAGGCCTTCTTACAGCCGCGACGGGCCATGTGTCGACGACGCGCTACTGAACTGCACATCGGCAACGTCCTCCTCCAGCATCCATGGCTCCGCCTCGGCACGCAAACGCAGGAAAAGGTTCATCGCCTTCATTGCCTGTACATCGTCAACCGTTCCGAGTCCCAGATGACGCTCACCAACGACAACTGCCAGACACTGCGCCCGAGAGAGCGCCACATTCAAGCGTCGGGCGTCCAGGATGAAGGCAATACCCTCGTGGCTCGCGCGTGTGCGCATTTCAGCGTCGCCTCCAGATGCCGCGGTGCGATCCTGCTCGGGTGCGCAGAGACTCATTATGACAATGGGACGCTCTTGGCCCTGAAACTTATCGACGGTACCGATACGCGGTATATTGCTCGAAGCTGCATCTGCGCCCGTCTGTGGAGTGCGCGATGCAGCCCAGAGCGTAAAGGCAGTTTTCAGGGCATTCACCTGTTCGTTGTAGGGTGCCACAATCAGAATGTCGTCCACGGATACATGGCGCGGTGCCGCTGACTGCTCCGTTGCCGCCTGCGGACCGAGACGCAGTTCGAAGCGCGTCCCTTGCACCAGCATCGCAACCAGTCGCAGGACTGTAGCGACTTCCCGCTTCCAGCGCGAGCGCACGGTAGCACTACCAGGGAACGTCGCTGTCGACGACGACGACGACACATCTACTGCGAGGAAGCCAAGCCCAGAGCGCGCTCGCCCCAGATGGTGATCCCAGACCTGATGCTGCTCGGTACGGGCATGCCAGCGCAGCCGCCCCTGGTAAAAGGTCGTACCGATGAAGCGGCATAGCTCAGGACAGAGGCGGTGCGTCGTCGGCAAGAACCAGCCCCAGGCGGGCCCAGCGACCGACGTGTCAGCTCCGAGCAGGTACGTCAGCGAAGACTCGCCACCGACGAGGGGTCGCCCGCTCGGCAGCAGCGAGTTATTCGCCGATACCGCCGCCAACTGCATCTGATCACCAACCAGCACCGCAGCACGCCGAACGTTCGGCAGCATGGCAACGAAATACGCTCGTGCCATCTGACCAGCTTCGTCTACGAAGAGGTAGTCGAGCCGCTCCCGCAGGTGCTCGTGTGAGAGCGCGAATGCCGTACCCGCGAGCACACTGAACGGGGGATCCGCTTCCGACGACGTCGGCGCCATTCTCGGAACCCGAGTGGTTACGTGAACGGCGCCCGTCGGTAAACTGCACTGCTTGTGCTGGCCAATACGCCAAATCAGCGCTGCGGTATGCGTACATCCGCGAATTCGAAGACGTTGCACCAGGGCGCCCAGTGCCTGGTCGATGGCCGCGTGGCTACTCGCACATACGCCAATACAAAAGCGATGGCGACCAGTCGGCTGTGGCCCCAGCACCAGTTCCGCGATACACTCGGCGATGGTATGCGTTTTGCCGCAACCAGGCGGTCCCTGTATCACCAGAACGCGCCCATCCGTGATCTGACGAAGCGATTCGACAACCTGTGGTACCTGCTCGGCAGTTCGAAAAGGTTCGTCAGACGCCACCAGAGTAGGAAATGGGCACTCGCGTCGCAAGTAGCGCGCAACCAGCGGTGTCTGTCGCGAGTGCATCGCTGCTGCACAGAGACCCAGAATGGACGACAGACGACGAAAGAAGGGCGGTCGTCGAACGATGCGCGGCAGACGCGTGCCCGCAGGGAGAAAGCGCTCGGCTGTCGCCCGGTCCACTTGAATGGATGCCGAATCGGGACCTGTGAACCGCAGACGCGCCAGCGGTACCATGAGGTAGCGCTCACCGATGAGCAAACAAGCCTGCCATTCGCCGGAATCCGAGTAGATTCGCTGCTCAGCGGGGAAGCATACGCGCAAGTTGACGCGATCCGGTCGTGCGGGAGTCTCAGCGGGCGGACCGTTCATCGAAGATGCCTGCAGTTTTTTGCGCTGTGGGCGCGTCGCTTTCGATGCACTGGAATGCGTCGGCAGATCGGGCCCCTGATCCGCATACTGGACTCGAGGAGCGGCTCCTGGCGACCCAGACAGGTCACTGGATGCCTGCATCGTCGATATGGAACTGCCTTGGACATGCACGCCGCTCCCAGCCGACCCGTTGTCGTCATGGTGCATACCCGCGATGCTGTCGACCGAGTCGCCACCCGCAACCCCCATCGGTTGTTCCAGTCGTGCTGGTGGTGTCAGCGCAGCGGATGGCGCTGTTTGGGATCGGTTTGTACTCGCCAGGCGCTCTGCAGCATCAACGTCTCGTCCAGAGACGATAGATGTCTTGCGGGAGCTGGTACGTCGCCGCCGATCGCCAGCAGAGGCGTCGCTCGCGGACAAGGACGTTTCCGGGGACGCTGCATCCCAGTCAACTACGATCGCGTCCACGATCACATCAGGATGGTCGTAGAGGTCGCGATCCAGCGCTACCTGCGGCCGCTGGCGCCATGCCAAATGCTGCAACTCTATTTTGGACTCTCGAAGGATGTAATCGACCAGATCCCGCATGGGATCATCGACCGGCAGCCGTTGCCGCACGTGCAGGGACAGCAGCATCGCGTCCCGCTCCGGTATCCCTGCAGCTCGTTCCGTGCGTAGCATCTCTATCATGGTAGCGTACGGTGTACTCGGCGCCACAGCGTGCCGGAATCGCGCAGATCCCGAGGCATCCTCGTCGTTGTCCTCGTCGTCAGCATCACTATCACCACCATTACCACCAGCAGTAGCAGCAGCAGCAGCAGCAGCACCAGCAGCAGCACCAGCATCGCTGCTGTTGACGTTCACGCAACGCCGCGCACCCGATTCCGATGATCCCGCAGCAGCACGCCACTCGCGGTGATCAGCGAGCTCCACATCTGAACCTGTTTGAACAGATTCGTTCGATAAGGTATCATTCGAATCCTGCGACGCTGCTGCTGCTGCTGATGCTGATGCTGATGCTGCCGATGATGATAAAAGCACTGGTGCACGCATCCCAGCGCACGCAGCGCTGTAGACGTGGTCGTGCGTGCGCAGCCAGCCGGCGAGTGCGTGCAACGATCTGCAGATCGAGGCGCTCAGCGCCAGCAGGCGATTGCGCACGATACGCGCACGCTCAGCGTTGTTGTATCGACTGGCGATTCGATAGCGCTCATAGAGTTCTGTTGCTTCTGCTTGGGGCGCCATAACTATAGTGCTGCAGGCGATAGCGCTACCACGAATGAGACTGTTCAGTGATCGCAAGTTGTACGGGTCGTGGTCACCGATGAGGAAGCTGGCCCGTACAACCTGCCGCAAGTCGACTAGCGGTAACTGATCCACGGTTGCCTGCACGCCGGCATCGTGCGTCGCGAGCGCTACCTCCATCAGGGCGTGCCGATCCAGTTCGCCAAAGTGGTAGACGTGCAGCTGGGGATCCTCAAATAGCGCCGCGCGAACGTGGACCAGGAAACGCCGGAGGATGGATGTGGCTTCTTCTGGTGTGTATGCCCAGAAGGAGGTCGGCCGCGCGTACTGCCCCGGGCACCATATTCCGAGCAGAAAATACGAACCATCGTATGAAGTCATGTAGGCGATGTACATATCGTAAGGCGAAGCTGGTGGCAACAGTCGAGCAGGCTCGGCGTTCGCATGCGGCCGTGGCTCATAGGGCAGTCGGCTCGCATCGCCATGGCGATAACGCTGCAGTAAAAGGCGCGCTTGCAGCATGTACTCCGAAAGTCGCCATGGGGGAATGTCGGCAAGCTGGAGCTGCTCTGCGGCAGGCAGGCTCGCCAGCTGCTCGAGGTTGCGGAACCCTCTTTCCCATAACTGGCGCATGTCATGCAGGCGCATCTCGGTAACGAGCAACGGGCTCTGATGATAGCGCTCCAGGGCACATGCTGCGTAGGCGTTCTGTGTGAGTCGGCGGCGGCACTCACGCATGGCAATGAGCATGTCCAAGCTGGAAGCGCTTTCCGCAATGCGCAGCGAAAGCTCCGCGAGGTTGGTCTTCAGTAGACGTGCGCCCTCACGACGAACCACGGACAGTAACTCCTCCAGTTTCGCTTCAAAGTAAAACGAGCAATCCGCTGTACGCCAACACTGAACCTGCGCAACAACCGCATCCGATTCGCTGTCCAGACACAGATAGAAACGAGGCCAGTAGCCAAGGGTCTGCTCCTGACGTCGCTCCAAAGCCCGAACGATCCACAGATACGCCATCGCCTGCATTGTAAACTGCGGCTGTGCTTTGCGAGCTAGTTTGCATTCAGCGACAGTGTAGCGGTACAGACGATATCGATCCCACTGCGCCGCAGGTACGGAGGCAATCCAGCGCGCTTCAGGTGGTAGTGCAGTTGAGGGCAAACTGGCTTCTTCCCACGGATTCCACGGCGAGTCCGCAGGACAGATTCCGCGCTGGTCGCCGAGCTGGACCCATTCTCGAACCAGCAAGTCACTGCGACCATGCAAGGTTCCGTGTTCAAGGGGCGCTTGCGCGATGATCGCAACCCCAGCTTCCATTGCTCGCAGCGTTTCCGCCACCGAGTGACAGCAGACAACCTCATGACCATGTTGTCGCAGCGCCTCAAGGAGCGTTTGCTCAAACTCACGCCCACCCGCAATAAGGCCTTTCAAAATGGGCGCTCGGGGGCGTAAGCTCGACAAGCACGGCACCGACGCCTGCTGCGTCGAGTCCGACGGCGTGCCCCGCTGGAGGCGGCTTTGCAGGTACGCAGAGAGGCGAATCGCTCGATCCCAAGCGATGTCGCTGGGGTGCGCATTCGGCTCTTGCAAGACGAGACGTCTTGCATGGCGACGCTTGTATCCAAAACGCAAATTCATTACTCGATCTACGAGCATCATATGGAACTCGAAAGACGATTCGGTGAATCTGGCAAGCATCGTTGGTGGTAATGGCAGCAGCTGCTGCCACACGTCCGTGGACTCATCTCGCTGAATAGCTGGCGCGCCTGGCACGTCCGGAGGTGCTTCCGCTGCTGGAAGCGGCTCCTCTGGCGCCGACGCTTCCAGGCTAGCCACCAGTCGTATGCAGGACCCAGTAGCAGCACCTTTCCTACGTACAGATCGCACGAGCGATAAACTGGACTTCTCAGGCGCCCTGTCCAGGCATTGCCTCCAAAGAAGCAGAACCGAATCGTTCCTACGGCGACGACACAGAGTGGCGTGACACCTGCCGCTGCTGTCGGAGGTGCCAAGTGTGCAGAAGATGAAGCCGCTCTGGCGGCTTGCAGACGAACTGCGGGGCGGAGCTCCGCTTCCGCGCACAGGCGCGACTGCTAGCAGCGGGATCCATCCGTCGTCTTTGCCTCCGAAAGACTCGATTAGAGACGAGTCAAGGGAGGAGGTTGCCATGGTCAAACGCGTGCCCGCTTGAGACGACCCGCACCATCAACGCCGTTCGAAAGTCGAACGGCGCCAACGGTGTACAGTTGTGGCGGCAACCGCGCCCAAGACGAATCGTCTCCAACGGACGTGCAGACGCCTCCCAGTTTGTTTGAACCGGCAACCCACTACTGCTTCCAACTTCTTCTCATATAGTTCCACTTTAAGAGGTTGTCCAAAAAAATTCTCTCGTGTCGACTCTGGAGGTCTTTTCTCCAGGACCGCACATTTCCTTGTATTGATGGCGGCATTCAAATCTCGGTTCACAAACTCAATCCGTTTCTTCCCATTGGTAGTTGTACTTACTAGTGCACCTAGTCCTCGCACTTTCACTCTCCTTTCCATTTGCTCTTCCGTCAGCGGTCCGTACTTTTTCATATCCTCAGGGCTCCGTTGGCACGTTTCCGTCTCGACCCTCTGAAGTATACACCCCAGTTCATGGTATGTATAGGACGTTCGGAACTCACCTACAGGTAGTGTAACAAACCGGTGTGCGCACTCCTTGTACGTTCTTGTCGTTGGAGCTGGTGTACACAATTTTTGGGTCTTCCATCGCCCCGCCCCATACGCTACTACGAGCCTCTGACTTTCATCCTCCTTCAGGGCGCTCAACTGATTGAAAAAGTTGGCAAACGCCCGCTGCTTCCCACAATACAAATTCATTCGGAAACGAGCCCACCGGGGCTTGGTATACTCCTCCCACGGCGCATCCCAATGGGCAACATGAACTTTCATGAATTTCCGAAAAGCTTCAAAGTCCGCTCCTCGGCTCGCCACCTCGCTCAAAGCTTCTAGGTGATCCTTCATTCCTGAATTCCGGCTCTCGATTTTCTCCCTCGCATTCATTATACCCGATTCTCGATTGTATCCCGCTATAGAGAACCTCAATAGACGCATGTCTTTCCGACGTAAACTACCGTCAGTACCATCTTCCGCACACTTCGGTGCTGCGATGGTGATGATATTTGTGTTTCCGGGGTCCGCGCCAACGACAAAGTCGTTATCGTGCACTTTCTACGTCACAGGACCCGCCTCCTTCTTTTCTACATGCATCGCCGCGTCAACGACAAGCACGTTATCCTCCACCTCCTGCGTCTCAGGACCCGCCTGCTTCTTTTCTTCATGCATCGCCGCGTTAACGACAAGGTCGTTATGTTGCACTTTCTGTGTGGCAGGATCCGCCTCCTCCTTTTCTTTATCCATTGTCACGGGCACACCCAAGGGCGGGACTAAACGATCTGCCTTCAAACGCCGATTATGTACTCACGTGGCTACTCCATCAGTTTCGATCAACCCAGTAAATACCGTTTGCTTGCTCACTCTCAGACGTTTGAAATCGAAGATGTTCTTCCAGTACGTCTCCCGGTTTTCGCCGGAGAGTTCCTCGCTGTTGAAATTAAACTCGGGACTGATCTCCTTCATGATGCCGTAAAGGACGCCTGAATCGATACTCACCAAATGTGACTTGAGGTTGCACATTGGAACACCGTTGAAGCGCTTCCCCATTAGGAAAGCCTTCCGTCTCCCCCACTCTTCAGTGTTTTCCTCACTCAGCTTCATCTCCGCCTTGCGTCCAAGTTATAGATCCAGAAACAAGAAATAGCGCAGAATGAGGCGATAGTGTCTTTCCTTATCTTTTTTCAACTCTGATATCTTTTCTGCTGGACTCGGCAGCCCCAGTACCCCACGGCGCTCTTGAATAGCCGCACGGATGACAGAAGTTTTACACCTTCTCCTGCGTGACGCCTTCTCTCCGACGAATTCGATCTCATCTTCATGCTTGTGATCGTTCGTGATGCCATTGATAATCGACCATACTCCTTTGCGAGACAGGCCCGGGTACAGCGCAAACACGGCGCGTATCATGAAACGTTCGAGGTTCATCGTCAAATGGTTCCTCAGGTTCGTGAGGTAATTCATTGCCCCGTGTTCGTAAATATCCCGGTCACCCTTGTATCGAGTGCCCTCGAAGCGGGATTCCGCGAAGTTTTCGTGGAGGGCGTGTACCCGCTCATTTTCCCTCCGCGTTTCCCTTGTGCCGAGCATCAAGTAACGAACAAAGATATTGTCGAAAAACTCGTCTGGAATCTCGACTGTTTCCATGTGCGTCACATCACGATACATCTCCCTCGCCATATGCATCAGTCCTGACGACGCCCTGGCAATACTCTTGGAGTACGAATCGAGACGTTTTTGATAGCGTCTCGCGACTTTTCCCTGTACGGATTCTTGATATATTCAAGAAGACAGGCTTTCACCACCATATCGTCGTACAGTTGTCTTTCTTGCCGCCTTCGACGTAGGGCCTCCCCTTTCGGTTCTTCTTCTCTTCCTTTTCTACTCGACTCGGGACTGTTTTTTTGTTTTTTTTCTAGAAGCCGGCGACCCTGGGCCTCCAGGATCGTCGACTTGCTTTTTCATAGGTTTCCTTTTTTTAGTTTTTTTGAAAAAGAACGCTCTTTGAACCCTTATGTAATATACTGCGAAAAAACACTTGACTAGACTTGTTTGAGGGTTGAAACACAAATGAACTCAAAAACTGTACTTTGCTACGACTTTAACGCAAATAAAACTTGTACAGTAGAGCAGTGCGCTCCTGATCAGGATCGCGTTTCCCTTCAATGGCGACATGCGCGTCGTGTCAGGTGACTGCCTGATCTCCCGGGTGCGCTCACCGAGCGCGATTTTTAGAATGGACAAAACGTTTCCTTGTGCTAGCGTTCTCCGATTCTGCGCATTTTTCTTTTCTTACTTTTTTGTGTTATTTTTTCAGTGCGCGGTGAGGTATCCATCAACCCCCTACCTCCATGTTACATTACCGATACTTCATCGCGGATATTCTGGTCGTTTCATACGTCCTATGATGTGTGCCTAGTACCTGCCGTGCCGTACCCGCCTTTGGACCTTAACAGCTGGGGCAGATAGTTCATAGAGACAGAACGGCTTTTCCATACCACAGAGGGCGCCGGCTCGAGGCGTGGTTTACCCGACGTAGAATTGGGTGTCGCCGTCAGTTTGTGCTCAGACAGTCTGCGGATGCAGGTTTGTCTTCGCTGCACGAAACGCTGGAGACACTTGGCTGTTAGGATATATCGTGGGAGCCGCCTCTCTCCTTCGTGATCATGCATGGAATGCGTTGTTGTCGGTTGGCAATGTGGCTTCGTGCTTGACACCCACCCACCACTGTGGGTAGGCGCAGAAAGCACTGGGCCCGTGTGCGCATCCGATTCGCTAGACCTTCCGCCTAGAAGGTAGCATGTGAGTTTCTTCGCCACTAATGAGCGCTGAGGCTCGGTTAGCGGACCATAAGTTGCCAGTGCTACACTCAGAGTGAGTGTCCGGTCTTCGACTATCACGATGATGCCCAGCTGCTGGTGTCCTCCAAGGAGCTCGCTGCGCTCCTGCTTCCAGCGCGGGCACTGTAAGCCTAAATATGTCAGCGTCTCGGGGATCTCGTCTCGACAGCAGGGACAGTGTGATTCCCAGTGCGATTCCAGTGTTCCTATACGGCTTAGAGACGGTGCTGGTAGCCAGAAGCCACCAACGCGGATTTTGGCGAGCCACTGGGTACCTCGAGCAAGTCCCGGGAATTCCAGCGCCTCCTACCAGTGCCTGCATGTGTATGCTAGGTTGTAGTTCCGGTATAGAGTCAAGCCGGCGTTAAGGGCGCGACTGGTACCGTGTCTACGTTTCCATATTGGTGTTTGGACCGTTCGCTTCAGGCGGTGGGAGCCTTCTACATTTCTGGGGAACGATTCGAGCGTGTTGTCTCCGAAGAGGCGCTTCAGCCAAATCTGCGTCCATTTCATCCTTCTTGCGACGCACCTGCCGGTACCGAGCACGTCTCGAGCCTCGTACGCGCTACCGCGGCACATGCCGACCTGCCTCTCTTTCTTCAGTGCAGAGCGGAGGACTCGACGCTGGACCTCTTAGCGACACCGAGAGACGCTGCTGATGCTTCTGGGGAAGCACCCGCGAGTATCCGTCCAACGGTGCGTACCAGAGACGTTTGGCACTAGCCCCTAGCGCACTGACAGCTTCGTGCTGCTTGCCGGGTTCGTTATTCGGGCTGCCGAGCGTTTCGGGACGGTAGTCACAGCGAACGCCTCCGCTGAGGCAGTTTCACGCTCTTGGGGAAGGGGCGCGCACTTTGCAGGTCGCCAACGTGTCCAGCGTCAAGCCCAACGACTGAACTGCCGTCGACTGAGTCGCACACGTACACATGCTCACTGGGACATCAGCGCCTTTCGCCGCTTTGGACTGAGGCTTTGGCGGCGTTTACTACCCGAGTCGGAGAAAAGTGCGGCGGGTCCGTGAATACTGGGCGGTTTATTGCAGCACTTGACCAGGGAGAAGGGTTGCAGTGAACAGCAGCACGCTACGACTACTGCGCAAAGCTGTTCGCGCGCGTCTGGTAGCGCTTCCAAGTTGTGTCGAGCGCAGCATAGGCACGAAGCAACGACCCCAAAACGGACGCCCTGAACCTGCATGGAGTCTGAAGACGAGCTTCTGCCGAGCGTCCCCGCGGTACTGGTGGACGAGTCGAGCCCCGGCGCGTTCGCGGAACTGGCGAACGAGAAGGCGCGCCTCGAGTCTCGGAGAGCGCTGCTTCAGCGAGAACTGGAACGACTACAGGCGCCTGTCCTTCAACAAAGCCCCTACTACAGAGAACGTAGAGCTTGTTGCTTGAGAATGCTGGAGATCATTGACGTGAGCATCGCACAACTGGATTCTGGGATGCACGCGCCAGCAGCGTTGAATGCTGAACTGGAGACCCTGTTTCAGAGCTTGCATATCGACTGAGCGTTGCGGGCTCGTGCCAGCACACGCCACCTACTCGATAGCGCAGTGAGATGCGCACTTTATCCGGGGTCGCAGTCCTGGAGGCGTCATGCGCGCACACACACAACCACACAACACCGGGATACTGTGTGTAGCAGCTACAACCCGTGATCAAAGTCTAGAATACTTGGCATACGGTCATGCCAGAGTATCCATGCGCTCCAAGTCGGGTTCGTATGGAGCCAGACGCGGCGTCGCTCGCCCTGCAGACAGTGAACGACCAGTATGCTGGCTGGAAACGCTGCAAGTCCACGTCGACGCCGCCGGTGTTCGCCGCACTCGGCACATCGCTGCAGCACCAGAAGGGATTCGCTTTGGTGCGTCCGACGGGGATAGCGCACACGGCGCTCTGATCTCGATCCTGTATCCCTTGGATCAAGGGCAAAAAACGCGGTATGACGTTATCGAGCAGCGCTAGGAGAGCAGCCATGGCGAGTGCGAGCCCCCAGCCGCCCGCAGCCCGTGAACCTGCCCTGTTGGATCGGGTACTCAAGCACCGCGAGGAGACGGCTTGCCGAGAGCCCCCGCTGCAACATGCTCGATGATCGCGCTACAGAGAGTGAGCACACACACCTCGTCGATGTGGATGTGCATCGAGCGACGCTCGTACTGTCGTCCGCGCTTCCACGTACATGCGGCTGCCTCGTATCCGGACGATGAACGGCGAGCGGTAGGCTTCCCGATCCCCTATCAACCTAAACTGTATCGCTTGGCATTTGTTCTAGGGCGAGTCGCGCACACTCTGGTCGACAGTGCGTGGTTACAAACTTGACGGTATCGATAGATGATCCGCAGTGCTGGTGCAGGCTTCGGAACGCCAAGCGCAGGGGATGCGTAACCTCCGGACACGGATCCAGAGGCGGAATCTGGGCACAGCGCAGCTCGGCGTGCTCAACGGAGTAATCAAGGATGAACTGTTCCTCGACGTCTGTTGCGTCGTCTGGGTGAAGATTGCGCTCTGCGTGACGCGCCTGCACCCGGCTATTCGGCGGCGCTGATGCCGGTCCAAGTTGCGCCTCCACGACGAGGCAGCAGGCCAGGATGGTGTCCAGTAACTTGACCCAAAGCGCAGGGCGAGCGTCCGCCGTCATAATCATCGCGCAGCATATTGTCTTCCCAATGAGCGGATCGCAGAGCACTGGACTCCGCTCTGGGGCGGCGAGTTCCGGAACCCAGACCTGCTCGAGGAAATGTTCAAGCAGCGCTGGCTGCAGGGCATCTGCGGCGCGTAAAATCTTCGCAGCACCAAGCCGGACGATAAATCTGGCCATGAATGGGAGCAGGTGGCGCACGAACTTGGGTGTGCGAGCGTTCTGCAACCGAAGGAAGAGCACTTGCAAGATGGCACCAAGATAAGCATCGAGACGGTCACCGGAAGCACAGGCATCAACGATCGCACTCAGCAGCCGCAGACCATCATGGTCGTGAGCGCGGAAAGCAACCAGCCTTTGGAAGACGCCAAGCACGCGAGGCAGGTGCTCTGCATCGCAGAGCAGATCAGGGCTGGTGCGTAGGAAACAAACCAACAACGACACCATGCTGGGGATGTAGCTGTGTCGATCCCAGAGAGGCGGCGCCAGGAGCGGCGGCACCAATCGCTGGTAGGCGGGCGTCAGACCTTCGTCGCGCCAGAGAACCATTTGACCCAGCGTCTGGAATACGTACGGCGCTAACTCGACGATGTCCTGCTGAAGGATCCTTTCGAAGACTGGAAAGAGCAGCGATTCTATCGCCGACACGCCTGCATGACGCAGCAGCAGCACCAGAGTCTCGAAGAGGTTGTGGGCGTACAGCGCATTCGCGTAGCCCCCGAGATGCTGTTCTAGATCCATGACCAGCAACTGCGCAACTGCCGGACCCTCTTTGACGGGTACAAAAGCCGCCAGCTGAAGCAACAGTTTCATGAGGTATTCATTTTCGGGGTCCCGAACCATCTGTCGAGCAATCGCCTCGATACAGGGCTTGATCTGGCTGCTGTCCATCTTCAGCTGCTGCATTTGCGGCTCCTGATGAGCGCTGGCTAGCACTCGTTCCAGGAAACGGGCCGCATAGCTGTGCACGACCGGATCCGCGTCATCCAAGAGGCGGACGAGGTAGGGCTCCAGACCCTTCAAATCCGCAGCCGTCAGTCGCGTACGAAACATGAGCAGGAACTTCAACGCCTCTGCAGTGAGGAGCGGTGGCGAACGTTGGCGCTTCGTCTGTGATACAACCTGGGTGATCTCGGGAAGTATATGTGTCTTGGTGAAGCTTGCCACATCGATGAATTCGCTGGTGTTGACCGCACCGGATGTACGGGTGCCTGCTCGCCAGCTCAAAGCCGCTACAATCAATATGGCATTCACCTTTTGTCGCCAGTTGTGCCTGGGGTCCGATTCACATGCCTCCAGCATGCTGCGCACGTACCCCGAGAACACGTGTACGATGCGCTCCTCGAAACGCTCGAGCAGGGCCCGCAGAAGCTCACCGGCCGCCCGTCGCCGATTGGACACGTCACTTCCGTCGAGCTCTAGGCGGATAAAGTCTCGCGGCATCTCTGAGAAGAGATCGAGATCAGCCTGTCGAAGCTGCATGTTCGGTGCTACGACGCGTTCACAAACATAGTGGAGTAAACTCGTTCCACTGGCACTCTCTGAAGCCTCAATCAACGTATGCAGCAGCAGCAGATGATCCACGCCCCGCGCGATCGTTGTCAAGAACCGAATGCCCGCAATCACAACGCTGTCGTAGCGACTGCGCAAACCGCGATGAACCAGCAAGACACAGATCGTCGTGAGAAAGTTGGGCAACAAAGAGCGAAACTCTTCTTCATACTTTTCAGCATAAAGAATCAGACATTCGATGATGCGGGCCTGGAGCGTGTCCAGCGGTGCTGGCTCCGCCTCGTCGTCGCTGTCGAGGTTGTAGGCGGCACCAGCAGCGCTTGACGCTGCCGGCGCTGACAATCCTGCGGTCATAGGTGCGTCGCTCAGTGCCTGATCGGCCTGAAGAATCCACCCGAATTCACTCATCCATTCCGCCATGTGATCTTCGAAAAATTCCGGCAAATCCTGGTAGTTCAATGAATAGAATATCTCGGTAATGTGCTGCATCGCGGAGAGCACCAGCGTCGCCGTTGCGGTCTCCAATGGATTCGAGCCGCTGCGCCAAAACATACACAAGCGCTGGAAAAGACGTAGCAGGAGCGACTGCGTTGCCTGCAGAACGAGCAGAATTTCCTGGAAAAGCGGATCGCTGCGTGTCTCGTGTCGATACCGCTCAACCAGCGCCTCCAGCGTCTCGAGTGAACCAAGCAGAAGAGCGCTATCCCAGTGTTCGAAAGGCTGTTCCACACAGCGCTCCAGGCCGCCGCTAACGAACGGCAATAGCTCTGGCCAGTTGTGCGGAAAGTCTTGCGCCGCTATGACAGCCACTGCTTCGATCAGCTGACGACGCACTGCCGCTTGACGCACTGTTGTGAGCGGCAGTATCATAGCGCGTAGCGCTGCCCGATCAGTCGGAGACTCGTCCTCCCAGCGTCTCTTCACCACATTTTTAAAGTATATCGCAGCTGCCTGGCGTACAGCCACTGCTGAGCCCGCTTGTGTCGCGGCAACTGGATCGGCCTCCGCAGAAGCGATCAGTTGCAGGAGCTGTGCCAGGAAGCCCGGTTTGCTAGACGCCGACTCTAGCACCGCCTCCGCGCCACGTCTCGTTTCCGTTACAGGAGAGAGCGTAGCAAGCACATAACTGTACAGATCATCCATGCTCACGGTGTAACGTACTCGGAAGCGGCAGTCCAAAGACTTGTCGGGTCGCACACTGGCGGTACGCCGTAGACACAGGCAGGCGCCGCGCGCGCAGCGCCACACGGCGGGACAGGACACACACACACACACACACACAGAGCGAGAGCGAGAGAAACACAGCAGTGCGGCAGTGGGTCTAGTTGACGCCTTGCCAACTTTAACCAGGAGATGCTATGCGTCACCGGGAGCAGCTGGTGTGCTCGACACTCAAACGAGCGTATGAACGAGGCAAAGGCATGTCTGGTCTGTGGATCGGAGAACTTGAGAGGTTTTGCATGGAATATGGAGAATGCCTCCGCAGACGCCGATACGCATCGTGCACTCCAGGATGCCCTGTATATTGGTGAATCCTAAATCCTAGATAGAAAATAGATAATCGTCAGGGATGAATTTATCGTTTAGATCATCGAGAGAGCGCTCTTCCACGTGCGATGGTTCGGCATATTTTAATGGGTAGGCGCATTGAGGACACGACTACTTTCGGAGACACTGGCTGGAACGATCCATGGCTAACACTGGTGACGTTATCTTAACCATTGGACTCTAGCGTAACGTGAAAATGAGCTGAAACTGGTGTGTGTTTCTCAATGTATCGAGACTCGACGCGAACTAGATGCATGACTGATGCATCGACTGTAATAAAAAAGGCTTGACTGCTGGCGGCAGCAAGTGCTAACCGCTCCATGCTGAACGTCTCTGGGATCTACTCGGTTGAGTGCAGTCGTTCCGAAGAGCGCTTTCTTTGCAAAACTTGCACCTGCATATCGGTACACGCGCACCTGTGAGCAGGTTTTCTGTGCTGCAAGTATTGACGTTCGTGGTGGCGCTCGGGCCCCAGGCAGCGTTCCAAGGCAGGACAAAGCACTGACAACAGACAAGGTTGCTTGGCTGGACAGAGTATTCGGAACGCGTGTCTAAGCTATTCCTCCGCTCGAGCCGGGTCCCTGGGCTTGAGAGCGTTCGTTTCGCTTTCGTGAACGCTGCACTGCCGCCGTTGTTGGTGACTGCTCTGAACCCTGTTCCAGTGTCGTTTTGCAGCGTTGGAGCAGCTGTGCGCGTTCCGAAGGTCCAGCTGACGGGGGGCTCCTCTCACAGACGACTTTGAGAAGATCAGTGCTGGTTTCAGGAAACCCAGCTGGACGCTGGGCGGTATCCTACGATGGGCGAGGAGTCTGCCGGGCGAACGCAAGCAGTCTCTCACGGTGTCTGAAGGGAGCGCTCGCGCCGCTTGCTATGCGGGACGGCGCCGGCAAGCCAGCGAAACCCTCCGAACTGGGCGGCGGTAGTCGCACTCGCTGCTGGGGATATGTGGACATCGGGCGTGAGCTATGCGGCTCAACGCCCAAGGCAGGCAGAGGGAACGCGTCGACACGCAGCGCAGTGTTTGTGATCGAAAATGCAAGGTGCACGAGGGACTAGTCTCGCGGGCCGGATTGCAACATAAACATTGAAGGAAGGTAAGCGGGATTTCGGGCGCCATTTTTTCACAGAATTTTCCGGAGAAACGGAATAGACTCTATCGCCTTTTTTTGTGACGCTGGCGGCGAAGCATTGGACCAGACCTGCAGCGACTGCATGGCAGTCTGGTTTCCGGTCGGCCAGCAGCGCGCTCCGCGGCCTCATTCAGAGCATGCGTCGGGACAGAGGCCTTCGACCAGAGAGCCGCCTGGAGCCTTGGGTGTCTATGAGCGCGTCATGCTTGCGCTGCGAAGGCTGCTTGGCACGCAACCCTGGAATCCAGTGGCCATGTACACGACGCTGCGCTCTGCAAGAGACAAGCAGCACGCCTGTGATCACCGTGCAGTCGTTCTGCAGCTTGTCGCGTACGGATGCAAATTAGTTATTATCATTTCCGATGAGGCACGGAGGTTTCAGAGGGCTTCCCGAGACCTCGCCATTCGAAGCGCTGCAGTTGATCGAGAGCGCCGGACGGACCTCGAACTGGCCGCAGGAAACGCTGCAAATCCGATTCGGGAATATCAGCTATGTACGGGTCAAGCTCTGTGCGTGTCCACTGTTTCTTGAGACCAAAGAGCATTGCGAGGCGCGTTTCTGGTTTCTGTGGCAAAGCATCGGCTTCCAAGAGCTGCACGCGCATGGATGCACTCGGGCATGATGGTAGAAGTGTTGCGGGGCCAGATAACAGCGAGCTCTGCTCTGACGAAACCAAGTGCTCAGGTGCAGGCGACGATTTGCTAGAGTTGCGGAAGCGCTCCAGCGATGGGAGCATGATTGCCACCCCATGGAGCGACTGCAGCGCATGCTCGGTGTCAAAAGATGTATCGGATGGTAGTCGTCGCTGGATCTGCTCCATGAGTTCATTCAGATCCATTGAGGCGTTGCGTTGTCGTCGCAGCAAACATGGGACCAAGTCGCGAACGACATCCGAAATGTGCAGGTCGAGCATATCTGGTGTCTGTGGATTCGGGCGGAACCATCTGGCGATTGCAAAGGCCGCGAGATTTCCGTCAATAATGTCCATTTCGAGGAGAGCCGTCTCCAACAACGGTCTTGAAACATTCGTGACCGGCAAACGGTGCACGAGGATTGTGTCAAGAAGATGCTCTAGAAGACGCTCGCGGCCCCGGGGGTCGAGGATCCAATACTTGGACGAAACGGGATCGAAGATGATGCCTATCTCTGACATGCTGGCACGCAGTTCGCTTTCGGAGGCATGACTCAAACACAGGAGCGTTTCCCAGGAGACTCCTTCGAGATCCATTTCGTACACCGCGAAAGTCTTCATGAACTTGATTAGGGTACGAAATCGCGGTACCATGCGTTGGCATTGCAAGACGCTGTGAAGCGCAGCGCGCAGGCGCAAGCAACGCGACTGCTTGGCGCCCGACGCCGACTCGCAAGGCTCAAAGACCAACAACGAGTTGGAGGTTTCTTGTCGCCAGAGCGAAAAGACCGCATTTTTGCTGCAAAGCACAGACCGGCGCTCCTCGTCGTCCACGGTGAAACCTGTGTCCGAAGATATGGTATCTGGGGCGGTTGGACCGTCACAGTTACCGCGGCCTCGGCTGGTCGCGCCCATATCGTGCCTCATCCGCTCGACCAGAAACGACACCTCGTCCGGCAGCAAACCATCGAACACGAGTCCTTCGCCCGCACTGAAAGCGCCGTGAACAAAGTTTGCGAGAGGATCTTCCGAGTTCGCTGTATCGCCGGGCGGTGTGTCGGTTTTCAGAAGCATATCGAGGCTCAGGAGCAGGTACTCATTCTCTGCCACATTGCCGTCAAGAAAAAGCGGGAGAGCGTTACAGCGCGCTTCGGGTAAACTGCCCATAGTACTCGTCTGCGCTGAAGCGACAGTGAGCTGCAGCACCGCCAGAAAGCGCGTCGCGCGCGCCAATGTAAGATAATTCGGAGCAGGCGTGAAGTGGCCCTGGTCGAGCCTGATACTCCTTCAGGTGCGTGCCTCGAAGAACGGAGTTTATATTAGAACTTGCGGATCGGTGCGAAGAGCCGGTTGCAAGAGCGAACACGACTCGAGCGCCACAAACGAGCGCGGCGCACCCGAGTGCCTGCACCTGCACTACCGCGACCCGCGCCAGCGAAGTTTTTATGCTGTAGAATTATTGAGGAGAATCGTAGAAGTAAGCGTGCCTGCACCCGTGATGTTTTTGATGCGATAGGCTCGTTGAAGAGAGTCTGAGGCGTGCAGCTGCCCTCCGCTCACAAGAATCGAGCGGTATTCCACGAGCGCCTCTGTCGATGGCGCGCGATGTTGCCGCCCATGCGGGCACATCAACGACCTCAGGCTCGATTTGGCGTGCGCGCGCGCTCGTAGCGCCAGCGGGGCGTCTATGCGCAATGCTATCGACTGAAGGAACACTTTGATGGTCTACCACTTGTACTGGAATACTTCTCCGACTCTATCTATAGATATATGCGGTGCTTGATGTTCTATGGAGTGTTGAGGGCACCATGAACGTGCCTGGATCCGGACGGAATACTATGCAATGCATATTGGGCACTGATTTTTCCAACGAGAGTTTGGAGCTTTTTAGCGCAGCGTCTGCGTCAGTAAGAGTCGATTCCTTGGCAAGCTCGCTCGACGTAAAGCCGGTGGACGATCTGGAAGCACGAGATATTGCCTGAGGTTGATCGAGGGGTTCAAGTCTCGATGCAGTATCGACGGGTATGTGTGTGTACTTGCTGCTGGCGTCACGACGCAGCGAGCCTCACGCCTTTGATTGCCGCTGCATCTCATGGTCGAGCGGCTTA
>Ga0080006_1080817_pt1 | contig 23401 bp, 29 predicted proteins | sample RS3BMetagenome_FD_69209 | JGI IMG/M metagenome (GOLD analysis project Ga0080006, IMG submission 69209) | Ferric oxide microbial mat and aquatic microbial communities from Rainbow Spring, Yellowstone National Park, USA - RS3B (SPADES... ...
CGATAGAGGGGCTGGTTGAGGCGAGCCAGGGCCTCCAGAGTGGCTTGCTGGTGATCGGTGAGGTTCTCTGGGTTGTGCCAGAGGGCCCAGCGGGCGCCCTTGAGCTGGTGGGCCAGCTCGATCTCGCCAGCGCGGCCCTCTGTGTCAAGATGGGGCGAGACAGGTATCTGAGCTGAATATCTGAGTTCATCGAGGGCGGAGGGAGAGAACCGTTCATGGTCGTCACCCCCGTCGAAAGCGATGTCAGCCGGCAGCCGGATCCGGACCCCGAGGTACCCGAGCGGGCCCGGGTGCGGCACTACAGCCTGGCGTACAAGCTGCGGGTCCTGCAGGAGTACGAGACCCTGGACAAGGCCGGCAAGGGCGTGCTGCTGCGCCGGGAGGGTCTGTACAGCTCCCTGATCACCGAGTGGCGGCGGCAGCGAGACCGCGGTGCGCGCCCGCCTACCGCACTTGCCGCCACCTCCACACTCCGAAGAAGCGGCGCTGGTGGCCCCCGATCGCTGCCCCCGACCGGAGGCGCCACCGCTCACCAGGCGAGGGCCGGACCCACTGCGTCGGGTCGGAACTGAAGTGATTTCCGAGAACGGTTGAGGCCGGCGGCATGGGCGAAGGAGGTTAGCGAGACTTCTTGATGGGGCGGCGCCTTCGGCGAGGTCATAGGCGGGTCAGGGAGCGCCGGATGCGGGCCACCGCCTTCCTTCGCCCCAGATCCCGCGGGTCTGTGAGGTCGGCCGCGACGGCGGTGATCGGCGTGCGGTGCCCGCGCCAGCCCAGGATGTCGTTGAAGAGCGCCGGATCCCGGCGCAGGCGCAGCGCATCGGCGGCCAGCTGCTCAGCGCGATCGCGCTCTCCGCGGTCGTGAACGGCGACCACCACCAGGCCCGCGTTCTCGATTCCCGTGAAGCGCTCGGCCACCGCCCATCGCTCCGCAGCGCGCGGCGCCGGGGCAGTCCGGAAGCTCGCGATGCCGGTCAGCAGCTGCCTTCGCACCTCCTCAGCCAGGGCTGGGGTCCGCCGGAGGTGCTCGCCGACAGGCAGGCCCACGACCTGCTCCATCCAGCGAGCGACACCGTCTGGCCCCTCCAGCAGCCGCTCCCACTCACCTGCCCGGGCGCGATCCGCGCTGGCCGGGTCGCGGCGGCTGCGGACGAACAGAGCCTCGCCCACCCGGGGGGCCGGGGCCACGAAGACCTTGAGGTCAGCGTCCGGGAGGGGGCTGTCGCCCTCGAGGATGACCGCATGCGAGAAGTCGCTCATCAGGGCGGTATTGAAAAAGGCGTCGGCGGCTTCCCCGCCGGCGGGGAAGGAGAACCGGGCCGCGCCGCTCGCCCCCGCGGCCCGGTAGCGGGCGAGCTCCGGGTCTTGCCGAGGGGCGCTCTCCCGAGGCTGTCGCCGGCGGCCGTCTCGCGTGCAGCGTGCCACCAGGATCATCTCGTCACACACGGTCAGTACGGCCTCGACCAGGGTCGTCTTGCCCGAGCCGCGAGGCCCGCCTACGTGGATCAGGGTGCGCTCGATCACCGTGCCCACTCGGGGCCCAAGGCCTCCGCCAGCCACCCACCGCCATCCTCCTCGGTGATCAGGTGGCGCACCCGCTCCCGGAGCCCTTGGGCACCGCCGGTGCCCGTGGCGGCCGCCAGAGCGTGGGCGTACGGCGCCCCGGCGTCTGCCGCGGTCAGGTCGTGGCCCCACCCCCGCGCCATCCAACGCAGGGCCAGCGCCTCCTCAGGGGTTGCCGCCTCCCGGGCGGCCGCGAACCACTTGCCCTCCTCTCCCGGCGTGCTGGCCACCAGGTCGGCGAGAACCTGGCGGGGCGCAACGTTGGGGTACTTCCTGGCGACGGCCCGGAAGGTGGCGAGATAGGTGGGGCCCCGGTTCGCCCGCAGACCGTAGCGGGCGTATGACTCATCGGTCCGTCCTGAGGAGAGCAGGACCTGCTCGCAGACGCGGTCGACGTCCCCGTCGGGAGTCCAGGGCCCGCGGCACGCCTCCGCGCACTGGATCGCCTCCGGTGCGCGGCCCAGGGCGACAAGGGCCCTGACCATCCAGCGCCGGTAGCCCCACATGCTTCCTGGCGGGACGATGTCGATGATCTCCTGGTGGCGCCCCGCAAAGTGCAGGGCGGAGAGGCAGGCCGAGCTGCCGGGGAAGTAGCCATGCGGGCCGCGGTCCGGCGCCAGCGCCATCCGGGTGGCGAAGAGCAGGCGGTCGGCCCATGCGGAGGCCGTCTCCGGCGAGCTGCAGAGCTCGCCCCAGTGGTCCCCGAGGGCCTCCAAGTAGGGCATCTGGTCGGACTGGTACGCGGTCCACAGCCGCTCCAGCCAGGCCGCCCGCACGACGGCGGGGGCCGGGGCGTCGCCGATGATCGGCACCAGGGTCGCGATCGCGTGGTTGACCGCGGTGCCGATCGCCCCCGACGAGCTGTCCACCTGCTCCACCGCCGGGGAGAGCCGTTCCAGCAGGGTCACGGCACCCTCGGCCCCGGTCACCGGGCTTCGCCGGGCCGCCTGGCGGATCTCGGTCACCGCCTGCCGAACCCGCAGGACGGCCGGTTGCGACCGCCAGCCGAAGCTGTGGCGCCGGAAGCGAGCCTTGAACTCCCAGCGCGGCGCGGTCTCCTGCGTCTTGGTGGCCACAGCCCTCCTCCTCGGGGGAGGCTCGGTCCTACTCCTCCCGAGCGCATTCTCGCAGCCTCCGGGCCAGCGGCCGCGGTCTGCTGCCCATGGTGCAGGTGACGCCGAGGGGCCGAGGCCGAATGGCGGGTGACGCCGGGAGAGCCAGTTCCCGCCGGGATGGCCGTGGCGTGGGCCCAGCACGGAGCCGCCGGCAGGCCCGGGCTCTCCTCCGCCACCGGGAGCGGGCGCTCGCACAACCAGCCCGGCCGTGTGCCCACCCGACGGCTTGGGGTGCAGGGGCGGGCGGTCAGGCCAGCGGATCGATCCAGCGGATCTCGGGGAAGCGGGCGAAGTCGCTGTCAGTGGAGAGTACCGGGAGCCCGTGCTCGATGGCGAGCGCGGCAAGGTGGGCGTCGGGGATGAGGTTGCCGCGCAGGTCGTGGACGATGACCAGGCGCTGGAGGACTTCCGCGTGGCGGGCGGTGGGAGTGGGAATCCAGGCTGCCTCGCTGGCCAGCCAGTCCGCGACGTAGGCCCAGGCCGCCTCCCCGGTGAGCGGCGACCTTGCCGCCCGAGGGTGCGTTGCGATGCGGAGGAAGGCGAGCAGGGTCGGCCAGGGAAAGCCCACCCGGGTGGGGCCCGAGAGCGCCTCCTCCAGCCAGGCCGCGGCCGATTGGTGCCAGCGGCTGTCGCGGTCGACTGCGTAGAGGAGGAGGTTGGCGTCGAGCAGCATCAGTCGCCGCCGGCGCGGTCCAGCACCTCCAGCGCCTCGGCCACGTTGGCGACGTCGAGCCGTATGCCCAGGCTCTCGCTGCGCTGGTGGAAGGGTGTGGACCCGGGTTTCGCGCGCAGCCCGGCCCGGGCCAGGTCATTTACCACCTGGCTGAGACCGAGGCCGTGCCGCCGACGCAGCTCCGCCACCGCCGCCGCGACGTCGCTGTCCAAAGTGACCGTCGTCCGCATGCGCCCAGATTAGCATTAGGATGCATCTGGTCACGCATCACGATGCTAGGGCGTCCCGGCGCCGCCGGCCCCGCTCACTACGGGCGCCGGTTGGTTCGACGACCTTGGGCCACGGCCACCTGCAGATGGGAGGCGAAGTGGCCCGGACCGGTGAAGAGGTGCCGGTGCCCCAGCGGCTCCGCCGCCGAGCATCGGCGGGACCCTGGATGTCAGCAAGCGGACCGCGGGGTACCCGGTGGTGTCGAGACCTGGAGCGTGGAATGGGTGGGCACGTCAAGTAGCGAGTGCGTGGGCCAATCCAGGCTCAGAAGGCGTGAGGGCTCCAGCCATCAAGGTGGCGCAGCCCTCCAAGACAGCGACGGTGGCCCTCAGCATGGTCAAGGCCGGGAAGGACCACTCTGCGCGACCTTCCGTGACTGCACTGAGGAGGAACGGTCTCAGCTCGTCTCGACGCCTCGGTGCCGTGCCTGCAGCAGAGGCGTGACACGGGCTAGTCTTCAAGCGATGCTAGCATTGACAGCGTTGGCGCCAGTTCCCGGAGGTGGTCAATGTCAACCCTGACCGTGCGCAAGCTTGACGACGACACCAAGGAGCGGCTTCGGATCAGGGCAGCGCAGCACGGAAGGTCGATGGAGGCCGAGGCTCGGGAGATCCTGCGTGGGTCCCTGGCACCGGCGCAGCCGCGCGGTGTCGGCAGTCGAATCCACCAGCGGCTGGCCGGTCTGGGCCTTGAGGAGATCGAGCTCCCGCCCCGGACCGAGCTGACGCGCCCAGTTGACTTCGAAAGATGATCATTCTGGACACCAATGTCATCTCGGAACTGGCACGCCGGGCCCCCGACCAGAAGGTTCTGGCCTGGGTGGATGCCCAGGATGACGTCGCGGTGACCGCCACGACGCTCGCCGAGTTGCTCTACGGAGTCGCCAGGCTGCCTGAGGGGGCGCGCCGGTCTCAGCTCACCGAGGGCATCCGAGCGATCATCGACGATGAGCTGGGAGGACAGGTGATCGCCTTTGACCGCACTGCGGCCGCTCACTACGCGGACATCGTGGCCGCTCGCTCCCGCCAGGGCCGACCAATGGGCATCGCCGACGGGCAGATCGCGGCGACCTGCCGGGCCCGGGGCGCCAAGCTGGCGACCCGCAATGTGCGCGACTTCGAGGAAGTCGGGATCTTGGTGGTCGATCCCTGGAGCTCCCGGATCGGCTCCGAAGGCCAGCCGCCACCAGCGGGGTTGTGACACCGGGTCGGGGAGGTCCTGCCCGGAGAGGGGGCATGGGCCCAGGCCGTCGTTCGGCGCCGGTTCCGATAGTGGGCAACCAGCGGGCTCTGGTGGCGGGGGCGCCGGGTGGATCAGCGCTCGGCCCAGATGCTGGCGATGGTGAGATCCAACAGCCGCCGACCCAGGGTGTGTTGGCTGGGGCTGGTAGGCCGAACCGCGCCGGCCAGGAAACGAACCTCGAGACGGTCACGCATCCCGGCCAGGTCTGGGGTTCGTCCCCGCATCTTGTTGGTCTGTCGTCTCGGGTCAACTCCACTGTCGAACCCACAGCACTTTGCGCCCACCAACGCCAAGACGAGATCCGTAGTGAGGGACGGGGTCAGGCACCAGGTAGCCGGGAAGTAGACGGCGGGCTGGCCGATCCTGCCCGGCGGCGCTCCCCGGGCCGGCTCGGGGCCAAGGTCCAGTAGGCTCGCGGATCGTTGCGGCTGTGGCCGACCCAGCTGATCATCCTGGCCCGCTCCAGGTGTCGCAGCTGTCGGAGCACCACCGGCCGCGACACGCCAGAGGCTTCCACCAGTTCCCCGGTCGCAGCTCGTCCGGCCTCGCGCACAAGCCGAAGCAGATCCCGGGCGCCAGGCGGGAGCCGCGCCTCCAACGCCACATCGAATGGGTTTGCCGATAAGGTCGGCTGCACGTTTCCGGCCGTTTGTCGGTAAGAGGGATCGGACAAACCTGCCAGGCGCATCTCCTCCACCATTCGCCGGATACCCTCGCCAAGCTCCTGCCCGAAGTTCAGTTCTGAGCAGACCCTGGCGATTCTGGGATTGCGCGCGAAGCGGGTCACCGCCAGCGGGTCGCTGGGGTCAGAAAGGCCAGGAAAACGTCCAGGACTGCTGATCTCCACCCGGTCGTCGAAGAGCTCCACCCGGACGTGGTCTCCGTGCATGCTGTAGGAGCGGTGGATCACCGCATTGACGAGCCCGGACGGCCGATTTGGCCGGGCTGGCTCACAAGCCGGCCGATCAGCCGACTGGAGCGCCCCGTTTGCGCCGCTCGTCACTAGCCGGCCGGGTCGGTGCTGGTTTGAGCGGCTCCAGAGTGATGCGCCATCCGAGGAGGCCGGCGTACCGGACCAAGCTGCTGTGCTTGGGATCGACGCCCCCACGCTCGAGACGAGCCACGTTTGGCTGCTTGGTGCCCAGAGCAGCGGCGACCCGCTCTTGGCTGAGGCCCTGCCGCTCCCGCTCCGCAGCCAGTTCAAGAACCAATCGACGGGTCTCCAACTCCGCTTGCAGCAGCTCGGGGAAGTCGGGGTTCATCGCCGTGCGGGCAGCGATGAAGGCGTCCAGGTCGTCTCGCTTGGCCATCGCGCGACAATGCTACCATATCCCCCGCGATATGATGGCTCGGGCTCGCCCATCACTTGGGCAGCGGTGCCGTGGTCGACCTGGACGGCGTCCGCCGCCTCCCTCGCTCGCGCCAATCTGCGAGCCGTTTCTCCGCCAGCTCGATGTGTCGGCCCTTCGCCTTCTGCCACTTCTTGTTGACCACCTCCAGCGCCAGGAGAACCTGCTGGTACCGCCCCTCCTCGGCGAAGAGCAAAAGGTAGATGGCGGACCGGCCCCGGATCTCCAACTGCCAGATGTCACCTCGAAGATGGTTGACATCGGGATGCGCCCGGCCGGCCTGGCGCACCTCGGTCATGACCGCGGCGATGGCGGCCGCGTCCTCATCGGGTAGGGTCGCTCCCAGAGGAACTCCCGGACCGGCTCCTATCCGCTGGCCGTGCGCTAGAACCGCCATTGCCTTCGGGTCCGCCTGGACCCCTCCATGGAGGAGCTAGGCGCCACTGCTACCGGGGTCGCTCCGGGCGACGGCCTCCAGGAACCTGCCCAGCCAAAGGGCCTCGTCCAAGGAGAGATCCGCGGGGAGCTTGAGCTCGGCGAACAGATCCTGTCGGACTGGGAACGGGTACACGACCAATCTGGCGGCGGGGGTGGGCGCTTCCGAGGTCGGCCCAGCGGCCTCCCCAGGACCCGCTTCGGGCTCTCCCCTCCCCTTGGCCTTCAGCCTCTTCCCATCCCCGCGGGAGGTGCTCCTGCGACCCCGAGGTCGGTGGGATGCGGAGTTCTCAAGGTAGCCGAGGTACGAGGCCAGGGCCGACCGGAATCGGGACTCATAGGTGCTGAGGCTGGTGGGGGAGAGAGACGACAGGTCCCGGAAGCGCGAGACGTGCGCGTCGACATCGAGCCCTTGCACCTCCCGGTCCTCCCAACCATCATCAATCTTGAGGATCTGGGAGACGGCAGCTCGGTAGGCGCGAGCCGTGGCCGGTGGCAGAAGGCCCTTCTCGGCCACCCAATCCCAGTGCGGGACGAACGCCAGGCCAGTTCCTGGTTGCGGCGCTGGCGGAGGTTGTTCCTGCATGATCCGGAGGATCGGGGTCGAGGGGGCCTTGTGAGGGGCTGTGGGCCAGAGCCGACCCAGCCCTGGCGGACAGAGTCCCTCAGCAGCTGTCCCCATCCGGGGCGGGGAAGGTCAAGCGGCAGCGCAGGCTGTCGAAGTAGCCACCCCGGGGCAGCCCCCCTCCCCCCGCCGCGGGCCCCGCGGGACCAGGTGGAAGTCCCAGCCCGGCGACTCGACTTGGTCGGGCCGCGGGATGGGCTAAGTTGCGGCGGGTGGGGGAGGTGTCAAGGCATCCGAGTCGTTGACGGAGTCTCGACCTTACGCCGCGGTGACTGCGTGCTAACGGGGCGGCCGCGTCCTATCGGAAGCCCCGGCGATCGCGTCTCCAACGCGACCCTGGTCGCTCGTCCGTCCTTGTCCGGCCGCCCTGGGCCGGCCCTGACCCACCGCCGCCGCGACACTCGAGCCTGCCCGACCACACTGTTCCGACCGTGCGTGTCGCCGGCAGCCGAATCTACCTGCTAGCCGTGGCCGAGGCGAGCGACTGAAGTTCGAATGCCCCCACCACGCACGCCGCGACGACCAGAACGTACAAGATGGCGGTTGCAGTGAACCACCGGAAGTACGCATCCTGGACACGACTCACCCTCTTTCCAACCCGGTGAGCGACAAGATCTGGGGACACCGCCTGTGCCAATCCGCTCTCTGTCTCGCGGTAGCTATCCCTCGAAACCCGAAAGCTCGATAGGCTCACCAACATTCCGAACGCGAACGGGAAAATCGCTACATAGCCGGCGTATGCCAGCAGCGTCACTTTGACCAATATCGTGCTAAATGGTCCGCCAAACCCCGCCGCGATGAAGGCCCCCACGACTACCGCCACCGCGGCAAGCATCGTCTGCGCGAGACTTTGTCCGAGCGCAGCAATCTGCCCGGAGTACGTGCTTACTGTGCTCGCCACCAGTTGATCCAGGGCCTGACGCTGTTCTAGGTAGCGTGCCACTCGCCCCTCGAGGAAGGCCCTCCACGACCACTTCGCGTTCGAGGCCGCGCGAGGCATCAGGTCTACCCACTGCCGTAGGGACATCGTTGGGCTCGACGGAGCCAACTGAGAAACCACGACTTGAAACATCCGCAGACGTTCACGAACCATGTCGGTGGCTCCGTCGGCACCACCGACGCTCGTGTAGCACCAAGTCACACAGGAGTCAGCGGCCTCCAGCGTGGCCGGCGCAGCGCCCTGAAGCCTGACGGGATGATCAACAAGCAACACGGACCGCGACTCTGTCCATGAAAATTCCGCCGCGACCCCCTTCGGCTTGCCGCCATCTCTAACAGTCCTGGCCCGGTCGCAGGTGTAGAGAGCGGCCAGCTCGGCAAAGGAGCCGGAGAGAGCCTCGAAAAGCTCGCCGTCAGTACACTGCCCGGTGACAAATAGTCGATCTGGCGTAAGCTTGGAAACCCACTGTTCGTCCCAGGGCACGTACACTTCACGCAACCTTGCTGTATTGGCCGCCTGAAGCATCAACGTAGGGCGCTCTTCGAGAAACGCCGTGAATGTTTCCCAGTTGCCAAGGTCGCATAGGCACAACTGTGTGCCGCGAAGCGCGACTGATGCCCCCAGCACGATGACGGCAAGTCGACTCGCTGGGTCGCTCCACAGCGTCCGTTCTAACGATGCTAGTCCCCGATCGAACTCGGCGGTGAGCGCCTCCGGCGAGAGATAGAGCAGAACCTTCGTACCTTCGGGCACTGTCGGAACTAGAGCATCAACCATCGGCGCCTTGTCCACCGTCACCTTCAAAAATCGATCTGCACCGAGATTATTGTGTAGCCACTGGTCCACATCACCCTGCGTTGTGGCCCCGTCGAATCGGAGGCCGGTGCCTGAGTTGGTACCCAAGTCCAGTGTAAGGCCGACGGGAAGGCCTGCCAGGGCAGCCCGGGCCAGGAGTAGGTCGACGGTAGAGCTGCTCAATTGGAAGCGGCGCCGGAACTGAGTTGGGCGCTCGAAGCCGGGGATCACGCTCGGGTCGCCTCCCAAACGTTGGATGAAGGTTAGGAGGGCCCCGGTAGACAGGCTTATCGGGGCTGCCACTTGTCTGTTCTAATTGTGATGATCCACATTGGGTGTTTAGCGACAGTCTCGTCCCGCTTGACCGTAACCATATCCTCGAAGAACTCGGCCGGAATCGACACTTTCAGTCCGTTATCTCCATCGAACGCCAGCTGGCGCGGCGCTTGCAGAACAAGGGCGTTGATGGTGAATCGGTGGTCAGGCAGCTGATCGAGGACCATTTTTCGGAATGTTTCCCGCTGGGTCTCCAAGATCGGAGTTGACTCAGCCAACTCATCAAGGTCAACGACCTGGGAGGCGAGTGTGCCCTGGACGAACAAGTCGAGCTTTGCCAATTGATCCCCAGTGAGACCCGGTGCTACACGGTGGCGTAGGGCGTAGAGCGCCCTACGTAGATCAAGGGTTCGCTGCGTATCGTCCAAGGCGAATTCAGCACCGAGAAAGTCACGCAGGAAGAAGTCCGCGATACCCGGCGTCTGCCGGTCTACGACAAGGAGTTGGTATTCGGAGGAAGGAGGCCGCACGAAGGCACACTTCTGGAGTCGCTCGCGCGTACTGGGCAGCATGCGCTCCTCGACTACCAATTCAAGGACAGAGCGCCCGGATCTGTGGTGGACTTCGGTCTTAAATCCGTTGAGAAGGTCGAGTTTCAGCAGCGCGAGAATATCGCGACTGGGGCCGCCTCCCTCAGCTGACGCGCTGCAGATCAACACGGCGAGAACTCCGGGCGAAATGCGCTGGTCGTTCAAAACAGAACTGTGCAACAGCTTGGCGATCTTCTGAGAGGTTTCGACGAAGTCGACCGGGTCCCCTAAAATGGCAGCCGAAAGCCCTTGGGCCCGCGCAGGCCCCGCGACGAAAAAGTTCGCGGCTTTGGCACGGTGGTCTTTGAGTCCCCGGAGCACGTGCTGAGTCAGAAACTCTCGATGGTGGTCGGAGAGCGCGACTGCACCCTGAGATAGGGTCGGAGCCGACAGGTTGGGTGCGACTTCATGGAAGATCGCCTGCCGTATCGTGACCTGGCTCCATTCGCGCATGACACACCTCTCGGAAGTTGAAGCTCGCTCCCTCATGATAGTCCTAGCCATAGCAATTCACAAGGCGTTCTCTGGTTCGCATGGCTACCAGGTGTGGCGCCCGCTCGTATTCTACGTCCAGGGAGCCGGGAAGGCGCAGCCCAGCAGGGCTGCCACGGCAGCCACCAGTGCCGGGCGCCTGTCGGCCAGCCAGTACAGGTCTCCCGCTGGGCCACTAGTCTCCCGTTTCCTTGAAACGTTTCACATCGTCAGGTCGGCCGAGGGCCGCAGGCGGAGGTCGGCAGACGACCGCGAGACCACCCATGGCGCCCTGAGTCAAACGTAAACCCTTTTCGGTAACGGGACACTAGCTGCCCTGAACGAGAGGCAGCGGCACTGTCATGACCACCGGGAAGTCGCCGCTCACTTGGCTGAGGTGTATGGCGCCAGCGTCTCGAAGGAGACGAGCTCGGTGATCACCGACCGGGTGCTGGAGGGCATGGCAGACTGGCAGAACCGGCCTCTGGACGCGGTCTAACCTGTGATCTTCGTCGACGCCATCAACGTTAAGATCCGCGACGGGCAAGTGGCCAACCGGCCAATCTACGTGCCGCTGGCGGTGACCGGGGATGGCGAGGGCGACATCCTGGGCCCGTGTGCCGGCGAGCACGCGAGCACAGCGATGGTGAGGGTGCCAAGTACTGGCTGCGGGTGCTCACCGAGGTCAATACCCCCGGGTGAGCGATGGGTGCATCATCGTCTGCGGCGGCCTGTAGAGCCTGCCCGCGGGGAGCGCCTCCACCTGGCAGCAGACCATCACCCAGACCTGCATCGTCCATCTGGTGCGCGACAGCTTCAAGTACGCCAGCAGGCGCGATTGGGCAGTCATCACCAACGACCTCAAGCCCATCGACGACGACGCCTCCGAGGCAGCGGCCCTAGACACCTTTGCCGAGTTCAGCAGCAAGTGGGAGGCGAAGTACACCGCGATCATCGGGCTCTGGGAGAAGGCGTGGTCCGAGTTCACACCGTTCCTGGTGTTCGACCGGGAGGTTCGCACTGTGATCTGCACCACCAACGCGGTCGAGTCCCTTGTGGGGACCCCGGAAGTCGGTCCAGTCTGAGTAAGAGTTACGACTGACTGATGGCCTTGGCGAAGACCGCTGGTGGTTGGTAGCTGAGAGCACTGTGCGGACGGTGGACATTGTAGGCGTGGCACCAGTCGGCATAAAGAACCTTGGCCTCCAGGACGCTGTCGAAGATCTCTCGGGCGAAGAGCTCATCGCGGGCCCGGCTGTTGAAGCTTTCGACGTAAGGGTTCTGCCAGGGCGAGCCGGGGTCGATGAAGGTGGTTTGGGCACCAGTCTGCCGACACCAGTCCTGGATCGCCTCAGCGATGAACTCGGGCCCGTTATCGCAGCGCACGTGCTCTGGGAAGCCGCGGACCGAGGCCGCCTTGTCCAGGGCCGCCACCACGGCGTCGGCCGGGATCGAGCGGGCCACCGGCCCTTCCAGGCACTCCTTGGTGAACTCGTCGCACATCGACAGCACCTTGAACGGCCTCCCATCTGAGGTCGTGTCAAACATGAAGTCCAGCGCCCACACCTGATTGGGGCGCTCCGCCCGCAGCCGGTCCGCCGGCACCGTGCTGTGCCCCAATCGCCGTCGCTTTGGCGACTGCGGTGGAACTCGCAGCCCTTCGTCTCGCCATAGCCGTTGCACCCGCTTGTGATTCACCTTCCAGCCTTCCATCCGCAGCGTTGCGTGGGCTCGCCGAAAGCCCCACCTCGGCCACTTGGTGGAGATCTCCCTCAGCCGTAGGCGCAGGAGCTCCTCTGGCGCCGCCACCGGGCGCGGTGAGCGTCTCTGGGTCGACCGGGGCTGGCTCAGTGCCCGACACGCCTGCCTCTGGCTGGTACGGTACTTCTCCACTAGGTGGAGTACCGGCTCCCGCCGGCGCGCCGGGCTCACCATTTTCCCGTGGCCACCTCCCGGAGCATCTCAATCTGCAACTCCCGGTCGGCCACCATTCGCTTCAGCCGTTGGTTCTCCACCCGCAGCTGCTTCAGCTCCTTGGCGTCTTCGGCCTTCATCCCGCCGTACTGGTTACGCCACCGGTGCAGCGTCGCCTCGCTGATCTCCAGGGCCTTGGCCACCGCAGCCACGTCCTGGCCCTGCCCAGCCAGCTGGTCCGCTTCCCCCAATTTCCGGATGATCTGCTCCGGTGAGTGTTTCCTGCCCTTCATGTGAGTTCCTCCTGAGTCCTCTCGGACCGTGAAAGTCTCTCACTCAGCCTGGCTCACTTCTCGGGGGTCATGACACCCTCAACGCACGCCTGCGGCTTGCGGTACGGGCCCGGGGTCACTTCCTCACGGAACAGGCCGCGCTCAAATGCCTCTATATGGCGATCATGAGCCTTGACCCCACTGAGTCCGGGCGCCGGCGTTGGACCAACCGATGGAAGGCGGAGCTCAATGACTTCGACATCACCTTCGACGGCCGTCTCAGTGCAGGACGAAACCAATTCTACAAAAAAGAGTTACACCGTTTACTTGCCACACCCTGTCAGGGTCTGAGCTGGCCCCCGGGCCAGCTCAGGGGTTGGGAGTTTCAGTGATCAGGTCGGGGGACTTTCAGATAATCCTCAGCACTGCCCGGGTTCGACAGCCTAAGTGACAGCCTAGCGAGGGGACGACGATCTGTCAGATCGACCTCTCACTGGACGTCTCCGGGGTGGCAGGACAAGTCCGCCTGAACTTGAAAACCGCCGGACTGGGGGTCGGCCCCGAGCTTCACGCAGTACCCCCAGCCGCCGTCCCGGATCAGTTGCGGCGGGTGGGGGACCCGTAACCGATAGCCGCGTCCGGATGCTTGCGATGGACTTGTGTATTGCTCCCAGATCGGGGCGAAGCAGGTGGCCCAAGCCCCCTTCTAGTGGACCGCGGCCTTAATTCGTGACCCATCAGGCGGCCAGGGGGTCGCCGGTGTAGGTCCAGCGGTAGGGGTGTGCGTGGAGCAGGTTGTAGGTGGCAATGAAAGCGTACATCTGGTTCTCCAGGTGGGTGACGGAGGTGAAGTCTTCGTGCTGGAGAAGCCGCCTGACCAAGGTGCGGAACCACATCTCGATTTGGTTGAGCTAACTCGCGTAGAAAGGCAAAAAGTGCAGCATCACGCGCTGCGGGTGCGCACTCTGCCAAGCCTGAACCGAAGGGCCGCGGTGGGTATTGAGGTTGTCGACCAGCGCATGGATAACCTGCCCGTGGGGGACTTCGGCGTCCAACCGGTCAAAGACGGCGAAGAAGACCTCGGCAGGGCGGTTGGGAGTGACCAGCCCAAGCACCTTGCCAGTGTGCACCTCAAGCCCGGCGGTGAGGCAGCAGGTGCCATGCCGAATGTATTTGGCCTCGCGCTTGGCCAGCTTACCGGGACGACGGAGCGGGAGCAGCGGGTAGCGACGCTCCAACGCTTGAATGCTGGTCTTTTCGTCAATGCTCCAAACCGGCCCGTCATCCGGGGGGGTGAGATAGAGGTCGATGATGGGCGGCATCTTGGTGTCGAAGTCGGGATCCGTGCGGCGCTTCCAGTAGTCGCAGCGATGAGGCTTGAGAGAGGCGTTATTGAGGATTCGCTGCACGGAGCGGGTGCTAATCGCCTGGACTCGACCGCTGGTGGTCAACGCCTCAGCCAGCAGGCCGCCACTCCAGTTGGTGTACCCGGCCAGTCCGGACTGCTCCGGTTGGGTGCAGGCGACTGCAATCACGGTGCAGCGCTCGGGAGCGGTGATACGCCTTGACCGACCGGGGTGTTGGGCGTCTTGGAGGCCGCTGAGGCGATGCTCAGCTACCCGTCAGGCCCACTTCCGCACGGTGCGGGGGCAGCAGCCGAGATGCCGGGCCGCTGCTCGCACAGGAGTTCCATCGGCGATCTGCAGAGCGATTCGTGCCCGCAGCGACGAGCGCTGTGAGCTGGTGGGTCGCTCGGCGACCCGGTGCAAAGCGGTGGCTTCCTCGGGGAGAGCACGAGCGGGGTGTGACGCATGGTGGGGCAGCTCGTGAGGGTGGATACTTGCTGGTGGGAACGTCGGGACAGCCATGAGGGTTGCGGCCGGTGAAGATTCCCGAGAGCACCAAGGGATCCCTGGAACAGAAGCTGCGAACTCGGCAGCGGGAACGCTGGCCGCAGCTGCGCGAGATCCGGGTCCGCTATCGAGGGGAGTTTGCCTACGTCGACGCCGTGATGCCCGATGGGGAGGTGATCCCACTCTTTCGGCTCCGCTACGGTGGATATGCCAGCGTGTTCGGATTCGCCATCTATCAGTGGTCCAAGGAAGGCTACTAAGGCGAGCCATGGTAAGCCGACATGCCAGCGGACCTCTCCGAAGGTGGCCCTTGGGCCGCGCTGCGTTACTGCGTCGGGCTACTAACGCTCCCATTAGTATGAGGACTCCATCCTCCCCAATGGCTCCTTCGAGGCCACCCCTCAAGAGGCTCTCGACTGCGCCTGCGGTCTCTACCTCGACGACCTCTCTGCCTGGGTCACGAATTAACGCCGGGGTCCACTAGGGGTCCGGAGTCGTAGTGCCTTCGCTCCGGGCGCCCACGCCTTTCCTGGGAGCGCGTATTCGGGGTGGTGGCCCTCCAATGCACCGGAAGCTGCAATCCCGCCGCCACCGCCGGTCCTGAGGCGGTGCTTTTGTTTGATGCCTATCTCTGGTACATTGCATAGAATGAGTATTACGCGACGGGAATCGAGTGTCCACCGGCGAGGCCTGAAACCCCAGTTGGGTGGGCGTGATGTCGTCCACGTTGTGCGGCTGCTCTCCCGGACCGCGTTCCCGCTACCATGACGGCGCGCCCAACGGGCCTAGCCCAGCACTGACCGTGTCCATGCCGTCGCCCGATGCTACTGGCCGGAGGTCCCCAAATGGATGATGACAATGCCAAGTCGCTGACGCCCGACATAGCGGCGGCTAAAGCCAGGATGTCCGGGACGCTGCTATCGACGTCCGTGGGCGGGGTTCTGGCCTTAAGAAGGCTTGAGGAGCAGGTTTCTCCCGAGGAAGAGGTCCTGTGTTTGGCGAACGGTTACATTCGGGGCCGTGGGGCGCTCGCGGTCTTGACGTCCAAGCGAGTTTTGATCCTGCGTGCCAGACTCATTCGAAAAGACAACATAGATATTGCCCTCAGCCAAGTGTCCGCTGTTACTCACACCAGGGGGTTCGTATACTCGAAAGTTACGGTTCACAGCAGCGGCGGCCACGAAGTGATCGAAAGGCTCCAACGAGGAGATGCTGAAGCATTCGTGGAACTAGCTCGCGAGAGAATTGGGGCAGGCTCATCCTACGTGGCGAGATTCTCAACCACGGCTGAAGGTACGTCGGGTGCTGCGCCAGCCAATGCCGACGTCATCGGGCAGCTTCGCCAATTGGGTGAGCTTCGGGAGGTCGGCGTGCTCACTGAAGAAGAGTTCCAAGCCAAGAAGCAAGCTCTCCTGAAGCGGCTCTAAGTTGTCGGGTAGGCGGAAGGAGTCGTATTCCCGGGCTACCCGACAACTTGCGGCACGAAGGGCGCAATGAAGTGGAGGCGGTCGGAGCAGCGCTCGCCCCAGTGGGTCTTCTAACGCTACCTTTGGCGACCACCATTATCTCTATGCCGTTAATAGTGACGAACGAAGCCACCATCTGCAAAAGGACTTGTTAAGGAGGACGACTAACTTGAGCGATGCTACTGCGGATAGTCAGAATACATCTGCATCCTCTGAGGTGGTTTATGGGGTTGATGTGATCGGCAATCTGATTTTTATCCCAACGGAAAGAGCAAGAGAGCTGCGAGAGTTTTACCGCATTTGGAGCACGGTCACCACCTGGGGGGAACTGATGGAACGCCTACAGGAAGCTGGTTTGACAGATGAGCTTGAGCTGTTTGAGGATTGCGAGGAACACCTGATTGCCGATAAGCCCATAACCGACGAAGACAAGAGTGCTTATTTCGATATGGAGCTTTTACCTTGGGCTGGCGAGGAAATGTTGGACTGGATGCCGAATGATGTTCTTGAAATGGGAAGTGATTCTGGATCGCCAGGCGGTACCTACGGGCTCTACTTAAGGCCAGAACAAGAGGCTGAGGTTGTAGCCGCGCTCGAGGCCAATGGGTATACGTGTACACGAGATGATGAGTTGATTCTTGCAGCTGGCTTAACTTGAAAACACCAATGGTGAGCAGGCCAGCGGTCTTGACGGTCATTCCGGGCGGAAGCATTTCGCTCCGATACCAGGTTGGTAGCCCGTTTCACGTGCGAGACACAGAAAGTCGGCTCGACTTGCGTGTTTTTGGGCAGGCTGAAGTCGAGCTGGGAGATCACAGCTCCTGGTTTTAGGTGCGCGGATCAGGTGATGGCGCACAATTGGGCAAGAGCGGTTAGCCTAAAGCCACTGGCCAGGTAGGGGTAATCAGCAGGGTTTAGACGAAGAAAAGGCGCTCGTTGCAGAGATAATTGGTGCTATCACTACGCCAATCGGCGCCAGCCAAGGAGCACCTTTTCGATGGTGTGCCCAGTATAAGGACCGATCGACAGGCGGGTGTGAGTCCCGCCCGGGCAAGCCGCCAGAGGAGCCCGGTAGTCAACCTCCGGCGTTCGGCGAGATCCGGGCGTCGAAGCGAGGAGAAGCAAAGCTGCAGGCCGTAACGAGAGTGAACTCTGCCGCGTCGTCAAGGTGCCCCGTAAGGGATCGAGCGGGCCGAGCCTGGCATCGAAGGGTGAAGGCAGCAGTCCGGGCCATGGATTCTGGAGCAGCCCGGAACCGCTCCGGCGTAGAGGAGACAGCATGCAGCGAAGGCCGATCGGGAAACTGGGGAGACCCTACCGCACCCGTGGTCGAGGTCGATAGCCACGGAAGCATGCCCTGGTATAAGGCCACACCGAAGTCCAGGGTGGTGCGAAGGGAGTCGGAGCGGGCCATAGTGTGCGCCGGGCGGTGCATGTTCCTAGCTGGTGAAAGTCCAGCCGGACCGTTCTCCAAGCGGGGTCCGTAGCCAAAGGCGGGGGTAATTCCTCGCCGGGCGTCGTTGGCGTTGAGGGCAGAGTCAGGAGGTGGGCACGAAGATGATCCAAGGTGGCAGGAGATGGGCGCCGGTGCAGGAAACGGCCGGGATGAGCGCCTGCAATCTACCGGTCGTCATCTCGATGCCTCCTCCCTGGCTGGGCAAAATCGGCAGCAAGGACGCAGGACAGGGCGCCCACCGTGAGGTGGGGTCCGAAGGGTTTGCGGCAAACCACCAGGCCGTAGCCGAACAAGGCGAACCGGTCGGCCAAAATCCAGGCGATACCGAGCCGGCACTATGGCGGCGAAGGAAATACTTGGAGTGCCTGGGTGCATCAAGGTGTGTGCGGGCGGCATGGTGGGAAAGGAGCATGCGTTACCCCGGGAGATCTCGTACGGTCTCGCGCCCGACGGGGCCGAGTACCTGGGCGTATAAGCCGAAGGGTGAAGTCGCCGGGGATGTCGTGCGAGAAGTCGGAGTGACCAGCGGTACTCATGAACCGGGGCAAAACAGAAGCCTCGGGACCGTCCCCCAGGAGGGACGGCGGGCGGCGACCCAAAAGGTGCCGACCAGGGGGAAGGGGTCACGTCGGGAGATGGCGATCTGGGGAAGTGATCGGACGAGTAGGCGATCCAGCGGACTGATGGTTGCTGCGGCAATGACCGAGGCGCTGGCGTTGAGGACATCCGAGAGCCTCCACCGGGGAGCCAGGTAGGAGCGATTCGTGCAGGCACACAAGGCGCACTCGCTGATCGGCCAGGTCTATGACCCGCAGAATCTGGCCAGGGCGTGGGAGCGCGTCAAGCGGAACAAGGGGGCTGGCGGCGTCGATGGAATGACCATTGCCCGGTTCGAAGAGAACCGGGACCGCTACCTGGGCCACTTGCATCAGCGACTGAAGGATGGCAGCTACCGGCCGCGGCCCGTTCGGCGGGTCGAGATCGACAAGCCAGGCTCAAGAACCAAGCGCCCGCTTGGCATTCCCACCATTTTGGATCGGGTATGCCAGCAAGCCCTGGTCAATGTCCTGGAGCCGGTCTTTGAGCCGACGTTCCGAGATGAGAGCTTTGGCTTTCGTCCCGGTCGTTCGACCCACATGGCGATGCGGCGCATCTGGAGCCAACTGAAGGCAGGGGATAGCTGGGTTGTGGACGCCGATATTGCCGACTTCTTTGGGACGCTTTCGCACTCTACCCTGGTTGATCTTGTGGCAAGTAGGGTGGCTGACGGCAAGGTGTTGGAACTGGTGCGTCAGTTCCTCCAGGCCGGTGTGTACCGAGATGGCAGGTTTGAGCCCACGACCACCGGGGTGCCTCAGGGCGGAGTGGTCAGCCCGTTGCTCTCCAACGTTTATCTGCACGTCTTCGATCAGAAGATGGTGGAGGCTGGCTACGCGCTTACGCGGTATGCCGATGACTGGGTGATTGTCTGTCGTTCTCGGCAGGATGCGGAGCGGGCGCTGGCGAGCGCCCGGACAGTGCTGGAGGGAGAACTTGGGCTACGAGTTCACCCCGACAAGAAGCGCATCGTCCATGTCAGTCAGGGGTTCGAGTTCTTGGGCTACAAGATCAAGCAAGGTAGGGGGATGAAGTACAAGGCGGGCGGTCCCAACCTGTACGCGTTCCCCCGGGACCGCGCCATCGAGCAATTCAAGAACAGGGTTCGTCAGATCACCAATCGGCGTAACCCCAAGACCCTTGCAGGGGTACTGGACGAGCTAAACCCGGTCATCCGCGGCTGGGGCATGTACTACCGTCGGGCGCATGTCCGGCGGCTGTTCCACCGTCTCAATGGCTGGATCATGCGGCGCATTTGGAGCTGGCGATACAGGCGGTGGCGCAACCAGGGGTGGAAGCGCCTCCCTCGCCGCCGGCTCTACGGGGAATTGGGTCTGGTCAACCTCCTGCAGCTGATCCCCAGCATGGAGACCTACTACCGCCAGAAGGGCTACTCCCGGTGAGAGCCGCCTACGGGAAAACTGTACGGGCGGTTCGGAAGGGCGGGCGGAGGTAGCGGAGCTTGCTCCGCCGCCTCCCCCGACCCGACACTGATGATCCGAGCGACAACAGAACGCCGGGGAGGAAAGGGCCCGCACTTCGGTGGTGCGCGAGCTGCAAGGGACGGGTCAGGGCATGGCTGAGGCCAACTCCCCCTGGGAAAACGTCCGTGCACTTCAGCGCGCGCTCTATGTGGCCGCGAAGCGGAACGGCAGGCGGAAGTTCCCCGCCCTGTACGACCGGATCGCTCGGCCGGACGTGTTGCAGAGGAGCTGGGAACAGGTCCGAAGCAACAAAGGTGCCGCCGGCATCGACGGCGAGACCCTCAAGGCCATCGAGGCACAGGGGGTGGAGCAGGTGCTGACGGAGCTGCGCGAGCTGCTGAACAGCGGGAGGTACCGCCCTCAGGCGACTCGCAGGGTCTACATCCCGAAGCCGGGAAGGCCCAAGGAAAGGAGGCCGCTCTCAATCCCTCGGGTGAGAGATCGGATCGTCCAGACCGCGGCCAGGCTGGTGCTCGAGCCGATCTTCGAGACCAGCTTCCTGCCGTGTTCGTACGGCTTCCGACCCAGGCGCAACGCCCATCAGGCGTTGGAGTCCATCCGGAAGGAGGTCAATGCGGGCGCGCGGTGGGTGGTGGAGGTCGACTTCAAAGACTTCTTCGGAAGTCTCGATCCAGACCTGCTCTTGGGTCTGGTGGCGCAGAGGATTAGCGATCGCAGGGTGCTCCGGTTGATCAGGAAGTGGATACGTGCGGGCGTGATGGAGGATGGCGTGACCATCTCCACCGCGACCGGCGTTCCTCAAGGCGGGTCGATTTCCCCGCTACTTTCCAACGTCTACGGACACGCCCTGGACGCCCTCTGGGCGAAGGAGACGAGCCACCTCGGCACGATCGTCAGATACGCTGACGACCTGTTGATCCTGTGTCGGTCCGAGGCCGACGCGCAGCAAGCCTACCGATGGCTCCAGGGAAGAGCCAACGCCCTGAAGCTGGTCCTGCATCCGGACAAGACCCGGATCGTGGACCTTCGCGACGGGGCTGAAGGCTTCGATTTCCTGGGGTTTCACCTGCGGTTGGTGAAGTCGCGGAAGTATGGGAAGTGGTACTGCCAGCGCTGGCCCTCGGCCCGCGCCATGGCCAGTATCCGGGCCAAAGTCAAGGCGATCACGGCCCCACGCTCCCGGCTGAAGCAGCCCATCGATGTTCTGGTGGCTGAGCTCAACCCGGTACTGAGGGGATGGGGAAACTACTTCCAGTGGGGCAACTCCACGCTGAAGTTCTCCCAGATCGATCGCTACGTTCACGAGCGGCTGGCGCTCTTCGACAGCAAGAAGCGTCAGACACGGGGACGCAGATGGGGCGTAGCGCATGCCGCCGCCTGGTATGGCGGATTAGGCGTGTTCAACCTCTCTGGGATGATTCGCTACAGCCAGCATGCGATAGCGACCACATGAACACCGTCGGAGAGCCGGATGAGGGAAAACCTCACGTCCGGTTCGATGAGGGGCGGCTGGGGAGGCTATCGCCGAGCCAGCCGCCTACTCTACCCGCCATCATCCCACCGTTTGGACCGTCTGGGGGTAGGGTTCGACGACCCTCACCTGGTGGCCAATGCCGGCCTCTTCCTCCCTGCCACTCTGGCTCAGCACCTGGGGCTGAGGGACGTGATCGAGGAACACTTGGTCCTGGGTGATGCCCCCGGGCGGGCCAACGTCGGCCCCAAGGCCATGCCGCTCATCCACTCGATGCTGGCTGGTGGGGACTGCATCGAAGACACCAACGTGCTCCGGAGCGGGGCCACCCAGGCGGTGCTGGGCCATGCGGTCCTGGCGCCTTCCACCCTGGGCGCCTTCCTGCGTAGCTTCACCGTGAGCCATGTCCGGCAGCTGGACGCAGTGGGGCGGGAGATGGCGCGTCGAGCCTGGGAAGGGGGTCGGGGACCCAGCGATAGGGCACTCACGACCGACATGGACTCCACCGTCTGCGAGGTCTTCGGGCTGTTGAACCAGGGGGTGGGGTTCGGTTACACCAAGGTGCGGGGCTACCACCCACTGCTGGCCACCAGGGCCGACACCGGCGAGGTGCGCCACTCCCAGCTGCGGGGCGGATCAGCCTTCACGGCCCGAGGAGCCAGCGGGTTCCTGGCGGAGACCTTCTCCCGGGTGCGCCAGGCAGGGGCCACCGGCCAGCTGACCCCGCGGGCGGACTCCGGCTTCTACTCCAAGGTGGTCCTGACCACCTGCCGCCGGGCCGGGGTGCGGTTCTCGGTCACTGCACGGCTGGACAAGGCGGTCCAAAGGGCGATTGCAGCCATCCCCGAGGAGGCGTGGGTGCCGATCCCCTACTGGTCGAGTTCGGGTACCTTCGGCGAGGACGAGCAGAGCAGCCGATCTCCGGCGCCAATGTGGCCTAGGTTCCCTATACCGCCTGCGGCAAGAAAGGTATGCGACTTCGCCTGATCGTGCGGCGGGTGCGTCCCGCCCCCGGCAGCAAGCTGGCGCTCTTCACCGAGTTCAGCTACCACGCCCTGGTCACTGATCGCGAGGGCACTACTTTGGAGTTGGAAGCCGGGCATCGCCGTCACGCCGAGGTGGAGGCGGTCATCCGCGATCTCAAGGAAGGGGCGGGTCTGGCCTATCTGCCCTCGGGGCGGTTCGCCGCCAACGCCGCCCGGCTGGCCTTCTCCACCATGGCCCACAACCTGGCCCGCTGGGCGCTGGGCATCGGCCTCCCCGAGCAACTGCCCGCTCTCACCACTACCTCCCGGCTGCGGCTCTGCCTGTTCTCCGTCCCCGGGCGACGCACCCGCTCCGCTCGCCGCCAGACCCTCGCCGCGACCTGACCGCCCGCCCCCGCATTGCCTCTCGCGGACCTGCGACTGGCGTCAGCACGTTCGGAAATCCGTGCTGAGCCGAGCCTGGTTCAGGGCGATTGCGGGCCAGGGTTCCATCCATGCCCCAGCACAGCCCCGGTGTCGACGGCCTGCCCTCCATCCCTTTGCCCGCGACCACTCACCGGCCGTCCGGCGCACTCCGCCTCAACGCCTGGTCGGTGGATTCAGGCTAAGATTAAAGTTATGGGGATAAGGACGATCGCCAAGCGCACGACCACGGTTACCTGCGATGGGTGCGGCGAGGACCTTGGCACCTACGACCCGGACGCACCACGGTCACTGGCCAAGCCACCCTACGACCCTCCTTTCCTAGGCCTCCAGCTTGCCCTAGTGGGTGACGGTATGCGTAGAGACCAGGCATTTCAACTCACCGGGCTGGGCTGGCAGTACAAATGGATGCCCCCAAGGGAGGACGTTACGCTAATCCTCTGCCCGGCCTGCGCTTCGAAGCACCTTCAGAGCCTTCGGCCCATCGTCCTACACGCACTGAATCTCGACGACCAAGCCGACTCACACGGGCAGTGGCGCAAACCTTCCTCGCATTCTGAGCAATCGCGGCCCGAGAGCACGGACTCTGCCTCGTGACTTCAGAAGTATGCGGGTGTGATGACCTGGTGGAGTGTCTCCCAAATCAGACCGCAGCTGTGCGATGCTGGTGAGCTGAACCAGCCAGTCGCGGCGTTACCGATGTCAGACCCGAATCCAGTTTTCCTGACATAGCAACGGCGGTACGCCTGGATCCGAGTTCGGATGGGCGGGGCGCGAGGAGTTGAGCGTGCCTGCACGACAAATCATGCAAGGTCGGCGTGCCGTTCGGGCGCTTTGTCGACATCATGGCCACTCTTCTCAGGTCGAACCTAGTTGCACCAACTCCGGCGCTAGGTGAGGAGGTCTGGAATCAGTAGGTACTAATCCGAAAGTAAGTAAAGCAACATCACTCGAGGATGTAGCGCAGATCGGGATCGTGGAAGAAGCCGCGTACAACTGCGGGGAGTCTTTGCAGGCGACGGAGAGCTGACAGGGCTTTCCGGCGAAGGTCGTCCGGCCCTGCGAATTGACTGCGTCCCAGTCGGTGCCCCTTCACGTTGCGCCAGACCCATTCGTCGGGATTGAGCTGGGGGCTGTATGGCGGCAAGAAGAAGAGACGCAGTTTGCCTTTGGT
>Ga0080006_1156535_pt1 | contig 23387 bp, 16 predicted proteins | sample RS3BMetagenome_FD_69209 | JGI IMG/M metagenome (GOLD analysis project Ga0080006, IMG submission 69209) | Ferric oxide microbial mat and aquatic microbial communities from Rainbow Spring, Yellowstone National Park, USA - RS3B (SPADES... ...
AGATCGGCCAGCAGCGCAAGGCTTACGAACTCACCCGCCCCGAGTTCGAGGCGATGACCTTCCCGCTCATGGACCGGACCCGGAGGCTGACCGAGGAAGCCCTCGAAGCCGCCGGCCTGACCTGGAAACGGCTCTCGGGTGTCCTGCTCGTGGGCGGGTCGACCCGGATGCCGATGGTCCGATCCTACGTCAAGGAGATGGCCGGACAGGACCCCAGGGCGGGCGTGAACGTCGACGAGGTCGTTGCCCTCGGCGCGGCGATCCAGGCGGGAATCGAGGCCGGCGAGGGTCGAGCCGACGCCGTCCCCCGATTCACCCTCGGCGGCAAGCCCGGCGAGGTCGCTCCCAAATTCACCCTGGCCGGAGCCCGGCGAGTCGTCGACGTGATGTCGCACAGCCTGGGCGCGGTGGCGATCAGTCCCGATGGGTCGAGCTATGTCAACGACGTCATCATCCGACGGAACCAGCCGATCCCCGTCGAGGAGGCCAAGGCGTATCTCCACGAGACCCACGGCGGCCGGAACGAGACCCTGGAAATCTATCTGACCCAGGGAGAAAGCACCCGACCGCTCGATTGTTCGGTCCTGGGGAAATATGTCTTCACCGGCATTCAGACCACCGACGCCGAGGTTCAGGTCGACGTCAAGATGTCGTACGACGTCAACGGCGTCGTCCAGGTCCGAGCCACCCAGCGCGACACCGGCCACGCCCTCCAGATGAAGGTCGAACCGGTCCCCGACGACCTGTCCTGGCTCGGCCTGCCGCCGGCTGCGGTCGCGATCCATTCGCCCGCCGAACCGACCCGGATCTATCTGCTCATCGACGTCTCGGCGAGCATGGCGGGCACCCCCTTGATGGAAGCCCAGCTCGCGGCCCGGGCCTTTCTGGATAAGTGCGACTTCACCGTGACGGAAGTCGGCCTGATCTCGTTCTCCGACGTGGTGACGCTCCAGGCCGAGGCGACCGACAACATCCGGAAGGTCCAGGCGGCGCTGGGGCGACTCGAACCCGACGGCACGACGAACCTGAGCGACGCCATCGACCTCGCCCGGCAGAAGCTGAATCGGCTCGACCGGACCCGCTATATCGTTCTGCTGACCGACGGCTATCCCGACGCGGCCGAGGACGCCGTCGAGCAAGCCGCCCGGGCGCGAGGCGAGGGGGTCGAGATCGTCGCCATCGGCATGGGAGACGCGGACCTCAGCTATCTCCGACGTCTGGCCAGCACCGAGGAAGGCTCGATCTTCGCCCGCCAGGGGGAACTGGTCGGCACCTTCGGCCACATCGCCAGGATCATCTCCGAAGGGGGCCGGGCCTTGAGGAAACTGTCATGAGCACGGCCCCGGCCGCCCCGGCGGTCCCCCGAGCCCGGTCGGCCAACCTTCGCCAGACTTACGACCTGGCCATCGCCGGGGCGATCGGAGCGCTTTGCGGGCTCTATCTCTACGTCGAGCTGGTCCACACCGAATCGGTCTGGATTCGCGATGCCCTGGCCGGTGCGAGCATCGGCGGGGCGATCGGGTTTTTCCTCAACGCTTCGGGGCCTTCGAAGGATGGAGCCTGGCTCAAGCTCGCCCGGGACGCGACCTGGGGGGTGATCGCCGGAGCCGTCGGCGGCGCTCTGGGTCTGGTCGTCGGTGAGTACGTCCTCGGCGTCTTTCAAGGGGGTTTGCTCGGCCGGGCGGTCTCGTGGGCGATCCTCGGCCTGGGGATCGGCGCCAGCCAGGGGCTGGCCTCGAGGTCGACCCAGCGGCTGGCCTACGGTCTGATCGGCGGGACGATCGGCGGATTTCTCGGCGGATTTCTCTTCGAGGCGATGCGAAAGGGGATGGGTAACCGCTATGATCTGGGGCAGGGGGTCGGCATCGTGATGCTCGGCGCCGGGCTCGGGCTGTCGCTGGCGCTGGTCGAGCAGGCGCTCCGACGGGCCTGGGTTCAGGTCTTGCGAGGTCGGCAAGAGGGTCGGGCCTATCTGCTCGCCTCGAAGGTCTCGGCGCTCGGTCTCGACGAGCGGGCCGAGGTCGGCCTCTTCGGCGACCCGACCGTCGCCCGACGCCACGCCGAGATCGTCCTCGAAGGTCGAGATTACCGGCTCACCAGCCTCGCCCCGAGCGGTCGAACCCGGGTCAACGGCGAGGTCGTGACGGGACCCCGGACGCTCCTCGACGGCGACCGGATCGAGCTGGGTGGAACGCTTCTCCTGTTCCGAAAACGATAGAAACCTTGACGTAGAGTGGGTCGAGCTTCGGGCGAGCCCCACCAGGATTGACAAGATTGGTGGGGCTCGCCTGAGGCTCGACCCACCCTACAAGATGTTTTGATTTTCTATGGATTCGAAGGCGAAGAACAACGGCTGGTCCTTGCAGGTCGTCCGGGGTCGCGAGCCCGGACGGGTCTTCGCGCTGGGCGGTGGCGAGATCGTGCTGGGTCATGCGACGGGCGACGCCTCGGGGATCAACCTGGCGGGCCAGGAAGCGGAGAACTCCCCCCGACGGATGGCCGCGCGACAGGCCATGCTCAACGCCTCGAACGGCCTCTTGACCCTTCGCGATCTGGAAAGTCCGGGCGGAACCTTCGTCAACCGGCAGAGGATCTTGCCGGGACAGGCGAAATCGCTCCAGGTCGGCGACCTGATCCAGCTCGGCGGTGTTCAACTCGAAGTCGTCCAATCCGGCGCTCAGATCCAACCCAACCCGGTCCCTACGCCCAACCGGACCGGGGCTTTCTCCTATGCCATCCCGGGCGGGCCGGTCTGTCGGAGCTGGGATGACCTGATGACCGCCTCCGCCCAGAGGTGGGAGGCGCTCCGCGAGGAACTCGTCTCGGGTCGACTGGCCGGCTTCCTGGTCTCGATCGGCCGGGCCGAGCTGGTCCCCTCGCCCCGGGCGGTCGGCTCCCCCGATGAGCGGCTCGACGCCTGGCTCGGCTCGTTGCCGGTGACTCGCGAGGCCCGGCCCGAGCTGGATGTTCACCCGACCAAACTCCTGATCCGGGTCGCGCCCGGGGGAGGCTCGGTCCGCCGGGTGATCCGAGTCGCCAACGTCGGGCTCCGGCTCCTCAAGTCGTCGTCGAGAATCGAGCCGCCCGGAACCTCCTGGCTGGCGATCGCCCCCGAATTCGCGGGTCGAGCGTTCGTCACGGTGGAAGAGACCGAGCTGGCGGTCGTCGTGGCGATTCCCGAGACGCTCGGACAGCCGCTCAAGGCCGAGGTCGTCATCGAGGGCAACGGCGGCTCGAAGCGGGTGACGGTCGTCCTCGAAGCCAAGACGGCGACGGTTGATTTCGAGGCCTCGACCGACCTCCCGGTCGACTCCACCACGGGTGGCGTGACCCTGACCGACCTGATCGCCCGGCAGTCGCCGACGACCCGGGTTGTGAGCTGGGCTCTGGTCGCCCTGGCGGTCCGGTTGCTGGTCGGCGTGGTCAGCGGGTCGATCGGCGAGGATGCGATGGTCGCCTCGGGTCCGGAATCGCCCGGTCTGGGGCGGGTCGCCTTGCTCCTGGCAGGGCTGGGAGGAGTGCTCGGGGCGGTCCTCGCCCGGAAACGAGGGAGTGCCCGTGAGGCTCCCACCGGCGCGTTCGCGGGGGCCTGCGCCGGGGTGATCGCCGCATCGGCGGTGGTCGCCAGTTGCCGGGCCGTCGAGCCCCTGCTGGGTGGCTGGTCGACGTCGGTCGTCGCGGTCTGTCTGGCCTGGGCCGCGATCGGCGCGGGTCTGGCGGCGGTCTCGATCCTGGTCGTGAAGGGGAAGCCATGAATCTCCTGGTCCTCGGCGTCCTGGCCTGCGGACTCGTCGCCGACATCAACAAGCTTTCCGACAACGCTCCGACGGTGGTCGTGACTCAGCCCGATGAGTCGAAGTTTCCCGAGATCACGGTCTATTACGAGCTGAAGCGGCCGGATGGGTCGTTCGTTCTCGACGCCCGTCGCGACGAGTTTCAGGTCACTGAGGACGGTCAGAACCGGCCGATCTTGCGGTTCGAGGCCCCGATCTCGACCGAGATCCGGCCGACGACGGTGGTCCTGGTCGTCGATCACAGCGGGAGCATGAAGCAGGGCGACAAGATCAGCGGACTGAAACAGGCGGTGGCCACCTTCCTGGAGGGCCTCCCGGCCGGTTCGAGGGTCGCGGTGATCGCCTTCAGCGACGAGGTCGAGCTGATCTGCCCCTTCACCACCGAGTCCGCTCGGGTCCGAGAGGCGGTCGATGCCCTCGAAGCGGAAGGGGGGACTCGCTACTTCGACGCGGTCACGGCGGCGCTGGCCTTGCTCAGCGACGAGCCGGGGCGTCGGGCGGTCCTGGCCCTGACCGACGGAATCGACACCGAGAGCCGACTGGCCACCCTGCCCTCGACCATCGCCCAGGCTCGGAAGCTCGGCCTGCCGGTCCACACGCTCGGATTTGGCCAGGATCGAACGATGGCGGGGGCGGCGCTCCGGACGCTCGCCACCGAGACCCGGGGGCAGCATTACCTGGCCCGGGACGCCGACCAGCTCCGGAAAATCTACGAGGAGATCGCCCAGAAGCTCGGGTCCAGCTACAGCCTGACCTACGCCACCGACCGCAAGGTCCCCGATGGCACCCTCCGGCCGATCCGGATCATCTACCAGAAAGGAAACCAGGCTCAGGCGGGCGAGACCGCCATCTTCGTCCGGGGGATGGTCGTCCCCGCCGCCGGCTGGTCGCGGTTGTTCCTGGGATTGCTGGCGGTCCTGCTTGTGTTGTCACGCGTTCCGATCAAGAATCTGTAGGGCGGGTCGAGCTAGCCCCACCATAGGTGATGGCAAAAGTTCTCCTGGATCTAAAAAATCTTCCATGCTGCCACCGATCCGCTATCCCTTGCCGACCCTGATCGCCCTGATTCTGGCGTCCTTGCTGACCTGGCAAGCCGCCGTGCTTTCCCGAGGCTGGCGAGCCGAGATGGCGGCCCGGGCCGAACGGCTCTTGCAAGGTCCGCCGGTCCCCAGTTCACCCCGGCCCATGGTCGTCGCCGGACCGATGACCCGTCGGGCTCTTCTGCTTCACGAGGAGACGCCGGCCACCGACCGGCCCAACGGCTCGGAGGTCGAGACGATCGATCGCCGGATGTTTGTTGATGTCTATGACACCTGGCCCTCCCCCGGACCCGTCAGCCACGTCCGGATCGGCAACCGCAAGGCGATCGGCTGGGTCAAGGCGGTCGATGTCCTCGAATGGGATACCCGCCTCGTGATCCGATCGCCCGAGGGAAAACTCGAAATCAGCGACCGGCCCGAGGGACTAACCCGGATCGTCGAGGTCGGCCCGACCCCCTTGCCGGTGCTGAGCTGGACCGATAAGGCGGTGGAGGTCGCGCTCTGGGACCCGGCCGCTCCCTGGTCCTCGGTCTCTCGACGGGCCTGGGTTCGCCTCGAAAAATTGCCGGGCGATTCCTGGGGCGTCTGGATCAGTCAGGTCGAACTGCCGATCTTGCTGGATCTGGCCGGTCGAGACGACTCGGCGAACTCGGCCCGGCTCCGGGCCGTCCTGGGCCGACTGGCCGATAGCCGACCCTGGACCCCCGCCAACCTGGACGCGCTCCGCCCCGTCCTGCCCCGGGTGGTGTTCGACCAGGAGTCCAACCCCGCCCGAGCCGTCGAACGTCTGGCCGAAGCCAATGCCCGGACAACCCGGGACGCCGGCTGGTCGGGCCTCTCGTTCCGGTTCTTGCCGATCAGCGACCTGCCTTGAGTTCCTCCATCCGCCGGATCTGCTTTATTTAGTTGTCTCGGGCTTCGCGGGCTGATCCTTGGCGGGCTCGACGGCGGGCTTGGCGGGGTCGGGGCGGACGGTCTCGGCGGTGTCGACCACCGACGGCTCACCGTTGCACCCGGTCAACAGGGTCAGCGAGGCCAGCAGGGCGAGAGGGCGCAATCGCGAGTATCGCATCAGACTCTCCTGGACAGGGATGGGTCAGCCGGAGTCAAAGACTTCGAGGGCGCTGGAGACCTCGTGGAGTCGGGCGGTGAGGTAAGCCCGGATTTCTTCGGAGGTTTTGAGCTGGAGAATCTGGTGAGCGAACCGCTCGGCCTGGGTCGTGGTGACGGCCGAGAGCAAGGCCTTGACGGTTGGAATGAAGGCCGGGCTCATGCTGAACCGGCGCAGGCCCATGCCGAAGAGAGCCAGGACGGACCGGGGCTGACCGGCCATCTCGCCGCAGACGGTGATGGGGGTTCCGGTCCGCTGGCAGGCGTCGAGGACCATCTGCAAGACCCGGAAGATCGCCGGGCTGAGCGGCTCGCAGAGGTGGGCGACCTTGGGGTTGTCGCGGTCGGCGGCGACGAGGTACTGGATCAGGTCGTTGGACCCGATCGAGACGAAGTCGGTCTCGCGCAAGATGGCATCGATGCAGATCGCGGCGGCGGGGACCTCGATCATCACGCCGGTCTTGACGTCCTCGCCGAACGGCACGCCTTCGCGTCTCAGGTTCCGGCGGGTCTCCTCGACCAGGCGGTTGACGTGTCGGAGTTCCTCCAGCGTGGTGATCATCGGGAAAAGCATCGAGACCCGGCCGTGCCGCCCGGCTCGGAGGATCGCGCGAATCTGCCTCTCGAATAATCTCGGGTGCTCGAATGAGAGGCGGATCGACCGCCAGCCCATGAACGGGTTGGCCTCGTTCCTCCGGCCCAGGTAAGGGACGGTCTTGTCGCCTCCCAGGTCGAGGGTCCGGATCGTCACGACCCGGTTGGGTGAATCCTCGATGATCTGGCGGTAATGCTGGTACTGCTCTTCCTCGTCGGGAACATCCTGGTGAGTCAGGAAGAGATATTCGGTCCGGAACAGGCCCACTCCCGAGGCTCCCACCTTCTCGGCGGCCTGCGCATCGGTCGGGTTATTGATATTGGCCAGGAGTTCAATCTGGGCCCCATCGGCGCTCTGGGCCGGGTCGTCTCGGTTGAGGACGAGGCGGTCCTTCAGGTCGAAGAACTCGCGCTGCATCTTCCGGTAGGCGGAGGTGGTCTCGGCGTCGGGTCGGACGAGAACGACACCCTCGCGACCATCGACGATGATCGGGTCGCCCGACCGGACTTCGAGGGTGATCCCGACGACCCCGGAGACGGCGGGAATCCCCCGGCTCCTGGCCAGGATCGCCGCGTGGCTGGTCCCGCCGCCGGTCTCGGTGACGATCCCGGCGATCGGCAGGCTTCCCAGGCTCATGGCCTGGCTGGGGAGGATCTCGTGGGAGACGAGGATCACCGGCGATTCGCCGTCGATCCCGGGGGCGATGTGAGGGACATGACCGGGGGGGTGAACCGTCAGGTGAGAACCGATCCGGGTGACGACGTCGCGGAGGTCGGCGACCCGCTCGCGGAAGTAATCTTGCTCGATCCGGGCGAAGCTGGCGGCGTAGCCTTGCAAGACTTCCTGGACAGCCGAGAGCGCGGTGAGCCGCCTGGTCTCGATCAGGCCCCGGACCCTGGCCAGCATCGACTCGTCGTTGACAATCTGAAGATGCGACTTGAAAATCTCGGCCTCGGCCGGTCCCAACTGCTCGGCGACCTTCTGGACGATCGCTTCGAGTTCGGCCGCGGAGTTGGCAACTGCTCGCTCGAACCGCTCGACCTCGGGACCGACCTGCTCGCCGTCCTCGAGGATCTGGGGCTCTGAGGCGCCGAAGACCGAGTCGACCCGATAGGCGACTCCGACGACCACACCCGGGCTGACCGCGACACCTTTATGCATAAGACGCACAGTTTAGCAAGAACGGCCCGGCGAATACAAATCGGAATCATCAACTCAGCGAACAACTCACCGAGCCTGAAGATTCGATCGGTCAGCAAGTCCCATGCCCGAGACCTGGACGCCCGGTCCGTCGGCCGATTCTTCGGGGCCGGTCCTGGCGATCGGGGGTGGGTCCATGATTAACTGGGTCGCACCGAGAAGACGTTGCCATGGGGGTTTCAGGCTCGACCGTGGGTCGGGGATGAGCAGGGAGTGATTTGATGAAGTGGACCCGGATCGATCTGGCCATCCTCCTGACCGGCGTGGTGATCGCCCTGGTCTCGTCCAGGGACTACGCGGGGGGGTACAACGACGGAAGCCGCCTGGCGACGGTGGAAGCGCTGGTCGATCAGCACACCTGGCGGATCGATGACTCGATCTTTTTCAATTACGCCGAAGGCCCTCGCCCCGAAGTCTGGGGGCCGATCGGACCTTCGCCCCGAGGGGCGCTCGACAAGCTCCTGATCGAGGGGCATTACTACTCGGACAAGCCGCCCGTCACCGCCGTCTTGATGGCGATGGATTACCAGGTGCTTCAGGGGGTCTCGGGGCTGGTCGCTCGCGATCGCCCCGAAGCGTTCTGTTACTGGATGACGTTGACGACCTCGGGTCTGGCTTACGTGGTGGCGGTCTGGTGCGTCTATCGGCTTGGCTGCCGGCTCGGCCTCCCGACCCGTTCGACCCTCTTGCTGACGGCGAGCTTCGGCCTGGCGACCCTGACCCCCGCCTATGCCCGGCAGGTCAACGCCAGCATCGTCTTCCTGGCGGCCGCGACGGTTCTCGCCCTGGTCATGGTCCACGTCTCGGAGTCCGGCCAGTTCCGGAGCTGGCGATGGATGATGGTGGTGGGAGGGGTCACCGGGTTCGGCTACTCGACCGACGTGGCGAGCGGCCTTATTTTGTTGATGTGCGTGGGCTTGTGGGTTTTCCAGGGGTCAGGATATCGGCTCGTCCCGCTGATCGCTTTCGGCGTCGGGACGCTTCCCTGGCTTCTCGGCCACCATGTCCTGAATTACTGGATCGGCGGGACGATCGGACCGATGGCGGCGGTCCCCGAGTACTTCCAGTGGCCCAACTCGCCATTCACTGAGAAGAACCTGACGGGCATCGGCCCGGGCCATCCCAGCCTCGGGGCCTTTGTCGGCTACGCCAGCCGGTTCCTCTTCGGCAACAAGGGGTTCCTCTACCACAATCCCGAGCTGTTCCTCGCCATCCCGGCGTTCGTCGCCCTGGTCCGGACGCCTCGACCGACTCGCCCGGCGGTGGTGGCCCTGGGAGCCTGGGCGGTCGGGACCTGGCTGCTCTACGCGATCATGTCGAAGGACTACTCGGGATACACGGTCTCGATCCGGTGGATGGTCCCGACGCTCGCGGCGGGTTACCTGATCCTGGCGATCCGGCTTCGAGAATCACCGGGGACGGCTCGGGATCTGGCGGTTCTCTCCAGCTTCGCCCTGCCGGTCGCGGCGTATGACTGGTGGATCGGGACCTGGACCGATAGCCATATCCCTTACTTTCACGCCTGGACCGGCCTGGCGGTTCTTGTCTGGCTGGGTTCGTCGACTGCGAGGACGGGAAGGTGGCCGTGGAGCGGGTCACTTGCCCGGACGCCATAGCCACGTTGGCATGAGAACGGCTCGGTTCAAGGCGGAAACCAGCCGAAGAGTCCTTCCGCCTGGCGAATCAACTCGCGTCGGTGATGGTTCAAATCCAGGGCGGCAATCGTGGCTCTTCCCGTGGGAGTTCGTCCGACGAGGAGCCAACCCTCCCAGAGAAAGTGTTCCGACCAATCGTCCCGCCTGGGATGAAACAACGGGGCTTTCACGCCGGTTTCCGGGTCATGAGCCTCGACTCGATCCGCCTTGCGCAGATTGCATCCTGGGCAGCACCAGGCAAGGTTCTCCATCTCCGACGATCCGCCTCGCGATCGGGGACGAATGTGTTCGACGTGGAAGGTCGCCCCTTGAAGGGCCTGGTGCATCCGACAATATTCGCAGCGACCGACAGCCCGTTCCTCGACGAATCGCATCACCTCGGCCGAAGGCCCCTTCATTCCGGTTTCCGCCCCAGCAAGTGCATCGCCTTGGCCCGGATCAATGCGAGCGACTCGCTCAACTCGACCAGGGATTCCAGCTCTTCGCGCTGGTCGGAGGTCAACAGTCCCTCGTTGTTGAGGTCCATCAGACGACGGAAGCGCAGGTCGGCTTTCACGGGAAACCGCAACTCGGCCACGGACTCGGCAATCTCCCGCGATTCCGGGACATCGACGGCCATAGGGAAGACTCCCATCATGACAAGGCCAGGGAAGACCAGAAGTCCACGGTAGTCAGGAATCCTCCGAGCGAAAAGGTCGAATCCCCATCGAATCAGGAGAAATCAAGAGAGGCAACTTGTTCCTCCGAGAGCCCGTCTTGAGATTCGGCCGGCTTCCCCTCCGGCTTCGACCCGAGAGCCCCGCCCCACCGTCCCATCGCCAGCAAAATTCCCGACGAGATCCAGTAGGCGGCGGCCCAGTGATAGGGGGTCTGATACTTCGCGGTCTCGAACCGGCCCATTTCCTTCAACTGGCGGATCGCCTCGTTCGGGGCGATGATCGGGCCGGAGGGGAGGGGGGAGTGGATGACCCCGAAGATCGCGAAGGCCCCGGCCAGGACTAGCGTGATCGCTGCGGATCGGATCTTGCCGTCGATCAGGAACGAGAGGGTCGAGGCCCAGAGCAAGCTCGTCACGATGAACCCGCCCGAGAGGATCGTCACGGTCTGGATCCAGTGACGGGTCGACTCGGTCAGCTCGCCGAAGGGCCTGGCCTGGGAGAGCACCTGGTTCAGGGCGAGCAAGGCCAGATAAGCCAGGGCCGGGACGCAGGCCAGGGCGACGGCCGGGTAATGTCGGACCGGCGTGGCGTGGAACGACTGCGCGGTGATCTCCAGGCCGACGAAGATCAGGATCGGAAAGACGACCGCCTTGGGCACGAGGTAAAAGATCCAGTCGAAGTAGCCGAAGATCCCCGCCCCGCCGACAAAGAGGGCGGTCGCCAGGGTGTAACCGGCAGCGGCGCCCATCGACTTGTAGGCGGGATGGCCGATGTAGGGGGTCGACTGGATCACCCCGCCGAAGAGGCCACCGACCAGCGTGGCGACCGCGTCGGAGGCCAGAATCTGGCCGGTCGGGTATTCGTCGCCGACCGTCGAGGCACTCTCGGTGCAGTCGATCCCGCCGACCACCGTCGTCAGGGCCAGGGGGATGGCCACCGGCAGGTAACCCAGGGCGACCCGCCAGGACCCCTGGAACCAGGCGAACCACTCGGCGATCGGCATCGGCAGGACCGCCCGGAACGCCGAACCGGGCCGGGCCATCTCGCCGCCGCCCAGCCCCGGCCCGAGCCCCGCGAGGTGCATCAGATAATAAAGCGCCGAGCCGATCAGGACCGCCGCCAGGGCTCCCGGGAAGTCTCTCGGCAGCCTCCAGCGAGCGGTCAGGGTGATCAGGATGACCGTCAGGGCGGCCAGACCGGCCACCGGTGTCGAGGCGATGTCGATCAAGGGTAGAAAGCTGATCAGGACCAGGGCGATCGCCGTCAAGGACCCGAGCAGGCCGGCTCTCGGGACCACCCGACGGACCCAGCCGCCGAGGACCGAGCAGATCAGCTTGAAGATCCCCGAGGCGAGAATCATGGCGATCCCGACAAACCAGGCCTCGCGACTCGCGGCTTCGAGGTCGAGCCCGCGACCCCGGGCCGCCAGGAACGCCGGGCCAAGGATCAGGAAGACCGAGCCGAAGGTGCTCGGCGTGTCGAGACCCAGCGGCATCGCCGTCACGTCGCCCCGGCCCGACTTCCGGGCCAGCCGGAACGCCATCGCCGTGAAGATCAGGTCGCCGACCAGCACGCCCACGGCCGTCCCCGGGATCATCCGGGTCAGTACGAAGGCCCTCGGAAATCCAAAGGCCACCAGAAGCCCGGCCATCAGGATCATGTCGCCGATGTTGTCGAGCATCAGGCCGAAGAAGGCGTTGACGTCGCCCCGGCGGGACCAGGCATAGCGCGATCGCGAGGCGGGCGGGATGATGATGGCGGACAAAGGGAGGTCGCTCCGAGAGGATGGATGGTTCGAGGGCCGTCGGGGGCGTTCGGAGCCTTCCGGGAACGGCTCGCGGATTCGATCGGCCGATCGTCGGGCAAAAAGGGGCCGAAAGCAAGATGGTCCGCTGCTAAGATGGACGAGTCGCCAACCTTGTCGAATCGCGGAGGTCGTTGATGGAAGTCTATGAACCGCCAGTTGATCAGCTCTTGCGGCTGGGGGAGATCGACGAATTCGAGCCCGAAGGCTGGTTCGACTATCGAACACTGGGAATCGGGCCGGAGCAGGTCCCCGACCTCATCCGGATGAGCGTCGACCAAGATCTTCGCGGCCGCGAAGGCGTCGGCGACGAGTATTACGCCCCGTACCACGCCTGGAGGTGTCTCGGTCAGCTCAGGGCCGAGTCAGCCATCCCGGCCCTGGTCGGGATCTTCGCCAATCAGGCCGAGGACGATTACGACGAGTGGATCACCGAGGAAATCCCCGGGGTCCTCGCCATGATCGGGCCGGCGACGATTCCCGAACTGACCAGGCTGCTCGAGGATGAGCAGGCGAGCAGCAATGCCCGTGAGCACGCCGTCGAATCGCTCGTGGAGGTCGCCAGGTACCATCCCGAGGCGCGAGATCCGGTCGTCGAGATCCTCACGCGAGTCATCGAACGGGCCGAGAGGCAAGCCCCCGAGCTCAATGCCTTCCTCGTCTGCGGACTGCTCGATCTCCGGGCGAAGGAGGCCGCCGGGGCCCTCGAACGGGCCTTCGCGGGCGGATTTGTCGACGAGTGCATTTGCGGTTCCTGGTACGACGTCTGGGAGCAGCTCGAACTGGAGGGAGAACCGCCGCCCCGCCCGGAACGTCCTCCTGGAATCTTCGGTCGATCCTCCTGGCAAGAATTCAGCCCCCGGATCGAGCCTCCCCCCATGCCGTCCTCTCCTCGTGAAGCCGGGAAACCGCTCGACATCAGGCCACCCGACGAGCGGAAGGACCGAAACAAGGCCCGCAAGAAGCTGGAGCAGAAAAGCAAGGGGAAGGGGGGTAAGCGTCGATGATCCGGCGAGGTCCCGTCGCCTATCGGCCCCGATCTTCGACTGTCGACAATAGAGAGGGCGACGGCTCGAAGGGCTCGTCCGCGCCCATCGATGGGAGGACCGTCGGATGACGCTGGAAAATCGGATCGCGACTCGCCACCTCGTCCGGCTCGCCTTGATCTTCCTGGTCCTCGTCCCTGGACAGGCGGTTGCGGCGGACCTGGTCGGCAAGTGGATCGGCCAGGATGGACACGACCTCGTCGGCGGCGAGCCCGGCCCGTCGAAGAACGACTATCAGGATGTCCGGATCGCGCTCAGGGGTCTCCCGCCCAACCGGGAGGTCGCCGAGGTCATCCTCCGGGGGGCCGGGGGCGGCGAGTGGAAGACCTCGAACAAGGACCGGTTCACCGTCCTGGTCGTCCGGGCCAAGAGGTCAACCTCGGCCGACCTCTACTTCGAGGCCGACCATCGCGAGACCGGTCGCGAATTCTCGATCAGCATCAAGCTCGACGACGGTCAGGAAACCTCGATCAATATCCCTGGCGGAAAGGCCGACCCCAACCTCCGGACTCCTGGCACCGGCGTCGAGGCGAAATGGATCGGCCAGGATGGCCAGGACAAGGCCGGTCCCACGGCCGGGGTCGGCCCCGATGGCGTCGAGGATGTCCATATCGTCCTCTCGAAGCTCTCGGCCAAGAATGAGATCAAAGGGGTCGACATCACCGGCCCCAACGGCCTGAGCTGGCACGCCGGGTTGAATCCCCGGGGCCTGACCAACGCCGAACTCTTCCGCCAGGACGACAAGACGAAGGCGGACCTTTATTTCAGCCCGCCTCGTGACCTCGCGGGCCAGACCTTGAAGATCGCGATCCAGTACGATCTCGAAAAAGGAGATCACGCCACGGTCGTTGCCGCGAAGTGCAGCCCGACCAGGACCGTTGGCAAGGCGACCGCGCCGACGTTCGTCACAGGGTCGGCCAGGGTCAAGTGGATCGGCCAGGACGGGGTCGAGACCGGCCTCGGCGACGTCCACATCACGATGGAGGGTCTGACGCCCAGCCGCCAGATCGTCGCCGCGGCGCTCAGCGACGGCGTGGCCGGAACCTGGGTCTTCAAGGCCAGCGATCGGGCCCGGTTCGAGGCGGGCCACAACCCCGATCGGCTCAACGTCCGCCGGACCTCCTCGACCAAGGCCGACCTGGCCTTTCCGCCGATCCGCGACGAACTGGGGACGCCGATGACGCTCCGGTGGCTCGACCAGTCGGGCCGCGAGGAAATCATTCGCTTCCCCGGCGGGTCGAGCGACCCCGATCGTCGAGCCCCCGAGATTGCCTTGACCTCCGTCACGGCGAAGCCCGGCGACGACCTGCAAGGGTTGGTCGACCGAGGCGGAACGATCACCCTGTCGAAGGGCGTCTATCCGCTCTCGAAGCCCCTGGTGCTTCGCAAAGGCGTGCGGATCGTCGGCGAGCCCGGCTCCATCTTGAAGTTCTCGCAGGGCAAGGATGGCCCCGCCTGGACCTCGGCGATCAAGATTCACGCGAGCGGGACGACCCTGGAAAGCTTCGCCGTCCGGTTCGACGGGCCGGTCCGCTGGGATCGCGAGGTCAGCTTCGGCGCCTGCGTGATCGGAACCACCGACAACCGCGACGAGGACCCGAAAGACCCGAAGTTCCGGACCTCGCTGGTCGGTCTCGACCTCGAAGGGCCGCCGCAGACCGGCGACTGGGAGGAAGCCGTCCACCTGATCCGGGTCATCGCCGCGTCGAGCGGCCGGATCGAGAAAAACATCCTCAAGGGAGGCGCAATCGTCTTCGGCGGCGGTCCCTGGAAGATCCTCGGCAACATCCACAAGGGGACGCTGCCAAAGACCTTCTGTTACGAGGCCTTCAGCGCCCGGTTCACGCATGACCTGACGATGGTCGGCAACAAGGCCACCGTCGAGGGGCCCTCGGGCAAGACCTGGCGGTTCCTGGTCATCGCCCACCACGGGACTCATGACCTGGTCAAGGACAACGTCGTCAACGGCGGCGTCGGCCCTCGCGAGGACGACCCAAGACAGCACTCGAACACCCCCGAGACGATCCTGACCGAGGGGTACCGGCTCCACTTCGAGGGCAAGCCGCTGGCGATCTCGACCGACGGCCGGGTCGTGGTGATCCCCCCGCCCCAGGGAGACGATGGCGGGACCGGCGACGCCCTGGCGATCCTGAGCGGTCCCCAGGCCGGTCAATGGCGGTCGATTGTTCAGTTGATCGGGCCGAGGACGTACCTGCTCGACGAGCCGATTGCCCGAGAGACCGACGCCGTCTCGATCGCCGGCGGCTTCGTCCGCGAGACCTTCGAGGGGAACACGATCGACTGCCGAGGCAGCGGGATCGCCGCCGACTTCGTCCTGGCCGGCAACCATTTCGGGACCCGGGTCATCGCGAACCACTTCCTCGGCGGCGGCGAGTCGATCCGCCTGATGGCCGCCCCGACCGAGCAACCGGTCCACTGGGGCTGGTCGCACGCCCCGTTCCTCGGGGTCGTCTTCGAAGGCAACACGATGGAGGATGCCCCCGGCGGGAGCATCGGCGTCGAGCACAGCCGGTACATCCAGGGATCGAAGGGGCGGGTCTACATGAGCCTGACCCTGAAGGACAACACCTTCCGCTGGTCCGGGTCGTCGAAGTCCTCGGGCAAGCCGCCGAAGATCCTGATCGGCTATCCCCTGAGCCTCGACCCGGGCGAATTCCTGATGACCGAATCGGGGACGAAGGTCGAAGGAGCCGACCCGAAAGCCCTCTGGGTCCACGCCGCGACCATCAACGGCAAACCGGTCGAGGAAAGCCCGTTGACGACCCGGGGCGGTATCGGCTCGAAGACCGCGAAAGCCAAGGCTCCCCCCTCGAATCGTCGCGAATGATCAAGGCCCGACGGCGCGGAGCAGATCCGCGATCAGAGCGAAGAGAAACGTCACGACCGGGCCGAGCAGGATCACCCAGATGGCCAGCTTCATGACGGCCCGTCGACGACGGCCCGGCTCGGGGGCGAGATCCTCGAAGGCGTCTTCGAGGTCGTCGTCGGGCTCGGTCGGCGGGGTCCAGGTCTGGTCGATCAAGATCCGGGCGGCCGAGGCGAGCGACTCGGGCACCTGGAGCCGGACTCCACCGGTGGCGACCTGATAAAGGGTGTTGCCGGCGATCCGCTCGCCGTCGAGGAAGGTCGGAATCCCCTCCGCTTCGAGTCGGATTCTCGGACCGTTGGCCTGGTTCGGATGCGCGAAGGTGGCGACCGTGACCAGCGAGGCCCAGTCCTCGGGCGAGCTGAACGGCTTCGACGGCGGAGGCTGGTCGATCAGCTCGACGTCATGCTTGGGGCAGGTCCGCCCCTGGTCGATCTTCCAGAACCGTTCGCAGATCGGGCAGTAGCCCTGCTCGTGAAGTGTCTCGCCGCAGGCTTCGCAGAGCGACCGATCCGGGGAAGCTTCGCCCAGACATCGCGGGCAATAGCGCGGGGCCTCGGGCCTGGCTTCGGCCTGGGTCGTTGTCTGATCCATCCGTCCAGCCCTCGGCGAGGTCGGGTCCGATCACGAGACCATTCCATTTTATCTGGCCCGGATTCCTCGGGAAAGAGACGAGGATGCGCGATCCAATCGGCCCGGGATTCGTAGGAATCTTCGAGTTCGAGGAACTTTCGGGCGACTCCATCGTCAAAATCATGTCAAGATAGGGAGATGGGGATCGTCGATCCCGGTTGTCCAGGTTTTCCGACGTCCTACAATGGGCGCGACCCTGTCTTCCGGCAAACCTGTCCTCGATCCTCCCGCTCGGGATGGTTTTCCGACGCGATTCGCCCCTTACCTCTCGCCTCGTGTGTCATATTATCTGCAAACCGCCGGATCGTAACGCTCCGTCTGCGAGCCGGTCCGTCGGCGGGAGCTAACACCCATGGCCGCTTCGTCGAACGATTCTTTCGGGCTGAAAATCGCCACGGCGTTCAGTATCGCGCTGTCGGTGGTCCTGCTCGTCGCCGTCTACTTCCTGAACTCGAACTACCAGCAGGAAGTCCAGAGCCACTCCAAGACCCAGGCGGACAAAACCGCCGTCGATAAGAACTACCGCGAAACGCTCCAGCAGGCCAACGACTACCGCGGCTTCCTGGGCTACGCGGGGATTGATGACTTCGAGGCCGTCAAGACGGCGATGAAGAAGGACCAGGATCAGGTCAAGCTCGACATCCAGGCGATCCAGGCCGAGATCGCGACTATGGTCGACGATTTCAAGAAGAAGAACGAGGGCAAGGGGATCGACGTCGCGCAATTTGAAGCCCTCAAGCAGCGAGCCCGAGAGGTTGTCGATGAATTCATGACCAACCCCGATTCGTCCTACCGGGCGAATCTGGTCCGGCTCAAGAATCTGACGGCAAACCAGGTCAAGCTGAGCACGACCCTGGCTCTGAACTACATTGACATCCGTCGCGACCTGGAACTGGCCAACACCGTCAACGCCGCCCAGCGGAAGGTCGTCGATGACGCCTTCGCCAAGGCCAAGACCGACCTCGAAGAGACCATCAAGCGGGACGAGGACGAACGCGCCACCCTGGTCAAGACCACCCGAGAACAGGCCGATGGTCTGGCCGCCGCCGAGGTCGCGCTGACCAACACCCGGAACGAGCTGAGCAGCAAGATCGAATCCCGTGAGAAGACGATCAACGGGCTCAGTTCGTCGATCCGCGATATTCGCGACCGGATCAGCCGCAAGGAAGACGTGATGAGCAAGCCCGGCGGTCGGGTCACTTATGTCAACTATGAGGCTGGCCAGGTCCGGGTGAACGTCAACCGATCGCAAGGGGTCCGCCCCCTGATGCGGTTCACGATCTTCGACAAGAATGCCGCCGGGATCACCAGCGCCAAGCCCAAGGCGACAATCGAGCTGACCTCCGTCGGCGACCCTCAGAAGGGGGAATACGACAGCGTCGGCCGGATCGTCAAGACCGTCCAGCCGAACGACCCGATTCGATACAACGACTACATCTACTCGGTCGGCTGGAGCTATGACCATCCCCAGCGGTTCGCCCTGATCGGCAAGCTCGACATCAATCGGGACGGCCGGGACGATCGCGCCGACCTGATCCGGATGATCGAGGCGTTCGGCGGGGTCATCGAGTACGACCTTCCCCCACCCGGAGCCGACCGGACCCCCGGCCAGGCGGCCGTGGCCCGGGCCTTCAAGCGGCTCGGCCAGCCTCAGCCCCCCAGCGCCGGCCGGGCCTCCGGCAAGATCTCGTCGCTGGCTTTTGGCTACGTGATCGACGAGCGATCCTCGCTCAATATCTATGCCGCCAAGACCGAGGCCACCAAGGAAGATTCGAACTTCCACGAGGAAGAGTCCGCCGCGACCAAGGAAGCCCGGGACAACAGCGTTCGACCGCTGCCGCTCGAAAAGCTCCTGAACCTGCTCGGCTACGACTACTCCGCGCCGATCGAAGGGCGTCGTGAGGCCTATGACAAGGCGTCGATCAAGCAGCTTCTCAAGTCCAAGGGTGCCGCGACCGCCCCGGCCCCGACCCAGCCGAGCACCTCCGACTCGGCCGCTCCCAAGGACGACTCGGCCGCGATGCCCAAGTAATCGGCTCGCGACCCGGAGATCGGAAATCATCGACCCTTCGCCGGACAACCGTCCGGCGAAGGGTCGTTTTGTTGGAATCGTCCGACTCGATCTTTACTTCCGCTGGTCGATCGGCACGACCTGACGGTTGGGCGGGCCGATGTACCTGGCCCTGGGCCGCATCAAGCGGTTGTGGTCGAGCTGCTCGATGATGTGCGCCGCCCACCCGGCGACCCGGGCCATGGCGAAGATCGGCGTGTAGAGGTGGATTTCAAGCCCCATGTAGTGATAGAGCCGGGCGCTCGGCCAGTCGACGTTGGGCGGGAGCTGTTTTTGCTCGGTGACGGCTTTTTCGATCGGCTCGGCGATCCGCTCCCAGCGGTCGTCGCCGACTTCCTTCGCCAGCGCCGCGCAGTGCGATTTCAGGATCCTGGCCCGGGGGTCGCCGGTCTTGTAGACCCGGTGGCCGAATCCCATGATCCGGGTTTTCTTGGCCAGCGCTTCCTGAATCCAGGACTCCGCCCGATCGGGCGAGCCGACCTGTTCGAGAACCTTCCAGGCCTCCTCGTTGGCCCCGCCGTGCAGCGACCCTTTAAGCGTGCCGATTGCCGCGACGATCCCGGAATAGATATCCGAGAGGGTCGAGACCGTGACCCGACCCGAGAAGGTCGACGCGTTCAGCTCGTGCTCGGCGTAGAGGACCAGCGAGAGGTCGAACGCCTTCCGCATCGCCTCCGAGGGGGGCTGGCCGTGGACCATGTAGAGGAAGTTGGCGGAGAAGTCGAGATCCTGCCGGGGGGCCAGAGGCTCGAGCCCCTTGCTGATCCGCTCGCGGGCGGCGACGGCGGTCGGCATCTGCGCGAGCATCCGCTCGGCCTTGCGGACGTTGGCCGCGTGGTCGGTCGGCGAGGCGTTGACCTCGGGATCGAAGTGGGCCAGGACGCTGACGGAGGTCCGGAGAACGTCCATCGGGTGATTCGTGGCGGGGATCTGCTGGAGCAGGCGAATCAAAGGGTCGGGCAGGGTCTCGACCGCCTTGATCCGCGACTGAAACGCGACCAGATCGGCGGACTTGGGCAGGTCGCCGTGGAGCAGCAGGTAGGCCGCTTCGAGGTACGAGACGCTCGCCGCGAGGTCCTCGATCTGGTAGCCGCGATATTCCAGGCCGCCGGCACCTTGCTTCCCCTCGACGTTCGAGATCGCCGTTTCATTGGCAATCACGCCCTCCAGGCCAGGGTGGTAAATCTCTTCCGACGCAGTGCTCATGGCGGCCTCAACTCCAACAAGGTGAGCAACCTAAACCGAGGGATGCAACCGTCGACGGCCATCGCAGGCCATCCTGTCGCAAATCACCGATCCAGTGTAGACGAAGCTCGCCCCATCTTCCACGCCCCGGTCGCCGCAAATTGCCGATCGGAAGTCATCAACCAATCGAAAGGACCTCGACCCACCTTCCGGCGAGTCGAGGCCCTTTTTGTGTACGCCCCCCCAGGCTCCTACCCCCAAGGTAAGTTGTCCACGCCTTCCGCCCAGATTGCGCGGACGGCCTGAAGGGGACGTTTGCTCGTGGCTTGGCGAGGTGTTCATCAACCCCCGCGAAGCTGTTTTAGTCGTTCAATTGGAATTGAAAAGGGCCGTTGTCCATTTTTTTCGAGAAAGTCTTTCCGGCTCCTTTCCCCCTCCCGGAAGGACCCGGTCGACCGCCCATCGCCCTTCGGTCTTCACTCGTTCCAGGGGGCCGCACGGATCTCCCGGGGGTCGGGCGGAGGGGACCAGAACGTAATCGGCTCCCTGTCGACGCGCGAGGTCCGCAAGCTCGGCGTCGGTCATCCGATCAAATCCCGTTTCCAGCTTGTGGCGATCCGCCAGGTAAGCCCGGGCGAAATTCGTCAACGAATCCTCGAAGCCGACATGGTCGCGATACCGGGAGGCCCAGTCTGCCAGGCCTGCCGCGTGATAAGGACTCGCCGACCGATTGAAGGCCAGGGAGCGACGCGACCAGAGCCGGAATGTCTTCGGCCCCGGCGGCCCGATGAATCGGCTCGAAGCGGGAGTCTGGTCACGACACCAGACCGCCAGCCGCTCGAGGTCGTCGGTCGGGACTTCCGCAAACCGGCAGCGGCTAACCAGCCCCGCCGACCAGGTCCGGGAACCGGGATCACTCACGAACCAGGGCGTGACCATCGCCGCGACCGGCAAGGTCCACGCGCCGACCAGGACCAGCGCCACCCGTCGGCGATTCCAGGCCAGTCGAACCCATCGAGCCAACCAGATTCCCGATCCGAATAACACCAATCCTGCAATCAACCCAAGCTGCCCGGATTCCGTATCGTGCCGGAACATGAATGTCAGCCCGAAGCCCAGGATGGCCAGGCCAACCCCATTTGCCAGGCTTTTTGAGATCGGTACAGATCTTTGAAAGCCCGCCCACTCAATGGTTGCCATGCCCAGATCCACCGCCGAGGCGACAACCATCGACCAGTCGCCGACGAGACCCAGGCCGATCAGGACGGCTCGACCTCGACCGGCCAGGTCGCCTCGATCCCAGAGTCCGACGATCCGACCCGAGACGGCCACCAGCGCCAGTCCTCGGGCGAGCGTTGCCATCCGGAACGGCTGAAAGATGGTGACCTTGAGGTCGCCGACGACCTCGATGGCCAGGTAAGCCAGGGCGAGGCTGACCAGATTCACGACCATCAGGCTGGCCAGTCGGACCCGGGCGACCGGCCAGGGGTCGCGCGACCGATCGAAGCCGATCCGAGCGATCGCCAGCCAGGCCAGGACCGGGTAACATCCCCAGGCCAGCCATTGCGAGGCCCGCCAGGTCGATGGAAGCATGTGCTGCGGACCCTGGATCAGGACGGCCAACTGGCGGAAATCTTCGGGAGCCAGCCCTTCGAAAAGTCGCCCGGCTTGCCCGGCGTTGGCGATCAAGCTGGGCGCCAGGGCCAGGCCGAGAGCCCCGATCGCGAGAACCGTCTGCCGGCGATCGATGCCAAATCGAGCTGGCCAGATCCACCAGACGACCCAGGTTGCCGAGAGAGTCAGGGCAAGCTGAAGACCGACCGAGGGATGGATGATCGAGGCCAGTCCCAGACAGATCGCTCCCGACCAGACCCCTCGCTTCGGATCTCGAAGGACGCTCGCCAGGGCCAGCCACCCCAGGGCGAACCCAAGGAGACGATCGAGCAAGGTGGCCTCGAACAGGTGGTTCGTGCCGATGTTGCCGGCCTTCGCCGCCAGGACCAGAACCAGGGCCACCAGTCCGACCCGACCTCCCGAATCCGGCCAGACCGCCCGGGCCAGGCGGTCGATTCCCAGGGAAGTCGCCGCCAGGGTCAAGCCGAAGAGACCGGCCAGCGCAATCGCGAGTCCAAAGGGTCGGCTCGCCCCGTCGAGAAGCGTCAGATAGCCTCGATGCGGGTTGAAGGCGTCGAACGCCCGGACGAACGGGTCGTCCGAGTAGAGCGAAGAGTCCTGCTGGTGGAGCAGGAGCGGGAGCCGATACGCCTGGTCGCCATCAAAGGAATGATAACCGCGCAAGGTCAGGTAGAGACCGGAGATCAGGAGAAACGCCGCCCATCGAGGTAGGCTCTTCGGATCGACCTTGCTCGGCGCAATCTTTGTGATGACTTTCGGTGAAACTACGAGCGACGCTATCGCCATCGCGAACCCTCCCCGGCCTGTGAACCAGGCCGAGGGGGAGTCTGACGGGGGAGTCCGAATCGGTCAACGCGGATTGGCGACCGATCAGGGCTGGTCGAGCTTGCGGAGTTCCTCATCGACCCGACGGGCGAAGTCGGGCGCGTCGGGGTCGAGCGGCGGGTGGGCGGGCAGGTCGAGCCGAGGGGGTCGGCTCGCGGTCTGAGCCGCCTGGGCTTTCTGGCTGGCTTGCAGCTCGATATCGGGCAACTCACCCAACTTGCCCGATGGACCGGCGATCCCCATCTTCTGGACGTGAGTGACGAAATGCTGGACCGGAGCCGCTTCCCAGATCTTCACCGATGGGTGGTATTGCTCGTTCCAGGTCAGGACGGTCGAGGACCGGGTCATCTCGGTCGCCCAGGAGACACCCTTGATCCAGGTCAGGGCGTACTTGTCGAGGGCACCGACCAGAAATGCGGCGATCACGGCCGACTTGCCGGCCGCCAGGAGCATCCCGGCGAACTGATCGGCGCGATTCGGCTCGGGCTCGCCGTAAGGCCTTCGTCGGTAGAGCTTCACGGCGAGGTTGGCCACTCCGACCATCGCCAGGTATGAGACCACGGCCGAGGCCCACCAGAGCATCCGGTCGAGAAGCTCGGCGGGAACCGAGGTCAGATAAGGGACCACGTGAGGCCGGGCGTAGTCGCGGATCGGCGCCGCCGCGTAGACGCTTCCGACCAGTCCACCCAGATGGATCGCCTGAAGCACGAACCCGCGAAACCAGCCTCGGAGTGCTCCGAAGAAAACCATGATCCCGAGCGCGATGTCCAACCCCATGGTTCCAGCCCCTCCGGTCTCGATTCTTCGGTGCCTACTCAGTGGTTCGCCGGTCGAGGTCGATTGTTGACCAGGATTCAGCGCGGTGTATCCCGATTATCGTCCGGCGGCTCTTGATCCTTGAGACAAATTCAGAGCGAGATCGAGACGTGGTCGGCCTCGATCGTCGAGTCGACGGGCCCCTCGACCTTGGGCTGGTCCGGCCCGAACACGTCGCGAACGATCCGGCAGGCGGGCGACCGGTCGTCGGGCGGCCACCCGACCCCGGATAGCATCGACCGATAGCGTTCCCAGAACGTCGAACGATGATCGACCGAGAGCATCGAACAACTCGTGCGGATTCGACGGGGAGGAGTCGGCAGCTCGTTGACCCAGGTCAATTTCTTCCCCGAAGTGTCACTGCGGTAAACGTGCGTGTGCCTCCGCAATTCGGGATCGCGCCAGATCCGGATGGCGGGAATCGCCAGCCAG
>Ga0080006_1140870_pt1 | contig 23375 bp, 14 predicted proteins | sample RS3BMetagenome_FD_69209 | JGI IMG/M metagenome (GOLD analysis project Ga0080006, IMG submission 69209) | Ferric oxide microbial mat and aquatic microbial communities from Rainbow Spring, Yellowstone National Park, USA - RS3B (SPADES... ...
TAAGACCCCATTGCTACACTTCGGTTATCGAAGCTGTACACCTGAACAGCATTCCGATAAAAATGTCAAGCCAGGACTAGAGCCAGCAGTCCAGTGTCCCATGTTCATCGGACATAGGTATCGAAACAGACAATGTTCACTTCAAGGGTATCCTGATGTCTGCCCCTGCAATGCCTGAAAAATCTCACTTGACGACACATCGACACGTCATGCACCATGCGAATGGTGGCGAATGACCAAAACGCGGCTGCAGAGCATCGCGCTCCATCCGGTCGCATCGCCGATACGCGCTGCGAATCCAGTACCGAAGTGTCCAAAACATGCCGAGGTAGACTCGTCATCGCTTGCGTCGACAACAAGGAACGCTCAGATCCGAAGGTCTCGGAGTCGGTCTAATCGTTGCATGAGATCGAGCTCCTCGGCCATGGCGCTCTGTGGCCCCGGATACGATCGCTCTTGCAGGCGATCCGCGAAAACATCCGTCCGAGCCGCAATCTCTGCACCATTCTCGCTATCAAAGAGATCCATGGAAGGTTCCCATTGTAACTCATAGTGCTCGGCTATGCGCTTCATTTCCCGTACAATAACCTCTCTGGGCGGAATCCTCCATTCCAATAACCCAATCAGATTCAAATTTACACCGCTCGCATGCGGACGCTCAAAAATGAACAACGCGAAATCGGGGCCCCCAAACAGCCTCACGAATATGTGACCGACTTCATCGAGCTCCGTCACTGTGCCGGTTAGCGGCCCAGTGGCGGCGTCAGGAGGGGCAATGCGCGTTCCCGCGAACGAGTAACAGGCATAGATGATACTGTTGACGGCTTCTCGAATCTCGAGCGGAATTGGCACGACACTTTTCCGGGGATCTCGCTCATAAATCCGAAAACATTGCTCAATCAAGTTGAAGCGGGCCTGCAAAAGCTCCGTGAAGAGCAAGAGCAAGTGCAGCGCCTCCTCGAGCTCCAGCTGGTGGTACAGGTGCTCCACACGAACGCGCGCCAGTTCGGCACGCCCTGCTTGCCGCGCACCGGCCGATGCGAACGCAGCACCGTTGAGCTCGCTCTCGGGTGCCAGGAGTGCAGCAACTTCCCTTTCGGCAGTGATTATGCTTTGACGCAACCGGTTTTTGCGCAGAGCTAGGCGCGCACGTGCCCCTTGCAAGAGTAAACGCGCCCGTGCAGGTGAAAACTGGCGAGACCGGTTCTCAAAAAGCCGCGTTATTCGCTTCATGTCGTACAAGTCCGGGCACAGCGCGCGTTCGGTCGAGGGCGTCGTCAAGGCCGGCTTTCGCGGAAAGTAACCTGCGAGGTGTCCCGCCCGTCCCAGACGTTTAACGCACAAGGCGTCTGGAACGCTCAACGGAATACCAGTAAAGTCGAGTGCGACTCGGCGGAGACCCACGAGACTCGGTTCCAACCCTGGTAGCCGCGGAAGCGTAGTGCAGCGTGCGTTCCGGCGCGCGAAGGCCAGGTCATCGGCGCACCGTGTCCACTGAGTGTACAGGACAGCACCGCACCGTTTCATGAACGATCGATCGATTGATCGATTGATCGGCGGCTGCAGCAGCAGCGGCAGCAGCAGCGGCACGTCCCTGGAAGTCGTCGATTGCTGCGGCGGATTGCGCGGGCGCGATGCATTCGCGGTGGCGTTTTTCTCAAGTTGATGGTGTTCCAGCTGCAGATGCGTGCCACTGCATGTGCTTTTTTGCGATCTATAGCAGACGCGGTCGAATTGGATTCACTTGAAGGATTTAAAACATCTAGGAGAATGGTATGGGTTTACAAGTGGAGGATTTTGGAACGTCGCCATCGCTCGGTTCTGCAAAGAAACGGGAACGATCCTCCTCTGACTGACGATCGTGCGACGAAGACGAAGAAGAACAGGGCAGAGTAGGCGAGAAAGTGTGTTTGCCTAACGAGATCATCACGGAACTGTAGTGGCAGAGAGGACGCAAGATCGAGGAATCTTCGGAGTGGTGCGTTCAGCTTGCTGCGGAGCACATAGAGAACTCGTGAAGCGAGACTTCAACGCCGCCGTCGATACCAGAAAAGGTGCGGTCCTGCAGACGAGAGACCCGAGCGATGTGACGCGGGCGAAGGTTGCGGGCCAGCCTCACAGCATCGGCGTGTACTGGGTTAAGCTGAAGCCGATAGCAGGTGCCTGGTCAAAACAAGCAGGGAGGCGTCTGAGCGTAGGAATGTAAATATCATTCACGGTCGAGGGACATTTTTTGTTCTCCTGACCCTCTCCAGGATACAATGAAGCATGTTGCCTGACCAGGGCGTAAACGCTCAAGTTCGGGCTCTTTTTTAACGATCTTGAATACTTGCGTTCGCGGGCCTGTCTGTAACCGCTTCCTTTGCCTGTCCCTCGGATTTCCGGCTTCCAATATGCGAGTCCTTTGTTTCCCTGTGGATCCGTTGTAATCAAAAGAAGGACGTTTATGGCAGTTTGAAGGCCCCGATTCTGAAGTTCCAGGCTGTTCTCGACACCGCTAATGCACAAGTGGAGGTTGCGATCAACGCTTTCGTTGTGTTCTTGCGATCTTCTTTGGATAGAACTGCGGTGTGCTCGTCGCAGCGGTGAGAGTTGCCTGTCATCAGATGTTCGCATGCGTCCAACAAATTCCCTCGTCCGAGCGATTCCCCTCTGTCGTGGAAACGCTTGCTTCAGCGCTCGATGCATTGCCTCAACGGATACGGAAAGCGCGACTCGATGCTTTGCTGCGGTGAAGCCTCTGGGCGATGCCCGCGGCGAGTACCCTCGTTGCGGCACGGCGCACGCGCACGCTGTTCCATAAGGCAGAGAATTTCGTGGAATGCACAATGTCGTCCATGATGAACCAAGTATCCGACGGGAGGTGAAGACCTGGGTAGCCTTGGAAAAATTTCGGTTCCTGTACGCTACCTCCACGCGAAGCAGTCGATATGATGAATCAGGTCAGAGTCCGATGCCCTTTTCCATGCTAAATGAAGCGATGGGAGCCGCTGGTACCGCATCAAAGGAGATCTATGATGGTGATGGTGATGCTGTAGAATGGCGTCTCGTCGATGAACACATATAGGGGGAAAAAAGGCTGGCCTTTCGGACGCAATCGATGATTCGCATTGCCGAGTTCAGCGCTATCTCAGCATCGCTATGTGATCAAGTCATCGAGGGAAGATCTCGGGTGTTTGCTCTCGTCCATCCAGCGGCGCGAATCGCTGTACCCACAAATCCTCTTGAACCTGATTGGTAGAAAACCTGATGCATGCAAAGTCTGCGCATACTCTATCCGTTTGACACGGAAAAGCATGCAGATTGCTACCCAGGACCTGGACCATGAAACCGGTTGGTTTACGAATCCTCGTTCGAGGGCGTCGCCATGCATCGGTCTTGCGGTACCGCAACGATTTCCAGTGGCACAGCGCCCAGAGCGCCACGCCCAGGAGACAAGCGAGAATCCCAAGAATTCGGACAAATCCGTAAGACCCCATTGCTACACTTCGGTTATCGAAGCTGTACACCTGAACAGCATTCCGATAAAAATGTCAAGCCAGGACTAGAGCCAGCAGTCCAGTGTCCCATTTTATTTGAACATCTGTGTCGGATACGTCGTGTGAGCGCGTTCCTAGTCGCGCGGTCCAGGGTGCCTGCACACCGTTTTTCATCAATGGGGCGGAACAAACGACGCACCGCAAAAGACCCGGCCAGGTCATGTCCGTCGCAACAACGGAATACTCGCGTCGACTAATTCCACTGTCGCATGTCGTTCTTCTTAAAGCGCGCTGAGGAAACATCCAGCGTCTTCCAAACGCAGTTTGAGCAGGGATCGCTGACGCCGATCCACGGATTCCAGGTGCACAGATCCCGCTCAAATACTCGGAGTTGGTGCGCTCCTCCAGGTGATGAGCGTTGTGCCCTGTCGTGATCGCGCGTTGCAGTGCTGGAGCACCGTGTTCCTTCCGGTGGACGCTTCGCATGACATGATGAGCATAAACAACAACGGGGCCCGTGCAGGTAGATACGGTCAGCCTTGGCTCGGAAACCTGTGCACCGCTCGCGCTTACCTATGCGTTCACGCTGCTTCATGCGGGAACACAAGCGCCACCGGCACCACGTTCATTTCGTGGCATTCGGATGTCATGCTGGAGCAGACGTATGCCCGCGACCACGTAGGAAGCGCCCGATCCAAGTCTAAACGGGGCCCCAGCGACAACCTGCAAATCACGGTGCTCCGCCGTAGCTACGAGTGCTGTGTAAAGCGCGTTCGACAGCGACAGCACTCATAGAGGATGGTTTGACCCTCATCTGCGCTGCGCATCTGCACAGTCTCGTAATAGAGCTCCTGACTGTTACATTTGGGACAACTCTCGCCCCCGCGAACGACTTGACGCGTTGCTTCCATGGACGGATCCGTGGTCAGTGCAGCGGCGGCGGACCCAGCGCGCCCGTCCTCACCGGAGACACGCTTCGTATACGCCGCTTGCAGTTCTAAAAGAAGTTGTGTAGGTCGCACAGGGACCTCGTACACGATGGTTTTCTGAGGCAAGGGCGGCAACGAGCCACAGCCGACACACGGTTTTGGCTCGCCGGCTTCGACTGGCTCCCTGTAGCGTCCGCAGCAGTCGCAGAACTGTGTTTCCACCCAGTCCTCAATGGAGGCCATAAGGGCACTCTATGGAGTACGCCTAAAATACCAACCTGTCGTTGCCGCAAGCTCCGGGTTTGTGGTTTCCCGCCACCAGTACAACAACTCGCTGCAGCAGTTGCTAGTGGACGTGCTAGAGGCACTGACCACGCAGCGGGTCGATGACGTACAACGCGCGTGGTTTTCTGTTTTGGCAGAACGTTGATCTGGACCATGGATACTAGATCCTGGGATGGATATTGCTGTTCGGGAAAGCGTCCATTAGTCTTCACTCTACCTCCGAATTCCATGACCCATACTTCCCCTCGGATGTACTGGTCGTTTCGTACGTTCCATTGTGCACCGAGCGCATGCGATGGGCGTCTACGCTAGCGAATGTACTGCTGCGGCGGATGCAGCACGGAGAGAGAACGGCTTGGCCATGCCATTCAGGCCGTCCATTCGAGGCGCAGTGCCTAGGGCGCGGAGTCGGAACTCATCCTCAACCTGGGAGCCAGCAAGCTGCGCAGACAGACCTACTGCCCGTGACAGTGCGGAGCGATTTGCTCGGATGATCCGGCGACCGGTGGAATACCTGGATGTAGCCTAATCACCACTAGTCCAAGAATAAAGTGCCTCGCGGGCGAGTTGCTCAGGTCGCAACCCCTGTATCCGCCACAGGAGGCAGCACGAAGCACTTGCCTGGCACACTCGTCCGGCTCGCGGGACGCTCCACCTGGAAGGTAAACTTGCGGGAATGCGGAAAATTTTGCCCTCTTTTACCGTTTCTCGTCGAGGGGAAAGAAACTGTTATCGAGTTGCTCGTTAGTGGGTATTTTCTGTCTTTCGGCACAGTTGCAACGAGTAAGCGGTTACTTTCTGGTCTTAGCACCTCGGATACCTCGTCGAATCATTGAAGACCTGTCCTGGACGTCCGGCGATGTCCTCGTACTGGAAAACATGGCGTTTCACCGTTGCCCTTAAGTTCGAGCAGCAGCTTCTTATTCCTCCTCCGTGCACTCGTTTGTTGAACCGTATTGAAGGAGTGTTATCTTTCGGGAAATATCATGATCGCCCCAGTAAGCGAATCGCTGAAACGTTCAGTACACGATGACACTAAGGCACATGTCGTCTTTTTTCCGCAAGTCCTTCGTCCTCCGGTAAGGTCCTAACCCAAGCGCATAAACAAGTGCGATCATTCCCAAAAATACAGCATCCAAGGGATAAGCCAGAACATACACTCCAGAAAGTCGAAACTGAGAGAAGCCAGCGGAGCGCTCCGGCGATAGAAACCCACAGAGAGCTGACAGAGCAGTAAATGGCACAGAAGAAACCAGTCCGAAGAATCTCTGGTTTGGCGAGATCAACCAGAAGTAACATACACATATAGAGTTCGTGAACCGCGACTCCAACGCCGCCATCAATATCACGAGATGTGCATTCCGAAACGCGACACCTGTGAAGCTCACACGAGCGAACTTTGCGGGACACCCCCCTGAGGATCCAAATGAACACGGATAAACTGAAACCGATAACCGTCAACCAGGCAAAAAACGACCGCGATGCATCTGCGCCCCCCGAGTACCCATCTGTAGCCCGTCGACGTGAGACGCGCGCGATCCGGACACGTCTCGTGAACGGATCGCGCGCGCGCATGCAGGCGCCGCTGCGCCACTCGCTCGCGGAACACCAACTGCTCCCTCGATCGGCGCTCGCGGGTGGAACGGCGCAGCGGCGCTGGGGCGCTCACCTGGCGGCCGTCGCACTCGACAGCACGCAGCGCTGCGATGCGTGCCGCATCCGGATCCGTGCGGCGGGTGAATTGCGCAGCGCGCTGTGTATGCGCGTCGCCAAACGGCAAACGGGCAAGGTCCTGTTTCCAGAAGTGCGGTATCGTCCATGCGCGTCGTGCTTTGAAAGCAGGCTCATGTCCTACTACGACAGCACTTCAGGACAACATCAAGCGAATATACAAGGAAGGCAGTATCCCTCAGGGGGGTCGACTTTTACGGCGAGGCCGGCTTCTGGACGCCTTGCCAACTTTAAGACAAACTGGTTATCGTCGGGGAGTGGGCGCTTCCCGTTTTCTTCCGAGAGTCAAAACTCGACAGAAGGCGCGCAGTCGTCGAACTATCGCGGATATTCCCCTGACCAAACAGGGAGGATGCAGGCGGCGCCGGCGACTGGGTCGCGTTCCTGGTCCGGGCCCGTGAACGGCGCTGGGGGCAGCGGGGACGGCCTGCGGACTCCAGTTCGCGGCTATGGTAGCTACGGAGGCGCTGCTGCGGGTGCAGGTCCTTTTGGTGCTGCTTACACGAATCCGTACGAGTCAACGTCGACGATAGCGTTTACGGGCCAGCCGCAGAGCGAGATGCACCTCATGATCGATGAAGCGACGCGTCCGGACTTGCCGCTTGAGCCGCCGTACCCGCAGTTCGACCCTATCATCGGACAAGTGCTGACGATGGTGCGTGGCGGAGAAATCACGGCGCGTGCTGTGAAAGACCGTCTGAAAGTGAAGAACGAGCGCACGCTGCTTCTGACGCTGGCGTTGCTCCAACGACTGATGGAGGAATGTCCAAACTTTTATATGCATATAGCAAACAAGCGTTTCTTTCGCCGAATGTGGCGGCTAGTCGTTCCCGACTACAAAAACTCTATGCGCGAGCGCTTCTACGCTACGTTCGATAAGGAAGCCCTCCAGCGCAAATACGCCACCGGGGAGATCGACAAGCCAATCTACTACCCGGCGGTGGCCATGAAAGTGATGCAGCTGATCGAAGCCTGGGGCGAAGAATTTGAGCGTTTCCGCCCTTACGATAGCAAGGGGCAGTTCTTTGTGAAGCGTTGGCGCAACAAGTCGCGCAAATACTCTTTCCCGCCTATGCCCGCACTTGAGGTGCCGGCTGTGTATCGGCCGGGCACATCAGAGCGTGCCATCGAACTCCGTCGTCAGCGTGAGTCTGGACAGAACCCGACCACGCCTGACTCTTTCTCAGGAAGCAGTCCTAGCACAATGAAAGCGCGAGCTTCTGGCGCGGCGGCAGGCTCGGCAGCGCGGAACCCAACTAGACCGCGCTACGAGCTGCGGGATATCAGTGAAGCCGCTGATCTTGCCGCTGCGCTCATGGACTCCGCACCGGACGCCGGTACCGTTGCCAATGATGAGGACATAGCATCGCTGATCACGACCTGCAAGGCAATGCTTCGAGAGATGGAAAACATGGTGGCAAGCATGGATTCGGAAAAGAGTGTGGTAGAGGCGATTGCTGTGAATGAAAAATTGCTCCTGGTCATCAACCGGTTCGAAGATATTTGCTTGATGGATCCGAAAACAGTCCTGAATCGAGAAGCGGCTCGAGAGGCTTCCCGTACGAACAAGAAGCCAGCAACAGCGGATGCCGCAACCGAGGCCACGGATGTGGGCGCCATGCAGTCGCGCACTGGAGGTAAGCGCAAGACGGCTGGGTCGAGCGACGAGGAAGATTCGGACGGCTCCAGTGAGAGTGAAGACGCAGCAGGCGACGACGACGGCGTCGAGGATGATGAGCGCGTTCCAGCAAGCAACTCGAGTGGAGCGGGCCGGCGTGCGCGCGGCACAGGCGGCGCAGCAGCAGCAGCGACGGCAACGGCGGCGGCGGCGGCGGAATCGAGCAGATTTACAAAATCCAGCGCAGCGACAAAGGAGGACACACTGCTCTGGCTGAATTCAGACGACGAGGATGACGAGGACGAGGCATTTGAGAAAGAGCGCTCGAGTGCGATTTCCGGACAGGGACGCGGGAGCGGAGCCTCCAGCTCCAGGAAGCACAAACAGCCGGCGTTGCAGCCGCAACCAGCGCACAGCAGTCAAGCGAGCCGTACCCGAGCCGACACGGCGGCTACAGCGGCAGCGCAGCCGCCAGCGTACTACATCGAGTCACCGCCCAGTACACAGTACGGATCTTACGCTTCGGCATCTTCCGCTGCGCAGAATGCCTACGGTGTGCCGCCCGGCTATCCGTACATGCACCCGGCGTATTACAACCAGGGGTATCCATACGCTGGTGCTGCCTGGAACCCCTACGGCTATCCGTATGCGGCGGCTTATGGGTACGGAGGCGCGGCGCCCCAGATGGGCAACGTTCCCAGTGGCCAAGCGCCACCCGGTGCGTCCATGATGTATGGCATGCCGTACGGCGCCTATCCTGGTGGAAATGCGTATGCGATGTACGCGGCGGGAGATGCCGCGAACATGCCCGGAACCGCTTCAACGTCAGCGGCTCGGAACCCCTTTGAGTCCGATGGCGGCAATGAAGACGCGCAACAGGCTGCCGGGGCGTGGTCGAACGAAACCACGCGTCTGCCAGCAGTGGGTCACACGGCGCTGTTGTCGCTGACGGCGGCGGAGCCGTCAGCGTCGCATTCGGCCGACATGCCGGTACCGGCTGCAGCGGCTGCGGTGCCGCCACCAGTTATGACGAGCCGTGGTGCGCTTGCTTTACAATCGCAATCGCGCACGTCACAGCGCGATTCGGGGCTGTTTGACGAGTTGTGGCAGGAAAAGGTATCGAGAACGGAGCAGGAATCGACGGCTCGAGCAGAGGCACAAACCAGAGACGCGTCAGCAGCGCCGGATGGGCAGGGAGGCGTTGGTGCGAGCGCCACTGCAATCGCGCTGGACGGCAAAGTAAGCGAGAAAAATCCGTTTGAATGACGCCCACGCGATAAGTTGTTCTGCAAACTGAGCATCACAACCCAAGACGGAGGAGAATTCTAAACCGTACCGATTTCCGACGGGCTCTGCACGCAACGCAACGCAACGCATCATGAGTATGCGGCATCGCCTCGTACGTCGGACGCGTTGTGTACGACTTCCCGATCGATGTTCAAGTGGTATTCGCTGTCGCGAGTGCATTCGGCCACTGCCGTGGGTACTCAGACCGATCGATATGCTTTTCTGCAAGCGTCGCTGCTACCGCAGCCATCCTGGCTAGTCGCTCACGAGACACCGCGACGGCATTAGCGAACGTCCGCAACGCCGGCGTCCAGTGTTCAGGGGTTGTATGCCAAGCGTGTGCCGGCACCAGCGGTATTCCCGAGATGACTGCTTATCGTAGCACTATGCAGATCTATCGACTTGAGCGTGGTCAACTCCGCGTCTAGCGTACGCGCTCTTCCACGCACTGCACAAAACGCACCCAAGCATTCCATGCTCGTGAAGCAGCGCTTCCTATAGCATCAGGTGACGCTGGTGTATGTGAGCAGCCCTGCACGCTACGCATGGCATGGCAAAGGCGCGTGGCACGCACACGGGACACGTAGGTTGTGATGCGTGTCTTTCGGCGACACGCACGCACGCACGCACGCACGCATCCGGCGATGCATGAATGATGAGCGTGCCTGCGCAATCGGCGTTAGACAGGCAATTGGGCGCAGCTCGTGTCGTGTACGGCATCATGGACGAGAGCGAGGTTTTTTCCCTGTATTGGGCGTGTTTACTATCAAGGTGAACGTTTATACACACAGAGGAGAATCGCCGGTTTGGTGCTGTAGGCGCCTATGCTATGGTCTGTGCTGCTGTTTGAAGCGCGCGGCTCGTTCGCAGCGCAGTTTCTCGGGGTTCGCGCAACAGTGCACCCTGCGTCTAGGCGTTGACTAGAGCGTCGAGGTTCCTCAGCGCAGCGCTTCGCGTCGTCGCGGCAATTCGTTCAGTCGCGCGACACGCTGGTTCTCAAGGACTGACAGCGAGTCGCGACCCCGCAAACGGTCGACGACGCCTCAAGTCAACGCTCGTGGCGTCACTGCAAAGCTTTCCTGACTCTGTGGGGTAACCGCAGCGGCAGCGCACCTGACAGAGCAGCAAGCGTTTTTGGGGTCTGCTCCGCATCCAGAGGTTCGCTGGATCGATTCGGCCTAATTTGCTTCCAGAAACACCACAAGGGGACCGGGCCACGCAGAAGCGTATCTGGAGCAATCAGGGCCTCTTCCCTGGTATTTAGTTCAGTTGGCGCTTGCGGGACCTCTGGTTACAGAACATCACTCGTACATCGTTAGAATACTGCGTGCACCTCGGGGGCTCTGAGTAAGATTCTCCTGTTCTGCTTGAAAGAAATCAAAATCTTGCGCAGCATCGTGGGGCCATTCGCTGTCGCCCCGCCCCGTGTCGCATGATGGATGCATTATCCACGATATTGGATCATGATACATCGATATCGTTCGCCATTTGACCTGGAAAATCTTTCCTGGTGTATATTCACAGCGCTTCAGCGTCGCAGCGTTACTGGAACGTATCGTATGAGTGCCGTGTCCCCGGTGGATTCCAATGCCCTTTCGCATGACCATTGCATGTTTCTATCGCAAGTCTTCCGCATTTCAGCAAAACGACCAAACTCCGTGGGAAACGAATCGCCCGAAAGCTCGCTCCTTATCAAGCTGCTGGACGCTCCGGAAGCACGACACGATTCCGTAGGCTGATAGAGACATTCCAGTCTCGGTGCGGAGAGCGCTTGGGTTCATGGTCGCTCGTAGAGTAACACCATGGCACGCTTGTCACCCTCGATTGCCTGGTCAACTGACGTTCGCTTATCTTACAGTGAACCGTCTCATGCAAGCGGCTTTGTTGCATTCCGTTTTTATATACCTGTTTCAGCGGTAACACATGCACCCGGTGCCTGTATGTCATCTCGAACGCCTCGTTGAGAAGCATCCAGGATCGATATCTCGTTCTCTCGTTTCACGCTCGTGTCGAACGAGCACGAGTGCAGCCCCTAAGCGCTAAAGCACACCCAGCACCATAGGCTACGAGCATCGAGCAACGCTCCGTGTCTGTCATTTGCTTCCCCAACACATTGAAGTTGGCGAATGAGCGCGCCTTGCTTGTATACGACAGAGATCATTGGCAATGCCTGCACAATCCCGGATCAAACTGCCAACTGTCGCCCGCACGAGCGATTTGGACGCTGATCCACGGTGAAAATGAAGCACAGAGTGCATCCGCCGCTTTTCGGTGCGGTGCTCAGAGCGTCGACATGGGTCCTGACGCCGTCCCTCTACTGTTTGATATACCTCTCGACGCCTATCATGATCGACGCTTGCAATCACCTGGCCCCGGAAAAGTCGACCAGTGCCATCTAATTTCCATTCAGGCAACTGACTCATCCCCTTTTGCTAGAGAGGTGCGTCGACGGTCATGACGCCCATCAATCCGGGATCCACGTCCACCGCGAAGTCGTTCTCATTGTCGGCCTGGGACCGTAGAAAAACGAGTCTCATTGCTTGACGCAGGCCTCGATTTAACAAAGTGCATGGAGACAGATGTTCCGTTGACCTCCAATGTCTGGGTAAACTTTATTCCATTCCATCTCTGTGAACACAGAACCATCGGCGAGAACCGCCACTGCTCTTCGAGAGGTCGTTCGAATGCTTCGAAGGTGCGCGCGAGTGCCACCCGTAGATCACTGACGTGGTCATATAGTACACACGTTCCAACTGTAATAGAATAGGCCATGATGTGACACGTGCAAACCACAATGAATAGACGCTTGAGAAGGCCGGGGCGCTCTGATGCGGGCAGCGAGCCTTGTTTGCGCTGGACGGCGCCGTCCAGGAGCACGAAGAAACGCAAGATGCGAGGAAAGCAGCCATCACCTCCCAACACTGCGTCAGATACGATGTTCTTCGGTCCGAGGCAGAGAGAAACGACATGAGCTCGAGTGATTTCAAGCGGCGCTCGCTCTCGTTGCCATGCCTCTTCCGAGCTCGCTACCGTTTCGATCTCTTCCGGCAATTGGTCGTCATTTTGCCACCATCGACATCAGATGACTACCCTCCATCAGTCCCAGATTTTCTGGTTCAGTAAGGTGAACCTACAACGCTCATGAGGAGTGCCTCACGAAGCGCTCGATATTGACCAGCGTATAATTTGATTTTTGCTTGATAAAATGTCGGTATCGGTGCTGTAGATACCCCGATCGCGGACGCGTCGAGGTATGCAGAGAAGCGTGTGTCTGCGAATCTCTGATCCTACGAGCAGGCCGTACTTCATCTTCTGTTCAGAGCATTATTTGCGTCTCGGCATGAGGGTTTGATCTATAGACCTATGTACGAGAGGAAAAGGGACAGCGGGAAGCCCTGCGTCTGGATAACGTATGAACAGCTGCATGACGATGTGTGAGAAGGCGAGAGAGGCTAAGCGCGACGTCGTCGAAAAGTCACATGATTCCTGATGCCGTTCTGCATTCAACGGTTCTCTGAATGCGAACGACTCATCTATGGATCCGTGAGCATAGAGAAAGCGTTTGAAAACATACAAGAATCGGCCGACTGGATGGAACCAGGGATATTCAGCTGGCACAAAGAGCAGATCAACGCATGCATCTGCTACGTACTACTTGACCGCTTACGAGCCAGGAAGAACGACGGTTTCTCTGAGCAGGACATAGGTGCGTGAGACGGAGGAGCATGAATTCCTCCGATGAAGGATGAGGTGTTGAACGATTCTTCCCGTTTGTCGATAGTTAGGCGAACACAAGATTGAATCGCTTCTAGAGCTGATCCTGTTGTCGTTTTCGCATGTCTTCTCGTTCCGAACACCCGTCGCTCCTGTCGTAAGTGTTAGCGTTTCCGTATGGAAACGTTCGTTTGCTGTTCAACGCGCAGCGCTCTCGAATAGAGGCGTGCTTTTCTTCCACGCGCACTCGCGTCGCTGCATCAGAGGTCGCTTCAGCGGTCCGAAACCCTCGTACCCGACGGTTTCTTTGGTAATATTCGTAGAGAAGATATGAACTGGAATGGGTTGAGATGGAACACGGGGTATAGCTTTAGGTAGATAAGTTCTGTTTAGGGTGCACGCTGCCCAGGTGAACGACAACGACAAAGGCGGTTCATCCACCTGCCTTCCATACGATGACTGACTAGTAGCGCGAAGCTCGGTATTCGCTGGCTATCAGTGACAGCATACAGTCTCCCCGCAATAGATCCCCTATCTGCCGAATTCATTGCTTTTGCTGGAGAGCTGTGAGAAAAGCACACGGAAATCAGTACGGTGCCGTGGTACCAGAATCGCAGACTGTACTATTCGTTCTCAATATGTACATCATAGACATAGCGCGTCGAACCGTTCTGATTTTCAAATCCCTCGGCGCGGGCGGCCACGAAACACGCCAGTGCGTTGAGGCGGCGATACAGCGCCTCTTCGCGCAGTCTCGGCTTTCCACGGGTGCCGGTGGTCTGTTCGCGAAAACCTTCAGTTTGTAGCCGATTTCTAAAATTTAGGCTTCTGAACGAATGAGCACCGAAAAAAGCGATAGCTTTTCTGCTCAGGACGAAGGGACGCATCCCACAGAGTCGCCCTGTGAGGAGACAAAGAAGCAGCGCCTCGTCATTCGTTACATCAAGCTGGAAAACTTCAAGTCATACGGGGGTCACGTCTGTATCGGTCCCCTGCATCGACAGTTCAACGCTACCGTCGGTCCCAATGGAAGCGGGAAATCCAACGTCATCGACGCTATCTTGTTCGTGTTCGGGAAGCGTGCGAAGCAAATGCGCTCCAACCGCGTAAGCGAGCTGATCCACCGCTCCGAGGCCTACCCGGATGCGGCTAGCGCGACCGTTACCATAGAGTTCGTTCAGATCATTGATAAAGAGTACGCGAGTGAAAACGAACCAGATGAGGTGGTTCCCGGAAGCGGCTTCACCGTCACGCGAACAGCGGCGCGCAACAACACTTCTGCGTACTTGTTGAATGATGAGAGCATCACCTACACGGAGCTCCAACAGTTTCTTCGCAGCAAGGGCATCGATTTGGACAACAATCGTTTTCTCATTCTTCAAGGGGAGGTCGAGCAAATATCCCTTATGAAGCCGAAGGCTGTGAACCCGCACGATACGGGTCTCTTGGAGTACCTCGAAGACATCATCGGGTCGAACAAGCTGGTTGCACCCATTGAGGAGGCCATTCAAGAGCTCGAAACACTCACCGAAGAACGCACCGTACGCTTGAATCGCCTGAAGGCTGTCGATAAGGAGCGCGAAGCACTCGAGGAAGCCAAGTTTGAAGCAGAGCAGTATCTCGTGTTGGAGCACGACATCTATGAGAAACGGCTGCAACTGCATGAACTTGAGGCCAAAAAGCTAGAAGAGGCGAAGGCCGCTGACGAGGCGCAGTATCATCTAGCTAAGAAGCAGCTCGAGACGGAGCGCGACGAGTTCTCAGCAGCGGAAAAAACTGTGCAGCATCTGGTCGAGCGACGGGATCAGACGAAACAGGCGCACACCGAGGTGGCGAAAGCTTTTGAGGCGGCTAAGGAGGCGTTTGCTGAGCTCGAGCGCCGCGACGTGCGTGTTCGCGAAGACTTCAAGCATTTAGCTGAGCGCGAGAAGAAGGCTGCCACCAACATTCGCAACGAAGAGCGTCGGCATGCGGAGCTGGAACAGGCCCAACGGGCATCTCGGGCTCGGCTGGGTGAGCTCCAGCAGGAACAGCCCAAACTAGAAACGGAGCTTGCGAACGCGGAGGCGGCCTTGCAACGCGTCTATGATTCCCTCCGAACCGAAACGACTGATTTACGGTCGGATATGGAGCGCAAACAGACGGAATTGCTACCTCTCCGCGAAAAAGCGGATGCTGCACACCAGCGACTCTCCGTAGCCCAGCAGCGCTTACAGTTGCTGGTCGCAAAGCAGGCTGCGCCCGAGCAGGACCGCGTAGACACGGAAAAGCTCATTCAGACGCTGGAAAAGGAGCTCAGCGAGCTTGGTTCACGCATTGCAAGCGAAATTGAACCCACAGCTGACGCGAAAACACGAGCACTTCGCGATGCACAAGTTCGGCTCGAAAACGCGCGGAAAGCTGAGGAAGAAGCTCGACAGCAGCTCAGTCGTCTCCGACGTCAGAACGAGGAAGCAAATGCGTCGCATGCCGCCAGCAGCGGTCGAAACCGAATGCTCGAGGCGTTGTGGAAAGCGTCACAGCGAGGCAGTATTCGTGGGTTCATTGGCCGTCTCGGTGACCTGGGCACTGTTCCGGACGCATTTGTCGCTGCGTTAGAGGCCGCCGCTGGGTCAGCTCTCGATCATCTGGTCGTCGAGAACGTCGACGATGCCCAGGCGTGCATTGAAATGCTCCGTGAAAACAAGATGGGGCGCGCTACCTTCATTATCTTGGAGAAAATTCGTTACCTGCAGTCACAAATCGAGCAGAGCAAGTTTCCTGCTCCGGAGGGTGTCCCACGCCTATTCGACTTGCTGGAAATCTCGAACGCCGCCGGCCGGCTGCCGTTCTATTTCGTGCTCAGAAACACGTTGGTTGCTCGAGATCTGGAGCAAGCGACACGAATCGCGTTCCAGCCAACTCGGCGGAACAGGGTCGTCACTTTGGCGGGTCAGCTAATTGAAACATCCGGAACAATGTGCGGCGGCGGCGGCGGCGGCGGCGGCGTCAGCAGCAGCAGCAGCAGCGCAGCCTCGGGGCGTGGCACTTCGCGTTCAAACGTGAAGCAGTCGCGGAAATGTGGTGGAAATGCCATTCAGGTGGCACCTCCGTCGGCAGAGGCGCTCGCGAAAGCGGAGGAATGCGCTGCAAAGGCCCTGGAAACGCTCACGGCTTGCGAACGCGAGCGAGATAGCCTTCTCGAACAGGCGCGGTCGGCGAATCAGGAATTAGAGCGCGCCCGCCTGGAGAAATCCTGTCTCGAACAGAGACTCCAGGATGCTAAGAATCGAATGAAATCCTTGAATACGCGGAGCAGTCAAGCTGTACTCGAGGTGGATGAGGCACGTGAGCTCGTTGAGCTGCAGGCAAGCATACCGCATCTTGAGCGTGAATGCGCGAAGCATGACGCCGCTGCCAGTGCGCTTGAAGCGCTCATTCGTGAACAGCAGGAGCGCATTTTGGCTATCGGCGGCGAGCGGTTGGTCCAGTCCCGCGATGCAGTCAAGAAACTGCAAGATGTGCTGCAGGCTATCGCAGACGAGATACGCAAGCTTGAAATCGCCCTTGAGTCGAATGAGAAAACGCTGGAGAAATCTTCCGAGGCAATTCGACGTGCTCATCTAGAGCGACAAAAACTCGAAGAGCAACGCCAGCAGCGGGATGCGGAGCTGTGCGAACTCGAGCAACAAGCAGCGACTGTTTTGCAAGCGCAGCAAGAGCACGAGGCGCAAAAGAAAGCGCTGCAAAAGGATCTCCAGGAAATAGAGACGGAGCTCACGAAGCATCAGCATGCGCTGCAGGGCTGGCGTCGCCACGAGCTTGACCTAACGAATCGCCTCGAGAAGCTTGCTAGGGAGCTCCAAGCGCTACAGTCCCAGATTCAGGAGCATCGCAGCCAGGCGGACGCGGCTCGCAAGTCCATGCTGGAGCTTGAGGAAAGCATGCCCCTGTTGTTTGTTCGAGATTCTGCCAGCAACGACGACAACGATGACGACGATGACAACGACGACGACGATGATGATGATGATGATGATCATCGTAATGATGATGATGACCAGGGCGATGCAACCCGCAACGGCGAGCCGCGCATCACGGACGCTAGCTCAGAGTCTGGCACAGCAGAGAAGCAGACGCAGCGACGAGGGCGTCGAGGTCGGAGAAACGCTGGCTCGTCTGCGGCTAGCGCTGAGGCATCCATCGACCCCGCCGAGCGATTGCGTCTAGAAATTGCCGCTCTGGAGCGGAGCCTCGCGGAGCTGAAACCCAACCTCAGCGCTATTGAAGAGTACCAGAAGAAAGAGGACGAGTACCGCTCGCGAATGGCTGAGCTCGATGCCCTCACGGAGCGTCGAGACGCACGGCGGCGCGATCTTGATGACCTCCGAAAAAGGCGACTGGAGAGCTTCATGGCTGGCTTCGCCATCATCGCCACAAAGCTGAAGGAAATGTATCAAATGATCACCCTCGGGGGAGACGCCGAGCTGGAGCTTATCGACTCGCTGGATCCGTTTTCCGAGGGGATCGCGTTCACGGTACGACCGCCCAAAAAGACTTGGAAAAACATCGCCAACCTCTCCGGAGGCGAGAAGACGCTCTCCAGCCTAGCGCTGGTCTTTGCCCTGCATCACTACAAACCAACCCCTTTCTACGTCATGGATGAAATTGATGCTGCCCTGGACTTTAAGAACGTCAGTATTGTTGCACATTACATTCGGGAACGTGCCCGTGACGCCCAGTTCTTCATCATATCACTGCGAAACGACATGTTCGAACTAGCCAGCCGTCTCGTGGGCATTTACAAGATTCATCATACAAGTTACAGTGTCGCGCTGGATCCAGGCGCTGTTGCCCTCAAGTCGGCCGGCGCCGCGGATGCCCCCGTCGACAAAGAGAACCAGCCCGTTGCATTCGTGGCGGATGCTGCGGCACCAGCTGCGGCCGTTGAGCGCAAGTCGGCGCTGGCTCTGTCGCAACGCTCCGTGGACGGTATAGAGACCCGAATGGATGTCGCATTCACATAGTGGAAGCACTACGCTGCGTGACCTTGACGAGAAGCCGGCGCACTCTCGGTCGGCTGTCATGAAACCGACCGCTGCTTGCGCCCCATTCGACGGTGCGGTCGCACTGGCCGTCCGTAAAGCCGCTCTCCACGAATGTACCCGCCGGCTCCAAAGCGGCGGTTTCCGAACAGAAACCGATTCGCTTGCAACTCGGCCTCGTAGGCTTCCTGTTCCCAGAAGGCTTGCTCGCGAGCCTCTTCCCCGTCGTCTTCATCGTCGTTGACGGCGACGCCAATAGCGGCGGCAGCGGTGGCGGCAGCACTCGTTGCACCTGGCGCTTCCGCAGCGAACCACGAAGCAGTAGCTGCTGATGCTGACGCTGATGCTGACGACGTCAGGGCGTCTCCACGGCACCCTGCGTACCCGCCGTGCGCTGCGAGCCCGTAGCGTTGTACCAGCCACGGCGCTCGTCGAAGCAGTGATAAAGGTTCCAGTTGCCAGCGTCCCGGCGCGAGAGGTGTACCGTCCAACAGCCGACGCACCAGTGCTGCCTCAAAAGCGCCCTTGCACAGCGGACATGTCGGGCGCACCGCTGCCCAGGCAATGAGGCACAGCGCACAGAACCGGTGGCCGCACTCGGGTAAGACCAGTTGGTCGTCCTCGGGCACCTCGTCTACATAACAAATGGGACAGGAGAATGCCTCCTGTTCCATTGCCCACCGGAAGATACCCCAGTTGGCAGGCGGGCGTCGTAGGCACGCGAGTCCAAGCGACCGTTCGGGTGCGCGCGCACGCACGAACGCCCGTACGCCGCTGGTGCGGCTGGGCCGCATTGTGCGCACGCTGTGGCCGCTGTGGAGCTCGCGATCTTTCGCCAACAAATGGGTGTAGGGCGCTGTAACCAACAGGTACCAAAGGTGCGTGCCTGGTGGCCTGCTGCTCCGCGGAGCGAGATGCGCGCAATCGCACTGCGATTTGCAGTGTCATGCGTGGAACGATCAAATCAATGCTAACTCGAACGGATCCCGCTGCGACCTGCGGTGCGGAGACTGAAGTTTGGGTCGATTCTTTGTGATTTGAAACAGAAGCCTTTGCGGAATATATCTGAGACTGATTTCTTTTCGTGTCGCTCGTAACTGGCTCTACATACGCGGGTGTCTAGTGCACAGCCAGCTCCGTTGTCAGCAGTGGCCGGAAGACGGTAGCGGCTGAGGTGCTGATTTTGCAGGCTCTGGCTGACGCTGAAACATGTCATGCATGGGCGGGGGTCGCGATCGACACCTCGCTTGCCATGTCCATGTCCTGCGCATACAGTCTCGTTGCGCCCTTCGCATCCATGATCACTGGCTGTGGTCACGTGTTGCTTCCGATCCGTGCACAGCAGCTGCTTCTCAGAGCGCCGACCTATCGCTCGTGAATACTCGCCTCATCGCTCGGTACATCCCCATGACGATACTGTCGGCTCGTTTCGATACCTTGTTCCGTTTTCGTGCCCGGTGCCATAACTTATGATCAGGGGCTTCTTCTGGGCGATTGACTAGGTGCGGACTCCGTCCGCTGCATGCACACGCGCACGCTGTTCCATCCGATAGGCGGTTTGTGCAATGCGATGTTCACCATGATGAAACAATTACCGTAAGCAAAATCTATACTCGTGATCCAGACAACTTTTTTCGATCCGTCAACGCTCACTTCGTCGAAAGCGCTGTCGCATTTTCCATGAGAAGCGATCTTTGCGATGATGCAAGTCCGAGAACGTTTACCACGCACACAGATGAGGCCGCCGCCTCTGCCAGCACATCCCATGAGCTGTACCAAACAGCTGTCGAATGCCGTATCGTCGATGTCCGCAAAGCGCGCAGAATTTGCCTTTCAAACGGAATCGATTATTGACAGTCCCAAGTCCAATGAACGTTCGGCAGGTGTAGGTAAAAAAGAGTCGCCATGCCACGACGCCGTTTCCTTTTTTGACGTGAATCCGTCGGCGCGAATTCCAGCGCCCACGAATTGCCTTGAAACAGAAGGACAGAAAACATCAACATGCATTGATTTGACCATGCTAGTTGTGAGGAAATGTGATGCTTGATGACTCATTCGTACGCAGTCGATCATGGCACCGGTGATTCAAGAAACCGTTGTTCAGAGGCGTTGAAAATCGAGCTAATCCGGATGACGTGACGAATCCCAGCAGCAAATCGTCAAAGGAGTGACTCCGAGAACACCCTCGGAACGCTCAAAATTAGTTATGAATCTCTCAGCCTTAATTTTTGCACGTTGCATGTCGTCGTTTTACATGGAAAAAATTTCGTAAAAAAAATCGCCATGCAGGACCAGAGGAAGCAGTTCAGTGTTCCAGGTTCAGCTACTGATATGAGCGAATGCCGTAGACTCCAGCGCACGTGCAGATGCAACGTCTATTGATGCACGGGTGGAGCGACGCGAGCGAGCTTCTCTTGAGCGAAGGCGATGCAACGCAACGTCGTCGTCCTGCCGAGCCTCATGGCATGCCGCGGACTCCACCGGGGAGCACTCATACGAACAGACACAAACACATATACATACACTCGATGGGAATGGGTTCCAATGCGAGTATGTTTTCTGGTAAAACAGGGCGCCGTCGACAGGGTGTCTGCCCTACCATTCGCCAACGAGGTGGGCGGCAGCTTCGTCCAGGGCGCCGGCGCAAACGCTGCGGTCACTGTTTGGTATGAGCAAACCAGCGGGTGGCTGTGGTGACAGCGTCCCGGTGCCGGGCGATTGTCCCAAAAAGCTACTTTTTCTGGGTCCACGACAACTTGCAGTTGTTCCGGATGGGTCGCTGAGTCGCCCTCTGGAGCCAGACGAGGTTCGCGTCAGAGCGTTGTGCTCGGGCGTCAGCGCGGGCACGGAACTCTTGTTGTACAGGGGTCAGATTGTGGCGGACGATGCGCTGGACGCGACCATAGCGGCGTACAAAGACCCAGATGCGGGACGGCGGGAGCATCGTAGCTTGTACCCAACGACGTTTGGCTACTGCCTCTGGGGAGAGGTGGTCGCTGTTGGGTCTGGGTTGGACCGCGAGCGCTGGGTCGGTAGCGTTGTTTTTCTCCTCGCTGGGCACGCCGAGGAGCACATTGTGAAAGCCAGTGACGTCCTTTTTTTCGCAGACGACTGGAACGGGGCCACTCGGGAGCTAGTGCTCGCTGTTCCCCAGCTGATTCCCGTCAGCGAGACGGTGACGTGCTGGCTACAGGACGCTGCCCCGGTGCTCGGCGACCGGGTTGCAGTGGTCGGTGCTGGACTCTACGGCTCTGTGTTGGCGGTAGGCGGAGCTCTGCTTTTCCCACTGAGCACATGGCTCGTGGTGGAGCCAGATGCAAAACGACGGGCGCAGCTTGCTGTTGCGCTGAAAGAAGCGTCAGTCACACGTTGCCAAACGCTGGCACCCGACCAGGTTCAGGCGTACTTATCATCATCATCGTCATCATCAGAAACTCGCTTCGATATTGTGCTGGAGGTGTCTGGAACGACGGCGGGGCTCAATGTTGCGCTGGAACTAGTCCGCGCCACGGGTCGAGTGATCATTGGCTCCTGGTATGGGCGCAAGGCACAGGAGGTACCGGTGGAGATGCTGGGCTCCACCCGCCTCCATCGAAGCCACGCCCAGCTGCTCTTCTCCCAGGTCAGTGAGATACCCCCGTGGCTCGCTGGTCGTTACGATAAGCGTCGACGATTGACAGTGGTGCAGGAATTTCTGACGACCTTTTCCTCTGCGTTCAAGGCTATAGCTTGCACCGTTCGGAGCTTTGCGTTTGAGGAAGCACCTTACGTTTTTGGGCAGTTAGATAATGGGGCGCTATCGGACCCAGTTCGCTTCCTGTATGGGGATTCTTCAAGCGCTTTTTCCTAGTGTCTGAGAGATTCTAATCTTTCTTTATGGTTCCGCACAGTCGCCAATTTGCTTGCAGTATTTCGAATCGATACGCGTGGAGGTACTGAAAAGCAGTCGTATCTCATAGCATCGTCCATATTTGGGTAACGCTGATACCTCTAAAGGTTCTAAAACCCGTGCTATCTCAAAACAAGGGACACGGCACGCCCGGCGCCTGTTCGTTCTTTGGACCCAATCAAGCATCGATACCAAACGCAAGCCCTATGTGGAGGCCACAAAACGTAGAAGCATTTAGGTAGAAACTATGAACGCTCCCCTGGTATCTGGAACCCTTGCGGTATCCAGCGCGTCACATATGGCACGCTGTACGAATGCACGCCGCCCTGACCCTGCCATGCATCGACAGCAGCAGCGCGGGCGTGATTTTACTTCGATCACAAAATTCGTTTCCATGGACCATGGATCCCAGATTGCGCGATGGGCAATGGCTCTGGGGAAAGCCTCAACGATGATGCATCCACGGCCAAGTTCCATTGCTTATACTTCCTTTCGGATGCACTGGTCGTTTCGTACGTTCTGTTGTGTGTCGAGTATCTGCCTTGATGCACCAGCAACAGCGCTTATATCCCTGGTAAGGATACAGCGCGAAGACAGAGCGGATTCTCCATACTACTGACGGCGTCGACTCGAGGAATGCTACACTTGTTGACAGGGAGTCACGGCAAATTATCATTCTGGGAGTCTGCAAGCTGCGCAGACAGCCTTCTGCCTGTGGCAGCGCGAAGCGATATACTAGGAGTCCACTGCCACTAGTGCGACGTCCAGACGCAGCCTGATTGCCCCTAGTCCCAGAACAGACTGCGTTGCGGACGAGCTACGCAGATCTCTCTAAAGCACCAGCCAGTTTCGAGGCACACCGAGCACCAGCCCGGCAAACTCGTCCGGCGCGCTGGACTGTTCACCTAGAAGAAAAACTTTCGACAACATAGAATCCTTTTCCCCCTTTTAATGTTTATCACAGAGAGAGAGAAGGAATTGTAATCTCGTAAGTGGATCATAGTGATTCTCTGTTCTTTGTTCTAAATAGTGCGGTTGATACTCGCATCTGGGAGATCTGGCCGTCACGAGGCACGACGCGCATCTCGCCGTTGAAGGGAAACACGTTTCTGATCAATACCGTGTTGCTCTAATGTACAAGTTATATTTGGGTTAAAATCATAGCGAATTATAGTCTTTCAATTCAATTCTATTTCAATTCTCAGGGGAGTGTATTCAAGTGATTTTTCGCGGTGTATATTAGAAGCGTTCAAAGAGTCTTCTTTTTCAAAAAATTAAAGAAGGAAAGATATAGAAAGGAAAGTAGAGGATCCCGGCGGGCCGTTTTCTCCGGCTGTCGGAAAGAAACGGAACGCAGTGCCAAGCAAAGAGGAACACGAAAGGACGAAGAAGCGAAAGAAGGATGCCAGACGTCAAAAGCTG